>Ga0182024_10013056_pt1 | contig 16299 bp, 12 predicted proteins | sample P32metaG_FD_120480 | JGI IMG/M metagenome (GOLD analysis project Ga0182024, IMG submission 120480) | Permafrost microbial communities from Stordalen Mire, Sweden - P3-2 metaG (Illumina Assembly) | ecosystem: Environmental > Terrestrial > Soil > Wetlands > Permafrost | place: Sweden: Stordalen... | reverse complement strand
GTCCTGATCGCAGATTGAACGCGATGATCAGTGACGCGGCGACAAGCACAGTGTCGCCGGCCGCGAGCAGCAACTTTCGTTCTGAGGCGAGGATTCCTCGCCGGCCCGCCGCGACTGTGGCGCCCGGAACCTTCTGGGCGATCATCACGGCTAGCCTACACGCTGCTCATGCGAGTGCGCCCGTGGAAGACACCAACCATGGCTACGGCGCGTGACCCCGCAGCGTGATCACGAGACATTCTGACAACGCTTATCCAACTGCGACTATGGTTACGGCCGGGTTGCTATAGACCACCTTCCCCAGTTGTAGGACGGCCACGTTGTCATCGTCGACATCGCCATCCTCAGCGTCCATCAACAGAAAGCGAACGGAATACTGCGACGTCATCGTGTGCAGTGCGGCCGCGTCGGCGTCGCCGAACACGGCGTCGTTCAGCTGTTTGCGAACCGCGAAGTTGGCACCCGCCGGCGTGTCGAGGTCTGTGCTGATCTCGTAGCGCGACGCGTCGTATCCTTCGATGAATACCTGTCGCTCCGAGAAGGCTGAGTAGTAGTAGTAACGGCCGTCGGTCTGTGCAGCATCGAGCCAGTGGTTGCTGACGGCGATGACGTCATTGACCGAGGAGTGGGCCTTCAACCATTGAAGAGCGGCCAGCAGACCCGGTGTTAGGCCGCGAACGGCGGATGCGCCCCCTTCGGCGTGCACGACAGAGATTCCGCTAAGCATCAGGCTTGCTGTCGGCGCGATCTCTATTGGTGAAGCGAGCGCGGACGCGGCGAGGAGGGGGATGAGCGCGAGTCCCAATGTTCCAGTCGTCGGGCGCTTGCGAATTTTCGTGATTACGAAACAGCCTGCAACAAATGTAATGCACCCCACCACGAGCACCAGGTAGCGCACGACCGCGATCTGTGACTGGTGGTGCGTGGGCGACGTCGCGACTACAAGCGCGATGAGCCCTGCGATCCAGCAACACAATGCGATCGCAATGGCGCGTCTGGACATGGGCAGGGAACTGCCCGCATCCATCCAGGCAAGTCGCAATCCGTCCGCTGCCACGATGCACCCGGCAACGTATCCCGTGTCCTGAAAATACAACTCGCTGTAGCCGATCTGATGAAAGACGTTGGCGATGATGATGCCGCCGCCGAGGATGCTGAGGCAGAGTGCATGGCCGCGCAGCCGGTCGCGATGCCGCCGTCGAAACACATAGAGCAACCCGACAAGGGGAAGCAGCATACCTCCGAGGCCGGCCGCATATGCGGCCGGCAGCGCGAAGGCGCGGACGACACCCGGTATCGAACTCGAGCTGGCGTCGATAACCGGGAGGGTCCGACTCAGTGATTCGAGTGGGCCGAGCCCCGTATACAGGGCTCCACCGCGATAGATGACGACAAACGTTGCGACAAAGATCACTGCTTCCATACCGAGCGCCATAAGGAGCTGCGGCGCGGGTTTGGTGCGGTCACGGAACCAGGCGAAACCAGCGTACAACCCAGTACCGACGAGCAAGACAGGCAGGATTGTCGCCTTGGCCCCGGAAGCTCCCACCATGAGGAGGGCGATCAGCAACCACGAAGCGGCATCTGAGCGTGTTCGCCATGTGGTGGCGTGCAATCGTTCGGCGATCAGGTACAGCAGAGGGATGAAAAAGATTAGCCCGAAGAGGAACGTCCAGCTCGACCAAAGGTGATTGCTGAAGATGCTGAAGAAGGGGGATGAGCCCGCCGAGTCAGTGGTGAGGTCGAGAGGTCCGAGAAGTAACACCACAACCATTGCGATGACGCCCGTCATCGCGGTGCCGGCGAAGACGCGACCGATCATCAGCAACTGACAACCGACGACGACGATGAGAGGCACGAAATCGAGACGCAGGGCGACGATCGGGATCGCCAGATGGGTCACCTGGCTCACGGCCGCCATGTGGACGAAGAGAAACCATTCGTAAGGCAGTGGAACTCCCGACAACCCAGGGTTGGTCGCTGGCCAGTGGTACAGGACCTCGGCGGTCTTGCTCATCTGGTAGACGAAATCCGGGCTGTATGAAACGGACGCGCGCGTAGAGGGCAACGGCGACTGGGGGATGAACATGATCGCGAGATAGATCAGACCTGCGGACAGCGTCAAAGCTGACGTCCACATCAGCCGTCCGGACATCTGCGCCGCCGGCGTGACCGGAGTACGGGTCCCTCGGCGCTTCCATATCACCAATGCTCCAAGCCCAACGACAGCCACCGGGTAGACGGAGAAGAGCCATCGGGCACCGGCCGCCGCGGTCGCGCTGAATGCGAGGATCTCGAGCGCTTGTCCCAATGGCAGGCCGAGCCCGACCGACTCCAGCAACCCTCGCGGGCGTCCACGCAGGGCCCAGAGCAACGCAACGCCGGGGAGGGCCACGAATCCGATTTCGTAACCCACGAATCGGGCGATCTCATTGAGGGCGACCCCAGTGAGGAGCCAGATCTCCAAGGCCACCGCGATCACGAGCGTGACGGGCGCTAACCCCCGGCGCATCACCGGCGGAGTATCCCCCAATAGGGTGAGGAAGACGATGTCGCCCGATCGGTCGCGACGGATCGCCGAGGCGCTACCGTGCGAAATCAGCATGAGTCCCAGGAGCCGGCAGCCCCCTGCCGATACCGTCTTCGTGAGCGTCGTCCTGCCGGTCTTCAACGAGGAGCGCCACATCGAGGCGTGCCTTCAGACGGTCCTCGAGCAGGACTACCCGCCCGATCGATATGAGGTGATCGTCGCCGACGGTGGCTCGACGGATCGCACCCGGGAGATCGTGACGGCGATTGCCGGCCAGGACTCCCGGGTGCGCCTCATCGACAACCCCGGCCGGATGCAGGCGGCGGGGTTGAACCTGGCCATCCGGGCAAGCCGTGGGGACGTGATCGCGCGCCAGGACGGGCATGCCGAGTGGGCACCCGATCATCTGAGCCGCTCCGTTGCACTCTTGCTCTCGACAGGAGCCGACAACGTCGGCGGACGCCAGGAGGCGATCGGTGACGGTGCGCCCGGCCGGGCAATTGCCCGCGCGATGCGCTCACCGTTCGGCGTCGGTGGCGCTCGATTCCGCTATTCCGAGCACGAGGAGGAGATGCCGACCGTCTTCCTGGGCACATTCCGTCGCGGTGCATTCGAGCGCGTGGGCCTCTTCGACGAGGCGTACCCACCGCACGAGGACTACGAGCTCAACGAGCGCATCCGAACAACCGGCGGACGCATCCTCTTCAGCCCCGACATCCGTACGCGGTACCACGTCCGCAGTGGGTTCCGCGCCCTGGCCCGGCAGTACTACCGGTACGGGAGGGGCAAGGTGCGCGTTGCTCGCGCCAGTCCAGGGGTCATGCGCCCCTATCACCTGGTGGCTCCGGCACTTGTCGCGGGACTGCCGGTCATGGCCGCGATGGCGGCAACAGGGCGAGGCCGCCGCCTCGCGCTGGCGGGCGCGGGTACTTATGCCGCCGCGTGTGTCATCGCCGGACAGCAGGCCGGTCGTGGCGACCCGGTCTCGGTCCGCGGGCGGATCCCCATCGCATTTGCGGTCATGCACCTTGCGTGGGGGACGGGGTTCTGGGCGGGTGTCCTCGAGGCGGCGCGCGCGGTCGACACGGGAGGCGGCTCGCCGCCACGTCTCCCGGTTCGATCGAAAACGGCGTAGCCCGGCGCCGCGACCCGTATTGTTCGCCCTGTGGTTCCAATCCTTGCCGTCGCATGACTGAGCGCCCCAACCCGCTCTGCCTGGTCGGCGCCGGGTACGTCGGTCTCGTGACCGCCGTCTGTCTCGCCGACGCCGGCGTGGAGGTGCGCCTCCTCGACATCGACCGGTCCCGGCTCGACATGCTCCGGCAGGGAAGGGCTCCGATTCACGAGCCGCTCCTCGACGACCTGCTTGCCAAGGTGCTCGAGAACGGCGCGCTGGACCTTCACGACGACGCGACAGCAGCCATGCGGGGAGCGGCGGTGATCATGATCGCGGTCGGAACGCCGCCCCTCGGCGACGGCCGCGCCGATCTCACCCAGGTGCGCGCCGCGGTCACCCAGGCGGTTCGCCACGCCGGCCCGGAGACGGTCATCGCGATCAAGAGCACCGTCCCGCCGGGAACCACCGTGTCGCTCCAGTCACTCTGCAGGCGCAGTGGACGCGTCGTGCCGTTGACGGTATGTCCCGAGTTCCTCGCCGAGGGCAGCGCCGTCCGTGACTTCCGCCAGCCGCCTCAGGTGATCATCGGCGGCGATGACCGCGATGCGTGCGAACGGGTCGCCGGTCTCTTCGGACACCTCGACGCGCCCATTCGGATCACCGACTCGACCAGTGCAGAGTTGATCAAGTACGGAGTCAATGCGTTCTTGGCGTTGAAGATCTCCTTCATCAACGAGATGGCGCAACTCTGCGAGTTCACCGGTGCCGATGTGAGCTCGGTGGCTGACGGCATCGGCACCGACGAGCGCATCGGCCGGGCATTCCTCGGCGCCGGGCTCGGGTTCGGCGGGTCGTGCTTCCCGAAGGACGTACGCGCGCTGGACCAGGCGGCGAGCTATCACGGGCAGAGCTTCCTGCTGCTCCGCGCCGCGGTCGAGGTGAATCAGCAGGCGCGGAGCCGCTTCGTGGCCAAGATTCAACGGGCGCTCAATGGCAAGCTCGCCAAGCGGAGGATCGCGGTGCTCGGCCTCGCGTTCAAGCCGGGCACTGATGATGTGCGGCAGGCGGCGTCGATCGATGTCATCCGTCACCTCGAGGATCTCGGCGCTTCCGTGGTGGCGACCGACCCGGTGGCCATCGCGAATGCCCGCCCACTGCTCCCGAACACGGAGCTCGTGGACGATCCCCACGAGTGCGTCGTCGGCGCGGACGCGGTCGTGGTGGTCACCGAGTGGCCGGAGTACGTCGGCCTCGACTGGGGACGGGTTGCGACCCTGGTGCGGCGCCAGCTGGTCGTCGACGGGAGGAATTGCCTCTCCGCCGACCCGCTCGTCGACCTCGGTTTCACGTATATCGGCGTCGGACGGCCGACTCGCAAACCCAAGGCCGCAAGGACGCAGTCTGCCGGCAAGAGGACGCCCGACCTGCTCGCGGTCCAATGAGCTGGACCCCGTCGCGCGTTGTCGTGACCGGCGGCGCAGGCTTCCTCGGATCCCACCTCGCTGACCGCCTGCTTGCCGAGGGAGCCGCTGTGATCTGCGTCGACAACATGATCACGGGAAGCCCGCGCAACGTGGGGCACCTCGAGGGCAATCCGAACTTCACGCTGTGCGTCGACGACGTCACCGGCGCGTGGAGTGTCGACGGCGCAGTTGACGCCGTCCTCCACTTGGCGTCGCTGGCCTCACCCGTCGACTATCAGAACCACCCGCTCGCGACGCTGGAGGTGGGGACGCTGGGCACCATGAATGCGCTGCGCATCGCTGAGGACAAAGGCGCCCGCTTCCTGCTCGCCTCGACGAGCGAGGTGTACGGAGACCCACTCGTGCATCCCCAGCCCGAGACGTACTGGGGAAACGTCAACCCGATCGGACCGCGCGGTGTGTACGACGAGTCCAAGCGGGTGTCCGAGGCGTTTGCGATGGCCTTCATGAGCGCTCGCGGCGTTGACGTTCGGATCGCGCGGATCTTCAACACCTTCGGGCCGCGAATGCGCAGTGAGGATGGTCGCGTCGTGCCGCAGTTCGTCACACAGGCACTCGCCGGGGCTCCGCTGACCGTGTACGGCGACGGCTCGCAGACGCGCAGCCTCTGCTACGTCGACGATCTCATCGAAGGGCTGGTGCGGCTTTTGCAATCGGACTACACGCTGCCGGTGAACCTGGGCAACCCGCGCGAGGTGACCGTGTTGCAGCTTGCCGAGATCGTGCGCGGCATCTGCGCGAGCGATTCCGTCATCGAGACACGTCCGCTGCCCGTCGACGACCCGCAGCGACGGTGTCCGGATGTGACTGTTGCCGTGCGTGAGCTGGACTGGCGGGCGGAAGTGTCGCTGGAGGAGGGGCTGCGTCGGACCGTTGACTGGTGGCGCAGCTCCGGCCGATGAACGCGGCGTCGGTGAGCGAGGAAGCGCGTCACGCCGAGAGTCACTGGTCCGCGTTCGATGCCGACGGGATTCAGCGACTGCTGGCTGCAGAGGATCGGCACTTCTGGTTCCGCGCCCGGAACAAGACGATCGCTGCACTGGCATCGCAGCCCATCGGCGATCTTCGCGACGGCTTTCGAATCCTCGAGGTTGGATGCGGCAGCGGTAACGTGCTTCGCGTCCTGCACGATCTTGCCGGGAGCCGCGGCCACGTGGAGGGCCTCGAGCTGAGCGCTCAGGCAGCCGACGTGGCACGCGCTCGCACCGGATTGCTGGTCACCAACGGATACGTCTCCGATCTGGATCCAGATGCGAAGTACGATCTCATCGCCGCGTTCGATGTTCTCGAGCACATCGCTGACGAGACCGGGGTGCTGGCGCAGATGCGAGAGCGGCTCGTCCCCGGAGGACGTCTGATCCTCACCGTTCCCGCGCATCAGACGCTGTGGAGCGCGTTCGACGTGGCATCGGGTCATGAGCGGCGCTATTCGAAGCGCACCCTGTCTCGCGCGTTGCAGACGTCGGGGTTTCGCGTCGAGTACATCACCTACTTCATGAGCCTGCTGTTCCCACTGATGTGGCTGCGCCGCCGTCTGCTCAAGACCGAGAAGCCAGACATGGGTGCACTGCTCGACTCAGAGTTCAAGGTCGTCTCAGGAGTCAACCGCGTCGCCTACGAGCTGCTCCGCCGTGAGGCGGACGTCGTCCGCGCGCGGTGGCGCTTGCCGATGGGGACGTCCGTGGCCGCCATCGCACGTCGACCGTACTGACCCAAGCCTGGGCACCGCACGCGTGGCGTCAGTGCGATACAGCCATGTTTCGGATGCCGTAATACTCGGCGGTGTCCTCGTTGATCCAGTACGTCGGGTCGGTGGTGAGTTCCTCGTAGGGTGTGTGGCTGAGGACGCCGATATTCGCGACATTCACGAGCGCCGGGACGATGACGGATGACCGGCCTGCGGCGTCCGCAGCTTCGGCAGCCGCTGTCTGCGCGTCCTTCCCAGCCGCGTAGTCTTCATACGCGGGAAGATCCTGACGCATCGTCGCAAGCATTGCGACGGGCCCTATCACCACGATTGCTGCCACAATAATTGCCGCGCCCGCCGCTCCCAGTGCACGAACCTCATGGCGAACCTTGAGGCGTGGCCAGACGGCGTCAACCTGATACCGGATCACACGCCCGGCGAGCCAGCCGAGCGTTACGGTGCCGCAGACACAGGCGAAGATCAGCACGATCTGGTCGTAGAGCGGCGGTAACGAACCGTATTCCAAGGCGGCGGGAGTCATCGCCGCCCACACGACGATGGCGGTGCCGACGGTTGCGAGCACTGCTGCGATCAGGCCTGATCGCGTGACGACCTTCGGTGCTGCACCCGACCACGCGGCGATGAGCGCGACAAGCAGTGCAAGAGTCAGCATTGCCCGCACATGCTGGGACACGAGGATTTGAGCGAATTGCACCACCCGGCCGGCGGTGAAGACGGGAAGTGCGATGAATGATGGGCGCGGAACCGCGACAATCTTTGAAATCGCGGCACTGCGGAGCGCGTTCCCGGGCGACGCGAGCTCAACCGCCAAGCCGGCGGTCGCTCCGATCCAGGCGGCCACGAGTCGTGGCAGCTTTGTGCGCCACACTGGAGAGATCGATGACACTGCCACGACGAGCGCGAGTGTCCATGCGATGAATGCGGCCACTGTGTAGATCTCGGCTTCCCCGGACGCGATGAATGCGAGAATGCCGATGACCACGAGGAGCACTGCATCGCGTCGACCGCGCGCGCCCGGGCGCGTGATCAGCCACACAACCACGGCTGCGATAATGAGCGGCACCACGAACGCGACCGATGCGGTCATCCAGTACAGAGCCAGGAATGGGCTCGGCGTCACCCGAAGTATCGTGTAGACCATCGCCTCGGCAATCACGAGGCGCCCGAGGGGACCCGCATTCGGCATGAGGTGACGCAGCGCCAGTGTGAGAGCGGCGACCCACAGGATGATGAGGATGCCCGGTAGAACGCGCACGACAACGGGATTGACATAGGACAGCGCAGTCTGCAAAGCTGTCGCAACAAAATGCCCGTCAGTGAGGCGATAGGCGGCCACCTGCTGTGCCCAGAAGCCCCGCAGACTGACGGCGATGGCTGTTCCATAGTCGTCGGCAACGTACCGGGTGTAGTTTCCGAGGAGCATGTACCCCACGAGCGTCACCGTCAGGACGGCGCCGATGACGCATTCCGCAATGACGCTGAGCGCAGGTCTTCGCCAGTCGGGCGCAGGTGGCGTGGGACGGACGGCGTCCGCCGCATCGCTCATGGCTGGGCGGAAATGGAGTCGGGCGTCGGGAATCGCTCACGGAACTCTTGCGCGAGACAGGAGAGGAGGTGGAGGCCCTCGAATTGACCATCTCTGAAGATGTGCTCGCGAAGAAGCATGTCGCGACGAAAACCTGCGGCCTCATGAAAAGGGATCACGTCGGCGTTGCTCTCGGGAACATGGGCGATCACCTTGTGCAATCCAAGGTGGTTGAAGCAGTAGTCGAGCACCAGGATCTCGGCTTCCTTGGCGATGCCACGACCGCGGTACTCCAACTCACCGATGAAGATCGGCCCGAATTCGCAGCGTCGATTGCGCCAGTCCAGGTGCATGATGCCGACGGTTCCCACCGCTATGGCGTCCTCTGCGAGAGTATGGGTCTGCGCGTCGGGCGGTGAGATTAGTTCGCGAGCCTTGATGACCCAGAGGCGACGAGTGCCGCTGGGAGTCAGATTTGCAAGGAATGCGGCTTGCGCTGTGGTATTCAGGGGCTCGTACTCGATGAAGCCGCGGTAGACCGCTGGCATGTTTCTCCATCGCACGATTGTTGGGATGTCATCCGGTTCTGCCGCCGCTAATAAGATGCGCTCCGTCTCCATCATGATGGTCAACCCTGGGCCGCGAAGCGGCAGACCGATTCGACGACGTCCTGTGCGTCCTCAGATGCCATGTTGGTATAGAACGGGAGGCGAATCAGACGGTCGCTCACATACTCGGTCACCGGGCATTCGGCGCGCGGTTGCAACTGCCGTCCATAGGGCGAAAGATGGAGTGGCTGATAGTGGAACACCGCAAGGATACCGGCGGCACGTAGATGGCTGATCAGAGCATCTCTGGACTGCGCCGAGGGCATCACCATATGGAAGAGATGGTAGGGCGTCTGGCAGTGTTCTGGCACCATTGGTAGCTCGACGTTGTTGGACGCAGCCCAGGTCGCGAGGCCATCCGCGTATCGATGCCAGATTGTGCTACGACGCTCCCACACCCATTCGCGGTCCTCGAGTTGGGCTAGCAGCATCGCGGCGAGCAAATCGGATGGCAAATAACTCGACCCTACGTCGACCCACGTGTACTTGTCCACGAGGCCCCGAAAGAAGTTGCGCCGGTTGGTGCCCTTTTCGCGGAGAATCTCGGCCCTCTCGACATAGCCGGGCGCGTTGATCACGATCGCTCCACCCTCCCCACTGGAAAAGTTCTTCGTCTCGTGGAAGCTCTGGGCAGCCATGACGCCAAGGGTTCCGAGCATGCGACCGCGGTACTGACCAAAGAGTCCGTGCGCGTTGTCCTCGACCACTGGAATGTCATGTCGCGCCGCAACGGCGAGTATCTCGTCCATCTCGCAGCCAACGCCTGCGTAATGGACCGGTACGATCGCGCGGGTTCGCTCCGTGATAAGTGCCTCGAGCTGGCTCTCGTCAAGGTTCAGCGTGTCCCGTCGGACGTCGATGAAGACGGGCGTTGCGCCTCGAAGAACAAATGCATTCGCGGTGGAGGGAAAGGTGAAGGATGGGACGATGAATTCGTCGCCGGCTCGGATATCGAGGAGCATGGCCATCAACTCGAGTGCATGGGTCCCGGATGTGGTCAGCAAGATGCTTGAGCCGCCGAGGACTTCACTGAGTAGCTCCTGGCATCGCCGAGTGAACTCACCGTCCCCCGAGAGATGCCCGCTCTGCACGGCCTGAGCCACATACGCATCGACCAACCGTGTGTGGGTTGGGCGATTGAATGGGATCCTGAGCGGAGGGCTGCTCATGGAAGGAGGTCTTCCTCCTTCGTCGTTTCCGCAACGACGTAGGTCGGTCGCTCGAGGAGGCGAAGGTGCATTCGCGCCACGTACTCGCCCATGATGCCGAGGATGAGCAACTGGACTCCTGAGAATATCGCAATGATCGAGGCGAGGAATGGAAAGCCCGGGACGGCGTCACCTTCGATCAGGTTGCGAACTACCACGACGAAGAAGATCACCACGCCGAAGATGGTGAAGAGGAATCCGACCAGGCTTGCCACGCGAAGTGGACGCGTCGTGAAGCCAGTCATCATGTTCATGGCGTGATGCAGCAGTCGACCAAACGTATAGCTGGAGCTGCCGCCACCGCGTGGATCCTGCTTGACCTTCACTGTCGCAAAGCGACTTGTCGCCCAGGTCAGCAGGACGTCGATCGAGATGTCCGGACTCTGATACCTTTCGAATCCGCGACGCAATTCAGTGCGGAAGATCCGGAACGCACTGACGCTCCGCGCTGCGGTCGCTCCCATTGCCTCCTCCAGGGCGTACTTTGTCACTCGTGAGGCGGCCGACCGCCAGATGCTGTGCTGCTCGGTGGCCGGAGTTCCGTAGACGACATCGACATCAGCGGTCAGCTGCGCGACCAGCTGACCGATCTCTTCGGGAGGATTCTGAAGGTCGTCGTCAAGCGTGACGGTGAATCGATAGCGAGCCGCTCTGATGCCGACGAGCAGGGCGTTGTGCTGGCCGAAGTTACGCATCAGGCGGAAGCCCCGAATCCGTGCGTCCCCCTGTGCTGCCGCGGTCACCACGTCCCAGCTCCGGTCGGGACTCCCGTCATCCACAAGGATGATCTCGTGAGCCGGGCTCAGATGCTCCAACGCAGCCGTCAGGCGTGGAATGAGCTGCGGCAGCGTCGCTTCAGACCGATAAATCGGAACGACTGCTGATATCCCGTCGGGGAGGCTGCTGGGCCGATCCACGCACCGCAATGTAGCGCCTCTGCCGGTGGATTGGTGGTCACGGCGCGGGTGAAATCACCCAAACGGCCTACCCAACGGCGATGATGACCGCGTCCGGATCGCTGTAGACGGTGCGTCCGAGTTGGAGCACACCGGGATCCACTGTGCCATGGATGCGGTCGATGAAGAGAAATCGGACGCCGAACTGCTGCGTGAGAACACTCAACGCAGCGACATCCGCGTGATTGAAGACAGCATCGTTCAGGATCTGTCGATGTGTGTAGTCCGCGCCCAGCGGAGTCGTCCTCACGTCTGATATCCCGTAGCGGATGGGGTCGTAGCCCTCGATAAAAATCTGACGCTCCGAAAAGGCCGAGTAGTAAAAGTAGCGCCCGTCCAGCTTGCTTGGATCCACCCAATGATTGCTGACCGCAACCACGGCGTCCAGCGGTGCATGAGTGTTCAACCATTGGAGAGCGGACAACAACCCCGGAGTGAGCCCCCAAACGGTCCCTGGGTCAGGCTCCACGGGAGTGACCGGCGCGCCGGTTAAGAAGTTCCGCACGGTTGTGGACACCTCGAGCGGAGGGCCGATCGCCGCTGCTGCGAGGAGTGGGATCAGCCCCAGTGCTAGAAATCCCGACAGGCGTCGACGGAGCGCGCTGAGGAAATAAAGCCATATGAGCACAAACAAGAGGGTCCCGACAGCCAGCACGATGTACCGGATCTTGAGGGCTTCCGGGTGAGCAACTGCTCGTGACGTGACCGCGACCACCGCCAGAAGCAGGGCTCCCCAGAGAACCAACGCGATCGCGATTGCGCGCCGTGACATCGGGAGTGCCTTCCCGCCGTCAACCCACGCGATTCGAAAACCCGCGCCCGCGACGATGCAGCCTGCGATGTACCCCGTATCCTGAAAGTACTGTTCGCTGTAGCCGACCTGATGAACGATGTTGGCAATCAGCAACCCTCCCGCCAAGAAGCAGAGACACAGCCAGAACGCCGATAACTCACGTCGACGTTTCTTGCGCGCGAAGTACAGGATGCCGACGAGCGGTAAGAGCATGCCGGCTAGACCGGCTGCATAGGCAATCGGTACGGCGACCGTACGAAGTTTGGGGCTTGTAATCTCGTTTGCCGCCACTACTGTCGCGGTGCGCGCCAGCGATGCGAGCGGTTGAATAGACGTGCCAGGCACTCCGCCACCATAGACCACCCAGAACGTAGCCGCGAAGATAATCAGACACATAACCAGCGTCGTGACTGCAGCGATCGGAACGGTTCGCCGGATGACGAGCGCGAATCCGAGATAGAGTCCAAGGCCGGCGATGATCACTGGCAGAACCGTGGCCTTGGCACCTGACGCGCCGACCATCAGGAGCGCTATCAGTGCCCACGAGGCAAGGTCGCCACGTGTCCACCACGTGCGGGAGCGGAGCCGCCCGTCGATCAAGTAGATCAATGCCAGGAAGAACGTCAACCCATATGGGAACGTCCAGCTGGCAACCAAATGATTGCTGACTAGGTCGAAGAACGGAGTCGACCCGCCAACATCGGTTGTGAGGTCGAGGGGGCCCAGGATGAGGAACACCGCCATCGCGATCACCCCGGTCCACGCCGACTTGCCAAGAGCGCGTCCGACCGCGATCAGCTGGCACCCAAGCACCACAATCGTCGGCACGTAGTCCAGCCGCAGCGCGACGGTTGAAATCGGTAGGTTTGTCACCTGGCTGATTGCTGCCATGTGGATGAACACAAACCATTGGTAGTGCAACGGGTCACCCGACAGGCCTGGGCTGGTAGCGGGCCAATGGTGTGCGACCTCTGCGGTGAGGCCCAGGAAGTACGCGTAGTCAGGGTTGAACGCAACGGACGACGCCGAAGAGGGCAGTGGGACCGCGGGAAGGAACATCAATGCCAGGTAAATCAGACCCAGTGACAGGACGGCTGCCGCCATCCACATGAGAACGGCGGTCATCTCGCCTGCGCGGTGGGCCGTTGTGCCAAGGGTCCGACGGCGCCGCCAGATGATTGGTGCGCTCGCGCCGATAACCACGACTGGATACAGGACAAACAGACCTCTCACCCCGGTGGCCGCCGTTGCGCCATAGGCGAGAAGCTCGAGTGTCTGGCCAAGGGGCCAGCCGATGGCGACGGTGAGGAGGAACCCCCACGGCCTGCCGCGAAGGGCCCAAAGCAGCGCCGCTCCTGGAAGGGCGACGAAGGCGAACTCGTATCCAGCAAACCGGACGATCTCATCTGCGGTCACGCCGGAAACGAGCCACGTGACAACAATCACCGCAACGACGAGGGCCGCCGGTGCAAATCGGCGCCGAAGCATCGGGGAAGTGTTGCTCAACATGGACCGGCCGGGGTGTCGTGCTGCGCTAGGATCCATGGCAGATCGCACTCAACTACGGTACCAATTGTGGCGACAGCCATAATGGCGTCGTCATGCGGGCACTCATCCTTGGCTGCGGATCGATTGGCGCTCGGCATGCTCGGAACCTTCAATCGCTCGGTGTTGAGATCTACCTCACCGACCCGGATGAACAACGTGTGCGTGGACTGGCTGCAGAGATCGGAGCCGAAATCGTTGCCAATCGTGACATGGCGTCCGTTGATATCGCCGTCATCGCAACCCCGACAATCCAGCACGCGTCCGACGTTGCGTGGTCTCTCGAGCGCGGGTATCACACTTTCATCGAAAAGCCCCTCGCTGCGACGCACCGCGGGTTGGAGCGCGCCACCGCAGCCGCGGCCAGAACCGATCGAACAGCGATGGTGGCATGTAACCTGCGGTTTTCCGAGGGCTATGGTGTGCTGCGCAAGCATCTGGCCGCCGTCGGAAGCATCGTCACCATCAGCGCGGACTTCGGTTGGTATCTGCCCGCCTGGCGGCCATTGAACGACTACTCTATCGGGTACAGTGCCCGGCGCGAACTGGGCGGCGGTGTGATTCTCGACGCTGCGATCCACGAACTTGACTACGTGCTGGACCTCGCAGGCCCCGTCGCTTCGGTGGCCGGACTGTGGACAGCGAGCACGAGCCTTGGCATCGAAGTTGAGGATGCGGCGGAGATGCAACTGCGCCACGAGAATGGTTGTATTTCGCGCGTCCACGTCGACTATCTTCGCCGGAGGTATACGCGACAATGCACTGTGGTGGGCTCAGATGGAATGCTGGTTTGGGATTTTGCTCAAGGGAGCGTAACGCTAACGTGCGAGATCGACACCGATACACTGCGCGTCAGCGGCCTGGATAGTGATCGGAACTCAATGTACCTACGCGAGATGGAATACTTCCTGGGGTGCGTAGCCACGGGTCACCGCAGTATCAACGACGTCGCTCGAGCTGCCGCGACCACCGTCGTGGCTTTGCGGGTCCTCGAGACCGGCGGCCGCGATCGCACCGCAGAGGACAAATGACTCGCAGCAGTCGTCGCACCTGTCGTCGGCGATAATCTCCCATATGGTCGACTCCGAGGCGCTTTTGGAACGAGCTAGGCAGATCCTTCCCGGGATCGCGCAAACCTATAGCAAGGGGCCGGATCAGTTCGTCGAGGGCCTGTATCCGGTATTCCTCGAGAGTGGCGACGGGTGCCGTGTGCGCGACACCGAAGGACGCGAGTGGATCGACTATCCGCTTGCGCTGGGTCCGATCATCCTCGGGTACAACGACCCTGGCGTGAATGCGGCTGTCCATGCGCAGGTTGATCGTGGCCCCGTGTTCTCGCTGTGCAACCCGCTCGAGGTGGAGGTCGCGGAGCTGCTCGTGGCGATGATTCCGTCCGCCGAAGGCGTTCGCTTTCTGAAGACGGGTTCGGAGGCGACGACCGCGGCTGTTCGCCTCGCGCGCGCGTTCACGGGACGTGATCGAGTGGCCCAGTGCGGCTATCACGGTTGGCACGACTGGTGCATCGGTCACAGCCCGCGAAATGCGGGCGTCCCGGTGTCGACGCAGGCGCTCACCCACCAGTGGAGCTACAACGACATTGCCTCTCTGGAACGGATCTTTGACGATCATCCCGGTGAGGTCGCGGCTGTGGTCATGGAGCCGATCGGCATCGAGGATCCGGTTGACGGATTCCTTGAGGGCGTGCGCGACATCGCACACGACCACGGAGCGCTGCTGCTCTTCGACGAGATCATCACGGGATTCCGCCTCGCACCAGGCGGAGCTCAGGAGTTTTTTGGCGTGACACCAGACCTGGCCGCGTTCGGCAAGGGACTCGCCAACGGGTATCCACTCGCGGCTGTCGTCGGACGTGCGGACATCATGGAGCAGATCGCCACCACCACGTTTATCTCCAGCACGTTTGGGGGCGATGCCGTGGCGCTGGCAGCCGCGCAGGCGACGCTGCGTCGCATTCAAGGCGGCGGAGTGTGCGAGCATCTCTGGCGCGAGGGCGGGCGCCTGCAGGGGGCGTTCAACACATTCGCGGCGCGCGACGAGCTTCCCGTTCGCATGGTGGGCCTCGCGCCCCGACGCGTGCTGCAGTTCGGCGGGGACATCGACATCGATGCCAATCTCCTCAAGGGCGCGATCTGGCAGGAGTGCCTGGATCGCGGCATCCTGATGGGCAACGCCAACTTCATCTCCGCCGCACATGACACGGATGCAGTCGATGTCACCATCGCCGCCTTCGACGAGGCACTCTCAGTCGTCGGTGACGCCTACCATCGTGGCGAGGTTGCGCAGATGCTCCGCGGCAAACCCCCCGGAGAGGTGTTCCGGCGCCCATGACCGCGTGCGCACGGGATGTCAGGGGGTCTCCCACTCCTCCTTGAGCAGCCGGTACCAGACGTGATCCTCCCAGCCGGAGGGTCCGCGCAGCTGCTGGTGCAGGACGGCGTCGCGGATGAACCCCGCCTTCTCGAGGGCACGCGCACCACCGATATTGCTCGCGTAGGTACCCGCCTGGAGACGGTGCAATCGCAGGCGTTGGAATCCCAGGCGGATCGCCAGCCGGATTGCCTCGGTGGCGTAACCACGACCCCAGTAGTCGCGATCCCCGATGAAGTAGCTGAGATCCGCGTTGTCGTGATGCGTCCGGATCGGGCCGATCTTGATGTTGCCGATATGCCGGCCGGTTTCCGCATCGGTGATCGCCATGAGACGCGAGGATGGATCGGCGCCGACTGCAGCCACGAAAGCCCGCACGCTGTCGAGCGTTTGGTCGACCCATCGGGTCTCGAGGTACTGATTGACCTCTGGGTCGC
>Ga0182024_10013055_pt1 | contig 16302 bp, 13 predicted proteins | sample P32metaG_FD_120480 | JGI IMG/M metagenome (GOLD analysis project Ga0182024, IMG submission 120480) | Permafrost microbial communities from Stordalen Mire, Sweden - P3-2 metaG (Illumina Assembly) | ecosystem: Environmental > Terrestrial > Soil > Wetlands > Permafrost | place: Sweden: Stordalen... | reverse complement strand
TGGGCCGGAGAAGCTCTGCATCGAATTGAAATCCCTTAAGATGTATTTGCTCGCTTACCGCAGCCTCGGAATTTTTTATGAAAATGCGGTGAACCGCATTCTGCGCGATATAGTTGCAGCGAGCCGGCCTGCCTGGTGCACGGTGACCGGCGAGTTTACGCCGCGTGGCGGCTTGACGACCTCCGTCGTGGCTCGCTCGATAGGCCGGGCCGGCAGGAATTCGCCGAGAAACGCTAAGGGATAGACTTCCTTCCTCGGCTCGGCCATAATTTACAGTAGAGTGGAGCAGTTCCGCATTGGAAGGAGATGCCATGAGTTCGACTCCGAATATTTCCGGCGATACCAATATTGAGGTAGCGCCTCTTCCTCGCTGGGTGATCGTTCTCTTTGTTATCGCATTCGCGCTGGTCGGCTACCTTTTTTACTCCAATTATCAACAGCGGCAATCTTTTCAGCAGAGCCAGGCGGATGGAGAGAAGAAATCGCAGGCTCTCGCCTCCGAACTCGAAAAAACGAATTCGCGCATCGCGGACCTGAAGGGGCAGTTGGAAGTCACAACCCAAAAACTCGGGCTGACACAGGATGAGTTGGCGCGAGCTCGCGGCCTGGCACAATCCATCAAAAAGGATCAGCAACAGAGCGACGAACAGCTTCGCCAGCAAATCGGCGCGGTCCAGGCGGATGCAACGACTAAGATTGGCCAGGTAACAACGCAACTGAACGGAACTCAGAGTGATGTCGCGGCTACAAAAGCCGATCTGGAAGCAACGAAGAGCAAGTTGCAGAGCACTGTGGGAGACCTTGGCGTGCAGAGCGGCTTGATCGCTCGCAATCACGACGAAGTGGAAGAGCTGAAGCGGCTCGGCGAGCGCAACATTTATGAGTTTACGATCAAGAAAGAAAAGGCTCCGCAGCACGTGGGCCCCATCCAAGTGGTTCTGCGCAAGACGGACCCTAAACACTATCGCTATACGCTAAACGTTGTGGCCGATGACAAAAGCATTGAAAAGAAGGACAGAACCGTAGGAGAGCCGATCCAGTTTTATGTGGGCGGGGCCGGCGGCGCACGCGCGCCCTATGAGATAATCGTCTTTGAAATGGGCAAGGACCAAATCAAGGGTTATCTGAGCACGCCCAAAACGGCCGGCGGGCCGGCAACTTCAAGCAACTCCCCGGGGCAGTGATTCGTGGCCTTTCTGGTTGAGCCCTGCGAATTATTTCCGTTTTGTTTTCCAGGCAATCCGGCTTATCGTCGCGACCGCGCTTTTCGTTTCGATCGTTTCGCCGGTTGATTGCTATTCACAGCAGCCTCCGGCACAGTCGCAGTCTCCTCTTCAAAGCAGAACCGACCTTGTGAAGGTCGACGTGAGCGTGGTGGACAAGCAAGGGAGCTTCGTTTCCGGGCTCGGAGAAAAAGATTTCCGCGTGTCTGACAACGGCGCCGAGCAGGCGACCGTGCTTTTTACATCCACAGAAGCTCCGGCGCAGGTGCTCCTGCTCATTGAGACCAGTCCCGCCGTCTATCTGATACGCAACGAACATCTCCTGGGAGCTTACGCGCTCCTTGACGGCCTTGCTTCCGACGATCAGGTTGAACTTGTTACGTACGATCAATCTATCCATTCCATTCAAGACTTCACGGCCGACAAATCGGCGCTACTCGCCGCCCTAAACAGTATTCAGTACAACGTCGGCATGGCGGAGCTGAATTTTTACGAATCCGTTTCGCACGTTCTGGATTCGCTGGCGCGTGTGCCAGGCAAAAGAGCCATCGTCCTTCTCACAACGGGGCTCGATTCGTCTTCCACTGATCAATGGAATCTTCTCCTGCGAAAGCTGTGTGGAAATGACGTTGTTATCTTTCCGATTGCGCTTGGAGGTTCGTTGCGAAGCGCCGGCGGAAAAAAATCGAAAGTTTCAAAGGACGGGAAACAAGATGGGGTGAACCGGAATGAACAGCCCGCGTCGGGAAACCCCGTCACCTTCGCGAAGGCGGATGCCGCACTTCTTTCCCTTGCGAAACTCACTGGCGGTCGAGCTTACTTTCCTCAATCGGCCGCCGATTTTGTGCCGATTTACAAGGAGGTTGCGTCCGCGCTCCGTCATCAATACGTGATTGGCATTTCCCCTGCGCAGGACGGCGAATTCCACAAGCTCACCGTTCAGGTGCTCAAAAGCAAAGCGGGTCCGTTCCGCGTCTTTGCGCGCGAAGGTTATCTCGCCCCGCAGCATTAGTCCGTATAATCGAGGCGTGCTCCGCGAAACCAAGATCGAGCGAGAAGGGCCGGCGAGGCGTTCCAGAGCGATCTTTTTTGTTTTTCTCGCCGTCGTGGTAGCGGCACTGCCTGCTCTGCCAGAATTGCTCGCACAACAGGAGGCTACTCCCGCTTCGCAAACGCCCGCCGCAGTTCGATTCGGACTCGGCGGAAATGCGGCCTCGATACCGGCAGAGTTCATCGGCAATCTTGTTTTTCTTCCCGTGCGCATCAACGATGGAAAAGCCTCTCTTTTTCAACTGGATTCGTTTTCGAATGCGAGTTCGATTGATGCTGCGCGCGCTAAAGCATTAGATCTACAGATTCAACAGGGCACATCCAACGCGCCGCCGGGCTCTGCCGGGGTAGTCCGAGAGTGTGTGATGAACCTTCCTGGTGTCGATGTGACCACCGAGTCGCTATCCGTCGTTTCAAAAAACGATTTTGCCGCACAGGTGGGAAGAGTTTACGAGGGGACGCTGGGGAATGACTTTTTTGCGCGTTTTGCGATCCGAATCGACTACGGTCGAAGAACTATGGAGATTTTCGATCCGGGCTCTTTTCACTATTCCGGCCCGGGAACGGCTTTTCCCATGGTTTTTGCCCGAGGCATGCCGGTGATACGCGCTAAATTCAGCACGGTGACCCGGAAAGACATCGAAGCGGATTTCGTCGTAAATACCGCACTTGACGCTTCCGTTTTGATCCTTGACCGCTTTGCGGAAACTCACCGGCTTTTTTCATCGCACGAAAAGACGCTCTCCGCGCTCGATCCGGAATTGGGCTTGACGAAGCACGTCGCTTTCGAACGCGCTAAGGACTTCCGTATCGGGTCTTTTAATGCAGAGGGAACGATTATCGAATTTGGACAGGTCGATGCGCTTGCGGACGACGCTCACTTAGCCGGGGAAATTGGCGGAGGCATGCTGCGGCGGTTCAATGTGGTTTTCGACTACTCGCATCGAACGATCATCCTGGAGCCCAACGCGAATTTCCATCGCGACGATCAAGAAGACAAGAGCGGGATTGCAGTGATTGCCGAAGGATCGGGACTTAAAACGTTCAAGGTAGTGCAGGTGCAGACCGGGACGCCAGGCGCGGTAGCGGGAGTACGGCAGGACGACGTGATTGCCGGAATTGATGACGAAGCCGCCGCTGACCTCACCCTGGCCGATGTTCGCGATCTTTTCCGCCAGGTTGGCCGCATTTACAAAATATTGATCGAACGAGACGGGAAAACCATGCAGGTGACGATGCAGATGCGGCGACTTGTCGGTTCTTGACACCTGTTGAGTTATACGTCGGTTGAGCTAGTCATGCTCGTATTTTCCGAGAGTCTTGGCCATCTGTGTGAGGCGGTCGTCCGCCTTTGCGAAGATCGTGTTGGGCTCAAATTTGCCGGAGGAGCTTCTTTTTCCGGCAGGGCAACCGGTGAGAATCTCGATTCCCTGCTTAATGGTCGCTACCGGATAAATGTGGAATTCGCCTTTGCTTACGGCTTCGATCACTTCGTCGCGCAACATCAAATCGTCGACGTTTTCGGCAGGAATCAGCACGCCTTGTGTTCCGGTGAGTCCCTTTAACCGGCAAACGTCGTAGAAGCCTTCGATTTTCTGATTCACGCCGCCAATCGGCTGAATATCTCCCTGCTGGTTTACGGAACCGGTGACCGCAAATTCCTGGCGAATGGGAATCTCGGACAGCGCGGACAACAGAGCGTAGACTTCGGTAGAGCTGGCGCTGTCTCCGTCAACTCCCGAGTACGACTGTTCGAAGCAAACGCTGGCGGAGAGAGCGAGGGGCTTATCCTGGGAGAAAATCCGCCGCAGGTAGCCCGAAATAATGTGAACGCCCTTGTCGTGAAAGCGGCCGCTCAAGTTCGATTCGCGCTCAATGTTGATGATGCCAAGCTTTCCAAGCGCGACGGACGCGGTGATGCGCACAGGCTTGCCAAAGGCGTAGCCGCCGATTTCAAGCACGCTTAATCCGTTCACCTGCCCTACACGCTCGCCGGCTGCATCAATGAAAAGCAGATTCTGCTCGATCATCTCCCGGATTTTCGTCTCGAGCAGATTGTGCCGCTCGATTTTCGCGTCAAGAGCGTTCCGCACCGCTTCGGCCGTGACCATGCTTTCGCCCTTGTTACGGGCGACATAGGAGGACTCACGGGCCAAATCGGCGAGGTCAAAAAAACGGGTTGTGATCTTGCCGCGGCGCCCGGCAATACGCACACCGTGCTCGATGATCGCGGCGACGGCGGAACGGTCGAAGGGCAGAAGCTTTTCATCGTCACAAAGCTTGCGCAAGCGGCCGCCGTATTGCCGTAGCACGTCGTCGTTCCATTTCATCTCTTCGTCGAATTCGACGCGAATCTTGAAAATTTTCTTGAAGTCATCCTCGAAATCGTAAAGCAGCTCGTACATATCGCGGTCGCCGATCAGAATAATCTTCACGTGAACGTCGATCGGCTCGGGTTTGAGCGCGGCGCTGCCGAAGGGAAAGAACAGGTCCACGGGCTGAATCTCGAGTTTGCCGTGATTGAGGGTTCTCTTGAGAGTACGCCATACGCCGGTTTCCGTCAGCGCGTCGAGGGCGTACATGACGAGGAATCCTCCATCGGCCCGTAACAATGACCCGCCGCGCAAGTCCATAAAATCGGAGTTCCAGCCGCCTCTCGAGTCGTAGCTGCGGTGAATCGTGCCGAAAACGTTCGCGTATGTGGGAATTGTTTCGAAAATCACCGGGCACTCTTCATCTTCGGCATGGGCGAGAATCACGTTTACCCCGTAAACGCGAAAAGGGTCGCGGTCAGAGCGCTCGGATCGAGGGCCGGCGGCACTGCCTTCGGGCGGCTGTTCGTCTTCTCCTTCGCGCTCCTTGAAAGGCTCGAGATTGTCGAGTATGTGGTGGCGAACTTCCTCGAGATACTCGGCAATTTGCGAATTCGGGTATTTTTCCTTGAGCTCCTCGATCACGCCGTCGACGAGAACGGAAGCTGCCTCCTGCTCCAGGTAACTCATCTCGCTCGCAAGCTCCCGCGAAAGGGAAAGCGTCTTGCGATAGACCACCGTGAATTCCTGCCGGAATTGATCGTATTTTCTTTCTAAATCTTCCGCCGCCGCATTCTCGAGCTTTCCCTCCTGCACGAGTTTGGGAATCTCCTCGATCGGAACCATCTGACCGTCGAGGACGGGGAAAATTTCCGGAAGAGCGACGGCGCCGACCTGCATGCGGCCGAGCGCGAATTGTTCGCGCGCGATGCGCCGCGTGAAATCATCCATTAATTCTTTCTCGCGCAGCGTGAAGCGCTCCACGATGCGTGTTTTCTGCCGCTGGAAAGGCTCTCCTTCAAAAACCTGCGGGATCCGCCGGCGCAAAAAATCAATTCCGGATTCCACTTCTTTTTTGAACGCATTCGCTTGTCCGCGGGGAAGCGTGAGCAATCGGGGCCGGTCGGCGTTCTTGAAGTTATTGACGTAGCAGCGGTCCGGAGCGGGTTCGCTCTGAGGATGCATGTCTTCGATAATTCGAACGATCATGCCTCCGCGGCTCGTCCCCGAAAGTCCGCAAACAAACAAGTTGTACCCGGAGGCCGTAAGCTCCACGCCCATCTTCAGCGCCCGCAAAGCGCGCTCCTGCCCAATATCGCCCGAAACGGGTTCGATTTCGGTGGTATTCCCGAAGGGAATGCTGGCCGGATCGCATCGCCACCGCAGTTTTTCCGGAGGCAAGCTCATGTGTTTCGGTTTTGAATTCGTGCTCATCAGGCTTCCCATCAGGTGCTCCGAAGGGCGCTACTCTAGCACGGCGCTCTCGTCTGTCCCACTTGGTTTAGATGCGGTGTTTCCAGCAAGTCGAAGCGGCGAGTAAAAATCCAGGAGCGTGGCCGCGGTCGCAAGGATGATCGGCCCGGCGACGACGCCGAGCAGCCCAAAAACATTGATTCCACCGAGCACCCCAATAAAGACAAGGAGGGTACTCATCTCCCCGCGCCCGCTGATGAGCATGGGACGGACAAAGTTATCCACCATCCCGACAACCAGGCTGCAAATCGCCACAAGGGTGATGCCGCTCCAGAGATGGCCTCCCAGAATCAAGCCGACTGAGAGCGGAACCCAAACGAGCGCTGAACCGATCAGTGGAATAAGCGAGAAGAATCCCATCAAGACCCCCCAAAATAGGGGCGCCTGAATACCGGTCGCGGCGAATGCCACGCCACCGATGACCCCATGGATAGCGGCTGCCACGAGGCTCGATATTACGGTCGCGAAGATTAATTCTCGCGTGTTTTCGACGATGAGATTTTGCTCGGACGGCCCAAAAGGGAGGGCTTTCCGCAAACGGCCGACAATTCCGGCTCCGTCACGGAAAAAATAGAACATAGCCAGAATTGTGTAGCTGAGGTCGAGGACGAATTCCACCGTGTGCCTCAGAATGGCGCCAAGGCGGCCCGCAATATAGGACGCCGCTTGTTCTGCATACCCCCGCAAGGCGTTACCCAAATCCGAAGGTATCAAATTCGGGAACCGGGTTTGCAGATGAATCCATAGCGGCTCCGCCCACGTGTACCGGCCCGCCGAGACATCGAATCGGATTCCCTGGACTGCGGAAACGGCTTGCTGCACGAACGCGATCAGCACGAATATCGTCGGAACAATCAGGATCAGCGTGACGCCGGTTGTGCTCGCGAGCGCCGCCGCGTTACTGCCCAAGCGAAGCCTCAGCCGCGCGTGGACAGGATAGGTGACAACGGCCAGAATAGCCGCCCATGCGAGTGGGACCAGAAAAGGCGACGCGACGAGGTAAGCCAGTAATCCAAGCAGGATGGCGGTTCCGTAGAACAGGAGCGTGCCCAGTTTTTTCTGCGTGTTCGGCTCGGACGCCAATTGCCTTCCGCCTTTCCCTGTGGAGCAATCCGACTGTCTATTACGTTCCCCCGGTTGTCAACCGTTACGGATTCTCGTCACTCATGGCAGGCACAGAAATCCGGATGCTATAATCCGTACGGATTTCCGGAAAAGTTCACCATGGTTGAACCCGCGTGCAAGCATAAGCGAACAAGACTCATCGCGAAGGACGAAGATTCTCAATACGTTGAATGCCTCGATTGCGGCGAAATTCTCGAGCTCGGAGAACTAAAGGAAGCAGCCGGGTTTGACGAATCCCTTTCCGACGCGTGACTCCGTCGTAATGCCGAGCGGCGCTCCGGGAGATGTTCTTTACGCGGACTGAGGAAAGAACGTAAAGCGGTTCGCTCGGATTCATGATGCCATCCGGTCGCGATATGGATCTGCCTTGAGTGCTTTTAACGAATGCCGCGTTTCTCGATGAGGCGCGTGACATCGCCCGCGGAAACATCGTAGAGCGCGTGTTCGTCCTCCTGTTCGAGACGCTCGCGAAGATATTCGGCGGCAATGTAGCTTGCTTCCCGGTCCGAGAGGTTTCGGCCCGTACGCTCGTGGAACGAAACAAACCCTGGATGCGCCAGGCCCAGTATCACGCCTTTTCCGTCCACCAAGAACTTGCAATCCATCGTGTCACTGTGACGCGTGGCGATCCCATTCCAGCAATGGGAAAAACGGCAGTGATACACATAGTCAGTAACCTTCGACGGAACGTCGAAAGCACCGATGAACTCACTCATGGCACCGGCGTTGGGAATCGTAGGATACAAAGTCTTCGTCATGACCGTTATTTTTGGACGCCTACAGTAACAGATTGCCCCACATGTTGATAACTCTGAATTGCGGCAGCGACGCCCGCTCCGGGACTCACTTGGAATCCCTGATCCGACAAAATCTTCTCTAACGCAGCCAGGAAGAGGAGCACATTCCCTTTTTGGCTCGAATAGCCGAGCAGACCGATGCGCCACATTTGGCCCTTCATAGGTCCGAGACCACCAGCAATTTCGATGTTGAATTCACTCAGCAGTTGCTCCCGCACCTTTTTGTCTTCGATTCCGGCCGGTATTTTTACGCCCGTTACGGTGACGAGACGATCCGCCGGGTTTTGCACGAATAGTTCGAGGTTCATTGCTTCGATCCCGGCAATAAGAGCCTGCTGGTTATGCACGTGGCGCTCCCAGCGGGCTTCGAGACCTTCCTCCAGCACAATTCGCAAAGCCTCCCGCAGCGCGTAAATTAAAGAAATGGGAGGAGTGTGATGATATGTTCTCTCGTGGCCCCAATAACTCATCGTAGGATTCAAATCGAAATACCACGACCGCACCGGCGCTTTCCGGCGGTGCATCATTTCTTCTACGCGTGTATTAACGGTGATGGGCGCCATTCCCGGAGGGGCGCTGATGGCCTTCTGCGTACCACTGAAGCAGATGTCAATCCGTTGATGATCGACGTCGAGCGGCATGCCGCCGAGAGTTGCCACAGCATCGACTACCAGCAAGGCGTCCAGCTCATCCGCAGCCTTCCGGAAATCGTCGATTCGCTGAACGACCGCCGACGAAGTTTCGCCGTGCGTCAAACCCACTAATTTTATCTTTCTGCCTTTGCCCTCTCTGCGGACGTCCGCTGGGTCGACCGCACGGCCGTACGGAGCGCCTACGCGAATCACTTTGGCGCCGATTCTTTCCGCCATGATTGCCATTCGCTCGGAAAATGCACCGTTAACGCAAATAATGCACTCGTCACCCGGTTCCAGACTATTTTGCACCGCCGCTTCGATACCGCCGGAACCAGACGCGGAGATAGGGAAAGTGATTCGGTTCCCTGTCTGAAACACTCTTCGCAACAAATACTGCACATCGCCCATCATTTCCGTGAACCAGGGATCCACGTGACCGACCAGCGGCGCCGCCATGGCCCGGTACACACGCGGATCCACACACGAGGGACCCGGAGTCAGCATTAATCTTGACGGCGGCGTAAGCTCGCCGATGACTTCGTCCATATCAAAGTTTCCTTCTGGGCCTAATTGACCCACACTCCCACACGCTGCGGAAAATCCGCACGAATGACGGAAAAACACCAGCCTACACTAGTGTCCCTAAAGTGTCCGCTTTGGTCAACTTCCAATGTGCCTCGGTCGTGCAGAACGTCATCATGCGGTCTTTGTGACTAAAAAGGGGGTAGCTAGTTTCGCAACTGCGCGCGCGCTTTGTTGAAAGGCCTATACCCGTGTGCTAGATTGCCAAATTGACCCTAAATCACGCTATGGATGGGAAATTTACAGGTGCTGCCAGGCCAAAAGTTGCGCGTGTCGACGTGTACTGGCACGCGATACGCTACCGTACAATTTTGCTCTATGCGTTTTTGCTCGCGTTCATCACCCTGACCGCTACTTATTTGGTATTCCCCCAGTTTTCCGCAAGCCTGATTCGCCGTATTTCGGACACTTTCGGCTCTCACGACACCGGGGTTGCGACAATCACCGCTCGCCAGGCCCGCTTCGTGAACCTGGATGGGAAAGTCCAGGTGAAGAAAGTCAACTCGGTCCAATGGACGAATGCGGATTATCAGCTCACTTTGGATAAGGGCGACTTGATCCAAACGGATTCGGATGGGGTCGCGCGCATTGCTTTCGCCGACGGAACCACGTATACGGTGAAAGGGGATACTCTGGTCACCGTGGAAGAGAATCTTGTCGCGCAGGACCGCGCCTCGCAGGTCGGCGTGCATATCACTTCGGGCCAAGTGGACTTGACAACCGGGACATGGAAGGTGGCCGGTTCCACGGCAGAAGTTTCTTTTGAAAATGCGGTTGCTTCGCTACGCGAAAATAGCCGTGCGGCCGTCCGAAGCGATCCGGCGACCAAGCAGCAGGAAATCACAGTGGCTTCCGGAAGCGTGGAATTAAGCCGTGGAGCAGACCACTTGGATATCGGCCAGTTTGAGCGGGTCACATTTCCCACCGGAGGCGCGATAACGAAATCGCAAGTCTTGGCGCCTCCCGAATTGGTGGAACCGCTGAACCTCCAGCCAATTATTTTGGCTGATCCAAAACACGACGCCGTGCGTTTCTCGTGGAAACCGGTGCCAACGGCAAAATTATATGATTTTCAGGCCAGCACCACCGCAATGTTCAGCCATCTGGTCTCCGAAAAGAAGACTGCCGGCACGAGCGCGGACATTGTCGGTTTCGATCCCGGCGACTATTTTTGGCGTGTGCGCGCGGTCGACACAAAGGACAATGTGAGCGACGCCAGCGAATCCTACAAGTTCACCTTGGTGGCTCAAGGAAAAGAGCGGGAGATGGCCCTGGATGTGGACAACACCGAGCTTCAGGGCAATGTCGTGGAAGTGATTGGCCGTACGGAACCGGGCGCAGCCTTGATCATCAATGGAGAGCAAGTGGCAGACATCCAGCCCGATGGGCATTTTCGATATTTCACCGAGCCGATGGCGCGGGGCAGCCATGAGATCGTCATTACCGGGCAGAACCGGCGGGGCGGAATTGCCATCAAGCGGGTGCAGGTGGTCGTGCCTTAGAATTCGAAGACCGATAAGCCACAAGCGCCGCCGCAGCGGCGCGGAACTGAAATCTGAGGGAGAAGCGTAGTGACCAAGAATGGCTATAACATGCGGTCGGTCTTCAGCCTGTTCTCTTCCGACCTGGCGATTGATCTCGGGACGGCTAATACGCTTGTCTTCGCGCGTAACAAGGGAATCGTGGTTAATGAGCCCTCGATTGTCGCGATCAACAAGAATACCTCGGAGGTTGTGGCCGTCGGGCGTGAAGCCAAAGACATGCTGGGAAGAACACCGGGTAACGTCGTCGCCATCAAGCCGATGAAGGACGGCGTGATTGCCGACTTCAAAATAACGGAAAAGATGCTGACGTATTTTATTCAGAAGGCGCACAACCGCCGTGTCCTGGTTCATCCCCGAATCGTCATTGGCGTTCCCAGCGAAATAACGCCTGTCGAGAAACGCGCGGTGCAGGATTCGGCATACCGTGCCCGCGCCAGCGAAGTATATCTGGTGGAACAGGCAATGGCGGCTGCGATCGGCGCGGGATTACCGATCGAAGAGCCCTCCGGGAACATGGTCGTCGATATCGGCGGCGGCACCACGGACATCGCGGTAATTTCGATGAGCGGGATCGTCTATTCGCGGTCGGTGCGTGTGGCCGGAAACGAAATGGACGAGGCCGTGATGCACTACCTGAAGCGCAAATACAACCTGCTTGTAGGCGAGCGCACGGCCGAGCAAATCAAGATCGAGATAGGCTCCGCGTATCCGCTGGAAAAACCGCTCACTCTGGAAGTCAAAGGGCGAAACCTGATCGAGGGCGTTCCGCGCACGGTAACGATCGACGACAGCGAAATTCGCGAAGCGCTCTCCGAGTGCATTGCGACGATTCTGAACGCCATTCGCGTGGCGCTGGAGCGCACCCCCCCCGAACTTTCAGCCGATATCAGCGACCGCGGAATTGTGCTCACCGGTGGCGGCGCGCTGATCAAGAATCTGGACAAGCGCATCCGGGAGGAAACCGGGCTGCCGGTTTCGATTGCCGATGATCCTCTCGCTTCGGTGGTGCTCGGTACGGGCAAGATGCTCAGCGACTTCAGGCTGCTGCGCTTGGTTTCGATCGACTAACGGATTACGCGTTTCGGCGTCATCGCCTAATCGGCTCCTGGCATGGTAGGCATATTTTCGAGACATCGGTCGTTGGCTCTCCTGGCGGGCGTGGTGCTCGCGCAAGTTCTATTGCTCGCCTTTCAAATCAAGCGCGACCGAGATGTTCGGTTGATCCGTTATTGGGCGGTCGAGTTGATGACGCCCGTGCAGCGCGGCGGAACCTGGAGTTTTTCGAAAATCGGCGGCGTGTGGACGGGGTATATCGGCTTGCATAACGCTCGAACGGAGAATCGACAGCTCCGCGGCGAGCTGGATCAACTTCAATTGCGCAATCGTGAGCTCGAGTCGGAAGCCGCGGAAGCGCAGCGTTTGAGACTCTTGCTCAATTTCCGCGAAGGGCATACGGAAGCGCCCATGATCGCGGCTCAGGTGATTGGAGCGAGCGCCGATCCCAGCTCCCATACGCTTTTCATCAATCGCGGCGAGCGCGACCATGTGCGCCGCAACATGGGCGTGATCACTCCGGATGGGGTTGCGGGGAAAATTGTCGAGGTCTTTCCCTCCACCGCGCAAGTGCTGCTGATCAACGACAAGGATAGCGGCGTGGGCGCGCTTTTCGCCGACACTCGCACGCATGGAGTCGTTAAAGGCAGTACGGATCCCGATCCTCACATGGACTACGTGGTGAACGATGAAAAAGTCTCATCCGGCGAAATCATTTTAACTTCCGGCGAAGATCGCATATTCCCCAAAGGATTGCTCATTGGAACGGTTTCCTCCGCCGCGCCGGCAACTCCCTTTCAACTGATTCACGTGAAGCCTGCAACGCGATTGGACCGGCTCGAAGACGTGCTTGTCCTTCTGTCACAGCAGGAACTCACTCCAAAAGAGTCCGGGGAATCTTCCATCGTTCCTGTCAGTGCGCCCGTATCATCTACGTTGTCGACCGCGCAGCCGAGCGCGGCTTCCCAACCTTCTGCTTCCGCAGCCGCTAAGAACGTCGCGGGATTGAAACCGGCTTCTCCGCAAGCGAGACCGATCCAACCGCCCCTATCCGCAACGCACGGTCAGACTTCGTCTCCCGTCCCAAGCAGCTCCCCGCGATAATATGAACTACACGATGAATATTGGGGCGCACTCCGAAGGAAACGTTGAGGTCCACAAGTACTACAGCGGAACAGTCGCTCTGACGGCCTTTCTTGCATTGGTTTTGCAGGCCTTCCTCCACAAGTATGGCCGCTGGTCGGAACTGGTGGATTTACCGTTGCTGGTCACCATTTATTTTGGGGTGAGCCGCCGCAATCCGGTATCCGGCATGTTTCTGGGAGCGGCAATCGGAATTCTTCAGGACGCGCTCGGACACGATAGTCCTATCGGGATGTACGGAATCGCGAAGACGTTTGTCGGCTACGTGGCATCGTCGGTGGGAGCGCGCATTGACACGGAACACCCCGTCAGCCGTTTCGGTCTCATATTCATACTGTTTTACTTCCATCAAGCGGTACTCACGCTTACCGAACGCTTGCTTCTGAATCATCCCGCCGCATTTTTCGCACCGCGCCTCTTGATCAATTCTCTTGTGACGGCCGGTTTCGGGGTCGCGCTTTTTTCGCTTTTAGACCGCTTGCGCAAGCCTTCCTGAGCGAGATAGTTGTCTCAAGCAAATCGAGAATTATCGAGCAGGCTGTTCGGCGGTTTGTCTGCGGGAGAGGAGTCGGCGTAATTCGTTCTGCCGGGATAGGAGGCTAATGAGCTCATCCCGTGCCGGCTGGGATTGTATCTTCTTCTCCAATTCGGCCAGTTCTTCGCCGATTCTGCGGTTGCGGAGAAATTCCAGGCAGCTTTCCGCTTCCTGCCAGCTGCGCTCGACCGAAGGTTCGAATAGGAACTCGAACAGCAGCCGGCGATCTCGCTCTTCCATCTCCGCACCGAGCGCGGCAGGATCGGTCTTTTCCCCTATTCTCGATATGAGCAATTCGATGATTCGCTCCGTCTCGAGGCCGCGGTGAAGGCCTTCGGAAGCTATTTCGCGGGCGAGCCTTTCCCGAAATTCTTCGGCCTCGACGAGCATCTGTATCAGCTGACGTTCGGCAGACTTAATCACGGGCGCCAGCAATTCGACCTTCGGCTTCACTTCGCTGCGACGCTCGGAAGCGGCTCGCCGCAAGGCTTCCCGCAGGACCGGCTCATCCACCCGGAGTTCGGAAGCGATTCGCGTGGCCCACTCCGAACGCAGCAGTTTGTTCGGCAGCCGCTGCACGTACGGCATCAGGAAATTAATGGCTTGAAGCTTTCCGGCCGCGGTGGTTCGGTCCATCCGGCGGGCGCGCCCAATAAGATAGTCAAGATAAGGAGGGGCTTGCGCGAGAAGCGCCCGGTAAGCTTCTGCTCCCTGTTCCTTCAGGAACTTGTCCGGATCAGCGCCGCCCGGCAGCGCAAGTACCCGCACATCAAACTCCTTCTCGAGCAGCAGAAGAAGCGATCGTTCGGTGGCCGCCTGCCCGGCCGTATCCGGGTCATAGTTCACTACCACGCGCCGCGCGAAGCGGCCGAGGAGCTTGATTTGCGGCTCGGCAAGGCTGGTGCCGCAACTGGCAACCACATTGGCGATTCCCGCGCGCGCTACGGCAATCGCATCCATGTATCCCTCTACGAGAACAGCGAAATCACTTTGCCGGAGCGCTTCCTTAGCCCGGTCCAGATGGTAGAGAACGGCGCTTTTCGAATAAATCGGTGTTTCAGGCGAGTTCATATACTTGGGCATATCGTCGCCCATGGCGCGCCCGCCGAACGCGATAATCTTTCCGGTATCGTTGGCAATCGGGAACATGATTCGGCGCCGGAATTTGTCGTACAAACGCCCACCCTGATCTCGCGAAAAAAGGCCGGAAACCTGCAGCAGCTTCTCGGGATATTTTGATTTCAATTGGCGCGCGAGGGCATCGCCGGAGGATGGCGCAAAACCCAGACCGAATCGCTTCATGGCTTCCCGGTCAAGACCCCGATCTTCCAGATAAGCGGCAGCTACTTTTCCTTCGGATCCCTCACGCAGTTGCCGCACGAACCATGCCGCTGCCTCGCGATGCATTTCGACCAGAGCCGTGCGCTGCTGGTTCTCCTGCCGCTCTTCAGGCGACCGCTCGCGCGGCCTAGGAATAGCGATACCGCATTTTTCGGCGACGCTGCGGATCGCTTCCGGGAACGGGATCTTTTCGAGTTCCATCACAAATTGAAAAACATCGCCTCCCGCGCCGCAGCCGAAGCAGTGATAAATCTGCCGGGTAGGATGTACGGCGAACGATGGCGTTTTCTCCTGATGGAAGGGACACAAACCCGTGAAATTCTGCCCGGTCTTTTTCAGGCGGACGTATTCCCCGATCACGCGGACGATATCCGCTTGCTGTTTCACTCCCTCCGCGAATGATCCCGCTTCAGCCATGGATGAAAGAAAGCGTCTCCAGCGCTTAAGTTGTCTACGATTTTAACTCAGCCACCGTGATGGCGGCTCCCCCGCGATCTTCCGCTGCCGCGTGGATTTTTTCGACCAGTGGATGCGAAGAGAGAAAGTCCGCGAGACCGCGGCGCAGCGCGCCCGTGCCGTGCCCATGGACGATACGCACACTGGGCGTGCCGGCCAGCGCTGCAACGTCGATGAATTTATCGACGCGACGCGTTGCTTCCTCGACGGTGCACCCGATAACGTTGATCTCTTCTCCGCCGGGCTCCTCACTTGGCCGCGAATGGACGGTGACGCCGCGTGCTATCAAGCGGCCAGCCAAGTCCGCGGGTGCTGACGCGGAGCTTTCTTCAATGCCTAGAATGTCCGTTATCGGCACCTTCATTCGCAGCGCGCCCGCTTCGACTTCAGCCATTCTCCCATCGTGCCGTCGAAAAACCACAAGCTGCTTGAATCCCTTTATTGTCACCCGTTGGCCATTCGAAAGCTTTTCAGCCGCAACAGGCTCCAGCGGACGTTCAACCGTGGTTCCGAGATCTTTCTGCGACTCCGAAAGTATTTCGACTACCGCGGCATCGGCATCCGAGCGTGCATCCGCCGAGAACCTTCCCAACCGCCGCGACGCCTGTTTTTCGATCTGCGCGCGGAGCGCGCGGTCTTTTATGTCGGCTGCCAAGTGAGCAACTTGATCTTCCAAACGCTTTTGCGTTTCGGCGAAGTTCTTCTCCAGTTCGCTGATGCGTTTTTTCTGGCGCTGCGTCCATTCGGTCTGAAGCGAGCGCCGCGCAGCGTCCAATTGATCGAGTTCCTCCCGTCCTTTGCTCTTGATCTGTTCCATTTCATCCCGGCTGCGATGGAGGTAGGCGATTAACCCGGCCGCTTCCGCCGATTCCGGTGACATGCTCTCACGCGCCCGCTCCACCACGCGCGCCGGAAGACCGAGCCGCTTCGCAATTTCGATCCCGCTCGAGGTGCCGGGCACGCCGACGAGAAGCCGGTAAGTCGGACGCAAATTTACTTCGTCGAACTCCATGGCGGCGTTCACAATTCCCGC
>Ga0182024_10013054_pt1 | contig 16302 bp, 11 predicted proteins | sample P32metaG_FD_120480 | JGI IMG/M metagenome (GOLD analysis project Ga0182024, IMG submission 120480) | Permafrost microbial communities from Stordalen Mire, Sweden - P3-2 metaG (Illumina Assembly) | ecosystem: Environmental > Terrestrial > Soil > Wetlands > Permafrost | place: Sweden: Stordalen... | reverse complement strand
GTTGCAGAATGAGTTGGCCGCAATAGACAAATTGTCATCCTGAGCAAAGCGAAGGACCTATGCATTTAGCCGCGATCTAAAACGCCAGTCGCTTAAAAATAACTTCCGGAATATGCTCCACCGCCGTCATAACGTAGCGCCACATCTTCGGCGTGTAAACCACGTCAGGCGACCGCCGTTCCAGCGCGCGAACAATGTCGCGAGCCACCAACTCCGTATCGGCAAATCGCGCGGCGTTCGCCATACGATCCGTCATCGCAGTTTGTACCGGGCCCGGCTTAATAGTGATGACGCGAACTCCAGCCGGATGAAGACGACTGCGTAGCCCTTGCAGGAAGAGCGAAAGCGCCCCTTTAGCAGAGCCATAAACATAGTTAGATCGCCGCCCCCGATCTCCCGCGACTGACGTGATCGCGGCGATGCACCCAGTCCGCCGTTGTTCCAAATCAGCGGCAAACAGACTCAGGATCGCGCAAGCGCTCACGAAGTTAACTCGTAACTCCTCCAGCATAACGTCAACCGACGCTTCCGAATTCTTTTGATCTTGCATGGAACCATAAGCCAGCAACACAGTATCAAAGTCAGCAAATTGCCGCCGGACGAAGTCAACAATCGCGGCATGATGCTGCACAGCAGATAAGTCAGCCGCATAAGCCAACACCTTCTGGGCTCCTCGAATAGATAAGTCAGCCTGTAGCTCAGTAAGACGTTCGGCCGACCGAGCGACAAGAAGTAACTCGCACCGTCGTCCCGCTAACTGCCGCTGCACTTCAAGCGCAATGCCGGATGTCGCTCCCAGCACGACAATCTTCTTCATAGCGCCTGCTCCCGAAGTGGCCTGGTTCAAATAACTTGCTGGCGCATCTGTCATAGTCGTTTGCATATTTATTGCGCTCCTGTCACGCGCCGCCAGAATGAAGACGACATCTTCGGTTCGATATAGGGAACGAACGCTCTCCAGCGCGGAAACGAAGCCTCAAACAGCGCCGCACTCATCCGCGCGTCTTTAGCGGGATAGAGCGCTCCGCCGCCGTTCTCAACAACTTCATCGAGCGATCGCATAAGCGAAAGCGTTGGTTCGCCCCGCATGGCAAAATCGAGTGCAACGGTAATTCCCGGCCGTGGAAAAGAAAGCATTCCCGCCGCCGGAGCAGCACCAAACTGCTTCAACACTCCCAGAAACGAACCCATGCCAGAGCGGGCGATGCGCTCAAGCAACTCCCCGACTGCTTCGACATTGTTTTCGGGAATCACACACTGATATTGCAAAAAGCCTTTCCGACCGTAGAGCAGATTCCACCGCCCAATAGAATCGAGCGGATAGAAAAATGAATCGTAAGGCACAACCGACGCGCCCTTCCGCGCCGAGTGCATCTTATAGTAAGCTGCATTAAAAGCTTTAATGGAATACCGATTAAGCAGCCATCCCGGAAGCGCAAAGGGCAATGTCGGTCCGTGCTTCCGGCGAACTTTTTCGCCGCCCTCCGTCGCATGATTGCCCCGAAAGAAAATGCCCCGCAGGTTTTTCCCGGCAAAACAGTCAATCCATGCCACCGTATATTCGAAACGCCCGTCGCTCTCCCGGCTGAGATCAAAGAAGGAAGCGAGCGAATCGAAAGGCACGAGTTCAGCATCGATCCATGGACCAGCAACGCGCTTCAATTGGATATCCGCCCACGCAATTACCCCGGTCAAACCCAGTCCGCCGATGGTAGCGCGCAGCATGTCAGAATTTTGTTCAGCGTTGCAGATCACAAGACCATCGTGCGAGCGATGCAATGCAATTTGCCGAACGTGGGCCCCAAAAGTTCCCGCGCGATGATGATTCTTGCCATGAACATCATTTGCAATTGCCCCGCCGACCGTTACAAAGCGCGTCCCAGGAGTAACTGGAAGAAACCAGCCCTTTGGAAGAAAGACGTCGATAAGGTCGGATAGACTAACTCCGCTTTCGCAACGAACCATCCCACTCGATTCGTCGAAACCAAGAATGCGATTAAGCCGGCGGCAATCAACCAATTCTCGTCCATCGTTGAGGCAAGAATCGCCGTAGCTGCGTCCCAATCCATAAGGCAGAAGCGATCCATCCGCGGCGTCATGCATAATTCCGGGCACCTGGTCGTTCCACGAAGGTCGGTGAACAAATCGGTGTGCGGTCGTCGGGTAGCGTCCCCAGGAGAAGACTTGTTTCGTAGGAATAATGGCTGCGGATTGTTTGCGTAAGATTACGGCAGACTGACCAGACATATTAATATCGTGACCTTCAAGTTCGAGAGCGGGAGTGAACATCCATGAGAATTGTGGAACTTACCAGTTGAGTTGGGTCATGCTCGCGGCAATGACTAACCCGCAAGCCAATGCCACTCCATAACTTACAGGATCGCGTATAGCCAGCGTAACCGGATCTTCCTTTAATTCCCCACGGTGCGCCATCAGCCAAGTCCTGCTGAGCCAATACAACACGATGGGGCACAACATAAATAAAAAGTCCGGCGAAGAGTAAAGCACAAGAACATCCTGACTATGCACATACAAACTAAAAATCACCACAGCGGAAAAACTACTTCCGACGCCCAGGGAAAGCAAAAGTTCGCGGTCGCCAGTTCGATACCCGCGTCCTGAGTTGCCAGCCTTAACTAAGTCACTGGCATGTAGTAACTCGGAGTAACGCTTAGCCATTGCCAGACTAAGAAAGAAGAACATCGAAAATGCCAGGAACCACTGTGATAATGGAGTAGCCGAAATTAATGCTCCAGCAAGAATACGAAAACTGTAGAAGCTAGAAAGAACAAATACGTCAAGCAGCGCAATCTTCTTAAGGTAGAGTGAATAGACCATCGTCAGTGTTGCATAGCCAAGCAGCGCAAGTCCGAATTTCCCGCTGAGCGCAAACCCTAGTGCTAACGCGGAAAAGAGCAACACGAATGACACGGCTAAGCCCTCAGGAATTGAAATATCCCCGGCAGCAAACGGACGCTCTTTCTTCCACGGGTGCTCCCGATCAGAGTGAAGATCGAGCAGATCATTGAGAATGTAAAGCCCTGATGCGCACAAGCCGTACAGCGCAAAACCTAATAAAGTTCGGATAATAGGGCCTACAGTAAGGTTGTGGGAGAGCGCAAGCGGCAGAAAAAGCAAAATGTTTTTGGCCCAGTGGTGGCCGCGCAGCGCATTAATCCAGGTTCCGCAGCGCGCTCCAAAAGAAACCCGCGGCTCAAGAATCGTTCCTTTAAGAATCGTTACAGCGGCTGCTTGCCGGGCTCGCGTTTCGGTTCCAACCACGTACCCAGCGCGTGCCTGCCGCCATACTTCCACATCGGCGGCGGAGTCGCCCATGTATTCGAAACCGGTGGCACTGAAATTTCGTGCCAGAAATGCAGCTTTGTTTGGCCCCTTAAGATTCACTTGCCCGTCGCTGGCGTGAACCTCCGCAAACAAACCGATGTAACCGGCAATCACCTCGGCGATCCTGCGATCGGCGGCTGTGACGAGAGCGATTCGCCGTCCTCTATTTTTTTCTTCCTGGATCAAATCCAAAACCTGCTGGCGGTAGGGAAGACGAGCGGGGTTGAGAACGGCCCTGGAAGCGACCTGCTGCTTTAGAAATGCGGGACCCTTGAGCAGCCAGAGAGGCAGCCAAAGCAGAGTTGTAGGGCGGGTTTTGAGTAGAACCAAAACGCATTCCCAGAGCGCATTGCCGCGAATCAACGTGCCATCCAGATCAACGCACAAGACAGGCGACGACGCTTTGGCGAGTTTGACTCCAGTCACGTAACCCATGGATTGATCGTCGCATAGCTAGTAGCTGTTACTGGTTGAATAAGTGGAGCACGTAGGTAACCTGCGTAACATGCGCATGTCAGGGGCGAAGATTAGTATGGGCTTGGGCAGCAAGATTTTACTCCCGCTTGGCCGACATGAGCAAATCACACGAGCAAGAACCTTTTGCAGTTGACCTTTTGGCTGAATACCTGAGAAGGCCAATTCTGCTGCTGCCATTGCTGGGTGTAGCCGCATTTGTTATTTACAGCGGATCGTTATCTTTTGCATTCGTGTGGGACGACTTGCCGCAGATTGTTAACAGTCCAATTATTCGGTCGTGGAGCAACTTGCCACGAGCCTTCGAAAGCGATCTGTGGTATCACATGGCCCGCCACCAGGTGTATTACCGTCCGATGTTCGTGGTCTGGTCAATGCTGAATTTCACGTTATTTGGTTTGCGTCCATGGGGATGGCATCTTGGAGCGGTCCTGCTGCATGTGGGAGCTGTCTTTGCCGTGTTTTGGTTTGCGCGGCGTTTGGGTTTGGAATATTGGGTGGCAGCACTGGTGGCGCTGATTTTTGCCTTGCATCCAGTCCACATTGAGCCGGTCGCTTGGGTTTCGGCCGCTTCGGACACACTGGTCACGATCTTTGTCGCCATCGCTTTTGTTGCGTTTCTGAACAGCCGCGACGCACAGCTCACGCCTGGCCGCGGTAGACGAGTTACCTGGTGGATTGTATCGTTGGCCCTTCTGGCATGCGCACTCTTGACCAAGGAGATGGCGGTTGTATTCCCGGTTTTAGTGGCGATCTATTCGTACTTAGAGCGAGGCACGAAGAAAAAGTTCTTTACGAAGAGAATGCTGGCTTCCGCAATGGAAGCTGCGCCATATGCGTTATTGACTTTGGCGTATGCGGTTGTACGCAAGCACGCGCTGCTTCACGCAACCGGGCAGTTCGATCCTGACCATGGAATGCTCGACGTGGCGCGCACTCTGCCGTTGGTGCTGGGAATTTATCTGCGCCAGTTATTGCTCCCGATCGGTATCACTGGTCTTTACTACACGCCATACGTGACAGGAGAGGTTCTGATTAAAGTGGTGATGCCGGCGATTCTACTGGCGTCCACTGCACTTGCTCTGTGGTATTGGAACCGGCGCGAGGGCACCTTCACCGTGGCATTTGCCGGATTGTGGTTGATTGTGGGGCTGGCTCCCGCGCTTTATTTGAGAAATTTCGGTAATGGCGACTTCGTTCGTGACCGCTACATGTATTTGCCGTCGATTGGATTCGCAATCTTATTGGCGATGGGGCTCCGAAGGCTGCCGCCTGTCTGGCGATGGAGTAGACAGACGGTGCAGGTGGGGGCAATCGTCGTCCTTTCCGTCAGTTATGTGTGCGCGTCGTTAGTGCAACAAGTGTATTGGGGAGATGATCTTTTGCTGCTGGTTCGCGGGCAAGAGCTTTATCCGGACAATCCTTACGTCATGGTTGGTTTGGCGAAGGAGTACAGTCAGCGCGGGGCGCATGATCGCGCCATCGAACTGGCGCGATCCGCTGTAAAAGCCCACCCAGAATATGGCTACGGACCTTTGGCACTGGCGGAAACGCTCATACGCGCAGGTCGATACGACGAAGGTCGGGTATGGCTCGATCGCGTGAATCCAGAGTACGCGAAATCCGAGGTTGGGATGGCTGGAGTTGCCGGATTGTATGGGCAAATGGGTGATTACGAACGAGCGCTTGCCCTGTGCTCTGAAATTCTGAGCAAAGAACCAAACCTTTATTCGGCGCTGTACAACTGCGGCAATATTCACTTGATGGACGGCCAATACAAAGATGCAGAACAACTACTCTCGCACGCGGTCGCGTTAGACCCTGAAGACGCAGCTCCAAAGCATTTTCTTGGCCGCGCACTTTTGAAAGAGGGACGCAATAAAGAGGCGCAGCCATACCTTCTTCAGGCGGCGCAGATGGATCCGAAGATTTGGGACTATCACTATTGGCTGGCACAGTCGCTGGAAAAAGATGGAAACGTGGAGACGGCGCGATCGGAGTACTCTCTAGCGCTTCAACTGAATCAGGGCAGCGCTGATGCCAAAATGCGCCTGGCGGCTTTGGGGGGAAAGTGAAGGACGATTTGGGAGCGGGAGGGGCCAAGGTTGGAGGGGCAGAACTGAATTTAGAGATTCGCGTCCGGGAACAGGCAGCTGATGGGAGCGATACGGTCGGCGCGACCGAGCCGAAAGCCCAAAAAAATGAGACCTGGCTCATGCAGGCCGGAGTGTTGGCAGTAGTGCTATTGCTTGCGGGGACGTATACCGTATTCCACATAGGCAAGGGCTGGGTTCCAGCCGACGATGGCACGCTCAGCCAGAGTGCGGTTCGGGTTCTGCAGGGGCAGCTCCCACATCGTGATTTCGGTGAGATTTATACCGGGGGTCTTAGTTTTATTCATGCACTGGCGTTTCGGATGTGGGGCGTCAACCTGATGTCTTTACGCATCTGCGTCTTCTTGTTTTTTCTAGCTTGGCTGCCTGCTGTCTACTACATCGCGCTCCGATTTACCCCGGCACTGGGAGCGGGAGCGGTAACGCTGTTGGCGGTATCGTGGAGCTATCCAAATTACCCCGCGGCAATGCCTTCCTGGTACAACCTCTTCTTTACAACGTTCGGGGCGGCAGCGCTATTGCGATATCTTGAAGTGCGGAACCGGCGCTGGTTAGTGTTGGCTGGCATTTGCGGCGGAGCGTCGATCCTGATCAAGGTCATTGGGGCGTACTACATTGCCGCCGTACTTTTATTTCTTGTATTCGTCGAACAAAGCGAGACTGCCAACGCTCCTCCGGGACTGGGCAGTTCGCGGAGAAGCTCGTGGTTTTCCCTGTTCAGTGGAAGTGCATTGCTTCTTTTTCTTGCGACTCTCATTTATGTGTTGCACTCGCGTCTGGGCAGCACTGAAATTTATCATTTTGTGCTGCCATCGACGATCCTAGTAGTTCTGCTTTTGTCAGGAGAGTGGAAAGTCCGGGCAGCAACGAGTCATCGCTTCATAACTCTTTTTCGAACTTTGATTCCATTCTTGTCCGGTGTCTCTCTCCCCATCGTTGTGTTTCTTGTCCCATACGTTCGCGCGGGTGCTGTGTGGACGTTTCTATCCGGAATTACTGCGAGCGCCGTTGCGCGCACAGCTGGACTCGGCGTGGTCCGTCCGATTGGAATCGAAAAGTTCACTTACGTTCTGCCTCTAGTGGGGGTTTTGGCAGCGGCAATGTACTGGGAAAATTTCCAGGGAAAGATTGTGGGCGCGGCGCTCGGCTTGGCCGCAATGGTTATTGTGTGGAGAGCTTACTCATCGGGTGACATCGCCTACGCAGTATGGTGTTCGGTGGCGCTTCTAACGCCGGGTGCGGTTCTGTGGGGAGCCGTGATGGTGTGGTTGCGCAAGCATGAAGGCGGACACACGAAACTGCAACGGCAGCAGATAGTGTTGCTGACGTCTTTAGCCGCCATTTGTACGCTGGTGCAATTCCCGTTTGCAGCCCCGATTTACCTGAGCTATGCGGTACCCCTGACGTTCCTCGCAATTCTGGCGATCGTATCCACATGTAAGGTGAAACCTGGGACCTACGCCCTGACCAGCGTCATTGGGATGTACTTCGCTTTTGGAGTTGTCTGCCTGGTTCCCCATTACATTTACGAGATCACATATCTCATCGGCGATGTCCAAACCATGCAGAACCCGCGAGCGGGAAAATTGCAGATCGAAGAGGCTGTTTTTTTCGATACGCTGGCGCATTTTCTGCGGGATCATAGTCCAAACGGTTTGATGTACGCAGGCAATGATTGTCCTGAATTGTATTTTCTTTCCGGGCTGCGGAACGTCGCCTACGACGACGGAGGGCAGTCGCCGGAAGATACGCTCAAGGCAATACGAACGGAGAATTTGAATCTCGTGGTCATCAATGATGCGCCCTTTTTCCCGGGTGCAGCGATGAGGCCAGACGTTAAAGCCGAGGTAGCCCGAAGATTTCCTCATACCACACGCTTCGGAATCTTCCAGATATTCTGGAAGCGCTGAGCAGCATCCTAAAAGCAGAACCGCAATGTCTTTGTAACGTGGCCGGCGCGACCTACTGGGGCATAGTGCAAGGATTTGCGGAGATGGTGACTTCGTAAATGTCGCGCTCTTCGAGAGTGTTGGGGTAGCGCGCCACGATTCTCAATTGCGCTCCATCCATTTCGAGTTTACGAAGTAACCATCCTTGAGGGTGCTGGTATTTTCCGAGGACTAGAAACTGCTGATGATTCGAGAGAAAAAAGCAGTAGGGCTGCACGTCGCCCCGAATGGGGAAGACTTTTTTCAGCTCGCCGTAGTTCTCGAATAGCGTGTCGTGCGCGATGGTGGAAGCAGCTACTCTGTCAGTAAGAAGAACGAGCCTCTGGGCGAGCCGGTCGTCTTGGGAGCCGTCTAGTTCCAGGAACGTCAGCCCAGTCCCAGCCACCAGGGCTAAGTTCGGCTCAATCGCGTCCAGGCTCGAGACTACCGGTGCTGCGGCGGACTGATGCTCCAAATACGCGGGGACAACCGGCAAGTTAAGCACTTCGGGCAGCGGCGGCGCCGCGACGATGTAGAGCAGCCGGGACGCAACCGCTGAGGGCGCTATTATCGACGACTGCTGCAGCAGCCATGCAATACCTGAAGAATTTAGATGAATAAGAACCACCATAATCAGGGCAACTATCACGGCATAGGAGCGTTGCCTGCGGGCTGCGGATGCGAGAGTCAGGGCGGGTGTAATCGCGGCGGGTATTAACATCACCACGCCGTAACGATCGAAAAATGCGGTGCCGGTTCGCGCGAAAATGCCGGCGATGGCTAGCGGCAATAAAAAAAGAACCAAGAGCAAGAAAGCAAACGGCAGGTTAGCCATTGGCGATCGCTGATCGGTGCGAGCATCTTCCGTGCGATTGCTACCGTGATCGACCGCGAGCACGACTATGAGGAGCACGGGCGTAACCACGAAGCGTAGCGGCTCCCAATAAACGCTCAGCACGCGCAGTGCGGTCACGTGATAAATAGGAGTGAATAGCAATGCGGACTGATGTTTGATCAGTGGTATGTAACTAATCACGGAAACAAACGGGGTTAGTAACGCTGCACATAACAACCAGTCGTACTTGCGCGTTGACCGCACTCGTAAGAGTTCAGCTCCGACCACTGCCGCGAAAGGAAGGACTCCAAGAACATGCGAAAGTAGTAAGCCAAATCCGCCAAGCCAAACTGCGAGAAGCGCAATAGGATGGGGACCGATTTCTTCGGCCTCACGATACCATCCAACTAACATCAAGGCTGTGAAACATAGTATCCATGAATACGGCCTGGCGACTGGTGCGGAGTACACATATGGAAAACTCCAAAGGAATAACACCGCAATCAGTCCGTAGAGCGCTGAAGTTATTCGCTTCAAAAAGGAAAAGATCAGTGCTGTAGTGGCTACGAAGGCCAGCGCTGAGGGCGCGCGGCATGCCCAAGCGCTGGCTCCAAAGATCGCCATGGAAAAGCGTGCAAAGAGATAGGTTAGCGGGGGATGAAGATCTACGGTTCGGCTCAGTATCAAAAGCTTATGAATGCTCGCCGCCTGCGCGATGTAAAACGTGTACAACTCATCGTGACCAAGATTGCGGTATAACTGTCCGCTTAGCCGTGACCGTCCGCACCACAGCGTTATCGCGGCAAAGACTGGCCAACTGTGCTGCTCAACGAGGTTTGCAATCTGTGTGAGCAGGCCTGAAAAAATTCGCTGGTAAATAGGATAGCGATTTTCGAATTGCTCGCGAAATGTGCCGGTTGTGGTCAGTAGCTTCATTTGGTTTGGATGAACATATACGGCCGGCCTGGGTCGTGATTCGTCCGGAAGTACGGTGGTTCCTTTTCAGTTATCACACACGGAATCCCTTCAGGCAGCATTACGGAAGTCATCAACACGGACAGGGTGCATATCTTGCTGGGAATCTAAGGGAGGGTTTGAGGAACAACCTTTCCGGCGCCAAAGGTGATTCGCAGATGGCCTGAAAAGCTGAGGATAATGGAAAATACCAGTACGATCCCTCCGGCTATGTATTGCGCATGTTGCCGGTGTCCATTCTGACGCCGGATAAGGGCGACCGCGAAGGGAAGTGCTGCAGTCGACAGCACCATACTGGTGGCGTAAACGCCCACGCAACGAATCCATTCGCGGAGATAGTTGCCCTTTGTCTTGAACACAAACCACTTATAACCCAGGAAAGAGAAGGAAATACTTAGAAGATTTGCGAGCAGGCTCGCCACTACATATCCATAAGCCATGAGCGGCGTCAGCAACATGGTGAAGAATGCGAAGCAGCCGTATCCAAATAAAGTATTCAAACCGCCTACCAAAAGGAAGCGAAGGACTTGCGGATTGCGGAGTTTGGAGATGGCATTTGTAGTCATAGTCCGACAATCTCCCAGCTAGCGGCCCGTCGCAGCGCTCGAAGTTAGCCGCCCGCGAGCGAGCGCTGCGCCGGGTTCATACTGAAAATTCAATCTCTCTCGTTCCACGACCAACGGCCGGTTGTGCACTTGCGTGTGGATATTGCCGACGTACTCGCCAATGATGCCCATAAAGAGAAGCTGGAGAGATCCGAGGAAGAACATTCCGATGGCGATCGGTGCGATTCCTAAAGTGAATTGATGCCAGAAGAGCAGTTTGTACGCAAAGTAGGCAATCCCGCCGAGCATGGAAAGCAGCGACCCGGCGAAACCGGAAAAGGTGACAATTCGCAGCGGGACTTTGGAGAGCTTGGTGATTCCGAGCATGGCTAAGTCGTAGAGAGTATAAAAATTGTTCTTGGTCTTGCCGCTTTTGCGCCGCTGCTGCACATATTGCACTTCGGCGTGTGGAAGCCCAATTTCAGCGATCATGCCGCGAAAATAAGGGTAAGGATCGCCAAACTGCCGCACCAGGTCGATGACCTGCCGATCGTAGAGCCCGAAGCCAGTAAAGTTTTCGTAAGTCTCGATGTCGTCGGCGAGACGGTTGACGATCCGGTAGAAAAGCTTCCGCAACAAGAACATCGGCGCAGCTTCGCGGCTTTGATGTTTAACCGCTATGACGATCGGTATGCCTTTTTCCCATTCTTCGAGCAGTTGCGCGAGAACTTCCGGGGGATCCTGCAAATCGGACATCAAGATGATGATTGCATCGCCGCCGGCTTGCAGAACGGCGTGCATGGGCGATCGTACATGGCCGAAGTTGCGAGCATTGCGAATTACCTTCACATTCGAGTCGGCGGCGGCGATTTCGCGGAGAACGGAAAATGTAGTATCGCGGGAGGCATTATCGATGAAGATGTGCTCGTAGCGATATTTCCCGAGCGTGGTCATGAGAGAGCGTACGCGCTCGTAGACCTCGCGAACATTGCCTTCCTCGTTGAAGCATGGGGTGACGACGCTTATCGTTTTCATTGAAGGGAACCTTGTGCGCGGCTATGGGATTTGGCGTTAGCAATTGAAACTTGCCGTTCGGCAGGAACCGAGTAACACACCGTGTCGAGGCCGTCGGCACAGTGAGAACGCAGGTGCAACGCAGACTTCGGTACTAAACTTTTGAGACGGGAGAGCACTTGCCAGAGATGATCTGGCCGGTGATAACCGCAAATCGCGAGTACCGGGCGATCGCGGCGGATAATGTGTTGCGCGCCTTCAAGAGCGTCGAGTTCGGCACCTTCGATGTCCATCTTAATCAGAGAGACTCGCTCACTCGCCAGGGCATCATCGAGGCGAACACAAGGCACCTCGGAGCCTGAACCTGCGACACAACCGCCTCCCATGCCATCTCCGGCGAAATAAACTGTGCCTTGGCGGGAGCCGACAGCGGCTTCATAAAGCACGACGCGTGCGCCTAGACCGCTAACAAAACTTCGGAGGGTGGGTAAAACGGCGCTGTCCGCCTCGAAAGCTACGATCTTGCGAAAACGATTTCTGGTTTGCGAAATGAAGGACTGCATCGTATCGCCAGTGTAGGATCCGCAGTCGACCATGCATTCTTCAGACGAAAGAGAGAACAGGCCGGGAAAATATTGTTCTTGCTCGTCCGGTGCGACAATCTCAAAGTCTGCATGCAATCTCAGTCTTATCTGATCGACGAAGGTGTTTCGCGAAGAGTCGTCTTCGAGTAGCTCAAAGGCAGGCAGAATGTCAGATGTGTGCTGCAGGATTTTCTCCGGCAGATCCCAGAAAAAGTAGGGAAGGAAATTGGTGGAATGACGCCAGAAGAGCACCGGGAACGCGCAAGCGCGACAACCCAAAGCGCGCATCTCATGAAGTAATGCCGCTATAAGAGGTTTCGCGCTCGGATGCCAGATCGCTACGACGAAGGTAGTATCTTGCGAGTATTTCTTAGCGGCGTCACGAGGTGATAATACTGGAATGCCATCGACCGCTTTACCCCACGTTTCGGAATTGTTATCGGCAAAGGCTAACACTTCGATATCAGTTCCTTGCAAACCCTGAAGGAGCCGCCGCCCCAATCGGCCCGCGCCCAAAATTACGATCCGGCGACTGCCACGAGCGACTTCGTCAAAGGCGCCCTGCTGTCGAACGCGGGCTTTTGCCGGTGTCTCGCGAAGCAGCGATTCGAGTTGATGACGCGCCTCGTTCATGGGGTGCGAATGCATTGGCTTGGAATCCGCCATCTTCGTTTATTTTCCATCCGAGTTAGTTCCACCCGCCCCTGCCTTGGCGGCGCGAGCAAGCGGAAATTGCGGGGGTAAGCCACGGTTGTAGATCAATTCCGTAAGCGAGGGAATGTTCGCGTAAGGGCTGTCAATGGCGTCGATCTTGATGGGCTGATCTTTGGGGACCGCTTTCATAATCACCTCGCCGCGCATCAATTCGCGGCATGAGATCTGACCTTGCTGCAGGGGAATCGCCAAGTAGACGTCGGCATCCTGAAGCACGTGACCCACCGGCAGGTCTCGGCTGGCATAGACTCCGCGGACGAGCGAATCGAGATAGCTGATTTCGCGTTGCGGAGGAAGACGTTTCTGCGTGCCTGGAGCTCCGCACATGCGTTTCGCGCGATGGAATGCCTTGAACCATGTGTCTACCTGCTCGGGCACCGAGCAGTAGGGAGATACGGTCATTCCTTCGGTCTGAATATCAACATGCCGCTCGAAGGTGCGAGCTCCCTTGGCATAGGCCATCAACATCGATGAGCTCCAATCCTGGTACTCATGGGTGGAGAATCCGATAATGTGATTGGGATAGCGATGGCGGAGAAAGTCGATCTGGTTCAACTCCAGATCGCTGTCCTCCGAAGGATAGAGCGATACGCAATGGTTAATCGCCAGCGGGATATGCCGATTGGCGAAGAAGGTCACGAGGTCGTCGATATCTTTGAGGGACGATCCTCCAGTGGAGACGATGACCGGCTTTTTCGTCTTCGCCATCTTCTCGATCAGGACCCAGTCGTTGCAGTCTGAGCTGGCTAACTTCAAAATCGGAATCCCGAGCTCGCAGCAGAAATCCACCGAGCTCTCATCAAAAGGCGTTGCCATGGGGATGCAACTGGCTTCGCGGATGGCTTGCACTAATTTGGCGAAATCCTCAGGCCGAAGACGAGTGTCGAGCGTTTTCTTGATATAGCGAATATCGTCGCGGCGGCAAAAGTCGCGGTGAATGAAATTATCTATGTCGCGCAACTGCAGCTTTATGGCTGCCCGCACGTTGTTAAAGCGCACCACTTGGCCGTAATTGCCAATAATCTTCAATCCGCGCTGCAGGTCGCCTAAGTGGTTGTTAGCGACCTCAAGAACGAATAACTCGTCGAATATGTCGTTTCCGGTCATGATATTAGTAAGTTGTCTCGTCGATTAATGTGTTGTCGTGAGAGTGGTGTTTAAGTACATAGTAATGTCCTTATTCCTTGATGACATTGTCCATTAGTTCAGTCTCATCCAGGAATGGGTACATGTCCTCTAGATTAGGGGAGACGATTCGTCCGTCGGGCAACTGCCGTGCTCGCGATCGCGGTTCAAATTCCTGAGTGGGATCGAGCACGACATCGATCAACGCGGGCCCATCGGCGGCCAAGACGCGGTCGATCTGCTCCAGTTGCGAGGCGCGATCGATGCGAATGGCTGGAATGCCATAGGCGCAGGCGACTTTCACCATGTCAGGGAATGATGTGCCGCTCGAGGCGCTCTCCCCGGTGAGCCGGGCAAAAAATCCCGATTGAGTCATGCGCATGGAGAGATAACCGGAGTTGTTCAGAACAAAAATCTTCAGTGGTAAGTTGTGGTGCACAACTGTTTGCAATTCCTGGATATTCATTTGAATGCTGCCGTCGCCGGCGAGGCAGATAACTCGCTTGCCGGGGCGGGCAAAAGCGGCTCCTATGGCGGCGGGCAAATCATAGCCCATGGAAGCGGAGCCGGAATTAGAGATCAAGCGCTGATGCTTGCGCAAACGCATCGCCTGGAAAGGCACGATGCAGGCAGTAGCATTGCCGCATATCACTACATCGTCGTCCGCCAATTTGACGGAAAGTTGCTCGATGAAGTAATACGGATTCAGCGGAGGTCCAGCATAGCGCTGCCGGTCGTGCACCGCGGGGTAGCGCTGGACGCGTTCACGGCACCATGCCACCCACGGTTCGTGAACGCCAGAGTGATAATTCTGCAAGTCGCACTGCTCGAGGAGCGCCGGTAGAAAGCGTTTTAGATCGCACTGAATAGCCAGATCTGGCTGAACGGTCGGCTTGTGAAATTCAGCGGAATCGATATCGACCTGGATTTTGAAGGCGCGCGGCGCGAACGATTGCCAGTTGTAACTGGTTTGCCGGATGGCGAGCCGCGAACCGAGAATCAGAAGCAGGTCGGCGTTTTGCACGGTGAAGTTTCCCGCGCGATCGCCGATCGTTCCCTGGCGCCCGCAAAAAAGAGGATCGTCGGTGGCGATGACATCGTGCGTCCATGCGGTGGACACCGGAATGCCCAAGCGATGAAAAAGTTGGCCAAATTCAGTGACGGCGTGGGCCGCACGAATGCCGGTTCCGGCGAGAATGACGGGGCGCTTCGCATTCTGAATGCGCCGTAGAACTTCCTGACAATGAGCTTGGAGAGGGGAAGAATCGATTGTGCCGGATTGAACTGCATGGTCTTCGGCCGGATCGTAGGCGCGAAGCTTGTCCGGGTCGACAGAGGCAGCCTGCACGTCCACCGGAATATCGAGCCAGCACGGGCCGGGGCGTCCGCTTTGCGTCAAGTGCCAGGCGCGCTCCAGATGGTAACGCAGGGATTGTGGGTCATCGATCATGACCGCGTATTTTGTGAGGTTCGCGACCATGGAAACCATATCGACTTCTTGATCTCCCAGTTGACGCAGGCCAGTGATGCCTCGGGAGCGCATGCACGTCTCGCGCTTTACCTGGCCGGAAATAATCAGCACGGGTACGGAATCTGTCCACGCACCGAAGACTCCATTGAGGGCGTTGATACCGCCTGGTCCGGTGGTAACATTGATCACGCCGGTCTGTCCGGTGACGCGGGCGTATGCTTCCGCCGCCATCGCGGAAGCTTGCTCGTGGTGATTGCAAACGTATTGCAGTCGCGGATCGCCGCCAATGGAATTGTTGAGGTGCATCGCTCCCCCGCCAGTCACGAGAAAGACGTGGCGAACGCCCCAACCCACCAACCGCTCGACGATGTAGTCGGAAAGTTTCATTGGCTGTGAGCCCCGGAGGTGGTTTTCGAATGGGCCGGGCTGGAGTTTGGAAGCAACGAGATAATCGGATTTCTGAGTCCCAGCCTCATAATCTGATCTCTGATTTCGCCCGCGTGCAACAAGGTAGCAATGACGATGGGCTCGTCCGTGCCGGCGATTTCTGCTGGCCCTACAACGGGCGCACCTGCCAGCCTCTTGCCGCGCAAGATTGGATTATTGTCGACCAATGCGCGAACTCGAGTGTGTGCAAAGCAGGGAAGGGTCAGCAGTTTCATCGCGAACTGCCCCGCACCCCAGAAAATCACCTGATCGAGATGGGCGAGTTTTGTTTCCAAATGAGAGGAGATGTTTTCGATCAGATCTTCCGAATGGCGGATATAGGAGGCGATTTGAGACGGCAGCTCTGGATCGCGAACAACTGATTTAGTTTCGGAGCTTGTAATGGTGTCGCGAAAAAGCCCGAAGACCGCGGGATAGCGCGTGTCTTCCGCCGTCGGGAAAACTTTTTGCTCGAGGACGGTGGGCTGGAAGCCGAACCGCCGAGCGGTATTTTCGAGAGAGCGCGCCGAAAAGTGATTGATGTGTTCGGTATTAAACTCCTGGAAAGGCGCATAAAGATAATCGTCGTAACGGGTAGCGTCCGGAGTCTCAAGATAAATGTATCCGCCTGAAACGATCAGGCTGCGCGCGGCTGTGAAAAATCCGGGAATGTCATGAACAGGTTCCAGGACGTGACTGAAAACGACGCAATCAAATTTGGGGACATGTGCCAGAGTTGAGGCGGTAGAAAT
>Ga0182024_10013053_pt1 | contig 16302 bp, 11 predicted proteins | sample P32metaG_FD_120480 | JGI IMG/M metagenome (GOLD analysis project Ga0182024, IMG submission 120480) | Permafrost microbial communities from Stordalen Mire, Sweden - P3-2 metaG (Illumina Assembly) | ecosystem: Environmental > Terrestrial > Soil > Wetlands > Permafrost | place: Sweden: Stordalen... | reverse complement strand
TGGACATCGCGGCGATTCCGGTGGTGAAAAAACTGTCGCACCTGCCGATTGTAGGCGATCCTTCGCATGGGACGGGGCGGCGCGACATGGTGATCGCGATGGCTCGCGCGGCGGTGGCGGCGGGCGCGGACGGGCTGATCGTCGAAGTTCATCCGGACCCGGATAAGGCGGCCAGCGACGGCGCGCAGACGCTGACGCCGGGACAATTCAGCGACATGATGCAGCAGGTCCGGGCGATTTCTACCGCGGTCGGCAGAACGGCATGAAGGCAGCCGCAGTCGTCGGCGTGGGGTTGATTGGAGGGTCGTTCGCTCTCGCGCTTCGGGCTTCGGGATTTGCGGGGAAGATTGTCGGGGTCAGTTCTCCCGAAGCGGTTCGGGTGGCGATTGCGAACGGCATCATCGATGAGGCGCTCCCACTGGCCGAGGCTGCGGCGACGGCGGATTTGATCTACCTGGCGCGGCCGATTGAAGGGATTCTCGGAGTGCTCGATGAGCTCGATTCGTATGTGAAGCCGGGTACGCTGATTACCGATGCCGGGAGCACCAAGAGTGCCATTTGCGCTCGCGCGTACGAAAGGATTCATCGTGGGCGATTCGTGGGCGGACATCCGATGGCGGGCAAGGAGACTCGCGGGGCGGGCGAAGCGGAGGCTTCTTTGTTCCGTGGGCGGCCGTATGTTCTGACGTCTCGATGCGAGGAACTGGAGCTGCTGGTCGCCGGTTTCGGAGCTAGCGTCGTCCTTATGTCCGCGGAGCAGCATGACGTTCTGGTCGCGTTTACTTCTCATTTGCCGCAATTGATCTCGACGGCGCTGGCGGCGTCGATCGGAACAGAACCGGACGCGGCTCGCGTGGCGGGTCCGGCGGCGATGGATTTGACCAGGCTCGCATTGAGTCCTTATGAGATCTGGCGTGATATTTTCGCGACCAATGCCACGAATATCGACGCGGCATTGGGAGTGTTTATCGCGAAGCTCGAAGGGTTGCGGGACGAACTGCGGAGTCCGCGGATCGAGATAGAGTTCGAAAAGGCAGCGGCTGTGGCCCGAGCTTTGCGAGTGCAGGGCGCGGTTAAAAAGAAGCATACTGAATAAGCGGATGGCTCAGGCATAGTCGCAGTGCGGATTCTGTTTCTCTCTCCCCGGCAGTGCTGGCCTGCGCTGAGCGGCGCCAAGCTTCGCGAGTATCACCTGGCGCGCGCCCTATCGCAGCGCGCCGAATTGACTCATGTCTATTTTACCGAGCCCGGCGAACAGCCGCTGACGGCCGGGGATCTGCCCTACGCGAAGCGCATCGTCGCAGTTCCCAAGCCGCGCGTTTACGGGCCATGGAACCTGGCACGAGGAGTGATCGGGAAGTGGCCGCTTCCGGTGTTGAACTACACGTCCCGGGCGATGACCGAGGCGCTTGAAGAGCTCGATTCGGGCGGCGGCTATGACCTGGTGCATCTCGATAGCATTCATATGTTGCGCTATCTGAAGCCGCTCAAGCGGGTCCTGGGAAAAGCTCCTCGCGTCACCTACGATTGGCACAACATCGAATCCGAAGCCATGCGGAGGTACGCCGAATCCACCTCTTCAACGGCACGCAGGATTTATGCGAACATCACCGCCCGTAAGCTGGAGGCGTTGGAAAGAGGAATTCTCGCGAGCGGGTTCGGACACATCGTTTGCAGCGAGCGGGAGAGGCTACAGCTCCAGAGGATCGCTCCGTCGGCGCGGATCGCGGTGATCGAAAATGGCGTCGATTGCGGCTATTTTCCCGGACTGAGAGGCGAAGCGGATCGCCATCGAATTGTGTACGTGGGGAAGATGGACTACTACCCCAACGTCGATGCAGTCGTCGAATTCGCGCGGAAAACCTGGCCCGTGGTGAAGGATCAGATGAAAGGGATGACGCTCACTATCGTCGGCGCGAATCCTACGGCTGAGGTGCGAGCCCTCGCCGGCATCGCTGGAATCGAGGTCACGGGCACGGTGCCCGATGTGCGGCCGTACTATCGTGAGGCGCTAGCTGCTGTGGTGCCTCTGCGCACCGGAGGTGGAACGCGTCTGAAGATCCTGGAGGCGATGGCGGCGGAGGTGCCGGTCATCTCGAGCCCTCTGGGGGCGGAAGGTCTTATAGTCACTCCGGACAGCGACATTCTTATTGCCAATCCGGACGATCCTCAAAGCTGGATCCGGCACCTCCAGGAACTGGAACAGTCAGAGGAGCGCAGACAGCAGATTTCCGCGCGGGCCCTTCAACTCGTAAAGAGCCGCTATGACTGGAAGAGCCTCGGCGAGAGCCTGATTGATACGTACGAGGGTTGGCTGAAAGATCCCTCATGAAACTGCTCGCGATTATCGAAGCGTACAGCATGACCGGTCCGGCCAAGAATCTGATCGAGTTTGCGACGCTCGCGCGGGAGCTCCAGGTGGACACGGCAATCGCCACTTTCGTGCGCGGCGAGGAATCGAATCCGTTTGTCGAGGCGGCGCGGGAGCGAGGGATCACCGTCCATACGCTGCGCGAGCGCGGAGCGGGCGATCGGGGAGTCATTAAGGACCTGACAGAACTGGTGGCTCGGTTGCGGCCGCAGATCATTCAGACCCATGCGGTGAAGTCGCACTTTTTCGCAAGGCTCGCCGGGCTGCCGAAGCACGCGCCGTGGGTTGCGTTTCACCACGGATATACCTGGCCGACTTTTCGCGCGCGCGCCTACAACCAGTTGGACCGCTGGTCTCTGCGCGCGGCGGCGAAGGTGCTGACGGTAAGCATGCCGTTTCGCGACGAGTTGGCGGCGAAAGGGGTCGCGCGGGAGCGAATTGAGATTGTCCATAATGCCATTCGTTCGGACTGGGGCGCGGGCCATCCCGGCGATCTGCGGGCAAAGTTGGGAATCGGGGCAGACTGGAAAATCATTCTCATCGTGGGGCGGCTTTCGCGCGAAAAAGACCACCTGACGCTGCTGGGCGCGGTCGACCAGTTGCGTCGCAAGGGCCTGAATCCACACTTGCTGGTGATCGGCGAAGGACCGGAGAGGGGCCGCATCGAGCAGGAGATCCGGCACCTTGGCCTGGCGGAATACGTCACGCTGGCGGGCCACCAACGGTCGGCGGAACCGTATTACGGCATCGCGAATCTGGCCGTTTTGTCGTCTCTAAGTGAGGGATCGCCGAATGCGTTGCTGGAGGCAATGGCGGCCGGCGTGCCGGTGGTCGCTACGAAAGTTGGTGGGATTCCGGAAATTGTGATGGATGAGGACAGCGCGCTTCTGGTTCCAGCGGGGACCGTCGATAGCATGGCGGCAGCGATGGAGCGTCTGCTGACGGATCGACCGCTCGCCGAGCGATTCATTGGGCGCGGGCACGTGCTGGTGGTTGAACGACACGCTCCCGCAGTGCGAGCGAGCCGGCTGGCGGAAATTTACCGGTCGGTCGCAGAAGCCGGATGATAGAATGAGGTGAGTTGGCCCACAATCCCACCAAGGCTCTTCCCGATTGGCCACCGGTGATTGTGGCGGGAGCTTACTATACCGGTGTGGCGCTGATGCGGAGCCTGGCGCGCCGGGGCGTCAAGGTTTCCTGCATCGATTGCAACCGCAGCCAGGCCGGGTTCCAAACCACGTACGGACCTGCAAATCTTTGTCCCGATCCGGATGTCCAGCCGGCGGAATGGCTGGAGTTCATGATCTCACTGGCGCCCCGTGTCACTCGCAAAGGCGGCCAGAAACCCGTGCTGATCTGCAGCTCGGACCGGTTCGTGAGTGCGATCGCGCAGCATGCCGGCGCCCTGGAGGCGCACTTTACCTTCTGTTCCGGGTCGATTGCGGCGCAGGAGCTCTTGGCCACCAAGCGGCGCCAGTACGACGTGGCCGGCAAGCACGGCTTGCCTGTTCCGAGGACGCAGTTTGTCGAAAGCCTCGATCAATTAATGGCGTTCGCCGCGGACGCGCGTTTTCCCTGTCTGATCAAGCCGATTCATTTTCGCGATTGGCAGCGCTTTCCAAAGGGACACCCGCTGCTCTTTGAGAAGATCGCGGTGGTCTCCGACGCGACCCAATTGGCCGAACGCTACAAGCTGGCCGCAGCGGTCAACCCGCGCATGATCGTGCAGGAGGTGATTGAAGGTCCTGACACGGCCAAGCTGGTTTACATGTCGTGCTACAACCAGAAGGGCGATCGCATTGCCCGCTGCATGATGCGGGAGCTGCGAACGACGCCTATTTACTACGGGTCGGCAAGCGTGGTGGAACCGTGCGTCGATGACGAAGTCGATGCCTTGTGCGATGCGTTCCTGCGCGGGATTCAATACTCGGGATTATGTGAGATCGAGCTGAAGAGGGATAGCCGCGATGGTCGGGTGAAGATGATCGAGGCGAATCCGCGGTTCAGCCTGACCGCGGATTCCGCCTACTATGCCGGTGTCGACATGGGCTGGATTCACTACCTGGATCTGATCGGAGAGCTCGCCGAGCCGGTCGAGCCGGACGGCAGCTATTTCCGCCACATCACGTTAATCCGGGATTTCGACACGGTGAGGAGTTACCGCAAGGCGGGTCTGCTGACCTGGCGGGAGATCGCGGCGTCGTACTTCGGGCCGGTGAAGTTCCTCGATTTCGACCTGCGCGACTGGCGGGTTACCGGGGGCACCGTTTACGCCCTGTTCAAACTGATTATCGGGCCGCCGATACGGAAGATGTTTTCCCGGAAGTGAGGCCGATCTTATGCAAGGCCGTTCCCAGTTGTTCGCGCGCGGCGCGTAGCGCGGCTGGGTCGTCCTTGAACGTGAAAGCGTTGGTGATGAACGACGCGATCGCCCGATCCGCAATCTCCGATTGACCCGCCTTGGCGAGAGCGGCCAGATACTCGTAGTCTTCCATTCCGTCGCGAATGAGTTTTAAGCGGATGCTCGCCACGGGGATGGGCGTCGACCCTCCGATCTTCGCGGGTGTCCCCGGATAATACAGCGCTCCATCGCCATTGCCACCGGCGTAATAAAGATGATCCCAGGGGTCGTCGCCCCATACGTCGACCTGATAGTAAAGCTCGCCTTGAACGCGGTAAGCGAACGCCAGCCATTGAAAGATGCGGTTGCGCACCGGTGAAGCGTCCACCATATAGGACGGCCAAGTGGTCTGGGGCCCGGGAGTGCCGTTCTCGCAACTGATGTGTTCGTCGCAGGACTGATACCACCACAGTTCCTTGCGTGGATCCTTCAACCAGTCGTCATAGGAGGCGCGCTGGCTTTCGCCATCCATCGGGTGCATATAGTCTACGACCGGGACCAGGATGTCGATCGAGTCGAGGACGCCGTTTTTGCGGGCCGCGGCGATGGTGGTGGTGACCAGAGTTTTGACCTCCGGCGCCGCGGCGTGAACCGCGTTCGCACCGCTCAGAATCGTCGGCCACGCGCATCCGGCGGGAGGTTCATCGCACTGATAAACGAAGAACCGGGACAGCCAGGACTTGGAAGCGAAGTGCGACGCATAATCCTTCAAGTCGGTGGTGTTCTCGCCTTTCCCATTCGGGTATGAGAGCGAGGTAAGCTTCGCGCCGGCGAGCTGCGTCTGCGCCTGGCCGTTGAGGAGAGGGCCGTAGACCTGATCGAAAAATTTCCATTGCCTGGCGGGATACGTGGGCTGCAGGATAACGCCTGAAACCGTGACGCGGTGATCGAGAAAGAAGGAAGCGGCCGCGGCATGCATCAGAGCCAGAGCGTCTTCCGATGACCCCTTGCTGCCCGGATATTTGGCAACGCCTTTATAGTCGCCGTAAGCGGCATAGCCAAAGGACGGGTATCCCATGCCAAAGGCGCTCTTGAGCGAAGCGGTCGCCGGGAGATCGAAACTCCACACCGCCAGCCGCACGGGAACTTTCGCCAGGAGCTTGCTTCCGTCGTTCAACGTGACAGTCGCCAGATAGTAGCCGGATGGAGTCTTCGGCGGAATGTACACGTCGACCCAAATGCTCCGGGTTTCATTCGCTGGAACCCGCAAGGGAAACCCGTTGCGTGTTTCGTGAAAATACGGATCGGTGCCGGGGACCAGAGCGTCCGGCACCAAGCCGGAAATGCCGTTCAGATCCGACACCGTGGTGACGGTGAGATAGGCCTCGCGCAGCACGGCGACATTTAGATTCGCAGGGATCCGGTCCGGCGTGTGCGCGTTCACAAAATCGCTGATGGATACGCTGATTTCGAGCGGAGCATCACCGGCGCGCAGGTGAATCTGAAAGCTCTCATACTCATTGCGGGCGGCGGATAGATCGGCGAAGCGAATCGACCCGGGCGTGGCATTCGGCTGCACTTTCGCCATCGAGTCAGTGACCCAGATGTTCTCAGGAATGCCGTCCGCGGTAACTTGTGGTCGAAGGCTCGCCTCGAGCGGGTCGGCGGTCTGGGCGATCGAAGGTAGGGCGAGAGCGGCGCAAAACCAGAGCGGCAGAGCCCGAGTAGTTCGCATACTCGATCATTATACGGCGATGGCGTTCAACCTGCGTCCGTCTGAGAGACGGGAGCCGACACATTTTTCACCACCACCCGCGCCGGGTTCCCCATCACCACTGAGTAAGGCGGCACATCCGTCACCACCACGCTGTTCACTCCTACAACGGCGCCCTCGCCTACGGTGACTCCTTTGAGGATGAATGCGTTCTGGCCGATCCACGCATAGCGGCAGATGCGGACCGGCTTGATCTCCTCTGGCTTGGGAGGAAGGTCCGCAATGCGGTCCGCCGCATCGCGCGGGTGCGCGTCGGAATCCATAAAACGGACGCCGCTCGCGACGTTCACGTCGTCCTCAATCACGATCTCGCGGTTCACGACGAACGCCACGTTATGACCAATATCGACCCGGTTGCCCAGGATGAGCTGCGGGTCCTTCAGAATGACGCCGCTATAAAAATCGACCTTGCCGAAGAAGTTGACGCCATCGCCGATGCGGATTTTCAGCGGCCCCTGCATATCCGGAAACCGGGACAGCTTGAAGTTGCGTCCCACCGATTCGCATCGCGCCCGAAACAGAGGGCTGGCGTAGCAGAAAACCCATAGCCACCGGGCTCCGCGAGTGATGGCCAGATGCGCGTGAAACATGGCCCGCAGGGGAGGGCGCATAAAACGCGGATACGGTAAATTGGCGGAAAGGACGGACCGGGCGAAGTTCTTCAGGCCCGCGTAAAACGGTGTCTCCCCGCGCTTGATTTTGGTAACGAAGCTTTCGAGCATCGGAGACCGCGGCCTTAGGCAGCCGGCTTTTCGAGATATTCTTTGATGCGCGGGAACGAATCCAGGTCGGCCAGTTGGTCGAAGTCGATGGTGGTTTGAAACTCCTCCTCGAGCACGTTCACAAGAGTAATGGCCGCGATGGAGTCCCACTGCGGAACGGTTGCCTGGGATGCGGAAACAATTTGGTTCTCCGGCAGATCCGGAAATACCAGCCGGAAGCAGCCTGCTAAGCGGTTCTCGACATTATCCATAGAGTGGGGTTTCGATCTCGCTACGTCCCTTAACCTGATGATAGAGTGTCGGACAGTCCTCGGCAAACCCTCTGCGCGTCAGGATGAGCGAAGGCTCCGGCGCACGGCCCAGCAAACTGGTGAAAAATTCCTGTAGAGGCTGGTTGCGGGGGGTCTTTGCGAAATCGAAGATGATCTGCTCCGCTCCGAAGCGGTCGAACAAGGCCTGCAGGCTGGCATACTCGATGCGGCGGGCGAAGGCGCGGCAGCTCATCACCCAATGGCGCACGTGAATCCGTTCGCTATCGTGGCGGCCTTCGATGACCGCGATCTTGCCGAGCGGACCGAAACGGTCGCGATAGCTGATGGCGGCAACAAACGCGTCCGGCGCGTCCAAGAACTTGCTCCAGTCCGCTTCCGTCAACCTTTTGCCGTTCAAATTGAATTGATTGGTTTTGTTGACTAACTCAAGGACCCGAGGATCGCCGCCCGCTGCGAAATCGATGGTGATTTCCGCCTCCGCGGTCGAAAGAAAGCCCTCCTGATCTCCGGTTTCCTTGGCGTTTTCACGAAACTCCGCGCCGCGCCGGATGCTTTCGAGGCGAAAGCTGTCTTCCTCCGCCAGCCGCGGTTTACCGAACAGATCGCGCAATCTGCGCAGCATTTGATAGCCTTCGCGATCGTCCGCCGTGGGGAAACGAATGCATTCGATTCCAGGATGCGCCGCGGAGACCTCGGCCAGCTCCATCGGGCTGTCATCGACGAACACGACGCTATCCGCGGCGATATTCCAGGCCTCCAGAATTCGTCTGACGGAGCCGGACTTGGGGTTCCAGTGAACCTCGACGGGAAACACGTGCTGAGGCCGAAGCAGCAGATCGTCGCGCCGCAGCGCTTGCGCAGCGACAGCAGGATCGTTCTTGCTCGCGATGCCAACCAGCACGCCTTCCTCGGCCAAAGAAGCGAGGAGTTTTTGATACAAACCGTGCGACTGATGATGCGAGGAAAGATCCCAGCTCACGCCATCCGGGCCGGCTTCGCCCACCAGGCCTCGCCACAGCGTATCGTCAAGATCGGTAATGATCCCTTTCTTGGGCGAAGGAGGCGCGATCAGATGCGCCAGATGAGATCCGACGGCGTCCGTGTGAGCCAGGGTATACGGCAACCCGGAGGCCAGGTCGGACTTCAGATCGAAACGGGCAGCACGGGGCGACGCTTCGTCCAGACGTGCCATGTTCACCACGCGAATGGCGGAATTTCGCGCGATCCGCTCCGCAAATTCGGAGACGGAACGGAGCAGGGTCAGCTCTCCTTCGCTGGCCTGCCAGCCGGAAGCGTGAAATAGAGGCGGCAGCGGCAGCGTGGGCAAACAGACTGCCGACGAAATCGAGATCTGTTCCAGCGCGTCAGCCAGGCGGTCGAGCATGCGGCGTGAATCGGTGAGAATTTCGGACACCCGGCGCGGTCCCCAGGCTCCGAGTTCGCGATAACCAAGGCGCGGGTCGAGATCCGGCCACTCGATCATGACTGCGACCGCGCGCCTGGATCCTGACGGCAAGCTCGATAGCGTACCAGCGATGTCTCCGTATAGGCCGGCTGTGACGGAAACGCGGCGATCCGGGAGATTCCGTTGCAAATGCGCGCCCAGAAACGTCAGGAGATGGACAGGGGTGAAACCGCACGCCAAAGCCACGCTGAACTCGGGCCCTTCCTTCGGGGCCGCTTGTAGGGTTGCCAGTGCCTCGGTAAGCTTCACGACCCTTTCAATATAGCGTATCAGTCATTCTTGAAGCGTTCGCGGATGCGGCCGGGAATCGATCGCAGCATCTCCGATTCGCCAGGGGTCTGGAATCGCGATAGAGCCAATAACAAAAGGCACGATAACATCAAAGCCGCGGCCCAGGCGATCTGGCCGATCAGCGAAGAAACCGGGACTATGAAATAGGCTGCCATCGGAACTCCCGCGGCCGCCGCGAGCTTGGCCAGCCGCGTCGTCTCAAGCCGGTACGGATAGATGCGATAGGACCAGAACACCGAAAGCAAACCGATGATAGTAAAGGCGATCAGCGTTGCGATCGCGGCTCCCCAAGTGCCCCAGCGAGGGATCAGCAGGAAGTAGGCGGCGAGGCAGGCGGCGGACCCGATCCAGTTGCAGGCCGCATCGTAGCCCGGGCGGCCCTTCACCAGAAACAGGCACCGGAAAAAGTCTCCGATCCCACGGACCCAGTAGGCCAGCACGATGATCGGAACCAAAGGGGCCGCGCCGGCATAAGCGGGACGGGTCAAGATGCGTAGTGCGGGATGCGTCCCCACCACCAGAGCCATGGCAGTCAAGGTCATAACCAGCATGAGATAGCTGAACGTCCTGGCGATAATGATCGCGGCGTCGTCCCTTCGGGCGATGTTATAGACCTGGGCGCTCCAATAGGAGTGAAAGGAGAAATAGACCAGACTGATCAGCATCCCGATTTTGTAGGCCACCGAATACACGCCCAGATCGCTCATGGGCCGGTAGTGCGGAAGCAAAAAGCGGTCCCCGAAGTGAACCACAAACAGGGCCACCCCGCTCAATCCGAGCGGGAACGAGAACTTCGCGAGGCGCAGCAGCAAGGGGAACTCGAACGCAGCCGGATAGACGCGGAAGGCGTACACGGCAAGTGGGACTCCCGTCGCGATCATGGCGGTGAGGCTGGATGAAAGCACCCCCCAAACCTTCATGTGCAGCACGGCCAGCGCAATGATCGTGCCCGCCACGGATACCGCCATCCGAAGCACAGAGGCTCCTACATAGGCGCCGGAGCGGTCCTCGACCCGCAGCCACGAGGAGCAGACTTCGAGGGAAAAAACAAAGGGAATCGACAGGAACACCAGGCGCAGATAGGCCGCATAATCGGGGCTCGCGAACACCAATCGGCTCACCTGGGGAGCCAGGAAAAGGCCGGCGAACGCAACCATGCAACCCAAGCCTAGGCTTCCGAAAAAAGCGCTGCCCAGGACCGCGCCGCGCTCCGCCGGCAGAGTTCGCTCAGCGAGAAAGAAGCCCAGCGAGCCGGAGAGGTTCATCCCAACCAGAAGGGACACCACGATCGAAACCTGTTGGAGAAGATCGAGTGTTCCATAATCCGCGGGCGTCAGGAAGCGAGTGTTTACCGGGAGCACGATCAGCGAAGCTAAAGGGCCCGCGAGCAGCGCGATAGAATACATCCCGCTGCCCTGCAGCACTTTGCGAAATACGTGCCGGGCGGGGGCGTCGACCGGCCCGCGGGGATCAGGATGGACACTGGAGGACAATACGATGATCTTCTTTAAACTGTACCGCACAGACCAGGAGTTTGTTGAAAATCCCCGCTCGTAAGATATCCATGCGACGCAGGACCGTGGCCGTGGACACAGTGGTCTGTCCTTTTTTCAACAAATTCCCAGGTGTGTTAGATTGATCGAGTGATTTCAGGCAGTGCCGAATTGCATCACCTTGGCTTCGTAGTGGCAAACATTGAACGCTCCATGCCCGAATTCGTGCGTTCGCTCGACGGTGTGTGGGACGGGCAAATCTGGGAGGATCACCATCAGAAGGTGAAGGTCGCCTTCGTCGAACATGGGCGCTCCCGTATCGAACTGGTGGAACCGAACGGGGAAAGCTCCCCCGTGGGGCGTTTCCTGAACGAGCGGGGCGGAGGTCTCCATCATCTCTGTTACGAGGTGGATGAGTTGGAGACGGAAATCGCCAAAATGCGAGCGCGCAAGTCGCTGCTCGCGCGGCCTCCGAAGCCGGCCGTGGCCTTCGGCGGCCGTCGAATTGCGTGGCTGCTGACCGCCGAAAAGCTGTTGATTGAGCTACTTGAGAGACCTGTGCACCGCTGACTGTGGTATCGTCGTCATATGCCCGATCTGAAGTCTGCGCGCCGGACCGGGAACACGTTGGTTCCACTGCGCGATCGGGGGATCGCGCGCGGACTTGGGGGTCCGCCCCACTGTGGATCGCTTCAGCTGAATCCCGTTTATTCATTCCTTTTCAATAATTTCGAATTCTTGCGAACGCTTCCGCTTCAGCATGCCGATCTAGTTTTAGGCCATGAGGGAATCTAAAACTGACGGGAATAAGTTGGCGGCGGGCCAGATCCTTGCCGTAGTGTGTCTATTGGCGGGAACGGTCCTCGCGAATCAGTCTTTCGTGGAAGCATCCGGCGTGACGGGGACTTATTCGGTTCCAAATGCGCCGCCGTATGCGGGGTTGACATCGTTTTACGTGGATCTGCGAATTCACGGCTGGTCCCTTCCGAGTGGCTGCCAGTATATCGGGCAAACGCCAGGAGGGATCAATGATCCCTACGCTGTGCGGATTTGTCCCAGCGGCCAGCAGCCCGGAATGCTGACGGTCACCCAGTTCGTGGACAATGTGGCCGGTGCCGGCGTGGGACTCAACCCTCCGAATATCACCATTGCTTCCATCACCTTCACAAATCCGGCGGTGCTGACGCTGGCTGCGGCTCTCCCGGCGACTACGACGGTAGGAAGCACGCTACACATGATTAATCCCAATGGCGCGGGCACTGGATGTAATGCGCTCATCGGCGATTGGACGATCTCCGCGATTAACGGCCTTCAGGTCACCGTCAACGCCAACACCAGCGGTTGCTCGGCCTACACTGCGAATTCCGGGGCCGCCGCCGTTGACGATTTCGTGTTTCGCTGGCATCGCGATGAAACTCTGCAAGCGCTAGTGCTGGAAGTTTGGAACGTAGACGGCACACTGTATAATTCCCAATCTATCCCCGTAACGTCTTTTGGTTCGATCACCCTCCCTCAGACGGCGCGGTTCGGCGACCCCAACCTGTCGGCCGACCTGGCTTATTTTCGCTGGTATGGAGGCACGATCGCCTTGGGCGCGAAAGCGCCTTGGGGCAGCTCCTGCAACACCGGGTCGCCTTGCCTTGGCGATTGGGAATTAGAGGGGAACGGGAACGATAGTTCCGGCCACGGACTCAATCTGAGTTATTCGTCATCGGCGAGCTATACGCCGACTCCCGTTTATGCACCCGCGTGCGTGGCCGGACCGCAACAGAGCTTCCGTGCCGGGACGCAGGCAACGCTGGACGGCACCTTATCGTTTCCGCTGGATGGGGGGACGGCGTTGAGTTATCTGTGGCAACAATTCGCCAGCTCTGAACCGGGAACGTCTCTGCAGAACCTGGTCTGGAGTCCTCAGACGGTGGCGCAGCCTACGATCAACGGCATGGTATTCGGGCCTTTGAACCTCAGTCTGACCGTTACCCAGGGAAACGGTCAGAGTTCGTCATGCCTGGTTCATGATGGAGTCACCGCGACGGATTTAAATAACAATGTCGTGGTGCCAAATGCAGCGATCAAGGGCATTCTGGGCCCGCTGGTAAGATGGGGCTCGAACTCCGTGCGCTGGCCGTGGCTGGACATTGTGACCAAAGTGTGGACAGACCGGCTCGGCGGTTTTCAAGGAACCATTCAGACGTCCGGTATTGTCACGGTCTTTGAGCCGACGTGGAATAACGCGGTCCCTGGATATACGGTGAGCGCGACGCAGGGAAGTAACACACTCACCTTCTCCTCCGGGTATAACACGCAGAGCGCGTTTTGCAGCGGAGGCGTCACACCGACCAATCCCGCGAATGTCTATATTGTGGGCTTTTACGCTTATACTCTCAGCGGCGGCGGGGGAGGAACCGGACGCAGGTTCTATCAAGTGGCGGGGTGTCCCACCAGCAGCACCGTAACGATCATTAACGGGAGTAGCGGATGGGTTCCCCCCAGTCAGGCGGGAATGCAATTTTCGATTATCTACGATGCCGATTTTGGATCCTGGGTCAACGGCAGTGCGAACATCAACTACTACGACAATGTGCTGGCGTTCTATACCATGTATTATCGAACCGGCATCGACTCTTATCTGCACTATGCCCGGTACCTGGCTGATAGCTGGTGGTCATCGCCGTGGATCGATCGCGGGAATTCCAACGATTGCGCTTCGAACACGAGCCTTTGTAATAACGGCAGCCTGTTCCCGCGGCTGGAGGCTTATACCGGAATGTTCCTGCGGGCGATCGATCAGGACCTGGCCGCGGGCGCTCCAGGCTCGAGCCCGATGTGGGCGGGAATCCAGAGCTACGTCTTAGGCGTGTTTGGGTATGGGATGACGATCCGGGTCAACAATAGTATTCTCGTTTCGGACCTTCGCGAAAACAGCTACAACGATATGTTTGTCGCACTGGAAATAGCGTATGACCCTACACTCAGTCCCGCGAACAAGGCAACATGGCTTGCCAACCTCGCCGCCGATCTTTCCTATTGGGCGTCGCTGCGGCAGGCGGATGGCCACTGGCAGGCGTTCGCTGGAAATTGGACCAACGTAGCCACCGGGAATCAGGTAAACGAGATCTCCCACACTTGTACAGTGACTGCTACCAATGGAAGCCAGACGGTGACGCTGGCAACCGGATGTGGCGGGACGTTCTCTTCGAGCATGTTCACCGATACCTGCGCGGGCAGCCCTTGTGGAGAAATATTCATGCTCGGCGACCCGTTCGCGGTGTCGCAGCGCGACAGCCAGTTTTATGTTTGCAACTACACTTCCCCGACGACTTGCACGCTCTCGGTGCCCTATGCGGGAACCAGCGGCTCCGGCAAGAACTGGGTGATCTCGAGCAACAGCACTTCGGGCAGCAATAACGCCTGGATCGGCTTCGGCACACAACCCTTCATGCAGGGGATTAATGGATGGCTCTATTGGTTCATGAACCAGGCGTTTTCCGCCGGCGGTACTGCTTATTCGACGCAGGCGGCGCAGGCACTCGGGTATGTGGCCGATGCCGCCAACTGGATCAGCAAGAGCACCATGGATGGAAGCGGGGGAACGGATCCCGCTACGCGCGGAGCCTTCTATGGTGTCGGTTTCGGACAATGTACTCCTGGAAGTGATTCGAATGGATGCCGCTGCGGCCCCAATAACAATAACTGCCCCAGCGTCGCCGCCAGCCGGGAAAATATGGGAGAGGCTTTAGGGGAACTCGCGCAGGGCTACGTAACGTCGCCCAGTTCCGCGCTGCAAACGGCGATCGACAACGTCTATAGCGCCTGCTATGCGAAATTTCCGACCGATCCTGGCTACGATGGAACGTACTGTCAGGATTACGATGGCTTCTTTCTTCCCACCAACAACGGTAAGTGGCTGGGTTTCATGCTTGGCATGGGTCGAAACGCGGGATGGCCTTCCGCGCGTCAAGGGGGGGTCGCGCCGCCAGTGAGGCGGCCGGTGGTGGTCAATTTCAATCTGGCGAGCGTTTCCGCGGCCACGCAGGTTCTGGTTACTCTGATCGAACCGGCAGGAAACATCGTGGAGGCTACCTGCTCCACATCGCCATGTCTCGTGCAGACGGACACGACTCAGGGGAATCCGCTGGTGACGATCGCCTATCTGTCATCTGGAGGGCAGGTCTTGGCCAGCAGCTCACAAAGGTTCCCGGTCGGAGTCCAATGATGGTTCGCGGAGCCGCGGCCTTCAAAGAGGGCGTCGTTGAGGGATGCGGTATAATTCTATTTTGAACGCTACAAGTGGGGGTGTGTCTGCTCGGCAGCCCTGAAAGCGGCTCAGATCTAGCCTCTGATCTGCGCCGGTTTCTTACCTTCGTTGACACGGCCCCTACCCCGGTGCTGATTCGCCGCGTTTGCGTAGCCTTAGCCGTATGGGCAATCCTGGTCAGGATTGGGTTGTTCATCATGACGCCGGATTTGGCCAAGGGCGCAGGTGTCGGGGAAGCGTCCAACATCGCCCGCGCCCTGGTGACAAAAGGGACGTTTAGCGATGCATACAGAGAAGACGTCCCGACCGGCCCGACTGCACACGTCGCTCCGTTATTTCCTTTTTTTCTAGCCGGGCTGATGGAATTGTTTCCTAGTCCGGCGTTCTTTAAAATACTGAGCGTAGGCCTCTCGGCTTTGGCGGCCAGCCTTTTGTGGGGTGCGTTGCCGCTGGTCTCAAGGTTGTTAGGACTGAGCGCGGGCGCCGGTTTACTCGCGGGAATGTTCGGAGCGTCCGACCCCTGGTACCGGTGGATGGATTTCGAAGGGGCCTGGGACCAGAATTATACAGCGCTCGCAGCGATGCTGTTGCTGGCGTTCTTTTTCCGGCGCTTTCGTCCTGAGTTACCGATCGGCGCCGCTGTGTTATGGGGCTTCCTCTGGGGACTATTGTTTCTGCTGCAGCCTTCCATGATGATGGCTTTCGTCGCCGTCGCATTGGCGCTTATTTTTCGTGAAGGAGAGGGCACGACTAAGCCCTTAGCGATCATTTTTCTAACAATCGCGGTGGTGATTGCGCCGTGGATCATTTACCTTCGCTTCTCGCTCGGCGGCTGGGTTCCCATTCGCGACAATCTTCCTCTGGAACTGGCGTGCAGTTTTTACGATGGCGTCGGAGTCCGGCAGGACCTGACGTATTTCACCACCTACCGGCGCCATCCCCATCTTTCGGCTGATGAAGCGCGAATCGTACAGCAGATGGGCGAGCTTGGCTATATGAAAACACGGCGAGGCGAAGCCCCCCGTTGGATCGCAGAGAATCCACGGCGCGGCCTGGAGCTGATTGCGGGCCGCATCCGCTATTTCTGGGTGCCTTACCGCAAAGGCCTGGTATCGAATCTGGTTGAAATATCGCTGTTTCTTTCCGCCATGGCGGGCTTTTTCCTGCTGCGTAAACGCCCGGATACTTTCCGTTTGTTCTTATTCTTGTGGCTGTTTTTTCCGGTGATTTACTACTTTGTGAAATCGGACGAACGGTATCGGGTGCCCCTTACCTGGTCCGTCGCGCTAATGGCGGGATACTTCTGGCATTCCCT
>Ga0182024_10013052_pt1 | contig 16303 bp, 17 predicted proteins | sample P32metaG_FD_120480 | JGI IMG/M metagenome (GOLD analysis project Ga0182024, IMG submission 120480) | Permafrost microbial communities from Stordalen Mire, Sweden - P3-2 metaG (Illumina Assembly) | ecosystem: Environmental > Terrestrial > Soil > Wetlands > Permafrost | place: Sweden: Stordalen... | reverse complement strand
GGCGATTTTTTGCAATTCTTCGAGACTCAACGGGCGATTGTCCGGTCCGAGGGCCGCCGGCGGCACAGGGGCCAGCGGCGGCAGCGATGGGAAGTGCTTGACGATGGCCTTGTCGCGCTCGTCGGCCGGAGCGGTCGGCGGCGGCAGACGCACGTCGGGCACCTTGCCGCCGGGAATCTCGGCCGGCGGTTGCAGGCGTTCGCTCGGGGTTTTTGGCAAGTCTCCGGCGGTCGGAGGCTGCTCGAAGCCAATGGCCGCCACGGGTGGATTCGTTGCATTGCTACCCCCCCCCACCACCCCCTGCAACGCATTTTCCTGGCCGTCACCGGGGCGGGCGAACTGGCATGCCGTCGTGTGCGTTGTCATCTGTTGGCCGTCACTGTCGCGATTGACAGTGGGTATGGCGTCTATGGTCAGCTCAGCCCTGGCGCAGATCCATGAATCGATGTCGATGTTTCGGGCCGAGCAGCCTGTCAGCAGCAGACACAGCAGCCACGCACGCCGCGGGGTGAGGTACTCCGAACCCCGCGGGTATAACCCGCGCGGTTCGGAGTACCTCACCCCGCGGCGTGGAGGAGAACAACCTGTCGCGTTGCGGCTTTCCATGCAATTCCCACATTGAGAATCTAAAGTGACTCTTCCATCTTTATCGGTTTTAACGGCGATGGTTCTGGAGTGCAGTCCTCACGCTCCGCGTGAGGAAAGGGCGCAGCCCTCAAAAACCGAGTGCCGCGCCGGAATGATATTTATCTGGTTTGCCCGTCGATCTCTGGATTCCCGGCGAAAGCATGCTCAACGGCAAAGGATGCGGGCTATTGAGGGCTGCGCCCTTTCCTCACGCGGAGCGTGAGGACTACACTTGTCGCCCAAGTTCGCCATTCCTATCGTCTCTCTATGGTTACCCATCTTAAACATCTGCTCCAAGGAAACCGCGTCCTGAAGGTCTTTTGCCTGGGCCAGCTGTGCCATCCGAAGTTGGTCGAAATCTTCGGCGTGGAAGGCGGCTTCGACGGCGTCTGGCTCGATCAGGAGCACACCGGCATCACCATCGCCCAGATCGAGGAGTCGGCCCGGGCGGCCCGCGGCATCGGCATGGACTCCTTCGTCCGGCTCGCGGCCACGGATTACGCCACGGTCATGAGACCGCTCGAAGCGGGCGCCGGCGGGGTCATGGCCGCCCAGGTCCGCAGCGCCAAGGAGACCGCCGACGTGGTCCGCTGGGCGAAGTTCTTTCCCCAGGGCCTGCGCGGCGTCAACGGCACCGGCGTCGATGGCCGATTCAGCACCATGAAGATTACCGATTACTTCGCCAAGGCCAACTCCGAGACGCTGGTCGCCATCCAGATCGAGCACGCCGACGCCGTCGCCGAAGTGGAGAAGATCGCCGCGATTCCGGACGTCGACCTGCTGTTCATCGGCCCGGCCGATCTGGGCCAATCGATGGGCATCGTCGGCCAATGGGACCATCCGCAGATCTGGCAAGCGATTGAGAGAGTCGCCAAAGCCGCCGCCGCCGCCAAGATTCATTGGGCCATTCTTCCGCTCGGCCCCGCTTATGCGAAGCGCTGCGTCGATCTGGGATGCAAGATGCTGTCGATCAGCATGGATGTGTGGACCGTGCAAAAAGGCATTCGGGCGGTCAAGGCGGAATACGACCTATGAATCACGGTCGTAAGCGTAGAATACAAAGGTCCGGAGACAATGAGAAATGGCTCAAAGAGTCTACGTCGAAACCACATTTGTCAGTTATTTGACCGCTCGGCCGAGTCGCGACGTCGTGATCGTAGCACATCAGCAAATTACGCGCGAGTGGTGGGACCAATCGCGTGCGGATTTTGAACTCTGTACGTCGCAACTCGTCCTTCAGGAAGCGGGAAGTGGTGATCCTGAGGCAGCTCAAGAACGTCTCGAGATTCTCAAAGCCATGCTATTATTGGACACGACGGAAGCAGCTGTGATTTTGGCGGAAGAGTTGGTTCGGGCCAGGGCCTTGCCTGAGAAGGCGGCCGACGACGCGCTTCACATTGCCGTTGCAGCCAACCAAAAGATCCCATATCTTTTGACGTGGAACTGCCGACACATGGCCAATGCCACGATGCGGCCTGTGATCGAGGCAGTTTGTGCCGCCAAAGGATACAAGGCGCCGATCATCTGCACACCGGAAGAACTGAAAAAGGAGATCCCATGAATGACCCGATTGTAGACGAAGTGCGACGGGTTCGCGGCGAACATGCCGCCCGTTTCAACTTCGATCTCTGGGCAATTTTCAGAGATATTAAAGAGCAACAGGAGCGCAGCGGGCTCCATTTTGTGTCATTTGCCGATGAGCCAAGCGCGGTCGCGTCTGTCCCTCAGAACGGGGAGGAACCGAATACTGGCGCGGCGGCGAGGATATCCCATGATCCCATCAGTGAAAAGGAATCCGTTGAGCACGACCATCGAAGTTCGAGCATCTGACCGGGAGTTCGCCCTCTACAAAACCCTCGCTGATTCCGACTGGAACAAGACGACGCTGGAAGGCGTTCTCGCTCTGCTTTGGAAGGTCATCGCAGAATCCGTCAACTCGTCCAAATGCGAACTGGCTAGCGTCCTTCGCTCCCCCGCGGAGAAGGAAACTGGTGATGAACTGAACCACGAGATCATCGAGAAGATCAGGCGCCTCGCCGAGGTCTTCACCGAGCCATGCATCCCGACGATCCCCGCCAAGTTTTCCCCGAAGAAAACGAAAGCGATTATCCTCGCGGAGAAAACGTGGACATACCTCATGCTGTCGTCCATGGTTCGGCTCAAGGGCGAGACAGGTTTCTTCCTCGACCTTCAGAGTTTACTTTACCTGGCAGCGATTCACTACCTGCTGCCGCTGCTCGAAAAGCAGGCCTTGCGAGCGGAGCACGACTGCCTCCTGAACGCGATGTACGTCCACACGATCCTGGCTTGGCGGGGACAACCGCCGCATTTGTTCTACCTTCAGAGCGCCTTGATGGGGCACCTGGGGAAAGACCGAAGACGCCTGGAATTGCTCGACCAGGCTTTGGCACTGACACCCCTGTCGGACCATTCATACCTCACGAAAGCGAACGCCTACTGGATTGAACTGCTGGAACTCGGCGATCGAGAGGCGGCCATGGTGTTTCTCCTCAATCTCAACAGGATCGCTCCGATTTCATACCAGGACGAAATCCGTGAGATGATTGAGGAGACGGCCGCGTTGTAGAAATGGGACGATCCTGGGAAATCACCCGCGCCGTTGCATAGCATGTCAGGGGGCTTACGCCCCCCGCTCGCCGATCCATCGAACCTTGATGTCTTCGCCCGCTTGCCAATCGAACAACATCAGATCCGCGGGCATGCCCACTTCCAGCGCTCGCTTCGGCAACCCCAGCAGCTCGCGGGGCCTGGCGCCGGCCATGTCGATTGCCTCCGCCAGCGTCACATCCGTATAGCGCAGCAGGTTGCCGACGCAGTGATCCGTGAAGTGCCAGGATCCGCCCAGGTACGGCGTGCCACTGACGACGATCTTGCCTTCGGGCAGCACGTCGAAATCCTGCTCCCATTCCCGATAGCGGCCCGGCGGCAGACCAGCGAGGGTGCTGGCGTCGCAGGTCAGGATCGAGCGGCACGGCGTCTTCACGCGGACGAAGCACTTGACCAGGGACGAAGGCAGATGCTGGCCGTCGCAGATGAGGCTGGCCCAGAGTTCGTCGGCCGCGAGCTGTTCCCAGATGTAGCTGTCGTGCCGCGGAAGCATGGCATGGGAGCCGTTGCCCAGGTGCGTGCTCAGCCTGGCCCCGGCGGCAATCGCGGCCTGGATGCTCTTGCGGTCGGCGGCGGTGTGGCCGAGGGCGACGATCACGCCGCTCGCCACGAGCTTTTCAATGAAGCTGATGGCCCCCAGCAGCTCTGGCGCCAGCGTTAGCAGGCGAACCAGGCCGCCCGCCGCGTCTTGCCAGCGGCGAAACTCGTCCCAATCCGGCGAGCGGACGTGGCGTTTCGGATGGGCGCCGCGGGGGCCGTCTTCCGAGGAGATAAACGGGCCTTCGAGATGAATGCCGGGAATCGCCTGATGCAAGCCATGGTCCTGTTCGCGGGCCTGGCGGATCGTTTTCAGGCCATGGGCCACGGCTTCGAAGGAGCCGGTGATCAGCGTCGGCAATAGCTCGGCGATGCCATGAGAGCGGCACACGTTGACGACATGATGCACAGCGTCCGGCGTCAGTTTTTCGGAGCTGAAGTTGTGGCCGTGGCAGCCGTTGATTTGCAGATCGAAGAACGCGGGGGCGATCCAGTCAGCTTGAAAGTCAGGGGACCTGGCACCGGCGGGCGCGATGGAGCGAATGAGCCCATTGTCAACGATGACGTCAATTCGTTCACGGCTGGCGTAGTGATGAGCGCGAAGGAGCATGGGGGAATCGTGGTAAGGACCGGCGAGCGGGGGGCGTTAGCCCCCTGGCATGCCGTGCAAGGACTTTGTCGCCTGCCGCCAAATCAGGGGGCTAACGCCCCCCGCTCGCCAAGACGTTATGGCGTTCGCCAAGAGATTACTGCGGCACCGCTTTCAGCGTCAGCTTCTTGCCGTCGCGGAGCACGCCGATTTCGACCTCCTGGCCGACCTTTTGCTTCGTCATGAGAACCATGTAAACGCTGAAGCTTTTCACGGGTTGTCCAGCAATCTCGATGATGCGGTCGCCGACCTTGAAGCCTCCTTTGTCCGCGGGGCCGCCAGCAACGATCTCGGCAACCTCCACGCCTTCCTTGGGATCGTCGTAGTCTCCTGGACGGAAGCCCAGCTTGGGCAGCTTGCCCTTGGGAAGCGTGGGCGACGCCAGCTTGACGAACTCCGGCCGGGCCGGGTCGTTGGCCAGGTGGGAGATTACCTTCTCGGCCAGGTCGGCAATGCGCTTCATGCCGGGCACGTTGATCTTGTCCGAGGTGTCGCTCGGTTTGTGGTAATCATCGTGGATGCCGTTCCAGAAGAAGAACACCGGGATCTCCTTGCGGCAAAAGGAATCGTGATCGCTTGGCCCGAAACCGCTTTGCTTCTTGCTGAGCTGAAAGCCGAAATCGTCGTTGAACTTGTCGATGAGCTTTTCGAAGCCCTTGCCGGTGCCGAGCCCTTCGACATTCAGCTTGTCCTTCTTGGTCTTCGGATCTACCTGCACTCGGCCCACCATGTCGAGATTGACCATGGCGATGGTCTTCGCCAGCGGGAAAAGCGGATCCTTGTTGCAGTAGTGCTGGGAGCCGAGCAGGCCGCGTTCTTCGGCGCTGAAGGTCATGAACACGATGCGCCGGCCCTCGCGATTCTTCATGGCTCCGAAGCGGCGCGACAGCTCCAGCACCGACGTGGTTCCGGATGCGTTGTCGTCGGCCCCGTGATGGATCTCCTTGCTGCCCTTGGCCCGGCTCGCGGGACCGCCGTAGCCGAGATGATCGTAGTGGGCGCCGACCACTACCGTCTCGTCGGCGAGGGGGCCGGAGCCTTCCACGACGCCGATCACGTTCTTGACATCAAACGGCGTTCGCTTGACGGTGCACTGAAGACTGGCCGACCAGCCCTTGAGGACGGCGCCTTGCGGCTTCAGGTCCTTGTCCGTGGCCTTTTCGATATCGGTGATGGTCGTGTCCAACGCCGACTTGAACACCGGCTCCAGGGCGGCACGGCTGACATGGAAGGTCGTAAGACTATTGGGACTACCCCCGGCGGCGTACTGGATCGGCAGCAGTTTGTCGCCGGCTTCGCCCTGGTCGTTGATCAGAAGCACGGCCAGGGCCCCCTTCTTTTCCGCCAGGGCCTGTTTCTTTTCTATGCCGGCATCGAACAGTTGCTTCTTGTCGTTAGGGCGCGGCGTCCGGCGAATCAGCACGACGATCTTGCCCTTCACGTCCAGATCTTTGTAATCATCGAAATTGATGTCCTTGGCCGCGACGCCATGACCCGCGAAAACCAGCGGTCCGGACACCTTGGCCGAGCGGGAATTGCCCATCACCTCGAAGTCCTTGCCGAGCTTGAGTTCGATTTTTTGATCGTCGGGCCCTTGCAGCTTGAGCAGCGTGTCGCCATCGAGGGCGCTGGTGCCGCCGCTGATCTGGAAGGGTTGAAAGTATCCCGCCTTGCCGCCGGGCTTGAGGCCGGAATCCTTGAAGGTCTTGGCGATGAACTCGGCCGCCTTGTCGAGCCCCTTGGTGCCAGGGCCGCGTCCTTCGCATTCATCGGAGGCCAGGAAGGTGATGTCGCGCTTCATCCGCTCTTCGCTGGTCAGTTCTTGCGACCAGGTGCGCGCCGCGCCCAGGAGGGCGAGGGCCAAAAAGAATACGGATAGGAGAGTGCGCTGCCGGAATCTCATCGTCATGGATACGTCCTCATGGTGGGTCCAGGAAAAGGCGGTCTTCACCAACATCATACGGGGAAAATCGGCGGGAAGAAAGCGCGAAATTGCCCTTCTTGTTCCCATTCACATCGGAAGAGAATATAATCTGAAGGCGGTGAGGAAGGAAATAATTCTTCAGTTGAAATCAGAACAAGCGTCAGGCAACGGGTTGCTTCAACTGGCAACTGACCACTGACAACTCTTTTTTCAAAGGCGGCATATCATGAGCTTCAAATGGGATCGCGTCCACGTCTGGTCGGGAGAAGTCGAAGATCGCGCCGGCGGAGCGGCGGCCAAGCTGGCGTTCCTCGCGCAGGCGGGGGCCAACCTGGAGTACGTTTTCACGCAGCGTCTGCCCAACAAGCCGGGCACCGGCGTTCTCTATGTCGCCCCGGTGACCGGGCCTCAACAGGTGCGGGCCGCGCGCGCTGCCGGCTTAACGGAAACGGATCATCCGACGGTCCGGCGCATCGAGGGCGATAACGAAGCGGGGCTCACGCATCAGGTCACGCAGAAATGGGCCATTGCCAACATCAGCTTTCACGGGCTGACCATGGCCGTCGTCGGCGACAAGTTCATCGGCTACATCGCGTTCGATTCCGTGGAGGACGCCAACCGGGCGGCGCAGATCCTGGCGGAGGTCAGCGATGGCCGGGCGGTGCGCGGCGAGGGATAGTTGGGGGGCGAAATTACGGCGCTTACGGTGGGCCGGTTTCTCACCCGACGGAGCGGAACGATTCGCGGAGTTCATGCGGCACAAACCGACCGTCGGCCCCGAGCGGTCCTTCCTTGACCACGTACCACATGGGGCCAAATCTCATTCCGAATTCAACCCGACGCCGGTCGGTGGCAAACTTGATGAATGGGAATTCAGCCTCCCAACTTTTTTGCTGAACCATCGCCTGGGTCAGTGGCCACTCGGGATCCGCGTGAATACCCTCTGCGTCCACAACCCACCAACGGCGGAAATAACTGAGGAGCCTCAAGTCGTCGCAATCACACTGGCAAATCAGGAGTCGCGACGCCGCACCGGATGCAGGGGCAGCTGACAACTCAACCCGCGCGACTTCGCTGAACGGCTGGCGAGCCACCAGTTCGCAAAAAAGACCGGCCAGCTGCCCGGCGATTGCATCCGGCACCGACGTTCCTCCAAGCATCGAACCGGTCATTTGAGGTGCCCTTGTTCCTCCCGGCCACGCTCATCGATTCGCAAAATACGCTTGAACCGTCCTATGAGCGCGACCTTGCTCACCTTCCCGAATGCGTTCGTCGCCTGGTTCGTATTGCACCAGCAACACCTTCTCCCACTGCATCGCATCGTAAAGCTGCAGAGCGAAGAAATTATACACCGTCGATGCTTCACCTGTCACGACCGCTTGATCGACGTCAAGACCTGGAAAGTAGCTGGCAAAGCGCAGCTTTTCGGCATCGGTCATTTGACGTGCCATCGTTTTCTCCGGGGGCGGCGTGCTAAGCCGCAAGCGGCGTCACTTCGGAAAGTCCAGGCGCTTCACGAACTTGCACGCGTCCTCCGCGCCATATTCGCGGTTCATGCCGCTGTCCTTCCATTCCACCGCCAGCGGGCCGTCGTAGCCGATGTCGTTGAGCGCGCGGATGATCGCCTCCCAGTTGATGCCGCCATGGCCCGGCGAGCGGAAGTCCCAGCCGCGCCGCGGATCGCCATAATTGAGATAGGACCCGAGCAGGCCGCTCTTGCCATTCAGGTTCAGCATGGTGTCCTTGATGTGCACGTGATAAATGCGATCCGGAAAGCGGCGCAGAAACTCCACCGGATCGACGCCCTGCCAGTGCAGATGGCTCGGATCGAATGTGAACCCGAACTCCTCCCGGCCATCGAGCACTTCGAGCACCCGTTCCGCGCTGTACAGATCGAAAGCGACCTGGCCCGGATGCACTTCCAATGCGAAGCGAATGCTGGCTTCCTGGCAAACGTCGAGAATGGGATGCCATTGCTGGGCGAACTCCTCGAGTCCCTGGGTGACCATGTCGGCGTCCGGCTGCGGATAACCCATGACGCCGGGCCAGAGCGAGGAACCGGAGAAGCCGGCCACGGTGCCGATGCCGAGCTTCTGGGCGGCCCGGACCGTGGCGATCATCTCCTCGACCGCCCGCGTCTGCACGCCGGCGGGAGCGCCGTCGCCCCACACATAATCGGGCAGGATTTTTTGGTGCCGCGGCTCGATGCGATCGCACACCGCCTGGCCGACACGGTGATTGCTCAGGACGGCGAGCTGCAGATCGTAACGGGCCAGCAGGTCGAGCTTTTGCTGGCAGTACCCCGTCTCGCTCTGGGCCCGCTGCACTTCGAAGTGATCGCCCCAGCAGCACAGGTCGAGTCCCTGATAGCCCCACTCGCCGGCTTTTTGCGCCAGTTCTTCGAGGGGAAGGTCCGCCCATTGGCCGCTGAAGAGAATGACCGGTCTTGGCATGACATCATCCTGAAGCCAAAAAGACACAAGCCCACATGCGAGGTACTCCGAGCATGCGGGGTCATTAACCCCGCATGCTCGGAGTACCTCGCATGCGGGCTTGGAGAAGTATTCTCACGACGGCGGCGGCGAATTGCCGAACGGCGCCGGCTTGGGAGCATCGGAGCCTCCCGTGTCGTTGCCCGAGGGCGGATGGAGCGCCGGCGCTTCTACCATGGTGAATGTCACTCCCGGCGGCGCACTGCTGGCACCGCCCGTGGGTGGAGGAGGCGTCGGCGCCGCGGCTTCCGGAACGAAGGGCTGATCCATGTCCTCCTCCAGGTACACCTCGTCGAAGTCGGTATCATCCACCCGTTGCCGCAGCAGCAGATAAATAATGGTCGCCGCAGTCCAGAAATAGCTGTAGCCGAAGCCGAGCACGAGCAGGAAGAACAGGCCCAACCACAGCGTCACCAGATAGGTGCCGATGGAGCTGTGTTCCCACCAGCTCCGGTTGTCTTCCTTCAAGGAATAATGTCCGTCCAGGCTCTTCTCCACAAATGGGCTGTCCTTGAGGAGCACTTCGCGCCACCCGAAGGATCCGGGCGCGTACTGGAACAGATAGGCCGGGTCCCGATCCCTCAGCACTGGCGCCTCTTTGATTCCCCAGCGGCCGAAGTAGACGAGCAGGGTGCTCATGAAGCCGACGAAGAAGACCAGCACCGCCCCGTAGAGCAAGGCGGCGACCGCGTAGCCGAGGTAATACCACGGAACCTGAAACACATAGCTATAGGATCGGCTCAGGGCGTCGAAACTGTCGCTGCCTTCGGTGCTGATCGTGGCGTTCATCAAGGGCCAGCCGATCAGCCCGACAAAGACGCCGGCCATGACCAGGCCGAGGATGATCACCAGCGGCCAAAGCAAGCCGGCGACAATGTCCCCCAGGGCGAACGTCCAGCCGACGAACAGGCCCATGAACCAAAGCCCAAAGCCCATGAAAAGCAGCGCCACGATCGGCAGCACCGGGGCGAAGACGTATCCCTGCCAGCGGGCCGAGACGAATTGCAGCGATTCGCGCAGGCCCACTTTCTCGTTGCGGGCCAGTTGCACCGTCGCCATGCGGCTGATGGCCCCGCCGAAGTAGCCCCAGGTCGCCACGGTCCAGAACAGGATCAGCAGCAGGTAGAGGCGGTTCCAGCTGAAGAACCCACCGGCCCGCGTGTCGAAGAAATAGGTCACGGGTATCAGAAACTTGCAGAGCGGCTCGACCATGTATAGCAGGTAACTCTTCACGGCTTTTTCGTTTTCGGGATGGCTGCTGCCGGTCGCGCCCTGCTGAATGAGTTGAGACGCGTACAGAAACTGGTTGGGGCCGCGATATTCGTCCCAGGGACAGCCACGCAATCGGCCTGGCTCTTCCCGCTTGAGGCTGTCCACGAGTTGCTTGATCTTCAGCTTGCTGGCGTCGTCAACGTCCGCCTTCGCGAGTTCTTTTTCCCATTCGCCCAGGGCATCAGCAGTCTCTTTGCTGGTAGTGCCCGCCAGTTCATGGATCAAACTAAATCGCACGCAATAATCGAGATAGTCGTCCTTGGCGCCCTTTTCCGTGATGGCCGCGAAGCCAGTGGTGCCGGCCTGGGGAATGGACCGAGTCTTGTAGAACGCCTGCGATAGCACCCACCAACCAAAATAGGTGACGAGGATGCCCATGGCGGCAAGCAGCAGCTTCTTCACGTCGATGGCCAGTTTGAAGGCCGTGAAAATCTTCAACCAGGTCGCCTTACCGATGTCGTTTTTGTGCGATCGGTCCTGATTTTCAGCCATGCAACGCTCCTTTATGCGATTGGATCAACCCATGGTGCCACGGTGTAGGAAGGGATTATATGGTGGCCAGTGGCCAGTGGTCAGGTATGTTTACCGCTCGCCTCCGGCGAGCGCGGACCGGCGCGGGCCGACGACGAACCGCGCTCGCCGGAGGCGAGCGGCTAAACGGTTTTTTGTTCCACGGCGGCGATGCGGCGTTTCAACTCGTCCGGCACCGCGACTTTTTTCTGATTGCGATAATCGTAGGTGACGATGGTGCCTTCGCCTTCCGTGACGACCTGGGCCTGTTCCCGGCTGATGATGCGATGTTCCAGATGAAAGCGATCGTGCCCCAGTTCCTTGAGGCGGGCGCCGATGGCGATGGTGTCAGGATAAGTCAGCGGCCGGCGAAAGCGCGCCTGGGTGGCCGACAGAATCGGCCCGACGCCCGTCTCGTCTTCGAAAGCGAACCAGTCGAGCCGAGCGATGTATGCGAGCCGAGAATTTTCGAAGTAGCGGAAGTAGACGACGTTGTTGACGTGGTTGTAGGCGTCCATCTCGCCCCAAACGACGTTCTGCTGAACGATCACGGGAAAGCCCTGGAGCAGCTCGGCAATCAGGGTCTGGAACGGATCGTGGGGAGTCATGCGCGAATTCCGCCTTGTCGATGGAAAAAGGAAGCCATAGACTGTTTTTCTATGTGCTTTCGGGTCATAGGTAATTGAATTCCGCCGGAAATGTCAGTGAACAAGCAAAGGTAAAGCGATGCCCCATACTCATACCGCCAAGAAACGACTGCGGCAAAATACCAAGCGCCGGTTGAAAAACCGCGCCGCCAAGAAGTCGATCAAGCTGCAGCTGAAGAAGGTGTTCGAGGCTGCCGAGTCGGGCAATGCGGATTTGCTGAAGCAGGAATACAACAAGGCCGCCATGAAGCTGGACAAGGCGGCCGCCAAGCGCGTCGTGCATCCCAACCTGGCCGGCCGCAAGAAATCGCAGCTCGCCCGCCTCCTCAACGCCAAGGCCGCGCCCAAACCCTGATCCACAAGCCCAGGGGTGAGGTACTCCGAACCCCTGGGGTCTCACAGCAACGTATCCATCTCTTCTTGCTCCAGCGGCCTGGCAAAAGTGCAACCCACCGCCCACGCCCCCTCGACCGGCTTGCTATGCACCACGAACGCGGCTACGACTCTCTCGTTGCCGGCGACCTTGCTCGGCAATTCGATCAGCACCTCATGCCCCGCTGTCAAGGCGCAAGGCAGCTTCAAGCCAATCCCTTGCCGAGAGACGTTCAAGATCAACGCCCAGCGCGAAGTGATTTTCTCCAGCGTGGCGAAATGACACGATGTTTGCTGCGTAGAATGCCAGCGCACCGCGATGCGGCGTTCGGTGGATGAAGAACTCATAGAGGAAGTGTAGTCCTCACGCTCCGCGTGAGGAAAGGGCGCAGCCCTCAATAATCAGAATTTTTTCCGTTGTGACGAATCGTGCTCGGCATGCCCGCACGTGGGTCAGGATTCCGATCCTGACGTGGCATACGTGGGCTCCGCGCCCTGACCTCACGCGGAGCGTGAGGACTACCCTAATTCCACGCTGCCAGCACGTCGCGTTCGAGCCAGGAAGGCTCAAGCACCGCCTGGGCACGCTGGAACGCCCATTGGTACAACTGGTTTTGCCAGTTTTGCATCTGGGCCGTCGGCTGCTGCAGAAGCGCCAAAGGAGCGGCCATGAAACCACAGGCTGGGCTCGGGTTCAGGGCGGAAGACTGCGATGCAACCCAATTACTGAAGCGATGTTGCGACATGGGCCTATCCGTGAATGGAGGTTTTCTAACTTCGTTTATCCATCAGTAAAATTATCGTATAAATCGCCTCCTGGCAAACAGGCAAACTGCATTTGCGAGCTGCTTTGCGGAAAGCGGGTTGGGATTGTGTCAAAAAAACAACTATTAACGATTGATTTGTATTTGCGCTTTCGGTAATATACGTCCTTCAGGAAAGGCGTTCATCCCGTCCAGGGTGAACAAAGTTCAAGGAACCTTGCTAAAAGGAGTTTTGACATGGTGAGCAGCGTTCAGATGATGGAACGTATGGGAGCGGGTCTGCCGGGTATGAGCACCCAGGGGATGCCCGCAACGGCCATGCCAGGCGGCATGACCCCATCCATGAACTGGATGATGGTCCCACGCTGCACGTTCAAGATGGAAAAGTGCACCGGTGGCATGAAGATCACCTGTGTGTGCGACGACCCCATGGCGACCAGCATGCTGCAGCAGCTCTGCAGCGCCCTGGCCGGCAGCATGTGCAGCTGCTGCATGATGATGAACGGCAGCGTCGTTTGCTGCTGCAATCTGACGATGGGCATGTGCAAGTGCGAGATGACCAAAGACGGCGTCTGCATCACCTGCACGAGCGGCGACAAGAGCTGCTCGCAAATGATCACGTCCTGCTGCGAATGCCTGACCACCATGCTCAACGCCGGCTGCGTTTGCTGCATGATGATGAACAACACCCCGGTCTGCTGCGGCTGCTGCTAGGCCGCCGCCGAGCTAGTTGTTAATTCCACGCCGCGGGGTGAGGTACTCCGAACCCCGCGGGTCAGGGGTGCAGGATGATGATTCCGTCTCGCTGACCCGCGGGGTTCGGAGTACCTCACCCCGCGGCGTGGAATCCTCATTCCTCCGCGCTCGGCCGCTGTCTGCCTTCCTTGCGGTGGCCGCGAATGCGCTTCGTCGAAAGACGCCTTTCCTTCGCTCCGCGCGATGGCCTGGTCGCTTTGCGCGCCTTGGGCACATGCAGAGCGGCCAGAACCAGTGCGCGCAATTTCTCGAGGCAATCGTCCAGGTTTCGCCCCTGATCGCGCGTTTTCTGCGACGTGATCAGCAGTTCTCCGTCTTTCGTCAAGCGATTCTTTTGCTGCGCGAGTAGCCTGGCCAGCAAATCGGCGGGTAGGCCTGGGCTGCGCGCGGGAGTCCAGCGAAGCACAACCTTGGAGCTGACCTTGTTGACGTTCTGTCCTCCCGGCCCTCCGGAGCGGGCGAAAGTGAAACTGAACTCCTCCATGGGGACGGTCAGGGTCGGCGTGATTTGCAGCATGCTCGCACTCGAAAAAGTTGAATTACGCCCACCATCGCGTATGCTTGTTTATATCGGCGAATTGATTGATGCGCCAAGCCCGCATGCGAGGTACTCCGAGCATGCGGGGTGAGTATTCACCCCGCATGCTCGGAGTACCTCGCATGCGGGCTTGAAGGTTAATTGTGATTCCCGTTTTCTCCATCCCCCCTCTTCTGCCCCGCTTCCGCTCCATTTTCTCTCGCGCTTCCCGTTGCAACTTTCATCGGTTTACCGTACTATCCGCCGCCGCTTGCTAGGTCCTCTGGCAGGTGCGCACGGACGGATCGAGGAAACCGATGTCCTGGCGAAAGTGGTTTATTCGTAGCCTGGTCTTCGCCATTATCGGCGCCTGCGGCAGTGCAGCCATGCTTTATCAGCGCTGGACTGACCCTGTCATGGTGCGCGAACAGGTCATTGCCAAGCTGCAGGACATGTATCCCGGCGCCATCGTCACCGTGGTCTCGCCCCGGCTGCGCATCCTCGGCTGCATCGTCGTCAACGATCTGCGCATGTGCCGGCGCGACGATCCGGAGAAGGCCGAGTTCTTCTACGTTCCCTCGGCCATTATCTATCACGACAAGGAAAAGCTGCTCGACGGCAAGATTACCTTGCGCAAGGTCGAGCTGCATCGCCCTCATCTCCGCATTGTCCGCGAACGCGACGGCAAATGGAACTTGCAGGGCATCGTCCCCGAGCGACCGCTTAATCAGCAGTCGCCGACGGTCGTGGCCCATCACGGCACCTTCGTGGTGGAAGATCGCGTTTCCGGCTATGTCGTGAAGCCGCTCGAGATCGGCGACATCCATCTCAGTTTCATCAACGATCCCCTGAACCTGGTGACGTTCAAAGGCACGGCCAATTCGCCGATGGTCGGCAGCGTGCAGCTGAGCGGTCTGTTCCACCGCGACTCGAAGGATTTGGAGTTCAAAGTCAAAACCAAGGGGACGCCCTTGAGCACCGTCCAGCTCCAGCGCATGCCGCTCCTCTGCTGCAATCCCGAACTGGCCAACCTGGCCGTGGAAGCGATCATCGACGTGGACGCGAGCCTGGCTCATCGTCCTGGCCAGGAGGTGCCGTTCGAGCACAACTTCCAGGTACGCGTGACCAAGGGCAAGCTGCGCCATCCGAAACTGCCTTTGCCGCTGGAGGACATCCGCGCCCGGCTGGATTGCGACAACGGTATGGTGCGGCTGCTGGATTTCGACGCCCGTTCCGGACCAACCCTGCTGAGGGGCAAGGCCTCGGGCCAGTTCCCGAAGATCGAACAAAACTTCGAAACCGACCTGGAATTGCAGCACGTCAAGGTCGATCACGAGATCATGGAGTTCATGCCCGAAAAGCTGCGCAACTTGCAACAGCTGTTCCAGACGACCGGCATTGCCACGGTTCACATGGCCTGCGCTCGGCGTGACGGCAAATGGGCCAACCTCGCCAGCGGGTCGCCGTCGCGCATCACGCTCGTGCCTGAAGATGGCCAGGCATGTTTCACGAAGTTCCCGTACCTGGTGGAGAAGCTGAGCGGCAGCATCGATTGGCTGCCGCAGACGCACACCACCGAGGTGGACATCACCGCCTACGCCCACGACAGGCCCATCATGATTCATGGCATCTGGCAGGGCGAGGGCAACAACATCCACTCCATTTTCGACCTGCAAGCGACGGATGTGCCGCTCGACGCCAAGCTGATCGCGGCCTTGCCGCCCAAGTTCCAGAAGCTGTCGAATTCGTTTCATCCGACCGGGAAGCTGGCCCTCAAGGCGCACATGCGGCGCACGCCGGGGTCGCCCCATTTTCACAACGAGTTTCACATCTACATGCGCGACGGAGCGGTTCGCTGGGACGAGTTCCCCTATCCGCTCGAGAAGGTCAGCGGCTTGCTCGACATCTATCCGCATCGCTGGGAGCTGCGCGATGGCCATGGGTACCATCACGGCGGCGAGGTCTTCGTTCAGGGTCAATCGATGCCGGGCGATCCGTCCACGTCCTACTCCGAGGAAGAAGGGCTGACGCTCAAGATCGCCGGCAAGGAACTGGCGCTCGACGACGATCTGCACAAGGCCCTCACGCCGATGCCGCAGATGGTCCGCGTCTGGGAAAGTTTTCGCCCGCGGGGCCGGCTCAGCTTCGCCGCCAACGTCGAACGCCGACCTCGTCAGCCGCAGGACATGGACATTCTGGTGAACGTGAATGGCTGCTCGATCGAGCCGCAATTCTTTCCCTACCTCCTGAACGATCTGTCCGGGCAATTTCGTTTTCGCAAGAACCGTCTCGAAGCGCGCAAGGTCAAGGCCCGGCACGACGATACCACGCTCGAAATGGACGTGGGCACCGTCGATATGCGTCCGGGCGGCGGCTACTATACCGACTTCGCCGAGCTGCGCGTCAATCGGCTCCGTGCCGACGAAAAGTTCATCAAGGCCTTGCCCAAGTCGCTGCGGTCTTTCGTCAGCACCCTGCAAATGAACACGCCGATCGATCTCAAGACGCGGCTGGTGATCGCCCAGTCCGGCGAACCGGGCACGCTGCCCGACATCGGCTGGGACGGCAAGGCGGTCTTGTCCAAGGCTCACCTGGGCCTGGGCGTCGG
>Ga0182024_10013051_pt1 | contig 16303 bp, 12 predicted proteins | sample P32metaG_FD_120480 | JGI IMG/M metagenome (GOLD analysis project Ga0182024, IMG submission 120480) | Permafrost microbial communities from Stordalen Mire, Sweden - P3-2 metaG (Illumina Assembly) | ecosystem: Environmental > Terrestrial > Soil > Wetlands > Permafrost | place: Sweden: Stordalen... | reverse complement strand
CACGAAGGTTCCGAATTGCGACTCCAGCGCCTTCAATTTTCAAACTAGCCATGTTTCACCAAAATAGGTGCTCGCCCCGTGTCAAGAAAACACGGAGCGAGCGGATGAGTCACGATTGACGCAAACCATCAAATGCGCCAGCCTCATGTAGAAGAAGCATGACGCGGCAGAAGGCCACCTTATCCTCAGCAGAGAGTGTTCCACCTTGAACTCTAGGAAGTAGCTGCGTTTCCAAAATACGTTTGGATTCTCGCAGACACTCCTTTCTCTTTGGGCCATCTCGTTCCCCTGAGCCATCAGGCCGTCGAGGCGAGAAGGCGTTGGACAGAGCCGAGACCAATCTTGTCAATCGTTCGAAGAGACTGACCATCATTTCCTCCTTTTCACTGTGGTTAGTACCGGCCTCCTGCCTCCATCACCACAATCCCTTCGCTCACGCGGGGAGGAAACTGTCTCTCTCGACACATTCATCCTAAGCCATGGTTGTCACAATGACAACCCCATTTTCAGATTTTTTCACTGTTGGGAAGAAATATTCTCAGAGGGGGCTGCCAAGTCACTATTCCTCGGCGAAACCGAGTGTGTTGGAGTGGACGGTCATCGGTCGTACAAGTCCACATCATTTCCCCAAACACGGGGGGTAAATGAGGACATTCATGATGTCGCCTCTTTCATGTCGGAGGGGCTAGTGGAATTGTAACCGGCCAGTTGGCGTCATGCACCAGGCGAAGAATTCGACTATACTCACCGATTCGTGTGATGTCATTGGCAGGTCTGGGTGGGACATCTGGCGGCTGGTCCCAAAATCTACCGCCCGGTTCTCCAATGTCCTGTAGGACAACGACAGCAGAGAGGGGAGGCCATCGCAAGGTGAGGAGCATCTGGTTTAGCTCTCCCAGGGGTTCGTCCCAGCTTCCATGCGGCTCGTGCCAATCTTCAGTACGGTCGAAGTATCGTTGCGACAAGTCGCCGTAGGTTATTTGGTCCTGATTGCGGGCTACCGTCGCAAGAATGGCATACAGGTCGTCGAGGTTGATGTCCATGATTGAACCCTTTCGGAATCCCTGTCGCAGCCGACCCCTCCTGGATTCCATTGTTTCCGGTCCTTGCGTCACCGCCAATCTCAGATTATCCTCAATTCAGGCAATCACCAAGGGTTTCCCCATGAGCCTCGTCAATGCCCTGAACCTCCTTCGTCCTTCCATGCCCTACTACCTGGCCGTGGCGAAGTACGACCTGCTGCACATTGGCAAGAATACCTTCGAGTACCGCCCCAACCGTGCAGCCCCGCCACTTGCCCTGGAAATGGTCCAGGCCATGATGCAGATGGGAGCCAGTTCCTGTATCGAGTCTTTCGTCATGAGCCGGATGGTGAGCGAAGGACCGAAGGTCTTTTCATTTGATGCCGTGACATGCGAAGCCCTGGAAAACTTCGACCTGAACGTCTCGACCGCCGATTACATGCAGCCCTTTCCGACCGTCGTCATCGAGCTTCCCCAGGATTACACGAAGAAGCGGGTCGTTCCGTTCGACGCTGGCAGCCATGCACCTGATTTTGTCATCGTCCGCCATGAACCGAAGGCAGAATGCGTCCTGGTGACGATGCACATGACCAGCCATCAGGCGATGACCCGATTGCTCCTGCTGGACCCGACCTGGACGCTGGAGGAAATGTGGACGAAGGGACAGCGAACCTGGAATGAGAAGGACTCGCTGGCGATGACGGAGGAAGAAAGCGGTCTGGGCAGTGCCTTGAGCAAGTTGGCCTTGAACGTCTGCTTGATTGCCACGGCGTATGGCGTTCGCAACCTGGGGCCAGCCAATCCGTCCCATTACGAGCGGCTGAAGAAGTATGCGACACTGGCTCGTAAGCGGGGGCAGGAACAGCAGGCAAAGGCTGAAATGGAGCTTCGGCTGGCTCCGGTGAAGTATGCCTTTGCCCAGGAAGTGACCTTGTTCCATCGTGAGCCTAGCTCGCCGTCAGAAGGCAATGGCAACGGCGGCTGGACGGTTTCCCCGCATTGGAGGCGTGGACATTGGCGGTCGCAGCCATGCGGGGCCGGAAGGCAGGAGAGGAAACGGGTAGCGATTCCTTCGGTCCTGGTCAATTCCCATTTGTTCCTGGGGAAACCGAGCGATACAATGGCGACGTACCAGGTGCCGGGGAATTGATAGGGGCCGCGTGATGTATCAATTGACGCTGACGAAGGGCGAGCGGGACGCCTTTGATTGGGTTGGCAACCGCTATGCTGCCGGGGAAGTTGCCAGACTACTGCTCGATTGCATGGCCGAGGACGATGAATGGGGCAGCGAAGGCGACCTCGTGTTCAACGTGCCGGAACACGTCGCATGGGAGATAGGCAGATTGGCCGAGGAGGAAGACCATCTGTGGCCGTGTTTTGCACCTGAGTTGTCCGGCAAGATGAACGACTTCTGCCAATCTATCGTGTAGACCGCTTCCCCATTTTCACTCTGTTCGACCCGTTTTTGTTCTTCCCGTCTCTCGCCTCGACATTCTGCAAGATGATGGCCCCTCCGGCCAGTTCGCTATACAATACTTCTCACTTGAAGTGACGCAACCGGGAGAATCCGATTCGAGAGCCGCACGCCATGACGACGAAAGTGGGCGAACGGGTCAGACGACTACGAGCCGAGCTTGGCTTGACTCAGGATGGACTGGCCCAGAAAGCCGGTATCAGCAAGGGCTTCTTGTCGGACCTGGAGAACGGCAAGAGAAGTATCGGGGCCGAGACGTTGCTTGACCTGGGCCGGGCGATGGGGGTTTCGCTCGACTATCTGATGACGGGAAATGGGAGCGACGACCAGCAGGACCAGGCGAAGATACCCTCGGCCCTGGCCCGTTTTGCCGCTGCCGAAGGACTGTCAGTCCGAGATACGCTGACGCTGCTGCACATGCACGAGCAGATTGCCGCCACAAGGAAGGGAGCCGGAAAGCGTTCAGAGAAGGTTGACTGGCGAGAGTTTTACGCAGCCGTGAAGAAGTTCTTTTAGCGAGGAAATCATGCTCGACCTCAAGCTGCGGGAAGAATTTCGTGGCAAGAAGCTCAAGGGCACCACCGTTGACTTCACCAACACGGCGAAAACCGGCGCACTTGACATCGCAGCCGCTGAATTCCTCAAGATTACTTACCCTTCCACTGACCTCCTCAAGACCATCGAAGCCACCGGCCCCGCTCATTCCAGACCCGTCGCTCTGCTGGGGTCGAGGGGCCAGGGTAAGTCCCACCTTCTGGCTGCACTCTATCACCTTTGCACCGACGCCCAGACGGGGCACAAATGGCTGGCGGACTGGGCCGTCCAGTTGAAGCGTCCCGAACTGGCGTCGTTGAAGTTACGCAACGAAGCCTGCGTCATCGCCGAGAGCCTGCATCTGCATCGGTACAAGTTTCTCTGGGACATTCTCTTTGAACGCCACCCGCATGGGAAGTTCTTTGAAGGCAAGTGGCAGGGCCTGGGCGACAAGAAAACCGATGTGCCCAGCGACCTCATCCTGGTAGAGATGTTCCAGAAAAAGCCCACTGTTCTCATCCTCGACGAATTTCAAACCTGGTTTGAAGGGTTGACCAATACCAAGCAAATCCCTTGGCGAAACTGGGCCTTCAACTTCATTCAGATTCTTTCGGAGATTGCCCAAAAGAACCCGGAACTGCTGGTCCTTGTTGTTTCGGTTCGGGATGGCAACTCTGACGCCTACCAGCAGATTCACCGGGTCAACCCTGTTCAGGTCGATTTTCAGGGGCCGCTCGCCAAGCGGGACCGCCAGCGGCTCTTGCTGCACCGCATCTTTGAAAACCGCTTGCAGGTGCCCGCCCCCAAGATAAACGGACTGATTCACCACCATGTTACCGAATACTTCCGCCTGGCAATGATTCCTCAGCCTGAGCAAGAACGGCGTCAGGACGATTTTCTGGAAGCCTGGCCGTTTGCCCCTCACCTGCTCAAGCTCCTGGACGACCAGGTTCTCATCGCCGCCGACGCCCAGGAAACCCGTGACCTCATCAAAATCCTGGTTGACTTGTACAAGCAGGTCGGGGAGGTCCATCCCATCATCACCGCCGCCGATTTTTCACTGACCAATGAAAAGAGCGGAGTGGCCTCCTTGCTGGATTCAATCGCAAACCAACTGCACAAAGACCTGCGGGAGAAGGCGTATCGCAACCTTGAGGCAGTGCAGGAAGCCGTACCGAACGCCTCCAAGACGTTGCCTCATTGCGAAGAAATCATCAGTGCCCTTTGGTTGCGTTCCTTGACGCTCGACAAGATTGCTGGGGCCGACCCGGCAGACCTGCAAATCGACATCACCCGAAGCAAACCAGTGGACGACAACCAGTTTGAAGTGGAACTGGCGACCATCGAGGAATCCAGCTTCAACATTCACCGCATCGGTAATCGACTGGTCTTCAAGCACGACGAAAATCTGCGTACCAAGCTCCTGGCTCATGCCAAAAACGACAAGCTTTTCCAGAATGGCGAAGATGTTGACCACCTTGCCAAGGAGATTCGCTCCGTCATCAGCGGCCCAGAACACGTTTCCCAGACTTACCGGGTTGTCGTCCTTAAAAAGAAATGGGCCAGCGACCCCTGGTCTGAGTTCGATGAAAAAGAACAGCCCAAAGCCTGGGACGGACGCTTGCCAATGGTGGTTGTGCCGGAGTACCCAGAGAAGCTGGAAGCGGCCCTTGGGCAGTGGCTCAAGACTCAACTGCAAGAGAATCGGAACACGATTCGCTTTCTGTTGCCTCAAAAAGGCACCGATAAGCTGTTTTACGACAAGGAACTTCTGGTCCTTGCCAGGGCAGTCTACCTTGCCATGCAGTGGAAGAAAGAGCAACCGGACTACGTTGACTTGCAGAAGAAGTTCCAGAACGAATTGACGACGAAACTCAAGAACAGGTTTGACCGCTTTGCCATCTTGGACGTGTGGAACTTTGCCGAACCTGCCAAGTGCAAGTTTGAGGAACGCAGCCACGGCGTCCAGGGCGACAAGATACCGGACGCCGTGGATAAGCTCATCAAACAGGATTACTTCGACGACCAGGAGTTTGAAGATTACGTCTTAATGCTGGCCGACAATTCCGACTCTATCGGCAAACTGCTCAAAGACCTGCGGGAGCCTCGTTCTGGCGGCAAGGAGTGCATCCCATGGCTTGGCGAAACTGAAATCAAAGAACGGGTCATCAAGTTGTGTTCCTTGGGCCGAATTGCCATAAACCTGCGGGGCATGGAGTTGCTCCAGGCCAAGCCAGGGGAATCTGAAGACGATGCCTGGAACCGCATGAAAGGGAAGCTCGAAACCGGAAAACGCCTGGATGAAACCACCTTGCATAAACCCGGTGCCGTCGTCACCAGTGGCGGCAAGGTAGTTGTGGTAGATACGACTGCTGGCAATACCCAGACAGCGGGACAAGGGCAAACGGTCGGTGTTGTTCCGCAAGTGACACCTACTGGCGACGGCTCTGTCTTGGGCAACCTGTTCAACGGCTCCACCGGAACGGCAATAAGGAAGTCGCTGTCAGCCCCTCCCACGTCCGGCCTCAATCTGTACGGCCAGGTGGTGGACAATTGGGGCATTGGTCCGGCAACGCCTGTTACCAACGTGAATCTCAAGGTCGGTAAAATGAGCGGGGCGCAACTCCAGCAACTGCTCAAGAATTTGCCCGATGGCGTCACTTACGGTCTGGACCTGGAAAAGGAGGGCGACTGATGCCCATTTCCCAGAACCTCTTGGGGGCCGTCGTCGGACAATCGCCCGCTGCCGCCTGGCGCAGCATTATTGACCACGTTTGGACGGAATTCTCCTCGCCGTTACCTCCCACGGCTGCGGATAGCGAGGTTGTCAACCGGGACCGGGGCCAGACCGAACTGGATAACGTCCTGTCCGGTTCAGCCTGGGATTTGTGGCAGCATTTCGATGCCGCCGTTCCCAAAGCAAGCCAGGGCATTCTTGATTTCTGGAGTAGCAACGACGGCGGCAGGGCAGTCTTGATACTTGATGGGCTGTCGATGCGGGAAGTCCCGTGGGTCATGTCGCAAGCCCTGAACCGGGGCTACACCGTTCATCGGGCGGAAGTCAAAGCAGCGGAACTCCCCGCTGAAACCACTCCATTTGCGAAAAGCCTGGGCTTTAGTCAGCGGTCATCCTTGGAGAATAACGGCGCAGGCACCGCTCACAAGCTCAAAGACGCTTTTACGCTTTCAAGCAGTTTGCCCTGGAAGGACTGTGTAGAACTGGTCGGCTCGGACAAGGCCGTGGTTTTCTGGCATCACTGGCCTGATGAGCGCTTGCACGAACTGGCGGGGCCTGGCCAAGGGGTGCGCAAACTGGCGAAGGAAACGCAAGCGTTGCTTGTATCGGATGATTTCTGGACGCTGGTTGAGCGGCTCGCCACGGGACGCAGACTGGTCATCACCAGCGACCACGGCTACGCCGCCTGTGGTGAGTTCACCGACCTGGACAAGGACCAGTCCGCCTACATGAAATCGGTTTTCAAGAGCGGGCGTTCGGCCCCTGCGAACACAAGTGAAGCCCCTTGGGTGCCTCCCATCGACTTGAAACTGACTAACTCCCACGGAACGCATCAATACGTGCTGGGTCGCCGGAAGTGGAAGAGTAGTGCGGGTTATCCGACCTTGCAACATGGCGGGTTGTCCCTGCTGGAAGTGTTCGTTCCGTTCTTTGAAATGTCGAAATAGCCGCTAAGCCTCTGCGAGAGAGGTGCGGTAAGGGAAAATATCGTGGCAAGAGCGACAGAAAACAAGCAGGAACGCCTGGCGAAAGCCATTGCCGAAGCAGTAGGCGCAGGGAAAATCGTTCGTCTGCCTACGGTGGATTTCAGCGACCCCAACCGGCCCAAGACCTGCCTGGAAGTTGATTTTCCCATCTTGCCCATCAACCATGTCGCGGCCATCGAAGGCAATGCTGGCAAGCCGATTTACCAGATGTCGAAGTGGTGGGCACGGCGGCGTTCCAGCGTCTTCCGGGCCATGCTGATTGCAGCAGCGACCAAGGCACCCGAAGACCCTGGTGAGGCGGCAAAACTGGTATGGGACGCCTACTACGCCAACCACCAGCACAATGAGGCATTCCGCAAGCTGAAAGTCGCAGACATTTTCATGGGCGGCGGCACCACTGTCGTTGAAGGTGCTCGCCTGGGAATGCAGATGTATGGCAACGACCTCAATCCAGTTGCCTGGTTCGTAGTCAAGAACGAACTAGCCCAGGTGGACTCCGCCGAGGTCAAGAAGCTCCTCGCCCATATTGAGGCCGAGGTCAAGCCGCAAATCATGCCCTTCTACGCATGCGACTGCCCCCGTGGACACAAGGGCAAATGGACGAAACGCTCGACCGGCAAGGTTATGGGAGCGGATTTCGACCCGTTGAAGCTCAAGCCAGAGGAACGGGTTGAATACGAGTACAAAGGACCGGAGGTCATCTACACCTATTGGTGCAAGCATGGCCCTTGCCAAGCGACGGAGTGCAACCATCGAACGCCCATCATGTCCTCACCAGTTATTGCCGTGAAAACACTGACCGTGAAAGCCTGGGCCGACCAGGATTGCAAGAAGTGCCGAAAACAATTTGATATTGAACAGCAAGATGCACGCATGGCCCCGGCTGCGTTGTTCGTCGTAGCACCAAATGAAAAGCCATTTGCTGTCATGGATGGTGACGGGCGGTACAAGTGCCCTCACTGCGGTTATGCCCACCAGGAGCAGGCGGCAGCGATGAACGGCGAGTCGGTAATTATCGGCAAGGGGAAGAACAAGAGTGTTGAACTCACTTTGCTTATCCACCCGGATTGGCTCAAAGGGGCACCGGGGACGGCTAAAGATGGCACTCCATTCGGTGGAAGCGTGACGGACACAGCAGTAGCGACGGCGGCGTGGACTGCGGAACGGGACAAAACTCTAAAGCTCATCGAAGTTCGGGGAATGCTGCCAGAACAAGTCACTTGTCCAGATAATGGCGAGCTTTTCTTCACAGACCATCGTGGAGGCAATGTGCCTAAAAAAGCGAATTTCGTATGCAGGCAAGCGACTTGTGGGAAACACCAGGTACTCTTGCAGTCAATCAAACTGACAGAAAAGAATGGCCCAACCGCGATGTATGCGATTCAGGGCTATTGCTCCACATGTGATACCGAGGGAAAGCCATACGGAGGCAGGTTCTTTTCTGTTTCATTTGATTCAAAGAAATACGCTGTCGCTTCGCAGGAATGGGACACAAGAAGCAAGAGTGATTTGAAGGAGTTTTGGCCCCGAACGGAGATTCCATTCGGAAGCAGAACGCATGTCAAAGACCCTCTTCCGAAACATGGGTTTACCCATTGGTGGATGCTTTTCAACAGTAGGCAGTTACTGGTTCATGCCTTGCTTCTAAAAAGCATTGTCGAGTGCAAGAGCGTATCAAACACAGCAAAAGAATTAGCCTTGTCCGCATTCCAGCAGTATCTTCGCAATCAGAACATGTTTTGCATTTGGGACAAAGGTTACGACAAGCTCGTTCCAATGTTGAGCAATAGTAACTTTGCTCCAAAGATTACCGTTGTTGAGAACTGTGTATTTCCTCGACTTGGCCGTGGCAATTGGACATCGTGCATAAACGGCATGACCGAATCGCTCGATTGGTGCGATAATCCTTGGGAGCTAGTAGCAACAACTGAATTAGGTCGGCTTGGTTTCACGGGAGACTTAAAGAATGCTGGGAAAAGCGTCAAGGTTTACCCTTGTGATAAGCTGTCGGGAGCGACTCAGATTGAGTGCCAGTCCTCTAGTGACATTAGAACGGTTTCATCAGAGTCTTATGACCTTATCATTACCGACCCGCCATTTGGAGAACTTATCCAGTATTCTGAGCTTGCAGACTTCTTCTATGTTTGGCTACGGCTTTTTCTATTACACCAATACCCGAACGTTTTTTTGCCGGAGGCAACACCAAAAGCACTTGAAGCCGTTTCAAATGATTCCAGGCATCCTGACGACCCTGACGGTTTCTACCAGAGAGTTCTCACCGAATGCTGGAAGGAAGCTAATAGAATCCTGAAGCCGAGCGGGATACTGGCATTCACCTTTCATCACAGCGAAGATGAGCCTTGGGTTGCCGTCCTCGAAAGCCTGTTCGATGCTGGCTTTTATCTTGAGGGTACTTATCCGATTCGCAGCGACGAGACAAAAGGCGAGGGGGAATTCGGGTCGCAAAAAATCGAGTTTGACATCATCCACGTCTGCCGCAAACGGACGGAAGACCCAGAACCTGTGAGTTGGGCGAGACTTCGGCGGCAAATCATGCAGGATGTCCGTCAGCTTCAAAATATCTTGGAACAACATCAACAGGCCGGTTTGCAGGCAGCCGATTTGCAGGTCATTCGCCGGGGTAAAGCTCTCGAATACTACTCAAAACACTACGGCAAGGTGTATGTCGAAAGGGGACGGGGTTTTAGTGTACGCGATGCTTTAGTGGGTATCAATCAACTACTTGATGACGAAGCAGACACGACAGCCCAAACCCCACCCGTTCTTGCTGAGCCATATACACGTCAGTTCCTGCGATTATTCGCTGACCGGATGGACTTGAAGCGTGACCAGATGCAGAAGTTCCTCCGGGGCACCGGCGTATCACCCCAGGAATTCATCGACCGGGGATGGTGCCAGGAGCGACAAAAGGTTTTCTACGTTACTTCGCCGCTTGAGTTAGCCCGTGGCTGGAAGGGCGTGGCCCGCAACAGCATGGCCCGTGATTTTGACCAGGCCACATTCATGGTTGGAGCCTGCTTTGAGGACAGCGGTATCAAGATGACTGAAACCCTAGATAACCCGCAATTCATGCCGCATCCGGCAACCCGTGACATTCTGGACTGGCTGACTCGTCACGGGGGCAACGACAAAATCAAAGCCGCCGCCAGGACTGCCCGGCAACTTTACAACTCCTGGCTGGCGAAAAATGAGAAGAAGGTCTATGAGCAGCGAACGCTGTTCGACCTAATTGATGAGGATGCGTGACCTATGGGAACACCTATTATTGGTGACATCTGGACACGGCGAGGCATCTCCATTCTTTGGGATGCGGAGACGCTGGCTGGTCTTTGTACCCCCAGCCAGGTCGTCAGCCTTCGGCAATTTCAGCAATTTCATAACGCCAATTGGCCGGAAGACAGCATGTCCCTCATCAAGGACAAGGCCCTGATTGTGGCCGGACTGGAAGGCACCATCGACGCCTTGGTGCCCGCCGAAGCTGAGGAGTGGTTGGGAGGTCCGATTTACAAGGCCCTGATTGATTTTGAGCGGGAAGTCTCTTACGGTGGTCAAGAGGCGGCATTGATTCTCTGGCTGGCGGATGAGCGTAGGCTTCATTATCACACCAGCGACGATACCTACTACTGGTATTGCAGCACGACATACTCTGGGCAGCAGATACCTTTGAGCCGATGCCTGTTCAAGGGGTCGCAGCATGGTTTGCGTCCCATTCATGTTCCGGGTGACAAAAAGACGGAACGTTGCATTGGCCTTTTTCACCCAAGAATTTCAGCATGAATTCCGAATCACCAACCACGCTTCTGCCTGGACAACGGATTCAGCACATTGAGTTCGGTGAGGGGGTTGTCGTTACCCAACCGACCAACGGCTTCGTCAGGGTGTTTTTCGGCAGTGGGGAACGCCAGGTGCCGGTCACGGGGTTGATGCTGGCCCTGAGCCGGACGGAACAGGTAGTTAGCTTTGCTGCCGCTGGGGAAAAGCGAGCAAAGCGGGCCTGGCTGTGCTACCAGGCACATGCCCTGCCTTTGCTGGGAAGTGCTGCCGCCCTTACGTCAGCGAAAATCGACCTCCTGCCGCATCAAGTTGTGTTGACACATCGAATCGCCACCGCCTCGCCACGTCGCTTCTTGATTGGCGATGAAGTCGGACTGGGCAAAACTATTGAGACTGCCCTGATTTTGCGAGAACTTGCCAGCCGGGGGGAGCTAAAGCGGGCACTGATGGTCGTTCCTGCTGGCCTGGTCAACAACTGGCACCGGGAATTGAACGAGGTCTTCAACCTCAACTTCGAGGTTTTCGGCAGCGAAGGCGACGTAACCGACCGCAAGTCGAATGCCTTTGCAAAACATGACCGGCTGATTGCCAGCATCGACACGTTGAAATTGCGACACCGGCTCAAAAAATTGCAAGATGCTCCACCCTGGGATTTGGTCGTCTTCGATGAGAGTCATCACCTGACGGCTTATCGCCAGGGAAACAAGGCAAAAAAGACGGAAAACTATCGTCTAGCCGAAGTGCTGAAAAATCATTGCCGTGACTTGCTTCTTCTTTCGGCCACCCCGCACCAGGGCGACCATTTTCGGTTCTGGATGTTGGTTCAGTTGCTTGACCCTACTCTGTTCCGAAACTCGGACGACATGGTAAAGAACCGGCACCGCCTCAACTCCGTGATATTCCGGCGCACCAAGGCAGATGCGTGCCGACCGGATGGTTCGACGTTATTCGCCCGCCGCTGGGTTCATACCGAGTCGTTTATCATGTCGGACGCTGAACGGGAGTTTTACAACGCCCTCCATGTTTATTTGATGGCTGGTTTCTCCCTGGCAAGGCAGCGAGGGACCAAGGGCCGGGCGTTGGGTTTCGTGATGACCATTTTTCAGAAAATTGCGGCTTCCAGTTTCGCCGCTGTCCACCGCACCTTACGCCGCCGCCTCATTTCCTTGACCATCCAGGAGGGGATTATTGAGGATGGGAACCTGGAACTTGATGCCCGTGACGCCGCCTTCAGCGAGGCGAAGGAGTTGATTCGCAAAGAATTTGGCTTCGGCGATGACCTCATGGGAACGGTGGAAGCTGAGCGAATCCTGGCCGATTTGAAGCACCGGCTCCTCCGCAAGATGACGGAGGACGAACTTGCCCTTGCTTCCAGCGAATATACTTCGGAAACCGTGGCGACCTGCGCCGAAGATGCTGCCATTACCTCGGTAGACGTGACGGTGCCGGAAGAACGCAAGCAAATACGAGAACTACTGGAAAAGCTGCCGAAGCAAGTGGAAACCAAGGTCGATAACCTCATCAAAGCTTTGGGGACTTTATGGCGAAAAGACCCCAAGGAGCGGGTGGTCATTTTTGCAACCTACCTGGGCAGCGTGGAAATGCTGGGGGAGCAAATCGACAAGGCGTACCCAGGCCAGGGCGTCGTCGTCCTCAAGGGCGGGGACCACGGGAGCAAGCTGGCAGCGGAAAAACGCTTCAAACAGTCGGACGGCCCAAGAGTGATGATTTGCACGGCTGCGGGCCGGGAAGGAATCAACCTCCAACATGCCCGGATTCTGTTCAATTTCGACCTGCCCTGGAACCCAATGGACATTGAGCAGCGGATTGGTCGCATTCATCGGTACGGCCAACACCACACCGCCCAGGTGTATAACCTCGTCCTGTCCGACACAATCGAGGGAAAAATCTTCCTTCTGCTCCAGGACAAGTTGAAGGAGATAGCCAAGGCCCTCGGCAAGGTTGATGAGCATGGCGAAGTTGCCGAAGACCTGCGAACGCAGATTCTCGGCCAACTCTCCGAACGCTTAAATTATGAAAGCCTCTACTCTCAGGCCATCAGCGACCCGGAACTCAAGCGAACCAAGCTGGAATTGGAAGCCGCCTTGTCGAATGCCGACGAGGCTCGAAATGTCGTCTTCGAGCTATTTCAAGACCTTGACCGCTTTTCGCTGGAAGACTATCGGCCTTTTTCCGACACCAGCCAGGACATGGGGGCATTGGTGCATTTCCTCCGCACAGCCCTGGAAGAGGATGGCAAACGCCTGGTCGATGGTGGACCCAATATTTTGACGATAGTCAACGACAAAGACGAACCCCTGGCCCAGCTAACAACATCCAGGGAGATTTCTTTGGCCCAGGAAAAAATGGAACTGCTGGGACTCGACCACCCTCTCTTGGCATCCTTCATGGAACAGTACCGCAACCTTCCGGCCCAGGAGGTCGGTGTGCGGGTGAAGGCCACTGGAGGCCGCAAGGGCGTCCTTTCCATCTGGCAAGTGATGACGCAAGGCGACCGGGGTGAAACCCGAACTACCATCTTGCCTTTGGCGGTGGATTTTCAAGGAAAACGCAGCCCGACCTTTGAGCACCAGGTTGACGCCCTTATTCAACGGCACCCCGCCACCAGCGAAGTCCGGCCAGGGCCGGAGCTTTTGACTCAGCACTTGGAGCCGATGATACAACGGGAGCTTCTGCAACGTGGCGTTATTGCGGAGAACCGAGCTTATGATGCCCGGCTGATTGGATGGGTAGAGGTTGTGTGAAGGCGTGTCATTGACTCTCACGAACCGGAGGCCATACCGTGGGCCATGTCAGGGTAGGAAGACTACCGAAGACGAAGCCGTGGGCTGGCCTCTTTGACCAACTTCAAGGAGGCGAAATCAACGCCGGGCAGGTAGCTCAGGCTACAGCCAGCGCCGCCCAGCAAGAATTCGCCGCCCTGGAAGGGGACCGGAGAATCAATTATTGCTTTTGGTTCCTTGTTCGTCTGGCTACAGCGGCCAGAGGCGACGATTTTATCGGCGAATTGCAGCGTCTGGGCCTCAGTAATCCCAGCTTCTCGTCGGGCTTGGCTTTCGTTCAACAAATTGCCAGAACGGTCGAACGAGAACAACGAAAACGAGGGCAACCGACCATATTCTCCCGAATGGCGGAACTGAGCCTGCGGCAAGTTCTCTCAACAAACCTCGTTGAGCAGTCCAATACACTTTTCGGAACCAGTCAGGAAGAGATTCAAGCCGCCTGCCGTGCCATCTCGACCCGTCAGCAATTCGGCAAGGTCGCAAGAGCCTTTTTCGCAAACTTCATGAGCCGGAGCATCCGGTATCTCACCGACAAGGAGTTGTCGAATCATGTTGGCCCGGACGAAGGAATGGCGTCCCCTGAGCAGGTGCTGCAATTCGAGCAGACGCTTAACCAGCATTGCCATGAAACGGCCAAAATAGTCGAGGATTTTGCGGCAGGTTGGTTCTCCAAACACAATTGGGAGACAAACAACGACATCTCGGAAAAAGAAACTGCCGGATTCACTGCCTACGCACTCCAGAAAATCCAGATGGACCTTCGGGAGGGCGTGGCATGAACGACTACCTCGTTCTCTGCGACGGTGCTCCGACTCCTCCCAAAGCAGGCAAGAAGCCCGACTTGAGCTTGTTCACCGAGGGAAAGGAGCGCAATCTTCGATTACAGGTCGATGGTTTTGGTTCTGCATTTTGGAAGGTCATACCTGAGCGACTCGGCGACCTGCTTCGATTGGCTGCTTTCGTGTATGGGGCCGACACACGCATTTCCAGAGGCACTGGAAAAGATGCGTTCGCTGCGGATTGGCGTCGTTCCTTTCGTTTCGTGATGCCTGTCTGGGATTTGGCTTTCTGGAAACAAGGTGATGTTCGTGAACCACTAGCCGAGATGCTTGAATTTCTGACAGGCGACGAATTTGCATTCGATTTCGTCCAGCGAAGTCCCCAAAAGCCGGTTCAACAGTTTCTGTTTAAGGAACTGGTCGGCAAATTGCCAGCCGTCAAGGTCGTGACCCTGTTCTCAGGCGGCGTGGACTCATTGTCTGCGGTCTTACAGGCCGTAAAGGAGGGCCGGTCTCCACTCTTGGTAAGTCACCGTCCGGGGCCTGTCATCGACCGTAGACAAAAGAATCTCGTGGACGAACTCCGCAAAAGGTTTAGTTCATGGGTATTTCCTCATGTCAGTTTGTGGGTAAACCGACATTCGGGCAAGCGAACGGTTGAACATTCGCAACGGAGCCGGTCGTTCCTATTCACATCTCTTGGCGTCGTTGCCGCCGCAATGCTTGGCGTCGATGATGTCTGGCTCTGCGACAATGGCGTCGTTACTATCAATTTACCCCAGTCCAGTGAAAATGTAGGCACTTTTCTTTCTCGTTCCACACACCCACGATACCTTTCCTTGGCACAGGCTCTAATGCGAACGATTTCGGACCAGGCAACGCTGACCATCACGAATAAGCTATTTGACAAAACGAAAAAGGAAGTGATGGAGATTGTGGCCGCAAGTGGACATCCAGAATTGTTGCAAGAAACCGTTTCTTGTGCGCATGTCGAGGGAAAGACAAAGCTACAACCGCATTGCGGCGTGTGTACTCAGTGCATCGACAGGCGATTTGCCAGCGTGGCAGCCGGGCTGGCCGAACACGACATGCCAAGCCGTTATGAGAAGGATGTGTTCCTCTCGCCGCTGAAGGAGGGCGAGGAACGGACTCATGCAGAAAACTATGTGCGGTTTGCCACGAAATTGGAATCTCTACCAAATGCCGATAAACTGTTCGAGACTTATCCAGAACTATTTGACTGTCTTCCCGATGACGGCGATGTTGATGCGTGCGCCAGAATACTCTTTGACCTCTTTGAACGGCATCAAAAAACCGTAAATGGGGTGCTTGAGCAGGAGATTAAAGTCCATTCTCAGGACATTCGGCGTGCAGCTTTGCCGCCAGATTGTCTATTGCGTATGGTCTTGAGCGGCCAACATACCAAGGACCGGCGAGTTGGGTATGTTGACCGCTTACGGTCGCTCCTAACGAAGAGTATACCAGCAGCTTTTCAGACTCAGACAGCAAAAAATGAACACCATGTTCAGGACGTTGGCGAGTCGGTCTTCCTAGCGGCATCGGAACAACTACAACGGGAAGCTCCACAAATTCCCTTCGGAGCCGTAACGACGAAGCCGGATTTTTCGGATGCACCGAAGGACACGACGCCTCTATTTATCGAGTTCAAGTATATCAAGAACAGAGCCAGATTGAACCACATTCAAAAGGAAACTGCTGTCGTCACGCTTTTGCATGGGTCGCCTCGTGCGTTTGTTTGCACAGAAAAGGTGCGTTTTTCGCCTTTGCTTAGCTTTCTCAGTACGGCTTATGCTGCACGACCTGAATACCCTTTACCTGACTGTCCCTACCCAAACCCCGTCATGCTTCTCAAAAGCCCTGGCGAACGCCTCATCGTCTGTGATTGTTCAGGCGCCTTATGAATTGAAGGAAACTGCGCTGCGAAAGAAGTGAACCGGACGAATGGGCCCTGCGGCGGCAAGCCAGAACGCTGGTGACATCGCTGGTGGTTCGACTATGCCGAAAAGTTATGTGGCGTTCGACACTCGATTCTCAACTCGCCGTCGACATGTTTTCAGTGGACACCACATAAGCGCGTACGCCACATAAAGACAGTTATGTGGTTGACCACATAACGGTCTTTGTGAAGCGGGCAGCGGCACCCTTGGTTTT
>Ga0182024_10013050_pt1 | contig 16304 bp, 12 predicted proteins | sample P32metaG_FD_120480 | JGI IMG/M metagenome (GOLD analysis project Ga0182024, IMG submission 120480) | Permafrost microbial communities from Stordalen Mire, Sweden - P3-2 metaG (Illumina Assembly) | ecosystem: Environmental > Terrestrial > Soil > Wetlands > Permafrost | place: Sweden: Stordalen... | reverse complement strand
CGGCGGGCCCGGCGGGCAGGCTGTAGACGATCTCGTCCAGGCGCTGCCGGATGGCGGCCGACGCATAGGCATCGCCGCCGACCACCGCCACCAGCCGTTCGGCCAGATCGCGGAGCTTGATGTTGGAGCGCTGCGACTGCCAGCTGAGCAGGCTGAACGCGGCCTCGGCGTCCAGCCCGTACACCAGCATCAGCGCCCCCTTGGCCTGCTCGATCGTGGCCCGGGAGGCCATCGCCTTGCGCAGGCCGCTGGCCACCTCCCGCGATCTGGCCCGGTCCTGCGGCTCGGTCACGTCGATGAGGTATCCGCGGATGCCGGTCACGGCGCCGGAGCCGTCCAGGGTGCCCTCCCCGGCGATCAGGGTCCAGCGGAGCTGCCCGGCCGCGTCGATGACGCGGTACAGCAGGCTGAACATCTGGCCGTCGCGCAGGCAGGCCCGCAGGAGCTGCCCGGCGCGCCGCCGGTCGGCCGCGTGGGCGTGGCTCAGCAGCAGCGCCGTGGTCGGGACCACTTCCCCCCGGTGGAAGCCGTGGATGGCGTAGACCCCGTCGGACCACTGCCACGTGTCGTCGGCCGCCGCGTACCGGAAGCTGCCCATGGCGTTCCCCCGGCCGCCGGCCCCGGCGATCACCGCCCGCTCACCAGGCTTGCTCCGTGCGCAGCCGCCCGTTCGCCGATGTTCCCGGCCTGGCCTGCTGAGCCTGCTCGGTGAAGACCCGGGCCAGATCCACGCGGGAGCTGATGTCCAGCTTGCGGAAGACCTGCCGGAGATGGAACGCCACGGTGTGCGTGCTCAGGAACATCTCGGTGGCGATCTGCTGGTTGGTCAGGCCCTTGGCGACCAGGTCCGACACGGCACGCTCGGTGTCGGTCAGGCTCGTCCAGCCCGTTTTCGGCCGCTTGGCGTGGGTGAAATGCCGCCGCCGGATGCCGATCCCCCGCAGCCGGCGCCGGACCCGCCGGCCGTCGCGCAGGGCCGCGGTCTGGTCATAGCCGGCGAGCGAGTCCTCGAGCCGCCGCCCGGCTTCCTCGAAGTCCTCCCGCCCGATGAGCAGCACCCCGAGGTCCTCGGCCGCCGACGCGCCGGCCCACGGGTCCGGGCTGCCCTCGGCGGCGTGCTGCAGGGCCCGGGCGTCCTGATCCATCAGGCCGCGCGCGTGCGCGGCCGCCGCCGCGACCCCGGCCAGACCCGGGCTGCCCGCCGCCAGCTCGGCAGCGGCTGCGCACACCGCCTCAGCGTCCTCCCGGTTCCCCCGGGCGAGTGCGGAGCGGACCAGCCAGCCGGCGGCGCTCAGGTCGCCGGCCAGCACGCTGGGGCGGTGCCGCAGGGACGACTGCAGCCGGCCCAGCAGCTCCGCGGCGCGGTCCGCGTCGTGGCGAACCTCGGCGAGCTGGGCCGCGACCACCAGGCAGCGGGTCTGCCCGTAGCCAGGCCCGTGCCCGGTCATCCGGTCCTGGAAGCTGCGCACGTACTGGACCGCGGCCGAGAGGTCGCCGCCGCGCAGCGCCGACGTGGCCAGGACCGTGAGGCCGTAGGCGCTGAGCAGCCCGCTTTCCCGCGTCGCGGCCAGCGTGAGGCCGTGCTGGGCGCCTGTCACCGCCTCCGCCGGGAGCCCCGCGGTCAGGGCCAGGCCCGCGGCCAGTATCTCCGTGCTCGGGTCGCGCCCGCCCGGCGCGGTGGCCGCGGCGGCGGCCTGCAGCCCGCGGATGACCTCGCCTGCCTGATCCAGCTGGCCGAGTGACACCAGCATTCCCCCGAGCAGCAGCGGTGCTATCCCGCGGCACGTCAGCGTGGTGGCGGTGCTGGCCACCCGGGCCGCCTCCCGGGCGATGTCCAGCGCTGCGGCCAGCTGCCCTTTCTGCCACGTGTGCATGGCCCGGACCAGCAGCGCCGCCGCCAGCGTCGGCTGGTCCTCCCGGCCGGCCTGGGCCAGGAGGGCCCCGGCCGCCTGCCGGGCCCGGTCGGTCTCCTCCGCCGGCATGGACTCCACCGACATGGACACGGCCAGCATGAGGGTGATCTCGGCCTCGGCCCGGGCCTCGCGGCTGAGTCCGGGCTCCCGGGACAGGTCCTCGGCCAGGGCCCGGGCCTGGGCGGGCTGGCCGCCGCACAGCCGGACGGACGACAGCAGCGAGCGGAGCCTCATCTCCACCGGTCTCGGTGCGGGCACCGGCCCGGTGAGAGCGGACTGCGCGCATTCCCCGGCTTCGGCCAGCCGCCCGGCGACGGCCAGGGCCTCCACGGCGGTGACGATCCGGGGGTACCAGCCCGGGTCGGTCTGCTCCGAGAGCAGGAGCGCCTGGAGGGCCAGGCCGGCGGCGGTCTGCGGGGCAGGGCCGAGGCAGGACCTCGCCGCGCGGTCCAGCCGGGCCAGGGCGGCAGGCGCGGCGGGCCGTCCCGCGCGGACCAGGTGATCAGCGGCCTCGGTCACCGGCCCGCCCTGGTCGAGCAGCAGCTGGCCGATTTGCCGGTGCAGCGCCTGGCGGGCCGGCCGGGGCACGCTCTCGGCCAGGGCCCGCCACACCAGCTCCCGGTCGAACTTGAACGATTCCGGGGTGGCCACCAGCAGATCGGCCCGCAGCGCGGCCTCGACGTCCGGCAGCAGCCGCGCGGGAGTCTCACCGAGGAGCGCGGCGACGTTGTCGATGCTGAACGACCGGCCGAGCACGGCGCCGACCGCCAGGACCTGCCGGGCGCGCGGGCCGAGCGCGGTGGTCCAGCGGTGGATGACCGCCAGGAACCGCTTCGGCAGCTGGGCGGACTTCAGCCGGGCTGATCCGGCGTCCGCCTGGATCCTGCCCTCGTCCCGCAGGCCGGCCAGCAGCTCGGTCAGCAGCAGGGGATTCCCGCCCGTCCCGGCGGCCAGCGCCAGGATCGCCTCGTCCGGCGCGGCGTCCAGGACCCCGGCCACCACGTCGGCCATGGCCGTCTCGCCCAGCGGGCCGAGCCGCAGCCGGGCGGCCCCGCCCTGCTCCAGATGACTGAACAGCCATTGGGCGTCGCTGTAGGCGCTCGCGGTGCTCCTGGCCAGGAGCCAGAGCGGCGCCCGCCGGCGCGGGTGCTGGGCCAGGCCCCGCAACCCCCAGAGCATCGCCCGGTCGGCACACTCGAGATCGTCCAGCACGACCAGCATCTGGCTGTCCGCCGCATGCAGCGGGCTGTCCGCAACGGCCGTGTGCGGCGGGCTTCCCGCCGTGTGCAGCGCGAGACTGACGTCCCGCCCGGCGGACGGCGCGTCCCACCACCACCGGGCGCCGTCGGCCGCACCCGCGGTCGGCAGCAGTTTCCCGGAGGCCGGCACCTTTACCCGCGTCCCGGGCATCCGCCCGGCCTCCGCCTGCCCCCAGGCCAGGGTGAAACCCCGGGCCGTGGCCGCCGCCGCGGATTCTTCCAGGAAGCGGCTCTTGCCGATTCCCGGCTCGCCTTCCACGAGCAGGATGCCGCCTCGCCCGGCCTCCGCTGCCCGTAGCATGCCGAGCGCAACCTCAAGTTCTTTGTCCCGACCGCGCATCGTCCGGTCCCCGAAGTAGTCGCCACACGTCACTGGCGTAACAGAACAGCCGTTCGTGCGCTGCCGTGGCGTCCCCAGGTGCTCTCGTGGCCCATCGTGGAGTCGCGTGGGGGTCTATGTTAGACATCGAATCGGCTGCAAAACAAGGACGCAGCCGGCCTTCAGACCGGCCCGGCTATTCCATCCTTCCCCTGGCTGCCTGATGATCCTGCAAAGTTAAGGTAATATTAAGACCCTTCCGCTGAGCGCCGGATAATGGTCACGCAAGGCGGCCCCGGCCCGTTTCGGTGCCGGGGAAACAGATCCGCTATCGCGCGGCCGATCCATTCGCCGTCTTCCAGCTTTGTCCTATCCGCGGCAGATCCTGGCCCGGCCCGGCGGCGGCTGGCGCCCGCTCAGCGGGCCCGGGCCAGCAGTGCCGTGACCGGGACGCCGCCCATCCACTCCCGGCGCAGGGAGTTACGGTCCGCTTCGACGAGGCCGCCCCAGATGCCGTGCTGGCCAGCGCCGCTCCAGGTGCGCAGCGACAATTCCAGGCACTCGGCCCGCACCGGGCAGGTGGCGCACACTGCCAATGCCCGGGTCGCTTCGGAGCGGGCCCGCGCAGCCTTGGCCGCGATGGGATACCACTCGTCTGGGTCGAGAGCCGTGCCCGCGCAGCCCGCCAGGGGACTGGCCACGAACTTCTGCAGGTCCTCCTCGGTCAGCGCGGCCGGGCCGGTGCCCACACTCGATGGGGGCGAGATGGTCATGGGTTGCCTCCTCTGCCCGGCGGCCTGACGGCGCTTGGCTGGGATCGCTGTTGCATTAGACACAGCCTGGCCACCCGCGCTCCCTGGCACTTCGTCAAGGTGGGTAGTCCCGGGACGTCTGGCGTCGGTCCGCCTGGCCTGGCCCGCGGACGACTAACCGGTCGGGGGATGCGCGGCCGGCTCCGGCTGGGCAGCATCGTGCATCGAGGCAGCTACCCCGAGCCACTGACCAGAAATGACAGGAGGTTTCCCCGATGGCACAGCTTCCGGCCCGCCGCACCGGGCGCTTCGAGTTCCGCGCCGCTCTGCCCGGCGACATCAGCCCGGAGGGGGACACCGCCAACCTGAACGATGGCGTCCTCACCGTGATGTCCCCAAGTCCGAGGCCGCCAAGCCGCGCCACGTGGAGATCACGGGCTGACCGCAGCCTAACCGGAGCGGTCCCGGTGGAGCTGGGGGATACCCACCGGGACCGCGGTGCGGTCTCAGGTCATGAAGCGGCCGGCCGCCCGGGCAGCGGGAAGCGCAGGCCGGCGCCGGGATCAGACGTAGGTTTCGTCGACATAGCACCAGCGCCAGTTCTCGCCCGGCTCGAAGGACTGAACGACCGGGTGGCCGGTCCCGTAGGCGTGCCCGCGGGCGTGCCGCAGCGGGGAGGAGTCGCAGCACCCGACGTGCCCGCAGGTCAGGCACAGCCGGAGGTGCACCCACGCCGACCCCAGGCGCAGGCACTCCTCGCAGCCCTCGGGTGTCTGCGGGGACACCGGGCGGATCAGGGTCGCGTGCGGATCGGTGGGAGCCGGCATGGTCGCCTTTCGCCGGAGCGGCAGATAAGCCCAGGCTCGGCGGTCACGACGGGCCGCACATCATCCAAGTCGCTAGTTCTTGCCGCCGGCCCGGGGAGAGCACGCCAGCGGTACGCCTCCCCTCGCCGGCGGGCCGGCGACTCAGAGCGGAGGGCGGCCACGTCGTCCTTGATCTGGGCGTCAGCCGTCGCCGGCGCACCGGTCCGGGCCCGCGTCTGCGCCGTCATCAGGGTTCCGCCCGCGGACCACGGCCACATCACCCATCCGGGTAGGTCCGCCGCGCCCGGCGGGGCAGCCCGAGGACTAGCCGGATTAAGGATGTGACCCGGTCTCCCCGGCGCGGAGCGTGGATCGCGAGGGCGTCTGCACCCGGCCGGACGGCCCGCCCAACGACTCACAAGCAGCGACTCACTCACGAGCAGCGACTCGCGAAGCAGCACCGTCGGCTAGGAGGCACTGATGGCAGTTGCAGTCGGCATCGACCTCGGCACCACCAACTCCGTGATCGCGGCGACGGAGGACGGCAAGCCGACCGTGATCCCCAACGCGGAAGGATCGCGGACCACCCCGTCCGTCGTGGCGTTCACGCCCCAGGGTGACCGCCTCGTCGGGCAGCTCGCCCGGCGGCAGGCCATCCTGAACCCGAAGGGCACGATCTACTCGGCCAAGCGGTTCATCGGGCGGCGGTACGACGAGGTCACCAGCGAGCTGGAAGCCGTGTCCTTCGACGTGGTGCCGGGCCCGGACGACGCGGTGCGGTTCAAGATCCAGGGCCGGCTGTACGCCCCCGAGGAAATCTCCGCGCTCGTGCTCCGCAAGCTGGCCGAGGACGCGTCGAAGTTCCTCGGCGAGCGGGTCACCGAGGCCGTCATCACCGTGCCCGCCTACTTCAACGACGCCCAGCGCCAGGCCACCAGGGACGCCGGCCGCATCGCCGGGCTCGAGGTGCTGCGCATCATCAACGAGCCGACCGCCGCGGCGCTCGCCTACGGCCTGGACCGCAAGGGCAGCGAGACCGTGCTGGTCTTCGACCTGGGCGGCGGCACCTTCGACGTGAGCATCCTGGACATCGGCGACGGCGTGGTCGAGGTCCGGGCCACCGCCGGCGACACCCACCTCGGCGGGGACGACTTCGACCGGCGCATCGTCGACTACCTGGCCGACGAGTTCCAGCGGGACAACGGCATCGACCTGCGCACCGACCCGCAGGCGCTGCAGCGCCTGTTCGAGGCGGCCGAGAAGGCCAAGGTCGAGCTGTCCTCGGTCTCGCAGACGACGATCAGCCTGCCGTTCATCACGGCTGACGCCTCGGGACCCAAGCACCTGAACACCACGATGATGCGGTCCACGTTCGAGCAGATCACCGGCGACCTCATCGAGCGCACCACCGGGCCGGTCCGGCAGGCCCTGGCCGACGCCAAGCTCACCGCGGCCGACCTCGACGAGGTGATCCTGGTCGGCGGGTCGACCCGCATCCCGGCGGTGCAGAACCTGGTCCGGCGGCTGACCGGCGGCAAGGACCCGAACATGACCGTCAACCCGGACGAGGTGGTCGCCCTGGGTGCCGCGGTGCAGGCCGCCGTGATCAAGGGTGACGTCAAGGACGTGCTGCTGCTCGACGTTACGCCGCTGTCGCTCGGCATCGAGACCCTCGGCGGGATCATGACCAAGGTAATCGAGCGCAACACCACGATCCCCGCCCGCCGCACGGAGACGTTCAGCACGGCGGAGGACAACCAGTCCGCCGTCGACGTGGTGATCCTGCAGGGGGAGCGGGAGCGCGCCTCGGACAACCGGGTGCTCGGGCGGTTCCGGCTGGAGAACATCCGGCCCGCGCCGCGGGGCGTCCCGCAGGTCGAGGTCACCTTCGACATCGACGCGAACGGGATCCTCAACGTATCCGCCCGGGACAAGGACACCGGGGCGGAGCAGCGCATCACGATCAGCGAGAGTTCCAACCTGGACCAGTCCGAGGTCGAGCGGATGGTCAGGGACGCGGAGCAAAACCAGGACGAGGACCGGCGGCTGCGCGAACTCACCGAGGCCCGCAACCAGCTCGACACCATGGCCTACCAGGTTGAGCGGGTCCTGGGCGAGCGGGGCGACTCGCTGCCCGTGCACGAGAAGGCCCGGGCCGAGAACGCCGTCACCGAAGCCCGGCAGGCGCTCCACGACCAGGCGCCGCTGGCGCGGATGCGTACGCTTACCGACGAGCTGCAGCAGATCTTCCAGATCCTGGCCGCGCCGCCGTCGGGGCCCGCCGGCGAGCCCGAGCAGGAGCTTCCCCCCGACGACGACGTCATCGACGCCGAGTTCACCTCCCATGAGTGAGGCAGCCCATGGGTGAGAGGGCGGGCAGCGGCGGCGCCTGGCGCGAGTCTCCCGCCGCTGCCCCGCCCGGCCAGCCGCCCGGCCAGCCGCCGGGCCCGTCGCCCGGCCAGCCGCCGGGCCCGCCGCAGGACACCGCGGCCAACGGCCAGCGGGACGGCGCGGACAGCCGGGACAGCGCCGGCGGCGGCCCGGCCGGCGAGACCGCGATCCCGGACCTGCTGGACCGGATCGCCGAGCTGGAGGACCTGCGCCGCCGGGCCCTGGCCGACCTGGACAACCTGCGCAAGCGGTGCGCCACCCAGGTGGCCCGGGCGCAGGCCGAGGCCCGGGCCGAGGTCGCCCGGGAGTGGCTGCCGGTCGTGGACAACCTGGAGCGCGCGCTGGCCCACTCGTCCGCCGATCCGGCCGCCATCATCGACGGGATCCGGGCCGTCAGGGAACAGGCCCTGAGCGTGCTGGCCCGTCTGGGCTTCCCGCGCCGCGACGATACGGGGGCCACGTTCGACCCGGTCCGGCACGACGCGATCGCCGCCCGGGCCGATCCCGGCGCTGCGGACGGCTCGGTGATCGAGGTCATCCGGCCCGCCTACGGCGAAGGGGACCACCAGCTGCGGCCGGCGCAGGTGGTGGTGGCCAGGTCGGGCTGATGGCCGCCGGCCAGGACTTCTACGAGACGCTGGGCGTGCCCCGCACCGCCAGCCAGGACGACATCCAGCAGGCCTACCGCAGGCTCGCCCGCCAGTACCACCCGGACGTGAACCACGACCCGGGCGCTGAGGACCGGTTCAAGGACATCTCCGAGGCCTACGACGTCCTGTCTGATCCGGGGACCCGGCGCCGCTACGACGCGTTCGGGGCCGACTTCCGGCAGGTCCCCGAGGACATGGACCCGGAGACCTACCGGCGCGCGCGGGCCGGGGCCGGGGCCGGAGGCCCCCGGGGGGCCCGCGGCGGCGGCCCGGGGTTCAGCTACTCGACCGGTGACCCCGGGTTCGGCTACTCGACCGGGGACATCGACATCGAGGATCTGCTCGGCGGGTTCTTCGGCGGCCGGGCCGGCCGGGGCAGCCGGGGGTGGGGCCCGGTTCCCGGCGCCGACCAGGAGGCCGAGCTCGAGATCACCGTCGAGGAGGCCTACCGCGGCACCCGCCGGTCGATCTCGCTGTCCGGCGACGGCGCCCGGGCGACCCTCGACGTGAACGTGCCGGCCGGCGTGACCGACGGGCAGCGGATCCGGCTGGCGGGCCAGGGGGGCCGGGGCAGCGACGGCGGGGCCCGCGGTGACCTGTACCTCGTGGTGCGGATCGCGCCGCATCCCCGGTACCGGCTCTCCGGCCGCGACCTGTCCGTGGACCTGCCGCTCGCGCCGTGGGAAGCCGCTCTCGGCACCACCGTCGCCATGGACACCCCGGGTGGCGAGGCCAAGGTGAAGGTCCCGGCCGGGACCTCGAGCGGCCGGCGGCTCCGGCTCCGCGGCCGGGGCCTGCCCAATCCCCGGGGCAAGCCGGGAGACCTGTTCGCCGAGGCCAGGATCATGGTGCCGCCCCGCCCCTCGAAGGCCGAACGGCAGTTGTTCGAGCAGCTCGCGGCCGAATCCGGCTTCGACCCGAGGAGCCAGCAATGAGCTACGCCCTGGTCCGCGTCCGCGCCGCGCCGCTCAGCCTGGACGACTTCGCCGCGATGACCGGCCTGCACCCGGACCTGATCCGCAGGCTCGTCGCCCTCGGTGTCATCGAGGCCGCCCGCGACTCCGCCGGTGAGCTCTGGTTTGCCCGCGGCCAGGTCGCCGCGGTGGCCCGGGTGCAGCGGCTCCGCGCCGGTTTCCCGCTCAACTACGGGGCCGTCGCGCTGGTGACCGATCTGCTCGACCGGATCGCCGTACTCGAAACGGCCCTGCGGGGCACCCGACGGCCAGGAAGGTGACCATGGACCCCAACCGCCTGACCCAGAAATCGCAGGAAGCGCTGCATGACGCGCAGACCAAGGCGCTCCGCTTCGGCCACACCGAGGTCGACGCCGAGCATCTCCTCCTGGCCCTGCTGGATCAGTCCGAGGGCATCGTCCCCCCGCTGCTCAGCCAGGCCGGCGCGGACCCGGACAAGCTGCGGGCCGCACTCGAGTCCGAGCTGAGCCGGCGCCCGCGGGTCACCGGCCCGGGCGTGAACCCGGGCCAGGTCAACGTCACCCAGCGGCTGGCCCGCCTCCTGGACTCCGCCGAGCAGGAGGCGGGCCGGCTCAAGGATGAGTACGTCTCCGTCGAGCACCTCGTCCTGGCCATGCTGGAGGAGGGCCGGGGCACCGAGGCCGGCCGCCTGCTCCGCGAGCAGGGACTGACCAGGGACTCTTTCCTTGAGGCGCTGACCAGGATCCGCGGCAACCAGCGGGTCACCTCCGCCATGCCCGAGGTCGCCTACGAGGCCCTGGCCAAGTACGGCACCGACCTCGTGGCGGACGCGGCCAGCGGCCGGCTCGACCCGGTCATCGGCCGGGACGCGGAGATCAGGCGGGTCATCCAGATCCTGTCCCGGAAGACCAAGAACAACCCGGTCCTGATCGGTGATCCGGGGGTGGGCAAGACCGCGATCGTGGAAGGGCTGGCCCAGCGGATTGCCCGCGGGGACGTTCCCGAGGGCCTGCGCGACAAGACGATCTTCAGCCTGGACATGGGCTCCCTGGTGGCCGGGGCCAAGTACCGGGGCGAGTTCGAGGAGCGCCTGCGGGCCGTGCTCAGCGAGGTCCGCGCGGCCCAGGGCCGCATCCTGCTCTTCGTCGACGAGTTGCACACCGTGGTGGGCGCGGGGGCGGCCGAGGGGGCCATGGACGCGGGCAACATGCTCAAGCCGATGCTGGCCCGCGGCGAGCTGCACATGATCGGCGCCACCACCCTGGACGAGTACCGCCAGCGCATCGAGAAGGACGCGGCCCTGGAGCGGCGGTTCCAGCCCGTCATGGTGGACGAGCCCTCCGAGGAGGACGCGGTCTCGATCCTGCGCGGCCTGCGGGAGCGGCTCGAGGTGTTCCACGGCGTGAAGATCGCCGACAGCGCGCTGGTCAGTGCGGTCACCCTCAGCCACCGTTACATCTCCGACCGGTTCCTGCCGGACAAGGCCATCGACCTGGTCGACGAGGCCTGCGCGATGCTCCGGACCGAGATCGACTCCATGCCGGCCGAGCTCGACGAGCTGACCCGCCGGGTGATGCGGCTGGAGATCGAGGAGACCGGGCTGGCCAAGGAGGACGACCCGGCCAGCCTGGCTCGCCTGGACGACCTGCGCCGGGAACTCGCCGACCTGCGGGCCGAGGCCGACGCGCTGCGGGCGCAGTGGGAGGCCGAGCGCCAGGCGCTGCGCCGGGTCCAGGCCCTCCGCGGGGAGATGGAGCAGGTCCGCCTCGAGGCCGAGCAGGCCGAACGGGACTACGACCTGAACCGGGCCGCGGAACTGCGGCTGGGCCGGCTCCCCGAGCTGCAGCGGCGGCTGGCGGGTGAGGAAGAGCGGCTGGCGTCCCGGCAGGGCGGCGCGCGGCTGCTGCGCGAGGTGGTCACCGAGGAGGAGATCGCCGGCATCGTGTCCAGCTGGACCGGCATCCCGGTCAGCCGCCTGGAGGAGAGCGAACGGCAGAAGGTGCTAGGCCTCGGCGAGATCCTGCACCAGCGGGTGGTGGGCCAGGACGAGGCCGTGCAGCTGGTCGAGGACGCCATCATCCGGGCCTTTTCCGGCATCAAGGACCCACGCCGGCCGATCGGGTCGTTCCTCTTCCTCGGGCCGACCGGAGTCGGCAAGACGGAGCTGGCCAAAACGCTGGCCGCGGCGCTGTTCGACACCGAGGAGAACATGATCCGCATCGACATGAGCGAGTACCAGGAGCGGCACACCGTCAGCCGCCTGGTCGGCGCGCCTCCCGGGTATGTCGGGTACGAGGAAGGCGGGCAGCTCACCGAGGCGGTGCGCCGCAAGCCCTACTCCGTGGTGCTGTTCGACGAAGTCGAGAAGGCGCACCCGGACGTGTTCAACACGCTGCTGCAGGTCCTCGACGACGGCCGGCTCACCGACGCGCAGGGCCGCACGGTTGACTTCCGCAACACGGTCATCATCATGACCTCCAACATCGGCTCCCAGTACCTCACCGCCGACGCCACCGCCGGCGGCGAGATCAAGCCGGACACCCGCGAGCGCGTGCTGGCCGAGATGCGCGGCTACTTCCGGCCCGAGTTCCTGAACCGGCTGGACGAGATCGTCTTGTTCAAGCCGCTCACCCTGGCCGAGATCGAGCGCATCGTGGACCTCATGCTGGGCGACGTCCGCTCCCGGCTGGCCGATCGCCAGATGGAGCTGGAGGTCAGCGAGGGCGCCAAGCACTTCATCGCCGAGCAGGGCTTCGATCCCGTCTACGGGGCGCGGCCGCTGCGCCGGTTCATCGCCCGGCAGGTCGAGACCCCGATCGGGCGCGTCCTGCTGGCCGGGGATGTCCGCGACGGCGCCGTGATCCGCGTCGACTACGTCAACGGCGAACTGGCCGTCAGCTACGAGAACCCCTCCTGAGCAGGTGGCCCTCCGGCCGCTAGCGCCAGACCGCCACGGGGGTGCCCGGTGCGTAAACCCAGCCTCCTGTGCTCTTGCCGGAGTACGGATCGGCGGACAGATGGCTGTAGTCGATGCCGAACTGGTACTCGGCGCCCGCGGGGACCCGGTGCCCGCTGGGGTCGGGAGCCTGGACCTTCCCGGGGTCGGTGAACGAGCGGTCCACGTAGGTGAACTGGGCCGGGTTGACCACGAACCCATTCGCGCCGCCGATGACCACCCAGGAGATGATCACCCCGCCGGTGGTGTCCCCCTGCGTGTCGATCATGGCGATACGCGAGCCCTCCGGCGTCGTGTACCAGGACAGGGCGCTCGGGTCGGTGTTATCGGTGGACTTGAGCACCGCTTCCGAAGGCGTGATCCCCTTCAGGGCGTCCAGCCGGGCGGTGCTCTCGGCCAGCAGGCAGCCCGCCGCGTTGATCCCGTCGACGGTCCCGCCGGAGTGGAACGCCTTGGCGCACACCGGCTGGCGGGCCGCCAGCCAGGCGCTGTCGCCGGCGTTGATGGCCGTCCGCTGGGACAGCGACCCGCTCTGGTAGTGGGCCAGCTGCGCGGCGTCGATCGCCATGTCCGCGTTCTCGGTCCTGGCCTCGTAGCACTGCTCGATAGCGAGGGTGGATGACAGGCCGTCGCAGCTCGCCGGGGCCGGCTTGGTCCGGGCCGGGTGACCCGGGTCGAACGGCTCCACGATCGGCGTGAACACCGCGGCCGCCGCGGAGGCGCTCGTGGTTGCCGCGGCCGTCCCCGACGGCGTGGCCGCCGCGCTGGACGCGGTGGCCGAGGCCGCCGGCGTAGAGCTTCCGCTGGCAGACCCCGCGGAACTCCCGCAGCCGGCCAGGCCGGCGATCACGGCGCTGATCACGGCCGCGCCCGCCAGGCCGGTCCGGCCGGCCATGATTCTCCGGCCCGTAACCGTGCTTCCCCCGCGCTGCTGGCCCATCGGGCCACCCCCTGGTCCCGTCCCCATTTTCTGGTTTTACCGGAGGTGACCCTAGCCCCCCGGGAACCGGCCGGGGCGGCTTTTGCGCAACGGAAACCGGCTGCGCGGTCCGGCCGCCGCCAACGCCGCCGCGGCCAGGGCCGGCCAGAGGGAATCCGCCTGGCCGGCCCGCATCCCGGGTCCACCCGGCAGGGTTCCCGGGAGCTGCACATCAGGCCGCGCCCCGCCGGCCCGTCACCGTGATCCCGGACGATCGCTGTTGTCATGGGGGACGCGCTGAATCCGAAACGGGTAGCCGGGTGTCGTCAAAGTGGAGGACTCGGTATCCAGGGCAGCGGCGAGCCGGGCCAGCGTGCGGCAGCGGCAGGCCAGGCATGTGCCGGCTTCCAGCCCGCGTAGCGGGCCCTCGGGTGGGCCCGGAGGGTGCTAGGAAGAGGGGTGTGGGGCGAAACCTGAGGAGACCCTGGGGCTTTGGGGAAGGGGTCCCCTCGAGTGTCCCCACGCGACGCCAGCCATCTAGGTACGTGAGCCGCTGGAACTGGCCGGGCGCACCGGTCAGTCTGCGCCGTAGGCGGCGAGAAATGCCCGGGTTCCGGCGTCGGCGTAGCGGTCGAGGTCGGCTTGGGCAGGTAGTTGGGCGTCGCCGCAGAGCATTACTCGGTTGAGCGGGGTCGACATGACCAGCCAGTTGAAGTGCTCGGCGGCTAGCCGCGGGTCCTGTAGCCGGAGCGTCCCTCGGGCGGCGAGGCTTTCGAAGGTGGCGGCCAGGGTGTCGATGGTGCGCCCGGGGCCGCTGTCGTAGAACAGGCGGCCCAGTTCCGGGAAGCGGCCCGCTTCGCCGATCACCAGGCGGCGCAGCTGCATCATCCGGGGCTGGATCACCTGGGCGAGCAGCGCGCGGGCCAGGTCCTGAAGGCCGGTCGCCAGGTCAGTGCTGTCCCGCAGGCTGGCGACCCGCTCGGCAACGGGGTCGCTGACCTCGGCGACGGTACCGGTGACGATCTCGCGGAACAGGCTTTGCTTGTCGGCGAACTGCTTGTAGACGGTCTGTTTGGACACCGAGGCCGATGCCGCGATCTGGTCCATGCTGGTGGCCAGGTACCCCTCGCGCAGAAACAGCGTGGTGGCTGCGTCCAGGATCGCCCGGCGCTTGCGCGCCGTCCGGGTCTCGCCGCTGCGGGCTTGCGTGCTGGCCATGGCCGTCTCCCTCATAGGTGAAGAGTACTGGACGGTCCAGTTTGATGAACTAGAGTACTGGACAGTCCAGTTCGATATGCCGCTGGGCCTGTTGGCCCGGCACCACCGAGGAGGAATGCGATGCGGGAACTTACCGCAGACATGTTCGTGTCGCTAGACGGCTTCGCCGCCGGGGCCGACGGCGGCCAGTCGTGGACGTTCGGCTACTTCGGCCCGGAGTTCGCCGCCTACGCGCAGCGGATCCTGGCCGAGCCGCAGATCATGATCATGGGGCGGGTCACCTACGAGATCATGGCGCGGTCCTGGCCATCCTCTCCCGACCCGCTCGCCGGGCCGATGAACAGCCTCCCCAAGCTGGTGTTCTCCACCACCCTGGCCGAGCCGCTCGCCTGGAACAACGCCCAACTGGCCAAGCACGAGCCCGTTGAGGAGATCCGTGCGCTCAAGGGCGAGCCCGGTGACCCACTGCGCAGCATCGGCAGCATCACCCTGGTGCGTCACCTGATGGAAGCGGGGCTGGTCGACCGGCTCCGCCTGATCGTCTTCCCGCACGTGCTCGGGCAGGCCGGCCAGGAACCAGTCTTCACCGGCTACCCCGAAACAAGCCTCGCCCTCGCCAGCACCACCGTCCTCGACTCACGCCTGATGGTCTGCGAGTACCGCCCGGCCACCCCGGCCTGAGGCTGGCGCAGGCGGTCCCGGTGAAATACCGGCCCAAAGGCCCGCCCGGAGGGCGCGCCTTTGGCTGCCGCCTTGGTTCGGGAGCGGGAATCAGGTATGCGCGGATGGTCATCACCGCATCGGAGGGCGCGGTTGGGCGGCTACCTTGGCCAGGTGGTGTAGTTCTTCGCGCGGCCGGGCCGCGCGGATGCGTTCGCGGGGTTCTACTCGCGCGGATCGGTGGGCTTCTCTCTCGCTAGCCCGGGTTCGGCTTGGTCAGAGCTCGGCTGTCCACTCGATGATCAGCCGTCGGGGTGGCTTAGGGTGGGCAAGTTTTCGGATTCCCCGCGTCCCCCCTATTTCCCAGTAATCGACCAGGATCATGGAATCGAGCACAGGGAGGGCGGATGGCGCAGATCCCGGCCGGGAGCCGTTACGTGGCAATGGGCAGCTCGTTCGCGGCCGGGCCCGGCATCCCGGCGCGGGCGCCCGGCAGCCCCCGCCGGGCCGGACGGTCGGCCGGCAACTACGCTCACCTGGTGGCCCGCGCGCTCGGCCTGGACCTGCACGACGTAACGTACTCCGGCGCGACTACCAGCGACATACTCCGGCCGTCCGCCAAGGGGCAGGCCGCGCAGCTCGACGCGGTCACGGCGGTCACGCGCCTGGTCACCGTCACCGCCGGCGGCAACGACGTCGGCTACGTGCCCCGGCTCACGCTGGCCAGCCTGCCCTGGCCGCTGCGGGCGCTGCCGCGGGTCCGGGCCCAGGTGGCCGGGTTCGGGGATCCCGCCGCCACGGACGAGCGGTTCGCGGGACTCGGGCCGAGCCTGGAGGCCATCGCGCGCGGCGTGCGCGAGCGGGCGCCGGACTGCCGGGTGCTGTTCGTCGATTACCTGACGATCCTGCCGCCGGCCGGGGCTGGCGCCGGGACACCGCCGCCGGCCGGGGTCGCGGACTGGGGCCGCGCGGTCGCGGCACGGCTGGCCGCGACGAGCCGGGCCGCGGCCGGAGCCGCCGGCGCGGAGTACGTCGCCGCCTCGGCCGCCTCCGCCGGTCATCACGCCTGGTCGGCCACGCCCTGGACGCGGCGCTTCCACCTCTCGCTGCGCGGCGGGGCGCCGTACCACCCCAACGCGGCCGGGATGGCAGCGGTGGCCGACCTCGTGGTCGCCGCCCTGGCCCGGGCGCTGGGGGAACCGGCAGCCGCGGGGGAACCGGGAACGCCGGGAACACCGGCCTGACACTGGAGAGCTCATGACCCTGGAGATCCGGCGGCTGCACCTGGCCTCCCTGCGCGGGCCCGACGGCGAGCAGTGGCCCGTGCACGGGTTCGTCGTCATTCACCCCGGCGGGGCGGCCCTGGTCGACACCGGCGTGGGCGGCCCCGACGACCTGCTCAGCGACTGGCGCGTGGTCAACCGGACCGCCGCTGACGCGCTGGCCGGCCTCGGGATGAGCCCCGCCGACATCGGCCTGGTCATCAACACGCACCTGCACTTCGATCACTGCGGCCAGAACGCGGT
>Ga0182024_10013049_pt1 | contig 16304 bp, 14 predicted proteins | sample P32metaG_FD_120480 | JGI IMG/M metagenome (GOLD analysis project Ga0182024, IMG submission 120480) | Permafrost microbial communities from Stordalen Mire, Sweden - P3-2 metaG (Illumina Assembly) | ecosystem: Environmental > Terrestrial > Soil > Wetlands > Permafrost | place: Sweden: Stordalen... | reverse complement strand
TCGCCGGCTCCGCGCTGCACGCTAACGCCCACACCCGATTTAGCGAATCGCGAGACCGTTTCGGGTACGAGCGCCACCCTACGCTCCTTTACCGCAGCCTCGCGAGGAACGGCAATAATCATTGGTCGGGTCCTCTCATACGGCCCCAACGCGACGGCGCCCTTCGCACGACGGCGCGATTATGCGATGGTCACCGTGTTTTTGAGATGTCCGATCTTCTCGATCCAGACGTCGAGGACGTCGCCGTTAGCCAGAAATTCAGGCGGATTACGCGCGAAGCCCACTCCTTGCGGCGTGCCCGTCGCAAGGACATCTCCGGGGAGCAGCGTCATTCCCTTCGAAAGCTCGGCGATCAGGTGCGCAACCGGGAAAATCATCTCGCCCGTACTGCTGTTCTGCTTTTCTACACCGTTGCGATGAAAGGCTATCGCGAGCGCTTGAGGGTCGCCCACTTCGTCGGGAGTGACGATCCAGGGCCCGATCGGACAGGTCGAATCCAGACTCTTGCCCTTGAACCATTGGCCGTGCTCGCGTTGCAGGTCGCGGGCGGTGACGTCGTTGAGCGCGGTGTACCCGAATACGACGTGGAGCGCCTCGGCCTCCGGAACGTCTTTACATTCGGCTCCGATGATAACGGCAAGCTCGGCTTCGAAATCGTACTCTCGCGAAACGCGTCCCTCCAACCGCAAGTCGGCTCGGGGGGCCACGATTGCCGTCGGAGCTTTGGTGAAGAAAGTCGGAACGCTGGGGAGCTTCAACTCGCGTCCGGCGGCTCGCGCGCCTTCCTTTGCGTGCTCGAGATAGTTGCGTCCAACGCAAAAAACGTTGCGAGAGGGGCGCACCGGCGCATCTAGCGTGACGCTTTGCAGTTCGACGAGCTCATCGGCGGTATGCCAGGCGACGCGCTCGTGCGGTGCGAGCTCCAGGTAATCGCGAAGCGTCGGTGTGGCGATCGCGCGGATCAGCTCGCCCTCGAGAACGCCCGGACGAAACCGGCCGTCACCCGACCGGTACGTCAGAAACTTCAAGCCGGTGGCAGCGTGATCTGCGGGCTCGGCGGGCTCGGCTTGGGGCTCGGCGCGCCGCGTATCTGGTTCAGAGAGGGCAGCTTCGCGTTCTGCTCTGCCTCTCGTTGGCGGTCTTCGGCCGCTTGTTTTCTGGCGTTCTCGATCATGACGTTAGCAGCGCCATCTTCGTCGCCCCAACTGCCGCCGGCCGAAACCAGAGCGATGCTCCGCGTGACTCCGTGCGTCTTGGGATCGTAGTCGTACGAAACGCGGTAGAGACCGACCTGGGCGGTGCCGTTGGGCCGCCGAATCCACATCTGTAAGGCGTTGCCGAACGTTTGAATGTTGAACGATGTGACCTTGCAAGTCTTGGTCGATTTGATCCGTACGACCTGGCCTTTTTTGTTGACCTCGACGACGGCTTCCGTGTGCAAGGGAACCGTGGGAAGCGTGTAATGCGGAGTCGCTGGTGCGGTTGCTGCGGCACACGGGACGCCGGCGCCACCGACGATAGCCGCAAGCGCTAAAGAACTCCAGTTTAGCGATTTCATCATGGAGGATTGGCGCACTAGTTGCGTGAGAGTACCGCGAAGGGATGCCCGCAGGAACCGCAGGCAACCACCACTTGAAGGTGCGGTTTTTCGCGCACGGTTCTCGCTTCGTCCGCGCCCTCTTCAAAGCCGCAGAAACGGCACCGCGTCGATGTGGGTCTCTCTCCTGCCGCCTGTTCGTCCACGATGCTCGGATTTACGCGGGCTTCGCGCTTCAACCTGCCGAAGCAGCGCAGACGAATGATGGCCGCTCGTCTGGTAGCCGTTGCTCTACTCGCCTTCGCGCTCAACCTCTCCGCCGCGCAAGCCGAGCGGCCGATCGTCGATTTGCACCGTCTCGATTCGTACTTTCAACTTTTTGCCGGCGACTCGAGCGACCCGTGGAAGACGGCCACGGTTCGGCTGGACACCTATTCAAGCGCCGTCGTCGCCTTTTCGGTCTACGAAGTTAATCCCGCGGACGTATTGACGGCGGGTTCGAATTTCAGCCCACGCGCAATCGACACGACGCGGCGTCACCCGATACTCTCGTTCGGCTTCACGCCGCCGGGCGGTTATCAGTTTGCGTCGAACCAGGTGGACGTGCCGCTTGGAACGCGCGAGGGTTTCTTCGTGGTCGAAGCCCGCCGAGGCGACGTCGGCGAACAAGTTTGGATCAATCGTTCACGAGTCGGCCTCATCTCCAAAGAAACGCCAAGCGGTTTTCTTTTTTACGGGATGGATCTCGGAACGGGTATGCCCCTAGCGCGGATGCGCGTGCAGCTGGTCGTCAATAACAATTTCGTTACCGCGTTGACGGATGGCCAAGGCGTCCTGCGCTGGAATCGCTCGTCTCGTCCCGTCTTTGCACTGGCGCAGTGGGGAGAGAGCTATGCATTCTTGAGCCTTTTGCCGCAGGCACCGTTTCCAGCCACGATCGTCGGCGTGCGAACCGATTCGGCGGTCGTTCACGCCGGAGAAGTCGTCCGCGTCGCCGGTTTTGCCCGAACGCGCTCGAACGGCGTCCTGCGGGCCGCTAGCGGAAGCGCGCTCGTTTCCGTGCGTGACGGCGCAAAAACGATCGCCGCGCGGCGCGTCCCGATCGACGATGCTGGAGCGTTTTTTACCGCGCTTACGATTCCGGCAGGCGCTGCCGCCGGCGATTACGCGGTGCTGGCGCAAGTGGGTGCCGGAGTCGGCGGCGCTACGGTGCACGTCGATGCGAATGCCGGCGACCTTTCGCTCGACGTGAGCGCCGTTTGCGGCAGCACGTGCGATTTCCACCAGGACGTACCCTTGCTCGTGCACGCATCGCGTGGTGGCGTTCCGGTGCGTGTAACCGTTGTGCGGTCCCCCCACGTCTATCTCGGCTATAATACGCCCGACGGTACGCCGTGGGCGACGACGCAGTGGCTGGACGAAACGGTTTCGGTCGACGGCAGCGGCAACGCGACGGTGTACGTCCCGCGACCGCTCGACGACCTTGGCTCGACGTATGGCGTGCACGTCGAATCGGACGGAGCCACCGCCGACACGCGCGTCACCGTGCCGACGGCGCAGGCCGCGATTCGTTTGAACGTGGACCGAGTCGAGCAGAGTTTGGGCACTCCACTGAACTTCGACGTTTATGCGGAGGCGCTCGATGGCAAGCCGCTCGCAAATGCAAGCGTTACCGTTGCGCTCATGCACGGAAGATCGACTCAACAGCAACAAATAACGCTCGACGGCGACGGTCACGCGCGTGGCAGCTTCACGTATGCGGAGCTGGGAACGAACTTGATTTTCGCCTCCACCGACCACGGCGGTCGCGCCACGGATGCCGTCGCGGTGCAGATCGATCCACAAGCCTCGACGCCGGCGACGGACGGGCGCAGTCCCAACGTGCGTATCGCCGTGGGCGCGAGTTCGTACCGTGCCGGAGAAGAGATCGCCGTCAACGCGGATGCGCCCGGATCGCAGGGCGACGCGCTCCTCACCTTCGAAAGTGCCCTGGGCTTGCAGTTCAACGTGGCAGCGACGAATGGCGGACATGCGGTCGCGAAGTTGCACGCCGCCAACGCGGCGGGAGAGCTCCGCGTGGGTGCCGCGTTCGTTTGCGACGGCGCCATCGCGTGGAGCACCGTTCCGTTGGCACTCTCCGCTCCGGGACGTCCGCATCTATCGAGCCTATCGGTACGAAGCGAACATTTTGCGCCCGGAGAAGACGCGCGGGTGGCGTTTGAGGAAGGGAGCGAAGGCCGCGGCACGTTCGTCGTCCGAATCAGCCGCGGGACGCCGTCGGGGAGTGCGCTCTTCTCCTCGGCTCCGGCACTTTTGGCACTCGGCACGTCGACGACGCAAAGCAGCGCTCCGGAAGCCGTCACGTGGCACCCCTCGGTCGATTCGACCGGCAATCATGCGCAGATACTCGGCTTCGTTCGGCGGACGCAACCGCCACCGGACGAATCGCTGCCGCAAGCGCAGACCGAGACCGTCTCTTGGAAGGTCGCACGCGGCGGCGCGGACGGAATCGCGGTCGAGTTGCCGTCGCGCGGCGGGCGTTATCTGCTCTCGGCACTCGATATCTCCGACGACGGAAGCGTGAGCGCCGGCTCGTCGATCGTCGAGGTTCGCTAACGCCGTGGCGCTGATGCTGCTCGACACGTATGGTCTGGTCTACCGAGCGTATTTTGCGCTCCCCGGATTAACCACGAGCACCGGGACTCCGATCAATGCCGTTTACGGATTCACGATGATGCTCAACAAACTGATCGCGGACGAGAAGCCGACCCATGTGGTAGCGGCCTTCGATAAAGGCACGCCGGCCGAGCGCGTCGCGTTGTATGCGGAGTATAAAGCCCAGCGGCGCGCAATGCCCGACGAACTGCGCGGACAGTTCGCACTCGTGCGCCAAGTTCTGGCGACCTATCGCATCCCCGTCGTTGAAATGGAAGGTCAAGAAGCGGACGATGTCATCGCAACGCTCGCGCGCCAAGCACAAGAGGCCGGCGAGCAAACGATCGTGGTCACCGGCGATCTGGATTTATTGCAGATCGTCGACGACCGCGTTACCGTCCTCGTGACGAGGCGCGGCATAACGGAGCTCGGGCGCTACGATCCGCTCGCCGTTCGGGAACGCTTTGGACTCGAACCGTCGCAACTGCCCGATTACCGCGGCCTCAAAGGGGACCCATCGGACAACCTTCCCGGGATTCCCGGCGTCGGCGAAAAGACCGCAAGCAAACTTCTCCAGGCGGCCGGATCTCTCGACGCGCTCGTATCGAATCCGGGTCTTGCAGGCAATCCGAAGCTGGAACGCTTGATCGAAGAGTACGGCCAGCAGGCCTGTCTCTGCCGAGCCGTTTCCGTCGTGCGGAGCGACTTGCCGTTGATGGTCGATTGGGAAGGTAGCCGCTACACCGTGCCGTCCGACGCCGAGCTCTATCGCCTCTACAGCGAGCTCGAGTTCAAGACGCTGCTGGCAAGACTCCAGCCATCGTCGGATCTGCCGCTGCTCGAGATCACGGCAAAAGTAAGCGGCGACTACCGAAGCTACGTGCCGTCGGTCGATCCGCCGGAGTTCGCGAGCCTGGCGCAGGAGCTTCTCGCGTTACGCGGCGCCGGACGCGTCGTTTTTGCGCCGATCGGCGACGCGATCGGAGTGACCGCCCGCGAAGGCCAAGGCGTTTCTTTTTCCGTGAACGCGCTCTCCCACGAAAACGTGCGAGATGCGGTGCGAGGACTCTTGGACGGTTCTGCTCGCGCCGGCGGCTACGACGTCAAGAAGCTGGTTCACATTTTTCATTCCGCGGGGATCGATGACGCCCGGTTTTCCGATGATGCGATGATCGCCGCGCATTTGCTCGACCCCACGCGCGGCTTTGCCGACGTCGAGGATGCGGCGTCGCAGTTCTTGGGTCTCGGATTGCCCGGCGACGCGGCGGCGGCCGCCGATGCGGCGTTCCGGCTCATAGCCAAAGCGCGAATTGAGCTCGAGCGCCGCGGCCAGTTGCGGCTTTACGAAGAGTTGGAACTGCCGCTGGCACCGGTGCTGGCACGCATGGAGGAGGCCGGCATGGCCATCGATTCCGACGAACTGCGCGTCGTCGGCGATCGCGTCGACACGGCAGCCGAGCAGCTACGCAAGCACATATACGATTTCGCAGGCGAAGAGTTCAACATCGGATCGCCGCAGCAGCTCGGCAAGGTCCTCTTTGGAAAACTCAACATTCCGGGGGGGAAGAAGACGAAAACGGGATTTGCGACCGGCGTCGAGGTGCTACAGGGCTTGGCGCGGGAGTATCCCATCTGCGCGTTGGTCTTGGAATGGCGCGAAGTGACCAAACTCAAGAACACGTACGTCGACGTGATTCCGCAGCTCGTCGATGAAAAGGATGGCCGCCTGCGCACCGAGTTCAACCAAACCGCGACGGCGACGGGCCGGCTCTCGTCCACCAACCCCAATCTGCAAAACATTCCGGTGCGCGGCGAGCTTGGACGCCGGATTCGCCGCGCCTTCATCGCAAAGAGCGACGCTTACGTTTTGCTCGCTGCGGACTACAGCCAGATCGAGCTTCGTGTGATGGCGCATCTTTCGGGCGATGAAGGGCTGCGGCGGGCCTTTGCGCAGTCGCAGGACATTCACGACTTCACCGCGCGTCAAATCTTCGGTATCGCACCCGGCGTGCCGGTCGATCCTAATCAACGGAGGATGGCAAAGAGCGTCAATTTCGGGCTCTTCTACGGAATGTCGGATTTTGGGCTGGCGCAGCGCCTCGAGATCGGCCGTGCCGAAGCAAAAGAGATTACGACGGCGTACTTCGCGCGTTTTCCGGACGTACGCGTTTATATCGATCGCACGATCGAAGAAGGGCGGCGCAACGGCTACGTCTCGACCATCCTCGGGCGCCGGCGTTACATGCCGGGATTAACGTCCGGCAATTACATGCTGCGCGCCGCGGCGGAGCGGGAAGCGACCAATGCGCCGCTACAAGGTAGTGCGGCGGATCTCATGAAGCTGGCGATGGTGCGAATCGATCGCGCTCTGCGAGATTCCGAACTCGACGCCACGATGCTGCTGCAGATTCACGACGAGCTCATCTTCGAGGTGCGTGCGACGCAGCTGAGCGAGACCGCGGATCTCGTTCGGTCGCACATGGAGAGCGCCATCGAATTGTCGGTCCCGCTGGAAGTGACGCTCAAAGCGGGGCGAAACTGGTACGACGTCGAGCCGATGAACGAAGAAAGCTTCGAGCATGTTTAACGTTATCGTGCTTACAGCCGCGCTCGCAACGATCGTCGTCCACGCTCCCAAAGCGGATCTGACGCTGGAAACCGCTCGTACCGAACCTGCGCGAGAGCAGGGCCTGATGGATCGTGCCGTGCTCCCGCCGCACACGGGGATGCTGTTCGTTTTCGAGCGCGACGAACGCGTCGATTTTTGGATGAAAGATACGCTGGTGCCGCTGGACATGATCTTTATCGCGGGCGACGGCACGGTGCGACGCGTCTTCTCCAACGTACCGGTCGTCGCACCAACGCTCCCGGACGAGCAGATTCCTCGAGAAGGGGCGCCGGCGAAATACGTAATCGAGCTGCCGGCGGGGGAAGCGTCGGGCGATGGAATCGTTGAGGGCGTCAAACTCGACCTGCGCACCGCCCCACTGCCGCAACCTTAAATTTTGTCATCCTGAGCTTGTCGAAGGACGAAGGATGCCCGAATTACCCGAGGTCGAAACGATCGTGCGCGGCCTGCGCCACTCCGTCGTCGGTAAGACGATCGCATCAGCCGACGTAAGACTCGCTCGCATGGTTGTTACGCCGCGCGGTGTAGAGTTTGCGCGGGCAGTATCGGGAAGCCGGATCGTTGGAACGCGCCGTCGGGGAAAGTACGCGGTCATCGAGCTCGACTCCGGCCGCTCGCTCGTCGTCAGTCTGCGGATGACGGGCCGGCTCGTCGTAAGCTCGCGCGAGGTCCCCGAGTACCCGCGCTCCCATGTGGTGTTGCACTTTATGGGTGGCGACCGGCTCCATTTTGCCGACGTGAGGACGTTTGGGCGAATGCGTCTGGTTGAGCCGGGGGAAGCGTGGGACCGGGAGCTCGGCGTGGAACCGCTCTCCAGCGGCTTTACACCAGAGGCCTTTATCGGTATGCTGGCGGAGCGGACGAAGTCGAGCAAGGCGTTCTTGCTCGATCAGCGGCGCATCGCAGGCATAGGCAACATTTACGCTTGCGAGGCCCTCTGGGAGGCTCGGATTCGTCCCAGCCGGCCGGCAGGGGCATTGACAAGAGCGGCGGCCTGCCGCTTACACGACAGCATCGTTAACGTTTTGCGACGCGCCATCACCAAGCGCGGAACGAGCGTCGACGATTACGTGGACGCCGAAGGCCTCAAGGGCGGTTTTCAAAACCACCTTACGGTTTACGGCAGGCACGGCCGGCTTTGCCCGCGGTGCCGAACGAGCAGGATCGTGCGCACCGTGGTGGCGCAGCGCGGTACGTGGTGGTGCCGGAGATGTCAACGATAAAAAAATATAAAAATATAAAGGTAGGATTATTCAAATCTCAACAACGCAAGTCGCTCCCATTCCCGAACAAGAAGATCAGTTAGCGCTCGAACAGCAGCTGTACGAAGAATCGCTCAAGGTTCTCGACGAGGGACAAGTTCTCACCGGGACGATCGTCCAGAGAGACAAAGACGAAGTGCTGGTCGACGTCGGCGGAAAGTCCGAAGGCGTACTTCCTTTCCGCGAGTTATCGCTGGCCATCGATTCCAAGCTGCTCAAGGTCGGCGATACCATCGAAGTGATGGTTCACCGCATCGACGAAATGGACGGAACGCTCTTTCTCTCCGAGCGCCGGGCACGCGCGCTCAAAACGTGGGAGAAGGTGATCGAGGCGCACAATCGCGACGAAGTCATCGAAGCGACGGTAACGCAAGTCGTCAAGGGCGGCGTGTTGGTCGATCTTGGAATGCGGGGATTCGTGCCGGCTTCGCAAATCCGCCGTCAGCCCGTCGGAAATCTCGACGAGCTGGTAAGTCAGCACCTCCGGCTGAAAGTCATCGACCTCGATCACAAACGCCATCGCGTCGTCCTTTCGCAACGACTCGTTTTAGAAGAAGAGCTGCAAGCGAAAAAGCAGGAGCTCCTCGACACTCTCGAGGTCGGACAAATCCGCTCGGGAGTCGTGGTGCGTCTCGCCGATTTCGGGGCATTCGTGGACCTTGGCGGCATCGACGGATTGATTCACAACAGCGAGCTCTCGTACTCGCGAATCAAGCACCCGTCCGAAGTCGTGAAGATTGGCGACGTCGTGCAAGTCGAGATCATGAAGTTCGATCCGGAAGCGAAGAAGGTCAGTCTTTCGCTGAAGCACGCCCTGCCGGATCCGTGGGATCAGTTTGCAGACCGTCTCTACGAAACCAACAAACTAACGGCTGCGATCGTCAAAGTTACGCCCAACTACATGTTGGTCGAAGTGATTCCCGGCATTCTTGCCATGGTGCCTAAAGGCGAGTTCGATGCGACGGCGCAGTTCGTTGCCGGTCAGGAAGTCGAAGTGACGCTCGTTTCGATCAATCATGCAACGCGCCGGATCACGGCCTCGATCCAGCACGTCGCCGACGTACCGCTCGAGGAAATCGAAAAGTACGCGGTCGAGGAAGAGATCGGCGAAATCGAAACGGCGGCGCCGGCGCCTCCGGAGCCGCTTTCCGGGCAATAGCGTCGCGCCGTGCGGGTTGGCTTGACCGGCGGCATCGGAGCGGGGAAGAGCGAGGTCGCCGCGATCCTCGGCGAGCTTGGCGCTTTCCTCGTCGATACCGATGCCATTGCGCGAGAAGTCGTCGCTCCGCAAAGCGATGGACTCTTAGCCGTCGGCCGAGTCTGGCCGCAAGTCGTGCGGAACGGCGCCTTGGACCGGGCTGCGCTCGCCGACATCGTCTTTAACGACTCCGATGCGCGCGACCGGCTCAACGCGCTGCTCCATCCGCACATTCGGCGCATCGCACTGGAACGCGAGCGGCGTGCCGGACCGGGCCAGCCGATCGTGCACGTCGTGCCGCTGCTCTTCGAGACCGGCTACGATCGCCTTGTGGATAAATCCATCGTGGTCGTCGCACCGCTCGAAGCTCGCATCGCTCGGGTCGTCGAGCGCGACCGGAGCGACGAGGGGCGAGTACGGGCGCGAATCGACGCTCAGGTCGATCCCGACGTGGCGCGCCGGCGTGCCGACGTCGTGATAGAAAACAACGGTGACCTTGAGGAACTACGCGAGCGGACTCGTGCCGTCTACGAAGCACTTCGCTAACGTGTTTTTGGCTAAATTTGCCTTCGAACGGTGAATTCTCAGCAAATCCAGAGTTTGCCGAGCGCTTGTATGGGAAAGGAGAATAATACCCAAACCAAGGAGGATGAGTCTAGATGGCACAGGATTCAGGACAGTCGGGCGGCATGAGCGTCCGCGAGGCGGGCCGCCGCGGCGGCGAACGCGTCAAAGCAAAATACGGCTCGGAGTTTTATGAAGAAATCGGTCGTAAGGGTGGGGAAGCCACCAAGAGTAAGTATGGACCCTCGTTCTACGAGGTGATCGGTCAGAAGGGCGGTCAGCGCCCCAAACGGAAGGCGACGGCATCATAGAGCTTCACCGGCGGTAACGACGAGCAATGGCTGAAAAAAACGAGCGCGCGCCAAAGCCCGAAATGTCGGTGCGCGAGGCCGGAAAGAAGGGCGGCGACACCGTGCGCGACCGCTACGGTTCGACGTTCTACGAAGACATCGGCCGCAAGGGCGGAAAAGCCACGCGCGACCGTCACGGCGTGGAGTTCTACGAGACGATCGGACAAAAGGGCGGCAAGGTCGTCAAGGAAAAGTATGGCTCGGATTTTTACGAAGAGATCGGACATAAAGGCGGCCAAAAGGTCAAGAAATTGATCGCCGAGGCAAAGAAAAAGCTCGGCGATAAAGACTGACCCAACGTCAGCGGTGGAGTTCGACTCCCCCGCTGACTTTGCCGAGACGGATGCTGTCGTCGTCGAAGTTGACGGTGATATTCGTGATAACGAGCGTCTGACCACCGGAATGTACGTAACTCGGATGCGCCATGCGCAAAACTTTGGCGTCGTTTGTCCACGTCACCAGGTCGGTGTCGAACGAGCGCTTTTCGGGGTCGTCGATCCGTTCGATGTGCACCTTTCCGACCGCGGTGAAGTCAAGCGTCGAGATGTTGACCGCAATGTGCTTGGCCGAAATTCGTAGATAAGGTTTTCCCTTTCGAAAGACTATTCCGTTGCGTACGCCGTCGACGCTGCCGCTCAGGCCGTCAGGTGAAAGGCGCGCGCGGGCGTAATCGAAGCTCCACGATTTCGTCGTAATGTGATTGTTGAGCACGTGCCCACCGCGCAGCTCGATCGGCGTTTGAGCGGGCGGAAGCGGCGGAACTCCTCTTCCTGCCAACCCGATCTCGACTACAACGTAAACAAGGAGAAGGAGGCCGCCGCCGATGGCCAGCCGTCTCCACAACGCTTTTCTACGGCTCACGCGAACTCGCAAAGTCGGCTCGCGCCCGCGGAACCAAGAAGAGGAGCCCGTACAACGCGATCATCGCAAACGCGACGCGTGTCGGGCCGATGCGGGCGAAGACCGTCGGAACCCGACGGCCGACTGCGCCGATCACAGTGGTTTGCCGCTCGATGCGGCTGCGCGTCTGCCACTTTCCATCGGGGGCAACGATGCCGCTGATGCCGGTCGCCGCGGCGCGCACGACGTAGGCTCCGCTTTCTACGGCTCGGAGCTGAGCGATTTGTGCGTGCACGTACGGCCCGGAGGTCGTTCCGAACCAGGCGTCGTCGGTGCTCACGACGAGAATCTGGGCGTTGCGCTGCAGTTGAGCGTACGCGAGATCGGAGAAGGCTGACTCCCAGCAGATGAGCGGTGCGATGGAGAGCGCCGTCGTGGAGTACACGCCGTCGTCCTTCCCGCGAGTAAGACCTCCGTTGAGCGCCCCAATGTAGGGTAGCCACGAGAGGAAGGCTCGGCCCGGAAACCATTCGGCAAAAGCCACAAGTTGGCGCTTTCGGTAAATATTGGAGCTGCCGTCCGGCGAGAAGATATAGAGCGCGTTGTAAATTCTAGGCCCGGCGGCATCGATGCCTCCGGCGACGATCGTGCTTCGAAGATGGCGAGAGAGGCCCGAAAACGTTGAGAGCAACCCGGGGTCGAGGTTGATCGCCGTCGGGATCGCCGTCTCCGGCCAAACGATCAGTCGCGGATGCACGCGATCCAAGGCGAGCGTCATCTCCGTGTAGCGGCGAACCGCCAAGGCGAGCGCGTTCCATTTGAACGACTGCGGGATGTTGCCTTGCACCGCAGCGACCGGAATCGTTGGAGGGGGGAGCGCACGCGCCGGCCAGAACGCCCACGCGCCCAGAGTGAGAACCGCCGTCGACGCCACGGCCGCACCCAGCGGCCGCCACGTCCTGCGACGCAGCGCGTCCGCGGCGTACGCGCCGAGCGCGCAGAGGACAAACGTGATCCCGTAGGTGCCGACGTAGGCGGCGATCGCTCGCAGCGGCGTGTCGGCTTGTGTGTAGCCGAGCTGATCGAAAGGTGCGGCCAGGACGCCGATCGATCGCAGCCACTCGCAGATCGTAAACGCTGCGGCGGCGCCGAGCGGCGCGATGCCGGGACGCATGCGTGCGTATGCAATTGCGCAGAGTGCGCCGGCTAACGCGATGAAGGGCGCCTCGATCAAAGCGGGGCCGATTGCGAGAAACGGTCCGAAGACGCCGATATAGTGTCCGACCGTGTGGCCGACCCACGCAAAATCGATTGTAAAAAAAATGAGCCCAGCTAACCAACCGAGAAGCGCGGCGCGCTTCCAGGAAGCGCCTTGCCAAAGCCAGAACAGCATTGCCGTTCCGAACGGGGCGAGCCAGGCTGCGCCTAGCTTTGGAAACGTCGCCGCTAAGAGGACGGCCGCGCAAGCAGCAAGGACTGCATCGCGCAACGATTGCGAGGAGACCATGATACGCAGATTGAGTTTCGGTTTTGTAGTCGTGCTAGTAACGGCGTTCATCGTTGTGGCGTGCGGTCGTCAGGTTACGCCGAATCCTCCGGGTCTGGGACCCGGCGGCGCGCCTCCGGGATACATAGCCATACACTATGATGTCTCCTCTCCCTTTAACTTCTCGAACTATCAATATATGATCGTCTTCAACACATCGGGAACCGGAGTAACGCCGTCGACCGACACCGTGCAAACGAACTGGGCTGGCTACTCGTTCGCCCTGGTTGCATTGGGCACGGCCGGAACCTCGTATGCGGAGGCGGTGCAGTTCGTTCGAAATCAAAATCCTCACATTCCTCCGTCGTGGCTGAGACTGGGAACCAATCCAAACCAGCTTAACTATAATCCAAACAGTAACGGTCAGGGCAGCGAGTTCTCGATGATCGCTCAAAAAGCCATCTTTAAGGGGGTTGCATCCCCTTCGCCTTCGCCGAGCGCCAGTCCGAACAATATCTGGACGTTCAACGCGTTCGTCTCGCAGGCCAGCCAAGGCCAGTGGTACTTCCTCGATTCGATGGGAGCGGGCGGCCCGAACGACCCGCAGTTCATCTCGCCGAAGCTCTGTATGACCGAACCCTTTGACAACACCTACTTCGGGCTCTACACCCCAGGTGATCCCACCGCTCAGATCGTGAGCATCGAGGTCTCCAACAACCCCGTCGTGGCAACGCCGTGTCCCTAAATGCGTGAAATTGGCGTCGAGTGCAGCTACGACATCTGCAACTGTACGGTAAGTTCGCCGATCGGAACGGGCGAAGTTTTTTGCGGCGACTTTTGCCAAGACGCGTCCGAGCGAAGCCTCGAATCGGATAGCTGCGCCTGCGGTCACCCCCCCTGCGACGAACCCTGAAGCCTAGTTGCGGTTCTATTTTCAAAAGAGATCTTTACTTCTAGGTGGTGGGCGCGTTCGACGTGATGCCGAAGAAGCTCTGACCGAGGAGCGCAGGCATGGATGCCGGAGCGACGAGGCAGGCAGCAGGAGCGGAGCTGGAGGCGGAGCGACGAGCGGTTCTGACGCGTCACGTCGAACGCGCCCACCACCTAGAAGTTAAAGGTCGTCGGCACCACTTGCTGTGGGGCGCCGACTTGGAAGACCGCGGTTTGCGTCGGAAATGCGAGCAGATTCAAGCCGACATTGATCGCTGCTTGAGACTCGTTGTAGAGCACCAGGAGCTGATAGCAGTTGCCGATCGTCCGAGTGTAATAGATGATCTTATCGGCGATCATTTCCCCGGGGCCCTTCCAATTGAGATTCGTGACGAACTGCAGCGATGCGTCGCGGCCGAACGGCGTCGAAAGCTGAAGGTTGGTCGTCTCAAAACCCTGACCCGGACCGGGGATGAACGAGCCGCTGAGCAGCAATACCGAGCGGGACGACGGCCGTGCCGAGAGCTGATAGCTCAACGGCTGAGCGACGCCGTCAAAGTTCGTCGTCCAGCCCAGCGAAAACGCGTAGACGTCGTCGTTGAAGAGCCTAACCAAGTCTTGCGCGTTCTTGGTGTTCGTCGTCGGCTGCTGGTCGAGATACTGAAATGGCACGAGAGCGGGCCCGTTATAGTTGGCTTCGTTATAGGTCGCCGTGTTGACGATGTGCGAGCTGATCGGCGTTGTCAAGCTTAAGTCTTGTTCTATCGCAGCCTTAAGGTCGCCGGTGCCGTAGGCATACTGGTCGATCGTGACGGTACCTTGAAAATCGCTCCCTAGGACCTTTTCCTCGGCGGGACCGACGACCAAGTTCGCGTCGCCGCGCCACGTCGCTAGGCTCTCCGGCTGGCCGTCGCCTGAGGGCTGGCTGTATTCACCGACCGTGAGGTCGGCGGAGAGCGGAATGAAAAAGTGTTGGAAGAAATCGGAGGGCCGGACTTCGAACTCTGGGATCTTGTCAATGCCGGCCGTCTCGAGGCCGTAGAGCTTGTCGAACTCCATCTGATAATCCGCGCCCGCGGTCGTGTACTGCAGCAAGTAGTCGAACTCCGACTGGTTGCTGAACGACGTCACTCCGCCAAAACTTGCATTGCTGTCGCTGTCGTCGAACGTCGTCGTCTGGTTCAGGTTCTCGTTGAACTGGCGCGTATCGGTGACCGTGAAACTATCGCTACTGGATTGCCCACCCACCGAGCTGTGGCTGAAGCTGTAGTTCTGCGACGTTTGCGTGGTTTGGTGCACGATGGATTCGGCGATCGACTCGTTGGGGGGAATGCTCACGAGCGGCCCGTAGTTCGATTGGTATGAAAATTGAAAGTTGCTCTTTAGGTGCTGCGAAATATTCTCTTGTTCTCCCAGAGCGAGATTCGTCTGCCGCCCCCCCTGGAGCTGATCGTTGATCGTGTAAAGGTTGAGGCTGACGCTGCGGCGGCCTCGCTTGCTGGAATAGAAGCCCACGTAGCCGAGGCCCAAGCCCTCCTTCGTAAAGTAGTTCACGATGTAATAGCCGTAGTAGTACTGGTCTTTGCCGAACGGGATCTGGATTTTGATCCAGGCGCCCTCATACGAATCGTAGCCGACCTCCGGAAACCACCGCGCGTGACTCGGGCCGCTAGTAACGCTTCGTAGCGGAATGATGAGCAGGGGAAGATAGAAGACGGCTGCCGCGCCGAGCCAGAGCACCGCATTGTGGATAACGATCCTATCGCCTGGGTAGACGTCCATGTTCTTGCCCGTGATATGGTAGCCGCCACGCGGATTCTCACACGTGGTGACGTATGGCTTGTCGCCGTGCGCCGTTCCATCCGGGTTGGTATAAAGGTCGTCCGCCGAGAAATGAACGAGACCGCGCTCGAGCCCCTCGTCGCTCGCTCCTTTGCCGTTGACGAGCTTCGCCGTCTGTTCGACGGTATCGAAGATGATCGTGTCGGCTGCCAATATCGAGTTGTGCTCGTGATTGACGATAAACGGATGGCCGGTGATCGTCATCGTTCGAACGCCGTCGAAGTGCGCTCGTTCGCCGACGATCTCTTCGTCGGCATAATAGATGTGTACGTTGCCGACCGCGTCGCTGGGTTTGCCGCGAGCGCGGTTCCCGCTCCACGAGTCGGAAATTACCGCAATGTAACCCGGCGAGAGCGTCGGGACGCCGGTGGGTGCCGGAGTCGGCGCCGGCGTCGCCTGTCCCGCGGGCGTGATCGGAGGGGGCGACTCGCCGCCGCGCACGAGAAAGATCGGTTCCAAGGATGGTAACGGGTTTGGCGTTCCTGAGGGAATCGGCGGCGGCGTGACGGCCGGTGTTTGACCGGGGAACGGATGCGGGGTTGGATTGAGGGTGTAGGTGCCGTTGCTGACGCCCGGCGGTACGTTGGGAGGCCCGGGCGTGGCCGGCGGTGCGGGAGTCGGCGTGGAAGCCTGCGCCACCATCGGGGTGTCGTCGCGGTAATGCTGGGCGCACGTCTGCGTGTTGAAGAGCAGCAGCGCGAGCTGCTGTTGATCGTTGCTCGCAGCTTGTGCCCACACCGGAAACAGACTGCCAAGGTAGGCAGCGAGCAGCGCAAGCGCGCCTAAGCCGCGACATCTTCGCAAGCGCGCCAGCACGTCGTCAGCGCTCTTCCAGCCAGAGAAGAAGGACGCCCGCGACGCCCACGATGACGTTCGGCAACCAGGCCTCGAGGAACGGATTCAACGCCCCGTTTCGCCCGAACGCAGAAGCCGCCGAGACCATGAGGTAGTAAGAGAAAAATGCGATGATCGAAAGGGTGATGCCGAGCGTGCGCCCGCGCTTGCCAAATC
>Ga0182024_10013048_pt1 | contig 16305 bp, 17 predicted proteins | sample P32metaG_FD_120480 | JGI IMG/M metagenome (GOLD analysis project Ga0182024, IMG submission 120480) | Permafrost microbial communities from Stordalen Mire, Sweden - P3-2 metaG (Illumina Assembly) | ecosystem: Environmental > Terrestrial > Soil > Wetlands > Permafrost | place: Sweden: Stordalen... | reverse complement strand
TCCGAGCTTCTGCAACCGTTAGATAATATTTGCGAAATATATCTGACACCTCAAGGGCTCTCTCGGGCGAGGACGCAATCGGAACTTCAATCTCTAGATAGCGCTTTCCAACATCTTCGCGGTTGGTCTGCATAAATACGATTCGTTTCCACTGGTCCCGAACAATCTTGAGTGTTAGGGCCCACAATAAATAAAATGCATCGAACTGCGCCGCTGGTCCTGGTCTGATAACGATAACTTCTTTAGTTAAAACTACCTGTTCCTGTCCCGGCATCAGCACACAGAAGTCGCCTATGTTTTTCGAGGTTCGCTCAGGGCTTAGAAGATCATATGGGCGAAGGCCTGAGGAGGTACCACGCCAGAAAGTTTGAGCAACCGACCTAGGGACTCGATTTGTTGGGTTTATGTTGACCAGCCCAGCGCGGAGATCAGAAACCTTAATGTACGGCACCTCCCCGACTCTTTGGTCCTGAGACGGTGATCCGTGACCGCCACGAATTTCAATAATGTTGTCCCTCAATAATTTCGCGAGTGACGCTGAACCAAATCCCGGGAAGTCCCCCTCTGCCATGGCCCGACGAAACTGTTTCGTATAACGAGAGTCGTAGTACACCGGAACGGCGCATCGAATACTCACGTCTTGGCGATCAACAAAACGAAGCGTTTCGGTTGTTTGCCCAGCAGTCAACGCCGCCATGTCGGCCATAAGCTGATCGTCGACCGCATCCACCGACGCACCCGTCTCAGGATCGATGGTTTGAATTCTGCGCCCTGTCGAGGGGTCGATTTTCGGTAGGAGTCTTCCGCCCTTCGTCAGTCCGCAGGTGGGAGAGGTCGAGACCATCACGGCATTATCTTTAAACCAGATCGGACGGTGAATTGGCATCAGCTGTTTTTCTCCCGTCTTTCCCGATTTTCTCAAAAATGTAAAAATTCGTTTTGGCTCTACAGAATTCCTCGAAGGCTTCCATCGGAATGTTAAGCATTCCACGCAATACGAATCGACTCTCTAACCATCTCTCGAGCCACCTGTAAGACGAACTAAAAAAGTAAGTCTCCGGAAGAACAATTCCAACCCGCCCGCCTTCGCGCAGCAAAAAATATGCCAGCTCAAGGTAGATCAGGCCGATCTCCAGGTCGACGAAGTCAGTTGGTCCGTTCATCGCAGCTGCGTTCGCAATCGAAAATCCGCAAGCCCGACTATCTGTTGCCTTAATTTTCAGATCCTCGCCGAACGGAGGATTGGTGATAACGACGGTGAACTGTTCGTGTACTTTCGGCGGTTCATTCGTTCCCAACTCTTGACTAAGCCTTGGATATCGTTGCTGCCACTGATCCAATCGTATCGCGTCGCCTAGCAGCACGTGGGTTGAACCATCTCTCATCGCCACCATGATGGCCCTCGTCAATTTAACTCCAATGTCATCCTTATCTACTCCGTATAAATTGTCGTTAGACCATTTGACGAGGTGCCACGATTCTTCTTCGTTCGGGAATTCACGGTCTGCAACCTGACGCAACGCCTCCACGAGAAAACCACCTGTTCCGCACGCCGGATCTATCACCTTGTCTTCAGAAGTGATTTCCATCGCCATCACGGCAGGACGAATTATGCGAAGAGGCGTCAGATATTGCCCTTCGCCACTCTTCATGGCCTGAGTGCGAAACACCTGAAAAGCTTTCGCGAGCAAATCAACGTTGTCGCCCAGAATTCGAAAGGGTGCCAATTCGGCTGTGACCGCAAAAACGGTCTCATCTGTAAAAAGGATTACATTCCTGTCGTTTGGATGAAAAATACGCGTCGGCTGCGTGTGAAAGTAGTCAGCGAATTGCTCGCGAATGGCCTTCGCGGTGAGGGCGAGTTTCGTAAGTCGGTCACCATAGATCCGGAAAGCAACGGGTTTACCCTGGTTGGAGGACCTACGCGCGACGGCGTCACTCTCTAATTTTACCAGTAGAAGGTGAGCCAATTCGCGAAGTTGATCTTCGCGCCTTGTGACGTTGGAATCGTTTGTGACAACCGTCGCTACGAGCCGTCGGAGAGCACCAGCGAGTTCTGCCTCAGAGGGCTCGCGTATGGAATTCCAGGTAGGAGGTGTATCAGGCGGCTGAGTAAGGTCGTCGCCTGGACTGGGCAGGCCAGCGCCTTTTTCGAAAATCCAGTCTGCCTGATGCCTTTTATAGATTGCTTAGAGTTTCAGAACCGTTCGTTCAAAATCCCATCTTAGCCATTGGTTCATTGCTAAGGTATCGAAGTAGCCGTGCACGTCCTTTGTCGATATCGGGAGCCTTAAACTCGAAGATGATTTGGAGGGCGTGCCATTCGCCACTGTCGTCCGCGAACGCTACGAGGTCCGCTGAACCACAGATCGAATACTTCTGTCCTCGTTCCCGTTTCGTAAGATCGTGAGGAGTGTCCGGAACGGGCCATTCCGGTTTCCATCGAACTCGACTGTCTGACCAACCTAGACGTTTTAATTCACGAAGCACACTCTGTCGAACCGATTCTTCCGGTTTTACACCCGTTTTTCCGGGCTCGTTGACGATCACTTAGCTCTCCTCAGTAGGTGCGACTTCGTGCCGTCCAGATATTCGAAGTGATCTCTATTTTTGTAGATCCAACCAGGCCCGAGCGAGTGAGCGTGGACTGGCTTTCCTGCCACTAAATAATTCGAACCCGACGGGTGGATCTGGCTATGGAAGACTTGCTGCTCCGTGCATTCCGGATGTGTACATTTTCTTTGTTCATTTTCTTCCGGCATTCTTCCCTGGCTTTCCAAATCGCTCGTTGTTGATGCCCTTCGTATCGAAGACTATGATCGCGGTCGATTGGTCCATTTCGCCCTGACCCCTTCGCCGGCTGAAACCTGGCCACAGCGGAAGCTCGCTATCAAGCGGAAACGGCCCTATGCGCGGCGATCGATTTCCTAACTGCCTAATATTAGCCAGGAGAGGCCTTTTTTTCCGTGAAACAAGCGATCTGTTAATCCAATTCTACGGGTCATCGAAGTTAGGGAAATGTTGAGAAAACATTTTCGCGGGTGTCATTCTGTTCCGCCGGAAGTGAGTAATAACCGCATAAACATTGGCGAAAAGAATGGCTGGGACGACGAGATTCGAACTCGCGACCTCTATCGTGCTAGTCACAGAACTGAATCGACACTGCTTCATTTTCTTGCATCACCCGATCTAAGTTTCTTTCTCTTCTCGGCTGCTTCAGCATACTTGGCGGTTTGTCGATATCGCTGTGAGTTCAAGCGGAGCGGAACTCCTTCCCGCCTGCAACTTGGACAGAAATGCTTGCGGTTGGTATCCATTCTGCGGCTTGGCACGTATGGTTGTTTACAGCCGCTACAAAATAAAAGACCTTCAGTCCGACTAATTGCCATCATTAGCTGGACAGCCAATGCACCAAATAATGTTGTTCCTTGCCAGTCTCCAGAAAATCTCAACAAAAGTTTAGAATCCCGATCACTCCACGAATTCGACGTCGCGCCAAGTTGAATGAGCCCGGTGTCCTGATATGGCCAGTAAAATATAGGTCGAACTGCCCCCAGCAAGAGCCAGCGATTTACCTCTGACTTTAGGCATTGGGTCTGAAGCTTAACGATTTGGTCAGCTTTCATGCCGTACCCGACGGGTAAACAGAGCTCTTTCGCCACCCGTTCATCCTTCACGATGTCATTCTGATAGAGCCACCCAGCCGCGGACAGCATCATCTGAGCCCGGCAGGCGTAATGTCGCCAGCTGTCCAAAGGCTCGTACCCTCTCCTAACTAGAGCATCCGGCGATTCGAAAACTACGGGAGAGCAATAAAGCTCGGCGTCAGTGATCTCATCCATTTTCCGTATATGGGTTCGAGGTAGGCCATGTTTGCAGATGCCTAGTACGCCCCACTTTGACGCAAACGCAGCAATATCATTACTTTTGCCGTTCGACAGGCAAATGAACTGTTCTAGGAGCTTCGGATGGGGTGCCACCAATTGAGCCGGGGGACTCTCATCGCACCAAGGGTCCAAGTGATGAGTCCAGATCAGCTGCCCGCCTTCGACCTCAACTTTTGACGGCACTACCAAGTTTGTAGCCGAAACCGGTCTGTCGATGCAGCCCTTTTCCGACCTCACACCCGAAAGTGAGAACACGTCAGGTTCGCAAAACCTACTCATCATGCCGAAATCATACTCGGAATCTATTGGTCTTCCACAGCATTTGATAGTTTTCCCCGAGTTTCACGGAGTTGCGACGTGGAAAAAGTGGTTCTTACTGTCAAAGAAGTGGCTTCCCTCCTGAAATGCGGGTCTACCAAGGCGTACGCGTTAATTTCATCCGGAGAAATACCTTCGTTGCGGCTCGGTGGGCATCGGAACGCTATTCGCGTGCCGATGGACGAGCTCAGGAAGTGGCTAGGGAAAGCGACCAGCAAGAAATGAAGCCGAAACAACATCGATGATCGACAAACGCTTGCAAAATGAATTTCTGAGCGAGTCCGAACCCCGGACATCGGACGAGACTGCGACATACTGTGATTTCTTCGAACACAAGTTCTCGCAGAAAGTGAGCGCTGAAGACTGCCGAGAAATCGTACAAAACCTGACAGGTTTTTTCAAATTGCTCATCGAATGGGATAGAAGGCTCATTCGCCGACGCTTGAATCAAGGGTCAGCTCAGTCAGGAAAGTATGAATAGCCGAGAGCCTGGTGCCGACGTAGCGGAGGTGAGGCGCGTTCTCGACGTTTTTCTTATCCCCGGGCAGGTCACAGAGTTGCGCGCGCTGGAGGCGAACTTCGATGGTTCTTCAAAGACGTATACCCTCAGCGGTTATTTCAGTAACGCTGACCAGATGATTGAGGCGGTCAGCAAAATCAAACACTACCGGGGCCTATACTTCATTCCTAATCCCCTCACGGAAGCGGTCTTATCCCGGAAGCGAAACCGAATATCGATTGCCGAAAAAAACACTCTGGCCCGAGATTCTGACGTTTCCCAAATCCGGTGGCTCTTAATCGACGTTGACCCGATGCGACCGAGCGGTATTTCTTCGTCCGACATGGAACACAGCGCCGCCCTAGAGCTCTCTCACCATATTAAGGGGTCATTGACCCGAGACGGATGGCCTGAACCAATCCACGCCGACAGCGGAAATGGCGCTCATCTTACTTATCGCGTTTCCTTACCAGTTGCGCAGAGCGGACTCTCAAAGCGAATCCTTCGATCGCTGGCGCTCCGGTTCGACAATGATCGAGCTCGAGTCGATCCTATTGTCTTTAATCCTGGTCGGTTGTTAAAACTCTACGGTACGTGGGTACGAAAGGGAGACAATACCGAAGACCGACCTCACCGCCTCTCGAAGCTCGTGTCTGTTCCCTCGCCACTGGCCTCCGTTAGCGTAGAGCACTTGGAAAATCATGCTCGATTCGCTCGAATTTCTGATTCCACACATAAAGTTCGAATCGCTGAACCAGCATTCGATCTCGGGGAATGGCTGAGTGCGAACGAGTTGTCCGTCTCGGGACCTAAAGCCTGGGACGATGGGCAGTTGTGGCAATTGCGAGTGTGTCCATGGAATGCTGAACATCATGGCAGCGCGTACGTTGGACAGAGAGCCGACGGGTCCATTTTCGCGGGATGTCATCACAACAGTTGTCGGACAAAAGCGTGGAGAGATCTACTCTCGCTATTCGATTCCAGCTCCGGCCCTTTTTTGTCTAGATCGCACGGAATTTCGCAACACAATCTTGTTGAAGCAAGGAAAGCGGGAAAACCTCAAATTCTTGTTCCTGGTGAACACAATGGCTTGAGGGTTGGTCATGATGCCCTTGTTCAACATTTGCGATCAAATTTGCCTCTAGGAACGAAACTTTTTCGGCGTGGAACGGAGTTAGTGAACCTAATTGGAGATCCTGGAAACCTGCGGTTGGTTACAATCGGGAACGATCATTTCAGAACGATCGTCGACAGCGAGGTGGAATTTGTGAAGTCGAGCAGGGACGGAATGACGTCGAAGTACGTTCCCTGTTCTCGGGACATCGCATCTGCAGCTTTGGCGGGACTGAGTACAGATCCCGGAGTCCCAGAAATTGTCACGTTCAGTTCGACTCCGCTTTGGACTCGCGACAACCGCCGTTCGTGGAAATTAGCGGCTCCCGGATACAATGCAGGTTCACAGCACTATTTTGATCAACCTGCTTCCCTGGATAGTTTTGCGCCTCTATTACTTGATCCTACGAATACCGAACACCGAGGCATAATCGACGATCTGTTGTCTGCCGGCATGCCTGGAATCTTTCAGTATTTCCCGTGGGCAAATAAAGCTTCGGCGGTGAACGCCTTAGCCGCCATCCTCACACTTCTCATGAGGCCCGCAATTCAATCTGTCGTCCCTATGTTCGCATGTACCGCGCCGCTCCCAAGAACTGGGAAAACATTACTAGTGAAAGCCATCTGTCTGCTGGCCTTCGGCAAAAATCCTTGTATTCAACCTCTTCCGATCAGCGAAGAGGAAATGCGCAAGACCCTCTTTTCAATGTTGCGAAGCGGCGACTCTGTGTTGGTCTTCGATAACATTCGGCCGGGTGCAGCGATAAATTCCGCAGCGCTCGCTTCCTTTGTTACAAGCGAGGACTTTAGCGGGAGAGTTTTGGGCCATTCGAGCATGGCTTCATACAAAAATCGATCGGTCGTTTTCTTAACGGGAAACAATCCTCTTTTTTCTAAGGAATTGTGCGCTCGCATACTGCCAATAGAATTAATCCCTACCGCCGTCGGGATCAACGAGCAGCGTGAGCTACCAGATCTTTATGAGATGGTGCTAGCACAACGACACAAATTGCTCTCTGTATTGCACGGAATGATCCGCGCCTGGGAAAAGTTGGGCATGCCGAGAGCTGGTGTTTCGGGTCTCCCTGGCTTTGAAGAATGGCAAAACTCTGTCTGTGGAGTGCTTGAGCTTTGGGGTTTGGGCGAAAAGGTGGGAAATAACATTTGTGAATGGAGATCAGAAGGCGACTTGGAAACGACCGATTTCGAGCGGCTGCTCGCGATCTGGGACGGGGAGCTCGGCGTTGAACGCGGCTTCACGGCGCTTCAGATTTTAGAGCTCGCTTGTCGCCATGGACTCTTTGGAAGCATAACGGCGAACTCCGAGCACGGCAAATTAGTTGCCTTCAGCGCTTCCGTCTTGCGTCCCCTCGTCAGTGTTCCCACACGTATTGTCACGTCTCCGGGATTCGTTGAGGTCTTCCGGGTCCTTCGAAACGGAAGTCGGAACGCTCATCGAGGCTACGAATACCGGCTTCAAGTGAACTCGGAAGAAGGCAACCAACGGGTCAAGTCCACAAGTCCGTTGGACGAGCCGATCAGCGATGAGATGCCACTTTGAGCAGAATTCACTATTTATCGGCTGAAATCACATTCCAAGACCGCTTTTTATGCCCTCTGCGAGTCTTGGGAGTCTTCCGTCGAGCCGTTTTCACTGGGTCTTGATCAGACGTACTTCCTACCGATCGCCTTGAGAAGACTCGTGAGTCTCGTCAGAATCGGTCGGTTGAGTCTATGGACAGGGAGGCTCTAGACCTGTAATGTCTTTCGTTCGGGTACCTCTCGGAACAGGCCCTATGGCTGGTGGTCAAAGATCTGCCGAGCACTTGCGAACTGCTGTTCTATACGCTCGTGTGTCCTCTAAAGAGCAGGAGAGAGGAGGTTTTTCAATTCCTGCACAACTTCGGCTTTTGAGGACCTACGCAGCCGCAAATGGCATCACAGTCTCCCGAGAATTTCTCGACGTCGAAACGGCAAAGGATGTGGGCCGCATCGGCTTCAACGAAATGATTAAATTGCTGAGCCGAACACCAGAAAGGCGAGTTCTCCTCGTTGAAAAAACGGATCGGCTCTACAGAAATATTCGAGATTGGGTGACTCTGGACGAGATTCAGCTGGAGATCCATTTCGTAAAGGAGAATCTTATTCTTTCGGCTAATTCGCGGTCATCAGAGAAGTTCATTCATGGAATGAAAGTCTTAATGGCCAAGAATTATATTGACAACCTATCCGAGGAGACGCGGAAGGGTATGGACGAAAAAGCCCGGCAGGGATTTTGGCCATCTTACGCGCCTTTAGGCTACCGAAATGTTCAGACGTCGAATGGTAAACGGATAATTGAAATCGATCCAATGATTGGTCCACAGATTTCACAGCTGTTTCAGTGGTACGCGACTGGACTTTATTCGTTGAAAGAGGTCACGGGCAAGGCGAAAGACGCTGGCATGCTGTTCCGAAAAACAGGATCCTTCGTGCCTAGGGCGACCATTCACAATATCTTGCGAAATCTAATTTACACGGGAACCTTTGAGTGGAACGGCAAGCTTTATCAGGGACTGCACGAACCGCTGGTGAGTCGAGAGCTTTGGGACCGCGTTCAGGAAGCTCTCAGAGTGAGACTGGCACGTCGACACCGCAGAGTTAAGCATGATTTTGCTTATTCAGGGCTCATCCGATGCGGTCAATGCGGTTGTGCATTCGTTGGAGAAATCAAGAAGAGCAAATACGTCTACTATCATTGCACCGGCTATCGAGGAAAGTGCAGGCAGAAATATTCACGAGAGGCTGATCTGAGTGCGAGCTTTGGCGAGATCTTATCTCAAATACACATCGATCCTGAATTGGCCGAGTGGATCTGCGAATTGTTAAAGAAGGATCAAGAAATCGAGCAGCGTGCCAAACGAAACGCTCGGGTTCGGACGGATGAGCAGATCGCGAGGCTTCAGTCGCGGATCGATGGCATGTATGTCGATAAGCTGGACGGAAAAGTACAGGCGGAATTTTTCGAGAGGAAGAAGGCGGAGTGGGAAGCTGAGCAGATCCAACTACTGAAAATTGTGCAGGATGACGAGCAGATTCATCCCGCTTTCACGGCCGGCGCTGAGCAACTGTTGCGTCTAGCAAGCAAAATTCCTCAGCTTTTCAAAGCCCAAGCCCCTCGGGAGAAGAGGCGCATATTGAATGTTGTACTTTCGAACTCGGTTTGGCACGATGGCGTGCTAACGGGCCAGTTTCGCCAACCCTTTGATCTTCTGAGAGATGCTAGGCGAGCCGCAGAATCTACAGATAGCTATTTCGGGACCGCAAGTCGCGATTTTGAGAATTGGCTCCCCGGGCTAGATTCGAACTAGCAACCCTTCGGTTAACAGCCGAATGCTCTACCATTGAGCTACCGGGGAACCGTTCTATTTTGTGACAGTTGCAGCAGTTTTTCAAGCAACGAAAATGTGGGGACATCATTTACAACAATCGCTGAGACAGCCGGAAGCGCCTAAGCTTTCAATGCGTTGTGCGCGGTAGAGCATTCGGTTGCGCCTCGAATGCTTTTGGATGAGGGATTGAATTTCTGAAGACGTGTTCCATGGCGTGGTGACCTGCCCCTAAATTGCCGACAATCCCAGAGCCGTCTCGCGTAGACAGAATCGCGGGCCGCGGTGCAAACACTTGTACAAGTTGCACGTTTTTCGTTCACGTGGATTAGTTCCGCCCGTAATCCGTCCGGAAACGATGCCAAGCGCGGAAACCACGTTCTACAAGCTGACAACAATCCAGGGGTGTGCGCCTCTCTCGTTAGGCTTATTTCGTACCATTCCCCAGGAACCAATCCACCACCCAACCGAAAACTGCTTCTAGACCTTCGGGTACCTTCTGATTCGGAAAGTCCAATGCGTGGTCAGCGCCCTCGATTCGCTCAAACACAGCGTCTCGCTGTCTTGCGGCCAACTCGGCGCGCAGGACATCGAACCCAGCGATCGTCTGCTGCGTGTCGGCTGTCCCATGGGCGAAATATAGGTGTACATGCGATTTGAGGGCTTCCGCGATGACAGAGGTCTTCATGAAGCTTGACCACTGACGGTATGTCTGCCCCCAACAGAACTTGGTAGTGCTGTCCGGATCTTTCGCGATTTCGTCCCAACACGCGGCCCTTCGCGAGTAGATGATGAATTTGAATGGATCGGCGTTCTGATTCTTTTCCGTATTCTCGTTCCGCGGCATGGCTACCTGTAGCTTCATTTTCTTTTACTCCTGGTCTGTGGTTTGTCTTATTCGAGGTTGGCATGCCTCTTCCACAACTCTTCTGCAGACTGGCCGCGTCGATGCCATATCTCCTGAAAGAGTGTGTCCATCAGCATAAGAACCGTCTGTTCAAAAAGAGTCCCGCCATACTGGATTGAAATGGCGCCGCGGTCACCGTGTTTGACCGCAGCCGGAATGGTGAGAATTGCACTCGCCAGAGTTCCGAGTTCGGACGCAGGCGCGGTCGTAATAGCTAAGATTTCAGCACCCAACTCTTTTGCCACACGCGCGGCACGCACAGGGCCTGCAGTCGTGCCAGAACCCGAAGCCACCACTAGCAGGTCGCCGCGTTCAATTGCCGGAGTGACGACTTCGCCTGCGACGTAGACCGTTAGCCCAAGATGCATCAATCGCATCGCCGCCATCTCAAGGGCAAGGCGGCTGCGGCCCGCGCCGACAAAGAATACGCGGCGGGCGCACAGCAGGCTCTGCACCGCGGTATGAAGCTGAGCCTCCGACAGAGCCAGCAAAGTGCGCTTCAGCTCCTCGAGAATCGCTGTAAAACTGGCAGAGAATGAACTCGCTTCACTCGTCTCCGTGCCCTTTGGGTCCTGCATGGATATGTGTTCCTCCTGTGCGAAGTTCGGGTCTAATTTATACCAATGGCTGCGCCGCCGCAGAGAAACTCTTCCACGGTACCTTTGCCGACGCCATCGCCCTCATATCGCCACAATCGAATGCACTTAGTTTCTTTCCCCACACTCGGCTTGTAGGTTCGCCTATGTGCCGCTGAGTGCAGAAGATGTTTCAAACCGGCCGTTTCATCGTGGCGCGTCTCGTGTTTCTTTAACGTTCTCGACATTGATTCGTGGCGTCTGTTCACCGGCCTTTCGAATAGATGATGAATTTGAACGGATCCGTGTTCTGATTCTTTTCCATCAGCTTCAGATAGGCGAAACGCTTGGTGCGTTTCAGAGCTTCGCTGTTGGGGAACTTTGGTTCAGCGGTTGCGATCAGCTCCGCTGCCATTGCATATTTGCCGTCTGCGGCAAGTTGGTCGGCTGCTTTCAGAACCTGCGCTTCGGAAACTCCCAAGTAGTTAACGAGGAGTTCCGTACGATCTGTCCGGCTGGGATGAGCCAAACCCTCCAGGCTCGGCTCCCAGTACCCAACGTTTTGATCGTAGACTCTGTCGATCACGCGCTCGCGCAGGATGTAATAAGGTTCATACGCATCGGGTTGCGTCGCCAGGAAATCCGGCGGGATGAGGTTCGCCTGATGATTCGCCGCCTGATCGTCGCCACGACGGATCGCTGTGAGCACCTGGTCTCGCAACCATGTCAAATCCGTTTCCAGATGGCTGAGAATTAGCGGGGAGGAAAAGTTTCGCGTAAGCGGCTCGTGGCCATGTACAGGTACTTCGGATCCTTGCTCACGATCACATCGATCGCATCAAATAATATGCAGATCGCCTTCTTCAACAAACGGCGCCCCGAGGTAGGGCATGATGACATCTCCGATGAACATCACCCGTTCGTCGGGAAGATAAACCAGCATGCCCTCCATCTGATAGGACCAGCGCGCATTTTTGAGTCGCAGATGCAAGTCGCTAAGGAGTTCCTGAGCGACGTTAATTCTAAAAGGGACACGGTCGGATGTAGCCCCGCTCGATAGCTTCCGGCCAAAGTGGTTGACGACCCTTCATACTTCCGCTGGCGAGATCCAATCCTGGTCTCCCGTGCAAGACATTTGGGACCGCCATTGCAAAAGATCAGCAATCATTTCATCGTCCAGCCGCATCATCTTTTCGCTCTCTTCTGTTTTCACCGACCCCAGGTGCTGGCCAAGTCGCCTTCCGGACATTCAGCGACACACGCGCACGGGCGGTCAGGGCGAACTGAAACGCCTTCATAGTGCGCTAGGTCGCACAGCAACCAGAATCACACTCTTCCGAGAAGCAATAGTCCTCTATTCCATTGGAGTATTTGAGTGTGTGTTCATGCCAGTTCCGGAATAGAATACTCACCGTGAGACAGACGACTGCCAAAACAAAGAACGGATCCCGATCGAGAACGACTCGCGCTCGCATCCTAGCAGCAGCTAAGACCCTCTTCTCTTCCAGGGGGTACGAGCGCACAACAATTCGTAGCGTGGCGGGAGCCGCAGACATACATCCCTCTATGGTTATCCGCTATTTTCGGAGCAAAGAACGACTGTTCGCGGCTGCGGTGACTTTCGACCTACAATTGCCACCAACCATCACACAAACGCCAAAAAACAAGCTAGGTACCGCCCTCGTTCATCATTTTCTCGAGCGATGGGAGGGCCAGGCGGCAGGTGACGAACTTCCGTCTCTTTTACGGGCGGCGGTGACACACCCGGAGGCTAGGAAGCGCATGGTGCAGATTTTCGAACAACAATTAGAACCGTTCGTGAAACGGCTATGCTCACCGAGCAAATCGCATGAATGCGCAGCCTTAATAGCAAGCCAAATGCTTGGCATTGCCTACACTCGTTATGTTCTCAAATTGCCTTCTGCCGTGCGTCTACCGCGTAAAACTATTCTCCGTCGCGTGGGCGCAACCATCCAGTCTTACCTGTAATAACAATTAAGACGCGACTTCCTGCGAGCGTGCATGATACTCTTGCAAACATATGTTTGCAAACACTAGTTTTCACGTAGGTTGTTGTGAAGAGCTCGAGGCCCCTAGCCGCTTGGTGGGTGTGTGGCTACGTTCCGGGATGCGATTCTGGCCGTGCTGTTTATGATTTAATTTGCCAAGAGAAAACTTACCACGCAGCACGTAGAGAAAAGCAAGATATGAATTCCAAGCGAATGACAAGAGGAGTGTGAAATGAAGACGAATCTAATTCCCGCTGCTGAATCCGACCTCAAGGCGCGCAAGCAAGCGCGTGCTCATGGCAACGCGAGCAGCGACCGCGCTCGCAAGGCCCGGCGAACACGTTACGGCGCTCCGAGAGCTTGTGAGCGAATTGCTCAAGCAGGAGCAAGTCTTCCGAACGATCATCGAGATGATCACGAGTGTCGACGTTCACTACGAAATGGACGCTGGCGGCAGGGACCCACACCCCTTGCTCGGCCATTGGGCGCCCGATCTTCCGCTGGCCACCATAGCGGGCGAGACCCGCGTTCCGCGGCTGATGCACAGTGGCCGCGCTGTTCTGCTCGATCTCGCTGATCGGACGGCCCTACGCCACGCCGCAGCCGGTTGGAGCGATCGAGTTGATGTGGTAGTGGCCCGATGCGAAGAGCAGCCCGCCCCTGCTGATGCCTTTTTGATTCGTCCGGACGGCTACGTCGCGTGGGTCGCCTCGGCGCAGGACGCAGACGCTGAAGCAGAGAGGCAGCTCCGCTACGCCTTGGCGACATGGTTCGGGCCGAAAGCCCGACCTCGTCTGTGCTTCCGGTAACGGCGAAGATTCACTCCGTGACCAAATGGGAGGCAGTGCATAGCCCAAAAGAAGAAGACTGAAATGAGTCGCATGACTAATTTTCTGGACCTGGGAATCACTCATGACAAGAGAGATATGAAATGAAGGCACTCAAAATCCAGATCTCGTCAGAGAGTATGTTGACGTTGCAAGCATCATGTCTCAGTTCAAATGACAGGTCGGGATAAGCCCAAAGGGGTTGAACGTCGTAGGAGGCGCATCGCGTGCAGCAAGTGCAGCAGGACGAAGTCCGACTATCCGTGCGGCTCGCCAGCATGGCTGTCGCGGGTGCCTTTCTGATCGTCGCCATGCTGGCTGGCTATCGGTATATCGGCTGGCCTCCCGTCATCATCGTAGGCGGTTCGGGCACCGCTGCCTTTGTCTTATGGAGCCTGACGTATCTCCGGCGTCCCTTGCCGCCAGAGGTTGTCCTGCCGGCGTTCTTGTTCACAGTCGCTGGGCTCCAAGTCCACCTAATTGAGGAATATCTCACCGGTTTCGCGCCCGCCATGAGCCGTCTCTTCAACATCAGCTGGAGTGTGAACTCGTATCTGATGATTTTCGTTTTCGTCGGACCCGTGCTCTACACTCTAACCGCGCTGGGGCTTTTCCGGCGCGTTCCAATCGCTGGGTTTCTCATGTGCTTCATCCTCATCGGTCCTGGCGTAGCGGAGTTTACGCACTTCATTTTCCCGGTCCTTAAGCCAGATGTGCAGCCCACGGTGGCCGCGTCCGTTCAGGCGATCGTCGGGCGCGGCCAACTCATGGAAAACCTTCCAAACTTCTGGATGCACATTACAGGACATTACTACTTTCCTGGCATGTACACGGCAATTCTGCCGATGATTCCAGGCATCTACGGCATCCGTAAGTTACTGGTCGCAGCGCGTGCAGCGAGAAATATGAAAGGATGACGGCTCCGCAGGCAACAGTGAAGAGCGCGCAAACAAGCAAGGATCACGCGACGGTCCAACCGGAGCAATCGGAAAGATCAGTCGCTTTCCTCGCGTCACCCGCATCGCGCCGAGCGCGATACGGACAGAATGAGGCGGCTCAACCGACCGTGACCGCCGTCAGCCTTGAGCACGGTTGCTTTCGTTTGTTTTGCGCGTTCAACCCACCTTGGCGAAGCTCCTTGGGAGTAACTCGGCAGAGATTTAACCAATCCCTATGGGCGCTCGCTGCTAGATGCCGAGCTTGCCGATATGAGTCGCGTCGGCCCACAGTCTCGCGGACGATATCGCCGTTTTCGACGCTCTCTGTCAGGTGAGGGCCGAAGCGCGATGGTTAAAGTCGCCTTCCGAACTCCGGGACAATTCCTCTTCGGGTTTCACGCTCTTTGCAGAGCAACCGAGTGGCCATTGGACCAAATCTGCTTCAACTTTACGCGAGAGAAACGCCACCCCTGAGCCGTTCTGACCGACAAAAAATGGTATACGATTCCAACTTCGTAATGTAGCCCGGGCTCATCGTCCCGGTAAACATGGGTCGCGATCAGGTTTGCCCGAACCGTGGCGGTATCTCCGTCGAGCTCGACAATCGGATTGGTCATGACATGATGGGTACGTGCAAAATGCTTGCCCATCATTCTGGCATTGTCGATTGCGGACTCCAGATCGCCTATATCTGGTTTACTTGAGAACTCGAACACCGCCTGATCGGTGAATATGGTTCGCAGATCCTCGGGCCGCTTTTCGTCCAAGGCGGCCCCAAACCTGTAGATCAATTCTATGAGTTCAACACGATCCGTCAGTTTCTTGATTTGGATTTGAAGTTCATTACTTGTGGCTTCTTCGCGCTCATTGACTATTCAGAGAAGCAAATTCGCGCGTTCTGCGCCGCTTCGACAATCCGAGCACGAGACAAATGCTCTACGCCGCCGATGGCCACCGCATCGAGACCGCCGATGCCGAGCATGCGGAGCGCATCCTCGTCGTTGGTTGTGATTGACGCGCGAACGTCATGCTGGTCCAACAACAACGCAATGCGTTCAAGCAAGGCCAACCCAAATGCGGTGAGAAGCACGTTCGTCTTAAGCTCCGCTTCTTCTCACGGATTATGGACCATTGGGAACGTTAGCGTCGGCCCGACGAGCGGTTTGCAGCGCCTTGCCCCACCACGTTAGGTCATCGAACAACTGTTCTCGGAAGTCTTTGCCCAAGATCGCATTGCGATCCCGCAGGAGGTAGCGCGGGAGTTGGTCAAAGGGAAATGCCTCGCGGAGTTGCTGTCCAACCCACTCCGCGGTCGGGTGGCGGTCACATTGAAGTGCAAAATGCGGCGACGATCATGGGCCAGCGCGAGAAAGACGTAAAGGACCTGAAAACGGATCGTGGGCACCGTGAAGAAGTCGATGGACACATACGGGTCGGGTACGATCGTGCGCGAACCGCAAAGCGGCAAATACCGACGAACCCGACTGTTCCTGCTGACGCTCTGCTACAGCCGCAAGTCGGTACGGCTGTTGGTCTGGCGTCGAGTTCCCGTGTCTGGGCCGAGCTGCATGAGCAAGCCTTTCGTCAACTCGGTGGGTGTCCTCGCTCGACAATTTGCGCGAAGGACTCATCATTGCGGACATCTACGATCCCACTCTCAACCCCTGTTTCGCGACGAGGAACGGCCATTGCGTTTCGATGAGGCCAAGCGCGTCGGCAACGGATTCGCTCTTCCGGCTTCTGACAATGTGTCCGTTGTGCCGAGTGTACCGAAAATGCACCAAAATAGGGCAGGGGAAATCGCAGCGTAAACTGTTGAAGGAGCGAGAACTAAGTTGGTGGACGTGACCGGGATCGAACCGGT
>Ga0182024_10013047_pt1 | contig 16305 bp, 18 predicted proteins | sample P32metaG_FD_120480 | JGI IMG/M metagenome (GOLD analysis project Ga0182024, IMG submission 120480) | Permafrost microbial communities from Stordalen Mire, Sweden - P3-2 metaG (Illumina Assembly) | ecosystem: Environmental > Terrestrial > Soil > Wetlands > Permafrost | place: Sweden: Stordalen... | reverse complement strand
TCCGGCTCGGATCGAGGCGGCTTCGGGCAGCTTCGACGGCGTTAACGCGGAGCCTACGTTCCCCGCATGTTCTAATATTACCTGAATGAAGGCCAGCGCGGCTTTCGACAGCGCCTTGTCTCTCCGGTAAATCAACGCAACCTTGCGGTACATCGGTTCAGGGCCCAACGGTACGGCTGACAGCTTACCACTAGCCACTTCCTCCCGGCAATGGGAGGCCGCCAGGAAAGAATAGCCGAGTCCCGCCATTACGAAGCGCTTTATCATTTCTGTGGAATCCAATTCCATGGAGATTTGGATTTCGCCTTCCACGGGTTCGAGCCACACATTGAGGCGGGCCCGCGTGGTGCCCGACATTGGAAGCAGCAACGGATGGCCGGCAACGTCGGTTGGCACGACATATTTCTTGTTGGCCAGCGGATGTTTCCCCGGAAGCAGCAGAATAATCTCGTCGGAATGGATCTTGGCAACCTGCAGCTTCTTTTCCTGGATGGGCAACTGCGTGATTCCGAAATCCGCCAGGTTATCCAGCACCGCATCCACGACGCGGGAGCCGTAGGAACGGTCTACCGACAATTGCACGTTAGGGAATTTCTTCTTGTACTCGGAGAAAACCACCGGTAGCACGTAGATGCACGTGGCTTCGTTGGCCGCTATCACCAGTTCGCCGCGCGGAACGCGTTCCAGCTCGTTTATGGTGTCCTGCGCACGCCGCCGAAGATCCAGGATCTGCTCGGCATATCCGGCGAAGATCTTGCCTGCCGCGGTCAACGCGATTTTGGTTCCCAGCCGCTCGAACAATGTGGTGTTCAACTCCTGCTCGAGTTGCCGCACTTGCGCGCTGATGGCCGGCTGCGTACGATAACACGTCTGCGCCGCTTTGGAAAAACTTTTCAAGCGGACAATTTCAAGGAACGTATGCAACTGATCGAGATCCATTGGAAACCCGGACGAACGCTCGCCTCGATCGGGAGGTTTGCATCAATTGTAACAGGGCCGGGAGAACATCGCTGGCCCAGTTGACTTTGGAGTTGGCCACTTGGTAGGTTACCGTCTGCGGAACTTGTCGCACGCTTGCTCCCGCGCGCGGCCCGGTAAGAGGTTATGTCAGCTAACCGCCTAAGTTCACGAATCCACTCGATTGACGTTGCTCGCGGCGCCGTTATGGTGCTGATGGCCATCGATCACGTCCGCGTCTTTTCCGGCGTTCCCGCCGGCGGCGTAACGGCCGACATCTTCCTCACGCGATGGGTCACGAATTTCTGCGCCCCCGGTTTCGTCTTTTTCGCGGGCGTCTCAATCTTTCTGCATGGGCACAAGCTCGAGAACGTGAACGCGCAATCGCGTTGGCTGTTCTTACGCGGAGCCTGGCTGGTTCTGCTCGAACTCACCTTCCTACGGCTGGCCTGGACCTTCAATCTCGATTTCGCACATTACATGCTCGCCGGCGTGATCTGGATGCTGGGCTGGTGCATGATCCTGATGGGGCTGCTGATACGCCTTCCAGTGTGGGCGAACGCGGTGCTCGGCATGGCCATCGTCGCGGGGCACAACATCATTCCAGCTGGTAATCGGCGGGAACGCGCAAGCGATCACGAACGGCTCGCTTGGCTGGTTGTGGCGAATCCTTTATTTCGGTGGCGGAATCGCCGTCGGAGGAGCAGGGGAGCCGAACTTCTTCGTACTCTATTCCATCATTCCGTGGATCGGCGTGATGAGCGCCGGCTATGCCTTCGGCGCCATTCTACGGATGCCGCCGGAACGGCGCGATCGGATCTGCTACATCATCGGCGGCAGCGCGATCCTGGCGTTTCTCGTGTTGCGATATTTCAATATCTACGGCGATCGTCCTTGGGTTCCGAGCCCGCGAGTGCCGGCGTGGATTTCATTCCTGAACATATCGAAGTACCCAGCTTCGTTTCTTTTTCTGTTGATGACGCTCGGGCCTACCATCGCGGTCCTGCCATTGCTCGAAAAGGCGCAGGGTAGGATTGCACGGTGGCTGACGATCTTTGGCCGGACACCGCTGTTTTACTACCTGCTGCATGTCCCGCTGATTCATGCAATAGCAGTTGTAATCTCTCTGGTGCGTACACCATCGGCGACCGAGTGGTTGTTCACCAACCATCCGGTACGGCCTGGTGATTTACCGGACGGTTACACCTGGCTGGCAGCCTCGGCCTGCTGTACCTTGTCACCGCGATCGTAGTTGTCGCTCTCTACTTCGTGTGTCGACGATTTGCTGAATTCAAATCCCGGCGGAAGGACGCATGGTTATCGTACTTATAGGTTTTGCGCGACGTGACTGCGCAGCCATGGGACGATCTTCTCAAAGCTGAACTGGTTGGCTTCGTAGAGCGCGGAGATAAAAGCGAAGGTTTCCTCCGCATCGGGCGCGAGCCGCACACCGTTGATGGCGAGAAACGTATACATGGCGGCGAAAGCTACGCGCTTGTTGCCGTCGATGAAGGCATGGTTTTGCGCCAGGCTTTCCCAGAGCGCGGCGGCTTCCTCGATCAGGTCTTTGTAGTAGCCGGTTTGCGGCCGGTAGAGGGCGGCTTCCAGCAGTCCTTGATCTCGGATGCCATGTGCGCCGCCATACCGGTCGATCTGATCAGCATGCATCGCCAATACTTCGGCTACCGTGAGGTAGTCCGTCATTCAGCAAGCTTTTTGTAGAGGGGACCGTACTTTTCGTTGCTCGCGAGATATGCGCCCATGACATGCGAGCGCGGCGTGCTCTTCTTCCGCTTTTCGATCAGGTCAGCCAGAGCCTCGTCCACCAAGGCCTGAATCTGACGGCCTTCCTTTTCGGCGAGCATGCGAACTTCTACCAGGATTTCTGAATTCACCTGGGTTGCGAATTTTGCGCGAGCCGTAGCGGTTGCCATGATTCAATTTATCATGATAGATCATGATCTGTCAAGATATAGGTGTAAACATCAGATACGCTGGAGGTTATCAACCGTCAGAGCATCACGCACATGGCCCGTATTGAGAGTACCGGCGGGTTCAAACAGCATAACGTGAACTTCCTCGGCTGCCACGGGGCGGTGCTCAGTGCCTCGCGGCACGATCACGAATTCACCTTCACCAAGCTCCATGGATTTTTCAGCGCCTGCCGCGTCTTTGTAATCCATGCGGAACGCGCCGTGAATTACCAGGAACAGCTCGTCCTCCGATTCATGATGATGCCAGACGAATTCGCCCTGAAACTTTACCAGCTTGACGTGCTGCCCGTTCAGCTCACCCACGATCTTGGGCGACCAATGATCTTGGAATGCGGAGAGCTTCTGCGCCACGTTGATCTTGTGCATGCATCCAAAGTAACGCAGAAGCTCCCCGGCTTACCGGAAAGCATGTAGAGACGTACTTAAAACCGATGCGCGACCGGCAGGAAGCGCTACCCGAACGCAGAACGAGCGGCACTCGTGGTATCGCTCCCTGCCGGTCGCGGCTCGGCTACACCCTCGAAAGGTTCCGCATTTATATCGCACACCCTACCGATGCCAGTAGCCGCGGTAGTAGCGATGGCCGTAGTAGCGCGGTCCAACCCAGTAAGCCCCGGCATGCCAGCCGTACCGAGGACCTACGTACGCAACCACAGGCGGGGGCGGGGGCGCGGCGTAATATCCATATCCGTAGCCCGGGACACCGACTCCAACCACCACGCGCGTTCCCGCGAACATGGAACTTCCTGCCAAAAGAACAAGTGCCAGCAATTTTGTTTTCATTTTTCTTGCCTCCTCACGCCTGGGAAGAATGCAAGTGTTTGTCCAAATCCTAAGAGGCTGGAGAATCAGTGAATTAGTTAAATGGGGCTTGGCTGCTCGTCACCACTGCTGGTTGTTTTTGGCCAGATGCTTCAGATCATCGATCTCACGGCGAACCTCATCCTGGAATTCGGGGTCGGTTAAGCGCAAGGCATTGGATTCCACGCTGAGAAGTATGGCACGAACCGAAGCCGTCAGCATAAGAGCAGCGGTGCCAAGATCGGGTGCTATCGATGTTGGCGTGATAGCGGCTGAGTCGGCGCAGAGTTTCAAGCCCGATGCCGCCGCTCGCGCTGCTCGAAGCGGTACTTCGATCGCCTTTCGCAGCGCGGCTGCTTCATTGCCTGTCCGGCGGCTGGCCATGTATTCGGCGAACGCTGCGATATCTTCGTCGGCGTAATGCAGGAGTTTCTTAGATTCTGCTTGCGCCGTGGCCAACAGTTCTTCGATCTTCGCGGGATCTCCCTGGAAGTCTCGACGCCTCCGGGTGATCTCGACCACTTTGATCAAAAGGCTCAAAGCCAAGCTCGCCGACACTGCTGCCACCGACACGCCCGCGGGGACCGGATCGCGACTGGCCAGTTGATCGCGAAATTCGTCCAGCGTTGATTTCCAAATTGAGTCCGCCATAGCGGGCTTAGGACAATCCCACCACGCGTCCAGTCTCGGGGTCTAAATCAACATCATAGTAGCCCGGCCGCGTGGGCAATCCAGGCATGGTACTCATCGTTCCGAGCAACGGATAGAGGAAGCCTGCGCCCACGCTGGCACGAATATCCCGCACGGGCACGATGAATCCGGTTGGAACGCCTTTGAGGTTAGGATCGTGGCTCAAGCTCAGGTGGGTTTTGGCCATGCAGATGGGAAGTTTGTCGAAACCGTTGCGAGTGTATAGCTCAATTTTGTTTTCGGCCTCTGGAGAGTACTCGACGCCGGCGCCACCATACATTTCGCGCACGATGGTCTCGATTTTTTGCTTGATGCTCACATTCAATGGATAAAGGAACTGGAAGTGAGCGGGCTGCTTGCACGCGGCGATTACTGCCTGGCCAAGTTCCACCGAGCCTGCGCCTCCTTCGGCCCAATGATTCGACATGACCGCATCCTCAGCGCCCGCTTGAACAGCCACGCGGCGCACCAAGTCAATTTCAGCGTTCGTGTCATCCGAGAAGCGATTCACGGCTACCACTACCGGAATCCCAAAGGCGCGAGCGTTCTGAATCATTTTTCCGAGGTTGGGCAAGCCTTTCTCGAGCAACCCCAGATTCTCTTCGGTGTAGGCCGGATCCAGCGGTTGTCCGGCCACTACCTTCGGACCGCCGCCATGCATTTTCAAAGCGCGAATGGTGGCCACCAGCACCACGCAGTTGGGAACCAGACCGCTATATCGGCATTTGATGTTGAAGAATTTCTCCATGCCGATGTCGGCGCCGAAACCAGCTTCCGTGAGAACGTATCCATCGGCGCCCACTAGTTTGAGTGCGATCTGATCCGCAACAATCGACGAGTTTCCGTGAGCGATATTGGCAAATGGGCCGGCATGCACGAACGCCGGTGTGCCTTCCAGCGTCTGCATCAGGTTGGGCATGATGGCGTCCTTCATCAGGACCGCCAGTGCTCCGCCGACACCCAGATCATCGGCGGTGATGGGTGCGCCGGCGCGATTGGTGCCAATCACCATGCGGCCCAGGCGATCCCGCATATCGGCGAGATCCGTGGTGAGCGCCAGAACCGCCATGATCTCACTGGCCACCGTGATGTCGAAGCCAGTGACGCGCGTCCGGCCCTTTTCTTCCGGACCTTGGCCGATGGTGATCTGGCGCAGCATGCGGTCGCAGGTATCCATGACACGGCGCCAGGTGATGCTGTCCGGGTCAATATCGAGGCGCGCGAAGCGGCTGCGCTCTTCGGTGGTGAGTTGGTTGGGATCGGTCTTCGAAATCCCAAGATTGCGCAGGCGGCGCAGCATCACGGGAGAGAATCGCCGGCTGCCGTCTTTCGACGGCGGGCAGAGCCGGTTGAAGAGCGCCTCATCAGTCTGACTGTGTTCGTGGAAGATTCGCGTGTCAATGGCGGCAGCGAGAAGATTGTTCGCGGCGGTGATGGCGTGAATATCGCCGGTCAGGTGGAGATTGAAATCCTCCATGGGAATAATCTGGCTGTAGCCGCCACCGGCCGCGCCGCCTTTGATACCGAACGTGGGACCTTGGCTGGGCTGGCGAATGCAAGTAAATACATTCTTGCCCAGGTGCGCTCCAAGCGCCTGGCTGAGCCCCACCGTGGTGGTGGTTTTGCCCTCGCCCAGCGGCGTGGGCGTGATCGCGGTCACGACAATGTAGTTGCCATTTGGAGCATTCTTGAGCCGATTCGCGATGGACAAATGCACCTTCGCCTTGGACCTTCCGTACAGTTCGAGCTCATCCGGAAGGATACCGGCTCGCGTGGCGATCTCGTCTATCGGAATCGGGGTCGAAGCCTGCGCGATTTCAAGATCGGAAGACAACATCCACGTTATCATAGGCGACCGGCTTCGCCGTTCGGTTCTTCAGTTCTTCGGTTCCTCAGTTCTTCGGTTCGTCCAACCGGCCCGTTCGCTCTAAGCGCATGTGGTTCCCGGAACCGATGAACCGAAGAACCGAATAACCGCCGAGCAAGCGCTAGCGCAGTGAGGCGTTATCATACGCTGATCACGGGACACGGGGCGTCGCGAACGATTGCGTAGGCGTTGCTGCGCAGACGGCCTAGCGGTTTTTGGATGACGCCACGGCCGATCACCACCAAATCCGCCTGTTCGCGAAGAGCCAGCTCTCGCACTACATGACCGGTGCGGCCAGCCTCCACCGAAACGTTCAGGCTGGTGCCAGCCTGCTCTTGCAACTTCGCGATCCGCTCCCGTGCGACGTTGAAAACGAAATCGCGCAGCGGATCCTCGGTGCAATTGAACTGTTCTTCTTCGAAGCCTGATACGGCATGTACCAGCCGGAGGCAAGCGCGTTGTTCGCTCGCAAACTGCGCAGCCCAGTGGAGCAGGGGAATGTCCTTGGCTGCCTCCGCGCGGATGGCGCACAGGATCTGGCGCCACTCCCTTTCCGGCCGCACGGCCATGTCTCCAGGATGTGTGGCTGTCCACACCGGACATTCGGCATCATGCAGGACCTTGGCCGTCACGGAACCCATCAACAGGCCTCGGACAGGCCCGTAGCCGTGCGTGGGCATCATGATCAAACTGATGTTCTTTTGGTGCGCTACGCGAGCGATGATCGCGGCCGCATCTCCGGATTGGATGCAAGGCTGAACGGAGACCTCTTCGAACTCTTCCGTCCGGAAGGCCGCCAATTCGTTGCGCCGAGCCTCCACCAATTCGGGCATGTCTACCCAGGCGCCGAACGCGGCTTCTCCGCTGGCTCCGTACCAGGCTGGAGGAACTTCCACTACGTGCAGCAGCGTGATGTCGGAGTGAAAGCGGTTGGCTAGCGCCTTCACGAACGGAGCCGCCGCATGGCTTTGTTGCGAGAGATCGACGGGGAAGAGGATGCGCGGGAAGGAAATCATGGTGAGCTCCTTTCTTCCGATCAAGTTCAGTGCACGCTGAGCACCAAGAAAAAAGGGGATGCCTTCGCACCCCCAAAATTTGGCAAGCCGGAGGCTTGCCCTACTTCGGTCTTACTTCACCGCTTGGATCGGAATGTTACGAAGAGCCGGTTTCATCTCTGGCACCGGGATCACCACTTCGAGCACTCCGTTGTTCAGCTCGGCCTTGATCAGGTCCGCTTTCGCGCCCTTGGGGAGCGGAATGGAGCGGTAGAACTTGCCATAGCTGCGCTCGGTTCGGAAGAAGCCCTCCTCCTTTTTCTCCTTCATTAGCTTCTTCTCGCCTTCGATCACCAGCGCTTCGTCAATCACCGAGACCTTCACTTCCTCTTTGGGAATTCCGGGAATTTCGGCGGTGACAATGAAGTTGCCGTCCTTGTGTTTCATGCCGCTGCTTACCGAGTGGGGTGTCCGCAGATCGCTTTCATTTAAAGACACACCGCGAACACGGCGTGCAACGTGACCCTCATCGCTCGGAAGCGCTGCGCGCCGTATTCCGGTGTGCTTCGGACGAACTGACGAATCTTGAGCGAAATTGCACGGGACGTGCCGAATCCGACGGTGGTGGGATTGTGAAATGGATCAAATAGTTGCAATGGCTGGAATGGCTGATCGATCGCGCCGAGTGACCAGTTTCACGCACCCACATTTGGGTGAAAACCCGCCACAACCACAGGTTTGTGCATCACCTGAAAATTCACCGACCGGGCCACAAAGCAAACCTCGTGCGCCTTGTGATGAACGGCCAGTGCGTCTTCAATGCGCGATTCATCCGTGATGGTCATCCTTGGATTAAGCGTGACCGAAGTGAATTCGCCGGAACCGTCGGCGTGTTCCACCATTTCGCCGGCGGCTTCGTCGGAGTAATCAGTTACAACAATCCCGGCGGCAACGCAGAGGTGCAGCACCCAGAGCATGTGGCACGCCGATAGCGCGCCCACCAGCAGGTCCTCTGGACTGTAGCGGGCCGGATCGCCACGGAAGAGCGCATCGGAAGAGCCTTGAATAGCTGCGGCTTTCTTCGGCCCCGTGATTTCATGATTGCGGCTGTACGCCTTGTATTCACTGGTGCCGGAACCCAGATTGCCCGTCCAGGTGGTTGTTGTTTGATAGTGATGAATTCGAGACATGCTTGCGCCCCAATACCATTTTGTCGCTTTGCTTAGACTATGGTCTACATAATGAGAACACGAACCGGAGAGTATGGTGTACACGGTGGTAACCTGGCTGGGTTTGCCGGTTCCGGCTCCGCCGGCGCCAAATCGCCGCAGCAACGTGCGCCTTCTTCGGCAGTGCACGCTGTGCTCCGCGATGGTGCTGAGCTGGGCGTCGGCGGGTTGCCAGCTCTTCGATCCCGACTATCGGGCCATCACGCGGGATCGAGGGGAGGTGCGGTTAATACGGGACTCCGATCGCGTGCAGCTCCTAATCTCGCAACAGAGTGCCAACCAAAGCCGGGAGCGTACCGAGGTAGACCGTTATCTGAAAGAACAGGCACGCATTCTTCAACAGAATAACCGATACGAACTAGAGCAGCTGCAAAAACATCCCGAGGTGTACATCCCGGAGCGCATAGCATTCCTGGATGCAATGGCGCTAGAGCCTACCATCGTGGTCCCGCCAAAGTCCTATTGTCGCGTGCTACAGCGCTCTACTGCGGTGTGCACTAGGCGTCCGCAGGAGAACCCGTACTTCGTCAGGGTTAGAATAACCAGCGGCAAGGACGCGGCCAGGAGGGTTGGGGCTGCTTAGGCGAAGGAATCGGCCTGACGGTGGCATGGCCATAGTCTGACCTTCGAATTGCTTGGCAGGCCCGAATGCATACGGCGAATCTATAGGTGGGGACCTCGCGTGGCATGAATAGACCAACTGAGAGTCATTCCTCCAAAGCATCGATTAGCAGGACCTCCGTGGCAATCGAACGTTAGGTCACGGCGTAAGACCCGCGAAAAAATCTGCGCAGGCACCGACTCCCTTACGGTCGCGGTTCGGTAACACTCTCTAAACCTGAGGCATCTTTCCGAGCCGCGAGCGTAAGCGACCGGTCGTCGCATCAGTCACCAGTCACCAGCAACCAGCCACAGCATGTGGTAATTTTGCAGTAGCATGGAGGCACCCATGAATCGGCGCAACTTCCTTCGCAATGCAGCGGCCGGCACCATCGCCCTGCACTCGTTTCCCTACCACCTCTTCGCAAATGGAACCAAGAAATACGCCACAGACCGCATAAAGCTGGGACCACGCGGCGTGGAGCTGAGCCGGCTGGCCATGGGCACCGGCACCGATGGCGTGGGTGGCAGTTCCAACCAAACTCGCAAGCTCGGCATGGCGGGGCTTGCGAATCTGTTCGATGCCGCCTACGATCAAGGGGTCACTTTTTGGGATTCCGCCGATCAATACGGAACGCACCCTCACGTCAAAGAAGCACTGAAACGGGTCAAGCGCGAGCGCGTCACGATCTTGAGTAAAACGCACGCGTCAACTGAAAAGGAAATGCGCGCTGATCTGGACCGCTTCCGGCGAGAGCTCGGTACCGACTACATCGACATTCTGCTGCTGCACTGCATGATGGATGACGACTGGCCCGATCGCAAGAAAGGCGCCATGGCCGTAATCTCGGAGGCGCAGGAAAAGGGAATCGTACGCACGCATGGCACTTCCTGCCACACCCTGGGCGCTCTCAAGGCCGCTGCGCGAAATCCGTGGGTGGAAGTGGATCTGGCGCGTATCAATCCCGCGCAAGCGCAGATGGATTCGGACCCCGCTACGGTGATCTCCGTTCTCAAGCAAATGAAGGCCGCTGGGAAAGGCGTCATCGGGATGAAAATTCTAGGGGCCGGGGCGTTGCGCAACCGCGTGGACGAGAGTTTGCAATTCGCATTGTCGTTGGATTGCGTGGATTGTTTTACCATCGGAAGCGAGAGCCGCGCCGAGATGGAAGATTTGCTGCTGAAAATTCCCGCGGCCAGCGTGCGCGGTTGATCAATATCAAAAGACAATAGGGAGGAAACATGTTGAAGTTGACCAAGATGATTCTGTGCTCGGTTGCTGCTATCACGGTTGCATCCGGCCTGAACGGCGCTATCCTGCATCCCGAAATGGCGGTAGCGGCCGACGCAGGCACTTATGATAAGCCCGCTGGGACTCTGGGGGAAAAACCGGCTGAGGCTTGGACCGCAACTACTATCGCCGCGGGCGTCGACAAGAAACCGCAGACGGGTAAAGTTGTTACCGAGGTCGGGGAGATTATCGATCTGTCGTGCTATCTCCAGCTCGGCAAGCATGGCGAGAAGCACAAAGCGTGCGGCACCAAGTGCCTTCAGAACAGCCAGCCGATCGGACTGCTGACTAAGAGCGGCGAGGTCTACATGCTGATGGAAGAAGAGCACGATCCCCGGCGTGACGGACAGACTACATTTCGCCAAGCTGCAATTGACAATTTCGCCAAGATCATCGAGGTTACTGGAACAGAGGCCTCGGTCGGCGGATACAAAGCGATTTTCGTTCAGGGCTACGTGAAGAAATAGGATTCTCGGAGTGAGAAAGCGCCTGGCTGCTGTTGGTTTACTGGCGCTTCTCGCCACCGGCTGCAATCGCGAACATAAGAAGGTTATCGCTGTTATCCCGAAAGGGAATTCCGATATTTTCTGGCAGTCCGTGCACGCCGGGGCGGTGAAGGCCGCTCGGGAGAATAATGTGGACGTGGCCTGGGACGGTCCTGCGACCGAAACCGACTACGGTGCGCAGCTTCAAAAAGTGGATGCGATGCTCAGCCGTCGCGTGGATGCTATCGCGCTTGCGCCAATCGATCGGCAGGCCCTGGTGAGCGTGGTCCATCGCGCCGCGGATCGCAAAGTTCCGGTAATCATTTTCGATTCGGGTATCGATACGGATCGTTTTGTCGCGCAAGTGGCTACCGATAATTACAAAGCCGGCCAAATCGCCGCCGAACGGATGGGGAAGGTTCTGGATGGCAAAGGCACTGTAGTGATGGTAGCGGTAAAGCCCGGCGCCGCGTCCACCGAAGCGCGCGAGAAGGGGTTTGAGGATATCATCCACCAGAAGTTTCCGGCCATCCAGATTCTGGATAAACGTTACGGCATGGCCTTGGTCTCTCAATCCCTGCTGGTCACCGAGAACATGCTTACCGCGCATCCGGATGTGGATGGAATCTTTTCGTCGAACGAGTCAACAACCATCGGCGCCGCCCAGGCGCTACGCAGCCGGCAACACAAGGTGAAGCTGGTGGGGTTCGACTGGAGCCCGACGCTGCTGGACGATCTTCAATCCGGGTTAGTGGATTCGCTGGTGATTCAAGACCCGTTCCAGATGGGATATCAGGCGGTGCTAACCGCGGTGAAACATTTGCAGGGTCAGCCGGTGACGAAAATTACAGACCTGGCGCCGCGGCTGATCGATCGCGACAATCTGAACGATGCCGCCATTCAACTGCAGTTGCATCCGGATTTGCAGAAGTATCTGGAATAGGTTGGCAAGACCGAGCCGCGATCGGAAGGGAGCGTGGGTAGATAGCAAAGGCGGGTTGAAGACGTTGTAGCGCACACGCTGGTGGGGCGGACCCCCTGGTCCGCAGGCCGACGCCCGCGTCGGCCTGCTGCTGGTACTTGTCGATGCTTGAGTTAGCGGGTCCAGGGGACCCGCGCGGACCAGGGGGTCCGCCCCACCATAGCGCGGCTCGGAATGAAATTGCTTAGCTGACGGCGAAACTGCTGGTGATCTTTGAAAAAATCGTGCTTACGGAAGGCATCAGACTGCTCGGAAAGATTCCTGCTACCACCACTGCCAGCGTCGCGGCTAACAGCGCGTACTCGATCATATCCTGACCATCTTCCTCCCGCCATAGCCTGTTCAGTAGTGAACGCATGTTCGTAGCCTTCCTACATTCAATATTGAAGCCGTTGCATGGGTATCGCAACCGAGAAATAACCGTAAGTCGATGGGCAAACATTCTTAGCCCATTAGTACTACTCTCATTACTGCGCGATCCTGTAAGAACATAGGAGTACATCCCCGATTTGCGGGACGACTGCTATAAACGTAATCGCATTGCCGGTAAGGGTGTAGTCTGCGCCGACCGCCATTCGCATGCCGTTGCGAAAGACATCCAGACTCGAAGCCGGGTTTGGCGCCTGGACCAAGGTGTAGGAATTGTTGACGCCATCGATGGTCCCGGAGGGTGTTTCGGCGTCTACGAAACCAACTGCTGGGAGGGTGGTCAAACGGTAGTCCGCAAGCAATATGTCGGTAGGCCTCGGCACGGCGTTGGCAAGGAATGTGATCGAGCTAGTCGCGATGGTGTAGTCCACGTTCTGGCTCAATCGCAATCCGTTGCGATAGAGCGTTAGGCTGGTGGACGGGTTCGGAGGGTTTGCGAGAGTAAATGCCGTATTGACGCCATCCAGCGTTCCGCCGGGAGTTTCCGCATCGACGAAGACGGTGGTGCCGACGCTCCCAGTTCCACAAGCGCCTGAGGTTCCATCTACGTGCATGCAGTCCGTCAAGTTTCCTACCGCTCCGTCCACCGCGCCCGAGACGTTGATCACGGCAGTCCGGGAAGCGGCGAACCCGGTACCCTGGACGGGACGAACATTCAGCGCGGCTTCGAGCCCCTGGACATCGCTCATCTGGACACTTGCGGTTTGCGCTGCGGGACCCGAAGTACTGACGGCGCCCGGACTAAGACGTACATCCCTGACTCGCAATGGCGTGACGCTGGGAAATACTACCCAGACTTCGGAGAACTGTGTATGCCCGCTGCTGTTGTATTGAACCGCATAGGTGGCAGGTGTGTTGGCGGTGGTGGTCGGAACCAGTTGCACGTACAGGTTGCCGTTACTAATCGTGAGCCGGGTCACCTGTGCCGCGATGTTCGATGTGTCGCCGGCCTCAAAGCTTTGCCAGGTGATGGTCATGAGGCCATTGAAACGATTTCCGTCCGCTGTGTACAGGATGTCTTGAATTGTAGTGAGGGCGGGCTGTGCCGCCATTCGCGGCGCCAGGTTCAACGTCAGCGCCAATGCCAGGGCGACGCAGAATAGCCACCGTCTGAAACTGAACATGCTGCCTCCAGGGAACAAATTTCGGCTTCAGGTTAGCCTACGAGTTCCAAAAGACAGCTGTCGCTGTTAGTGGCCCGCTGCAGCAAGTTTTTCAATTGGATGGCTTTGCGAGCGCCAAATTTTAGTGGAACGGTTGTGACTCGGGTTTAATACAATCGGTGCCGAGATAGGGCCGCAGGGCTTCAGGGACCAGGATAGTGCCGTCGGCCTGCTGGTAGTTTTCGACGATCGCCACCCAGGTGCGGCCGATTGGCAGACCGCTGCCATTCAGGGTATGAACGTACTCGGCCTTACCTTTGGCGGATTTTACTCGAATAGAGGCACGTCGCGCCTGATACGCCTCGCAGTTTGAGCACGAGGATATTTCCTTGTAACCGTTTTGCCCGGGGAGCCAAGCTTCGACGTCGTAGGTCTTAGCGGCCGAAGCGCCGGTGTCGCCGGTGGAGAGCACCACGGTTCGAAAGGGCAGGCCCAGCCGTTTCAAGATATCTTCTGCATTGGCCGTCATCTTTTCGAGCTCGTCATAGCTCTGATCCGGCATCGCGAACTTGACCATCTCTACTTTATGGAACTGGTGCACGCGGATAATGCCGCGGACATCACGCCCGTACGACCCAGCCTCGCTGCGAAAACAGGGCGTGTACGCGCACAAGGAAATGGGCAGCCAATCGGCGTCCAGGGTTTCGTCGCGAAAAAGATTAGTGACCGGCACTTCCGCGGTGGGCGATAGCCACAGGTCATGATCCTCCACTTTGAAGAGATCAGCCTTGAATTTGGGAAGCTGACCGGTTCCGTAGAGACTGGCCGAGTTGATCATGCAAGGCGGAAACACCTCGGTGTAGCCGTGTTCGCGGGTGTGCACGTCCAGCATGAAGTTCATCAGCGCGCGCTCGAGTTTCGCGCCCGCGCCCCAGTAAACTGCGAACCGGGCGCCAGTGATCTTGGCGGCCCGTTCCAGATCCAGGATGCGCAGATCGGCGCCCAGGTCCCAATGCGGCTTGGGTTCGAAATCAAACTGACGCGGTTGGCCCCAGCGCCGCACTTCGACATTATCCTCGGCGGTCTTACCCACCGGCACGGATTCGTGCGGAATGTTCGGAATGCCCGCTAGCATGGTCCGAAACGATTCATCCAGTTCCTTCACCTTGTCGTCCAGAGCCGAGATTCGCTCGCTCATGGACCGCACTTTCTGCTGGCGATCTTCGGCATCCAGACCCTGCTTACGAAGCTTGGCGATTTCCGCGCTCTCGGCGTTCTTTTGCGCCTTGAGCTGCTCGGACTCCGTAATGGCGGCCCGCCGTTCGGAATCGAGTGCTCGAAACTCCTCGACGTTCAAAACGAAGCCACGCGTAGCAAGCCGTTGCGCGATTGCGTCCAGGTTGGCCCGAAAATGAGACAAATCATGCATGCAAGTTTTATTCGCGTTTATCCGCGTTCATTCGCGGCCTAAAATCTTACCGCTCCGAGATCGGCACCCAAACCTGTCCCACAGGCTTCCCGGTGTAGTCGGCGCGTGGCCGTATCAACCGGTTGTTGCGGTATTGTTCCAGGATGTGCGCCGTCCATCCGGACATGCGGCTGACCGCGAAGATGGGCGTGAACAGGTCGATTGGAATACCCAGCGAGTAGTACGTGGAAGCGGAGTAGAAATCCACGTTGGCGTTCAAGCCTTTCTGCTCTTTGATGGTCTCTTCGATGTTCTTGGAGGTGAGATATAGATTCAAGTGGCCCGTTCTGCGCCCGAGTTCCTCAGACAACGCCCGCAGATGCGTAGCGCGAGGATCTTCGGTATGGTAAACGCGGTGGCCGAAGCCTGGCACCTTCTTCTTGTCCACCAGCATTCCCTTCACGTGGTCGAGTGCTTTTTCTCCGGCGGCCAGCAGCATGCGGATGACATCTTCATTTGCGCCGCCGTGCAATGGACCCTTCAGGGCTCCAATGGCGGACGTCACCGCAGAATGAATATCGGACAGCGTGGCGGCTGTTACGCGAGCGGCGAAGGTGGAGGCATTCAGTTCGTGATCGGCGTGCAGAATTAGAGCGATGTCGAAAACATGCTCCATCACGTCGTCGGGCTTCTTGTCGGTCAGAGTGTAGAGGAAATTGGCGGCGAATCCAAGTTTTGGATCGCCCTCAACCACGGGCTTGCCATTGCGCAGACGGTCGAAGGTGGTGACGATGGTCGCGGTCTGCGCCATCAATCGAGCGGCCTTCTCTTCGCTGGCTTGGATGGAATTATCGCGCGCCAGTGGATCGTACAAGCCCAACATGGAGACTGCGGTGCGCAGCACGTCCATGGGAGGCATCTTGGTTACAGTGCCCAGGAAGCTGACCACTTCCGGCGGGATGGGCCGATAGCGAACCAGGTCGGCCTTCAGAGCATCCAGCTCGGACTGCTTCGGCAAGCTGCCATGCCACAGCAGGTAAATGATCTCTTCGAAGGTGGCGTTGTCCGCCAGGGTGTGTATGTTGAAGCCACGGTAGCTGAGAATCCCGCGATCTCCATCAATGAAGCAAATCTCAGACTCGGCGGCAACAATTCCCTCGAGTCCCGCTTGTGTGACTGCCATATCTGTCCTCTGTTCCTAAGCGCCCACTTCATCGTCAACGTATGAAGCGCGCTTGTGGAGTGAAACACCAGTTTACAGGATTTGGCGCACGGATTTCTTCGGCTAAGATTAGGTATGCACCGCTTCGTCCTGCACAACGGCGACATTGTGGACGCCCATCAGAAAACTCTCTCGGCCGGCCAGGTTGGCCTGCTCAGCGGTTGGGGCGTGTTCAGCACCATCCGTGTGGCGGACGGAGTGCTCTTCGCTTTCGAGCGGCATTGGCTGCGCATGCGCCAGGACGCTGTCCGG
>Ga0182024_10013046_pt1 | contig 16305 bp, 14 predicted proteins | sample P32metaG_FD_120480 | JGI IMG/M metagenome (GOLD analysis project Ga0182024, IMG submission 120480) | Permafrost microbial communities from Stordalen Mire, Sweden - P3-2 metaG (Illumina Assembly) | ecosystem: Environmental > Terrestrial > Soil > Wetlands > Permafrost | place: Sweden: Stordalen... | reverse complement strand
GAAAGAGACTCGAACCGTGGATCAACGCCTGCAGTTCTTATCGAGCTATCAGAGGGAAGAAATGTCCGTGACCGATCTGTGTCACGAGTACGGCATCTCGCGTCCAACTGCTTACAAGTGGATAAAGCGTTACGACGAGGTTGGGCCTGAAGGACTGCTCGATCTGACGCGCACGCCGCACAGTTCGCCGCACGCAACATCGGCGGAGATAGAGAACGAAATCCTCGCGTTACGGAAGCGGTTCCCCTCATGGGGAGCGAGGAAGCTCAAGGCGCGACTGGAGCGCATGAACCCGAACGTGAGTTGGCCGGCGGCAAGTACGGTGGGTCAGATCCTCAGCCGGGCCGGGCTCACCAATCCGAAGAGGAAGAAACGGCGCGCCACGCCCAGTTCGCAACCATTCTCGATGGTCACTGCACCCAATCAGCTTTGGTGCATGGATTTCAAGGGGTATTTCCTGACGGGCGATGGCTATCGCTGCGATCCGTTCACGATCACCGATGCACACAGCCGCTTTCTGATTCGCTGCCAGGCGGTCGCACGCATGGACCTCGCCCAGGTAAGCGCAGTTTGCGATGCCTCGATGCGAGAATACGGCGTGCCAGAGCGCATTCGAACGGACAACGGCGCACCATTCGCGGGCGTCGGCTTACTGGGTCTATCGAAGTTGTCGCTGGGATGGATGAAGCTCGGCATCGTTCACGAGCGCATTCAGCCGGGGCGACCTCAGCAGAACGGGAGACACGAACGAATGCACCGCACACTGAAGGAGGACACTGCGAAACCGCCAGCCCGCACCGTGACGGCACAGCAGAAGAAGTTCGACCGGTTTCGTTTGGTGTTTAATCATGAGCGTCCACACGAGGCTCTCGGCAACGAGACGCCGGGGAGCATTTATGTACCCAGCACACGGCTGCTCCCTAGCAGAGTAGCTGGCTTCGTATATCCCAGGCCGTTCCAGACGCGGCGTGTGAACAACAGCGGAGACATTAGCTGGCACAAGGGCCGGGTTTTCGTGAGCGAAGTGTTCCGCAACGAAGAAATCGGACTTGAACAGATGGACGAAGACGTGCATCGCGTCTTCTTCTGCAACACCGAGCTGGGCGAATTCAACAGTTCAGAGATGAGATTCCGTCCGGCGCTACGAGGCCAGTCGCTCGGAGGGACGTAGAGGGAGAAGAATAAAACTCTATGCCTCCCGTGATTGAACCCCTTCCGACTAGCCTGTCGCTCCGCGCGAAACTGTGGATGCGTCAATGCAGTCTCGACGAGTGACATCAGCCGAGACATCGATGATTGTGTCCACGAGTGCGACACGGGCCGCAGCCGGGGCGAATTCGAAGAGAAGGCGATCATTCGACAGCCGCACTCAAGAGTTCGCCCTGTTGGCGGAAAACTGACGCGCTAACTCGCAGATATGGGCCGGATCTGCGAGATTTTCCTTTACTAGACTCAACACGAGTTGCTCCGCTGACCCGCCGAACATGCGATGAATTATGTCTTGCAGCATAGCAACAGTCACTTTCTCCCGAGAAACGAGGGGATAATATACGTAGGCCCTCCCCTGAAGTGTGCGCTTTACCTTGCCCTTCCTCTGAAGGATGTTCAGCACGGTTTGAACTGATGTATAGGCGAGCACAGATGTGGGACTGAGAGCCTGGCGGACAACCTTTACACCTGCAGGACCGACCTCCCAGAGCGCCTGCATGATCCTGAGCTCAAGCGGAGTCAGGGAGAGAGAACGTTTGCGCGGGACTGCCATCGATAGTCATGCCTTTCATTTCTGCTTTCGGATCATCCTAAGAAGGTCTTCGACCCGCCAGCTGCGAGCCCTGGCATGCTTGATGGACAATTACGATGCTGTGATGAATCGATGACTGGCGAATCTATTCGGCGCGAAGGGCCTTAATTGGGTCCACGCTCGCCGCACCTCGTGCCGGTAAATAGGCCGCACTGAGCCCACTTATCAGTAGCAGGGCCGCCGCGCATCCTAGAGTCCACCCGTCGTGCGCGGTAACCCCGTACAGAAAGCTCTGTATCAGCCGAGCCGATGGCAATGCCAGCGCGGCGCCAAGAGTCAAGCCCACCAGCAGCATAATGGCTGCCTGTCGCATCACAAGCCATAGGACATCTCTACGCTGCGCTCCGAGCGCAATGCGCACGCCCATCTCGCGTGTTCGCTGCGTCACTGTATACCTCAGCAGCCCGTACAATCCCGCTAAGCACAGCAGCAACGCCACCCCTCCGAAGATTTCGAGCAAATGCGCAGCCAGACGCTGGCTCCCGAACGAATCCTCCACCACTTGCTCCATGGTGTTGAAGGTGGCGCGCGAAAGATCCGGATTCGCCTGCCCGAGAATCGAGCGCAACTCCGGAATGATAGAGTCAGGCGCACGCTCAGTGCGCACCGCCAAATCCATGGCAACCGTGGATGGCTGGTAAAAGCCACTGTCCGGGGTGAGCTGCCGAAGGCAAATTTCCACCTCAGGCTGCGAGGGCTCTCCGATCTTTGCCTGGCGCTCGTCGTCAATGATTCCGATAATCTTTGTCTGCGTATTCTTGCGCAGATTCATGAAGCGCTGCCCAACGATGGCGGCGGGATCGTGCGCATTGGGCGAGTGAAGCCGCGCATACGCCAGGTTCACGACAACTACTGGTTCCGAGGTCGCCGTATCCTGATCGTCAAAGAATCGCCCGGCGACCATCTTAAAGCCGAAAATGCGACGAATGTCCGGACTCACCGGCTTCAGTACCGCGATAGAACTTTGGCCATTCATAGCCAGCGTCAGCTTGATGCTGAAGCTCTGCCCTAGAGGCACTTCGGACATGAAACCGGCCGCTTCGACGCCTTGTAAATGCTGCACCCGATCGAGCAACGGTTGATACAAGTCGACGATCATGTTCCGGCCGGAATAGCGGTAAGAGGGAGTGGCTAGATGTGCGACCATGATGTGATCGGTGCGATATCCAAGCGGCACATGGCGCAGCGTGTAAATGGTGCGAAGCAAAAGGCCGCAGGCCATCAGCAGCGTCAACGATAGCGCCACTTCGCAGATAACCAGTATGCTTCGCGCGCGGTTTTGCCGGCGCCCGCTTCCCGATTGCTGCCCTCCCTGCCTTAAAGCTGGCTCGATAGGAGCGCAGGCTGCGAGGAATGCCGGCCACGCCGAAGAAACCAGTGCCGTCAGGAGTGTAAGCCCGCACAACACCGCAAGAATCGTGAAGTTCACGTGGGCGGAAAGATCCACGTTTAGATGAGCAGGTTTGACATTGCTAACAAGCCGCAGCGCGCCCAGCGCCAGGCCCGTCCCCAGCAGTGCACCGGCGCCGCTCAGCACCAGGCTTTCCACTATGAGCTGTTGCAGGATACGAGATCGGCTCGCACCTAGCGCGCCGCGCATCGCGACTTCGCGCTGCCGCGCAGCACCTCGAGCGAGCAGCAGGTTCGTGGCGTTCACACTGGCGATCAGCCACAGTACCCCGACCGCGGCAAGTAGGGCCAGGAGCGCCTTGCTAATGTCGGCCGCCACCAGCGAGTCGGCATAGGATTTCACTTCGGCATCGGAACGTTCTTGACGAACTCGCGCATCCGTATAAGCGGGGGCGATGCCCTTCTGAATCGTGGTCATCTCCGCCTGCGCGGTTTTGATGCTGGCCTCGGGGCGGAGCCGTGCGATCACAGAGTAATCGGGAGAATTGTAGTAGCGTGTTTTGTCTTCGTCGTCGAGCGTGATCGTAGTCCATACCTGCGGAAACGAAGGACCAAATGGAATCTCGATCCCAGGGGGCATCACCCCGACCACAAGGTACGATTTGTTATTGATCTTTACGTTCTTTCCCAGAATTTGCAGATCGCCGCCGTACGCTGCCTTCCATGCGGCATCACTGAGAATGACTGTATCCGCATTCTTGCCGACTGCAGACCCCGCCGGCTCCTCCACAAAATCCCGTCCGAGGGACGGGCTGACGCCAAGCGTGGCAAACAGGTTGGGACTGATCATCTCTGCGCTGATTTGCATCCCGCCGCCGTTGCTCCCTTCGAGAAAATTGCGCCCTGGCATTCCGTTGGAAAAAGCAATTTGGCTGAACGAGCGGCTTCGTGCCATCCACTCCTCAATGTCGAGCCAGGGAGCACCCGACCGACCAGAGTCCTTGGTCCCGTGCTCCTGAATAGCAACTAGCCGGCCTGCATCGCGATAAGGGAGCGGGCGCAGTAGCACATGGTCGACAACGGTAAACATGGCCGCCGCCGCGCCGATGCCCAGAGCTAAAGTACCAATCACAGTTGCGGCGAATCCGGGAGAGCGTCGCATTTGCCGGACCGCATAGCGGAGATCTTGCAAGAGCCGATCCACCCACAACCATCCCCACATCTCCGTTGCGATATCTTCGACGAGCGCTACGTTCCCGAACTCGCGGATCGCAGAAACCCGCGCTTCCTCAGGTTTCATGCCACGCTCGATGAGATCCTCGGTTGCCATCCGGAGATGCGACTCGAGCTCTTCAGCTATGTTTTTCTTGCGGTGCGCAAATGATCCAAGCGACGGCATCATATCTCATTGCCCTCCGGCTCGCGATCTATGATCGAAGTCACCGCCTGGACAATCCGCTGCCATCGGCCCAGATCGGCGGCGAGTTGCTTCTTGCCCGCTGCCGAGAGCCGGTAGAACTTTGCGCGTTGATTGCTCTCACTCTGCTTCCAGTCCGAAAGGACCCAACCCTGCCGCTCTAGACGATGTAGAGCGGGGTATAACGATCCAGTTTCAATCTGCAACATCTCTCCAGAGTTTGCGCGAAGAGCCTGCACAATGCCATATCCGTGTTGTGGGCCCCACTGCAGCGTTTTGAGAATGAGCATGTCCAGCGTTCCCTGCAACACTTCCACTCTGTTTTTGTATGCGCGCTCTCGAGTCATGATGTAGACACTCTACTCCCAATTGCTGTAGGATGTCTACTGTCTTAGTGCCAGCCCTGCCGCAAGCCGAGGTAAATACGAGGGATGAAGATCCGGACAGAGTTCAATATCGTTCTTGTAACGATCCTCTCAAGGGCGGCGCTCTGCGCTGTGATTCTCTGCTCGGGGTGTGTGCGCCACAGGATCTCAATTGGGGACGGCTACTTTATTGATGACAAAGGCGGCGTCCCAATGCTTGTACCTAATGCCGGGCAGAACATCAATTCCGGGGAATTTCAGGCGGTGACCGTCACTCTTCCTACTGGCACGTCTGTAGCGAAGATTCGAGTGCATGAGGATTGCGCAATACAAGGCCCCGTCTTTTCGTTGCAACCAGGCTCTGGTTCGAATAACAGGTCCTGGGGTGTTAGGAGCCCGAGCGCCACCGGATGGGATACGGTCAGCGGTCAAGCTGAAGTTGATGCGCAGTGGAGACTATTCATCCGCGAACTCGCTCGCATGCATGACCAAGGATGTTTCCCCTCCGATCTCACCACACAATTCATACGATCTGCAATTACCGAGAGGATTCCGCTACCCGCCAATCTGGTGCCGATCTTTATGTATTCCGATCGAGGGGGACGCTTTGTCAACCTCGCACCGGATATGGAGATTAGGATTCAGAAAGTCTTGTCCACGGGAACCTCGATCAAAACAGGATCGGATACCTCTCTTCGCATATTGACTGTGCACTATGACGTTGTCTCACGTCACGGTGGAGGAATCGGGTTGAGGCTCAACCATCGCCCGGACGGTGCAAAGAGGGCCTCGCTTGGGGCAGAAGACCGGCGATTCCTTACACTGGATCAGCAATTTGCCCCGACATCAATGTTGCGAGTTTTCCTAGAAGGGTTTTCAGAGGGAAAGTCAGAGTCTGCTCCGATTCTTCTTGGCGCTTCCGATGCCACACAACTTGATTTGCTCACTGATCTTATCGCGAAAAGAAACTCAGTCGCGTGCGTTAGCTCGCCTGAGGCTGTCTGCGTTGATCTTCCAACCGGTTCGGTTAGTCTCTCCTCTGTCATCTGGATAAACGGCCGCCGGACCGCCATTGCATTCGGGACGTCACTTGCTTCTCAGCTTTTTCTTCTTCCCCAGCCGAAACAGGCCGAAGCGTTGGAATCGGTTCAGGTAATTCGCCACCTAAGTCTCGACCGTTACGCGAACATTCAAATTACGCGTACCATAGAGGGCGCACAACAACTGCTCCTTCTCCCGGGAGACAGAATTGTGTGGAAAGACTGAGTACTGCATCGTCGTTACAGTGACAGGGGATGTCCACAAATTCAGAGTGTCGGATGGTTCAGTCAAGATTACCTGGCGATAGAAAACCATGGAATTAATTGGCGAGTGCTGACCTGAATAGAAGCTGAAAAATGCAATTTGCCAAAAAAGCCATGGAAATGCCGGGGTATGGAAAGCATGGAAAGCCAAGAAGCCGGCTTTCCACCCTTCCCACACCCCTTGGAAATCCCTGCGGGATTACCACGGCTACGGCTACGACTATCATGTATCTGAAGACCGACAAAGGCCGCCGGAAACCCGCAATCAGAGCCACTCTCACCGCAAGGGGCTTGTAAACCATGTCCCCGGTCTGAAACGTAAAGGATGTCCCGGTACTCTCACTCCCCTTAGCTGGTGTTGCTTTTGTTGTTGCTTTTCAGAAGATCAGGGCCGGTGTTGCGGGCAGGAACGAGACTGTTACGAAACTCGATGCTCAGGCCTTGCTGGTAGCTGGCCCGACTTTCAGGTCGCTGACCGCCCCGATCTCCATCGATTGCGTCTCGAAGACTCGATGAACAAGGGCAGTCGTCGAATATCAGTAGCGGACGGCTTTTTCGCGGCACGGGATGAATAGAATCACGCCCCAACAAAAAAGTTTCCCATAGATGTTCGAGTGGTGTACAATTGTCTTCCATAGAAGTTCGAGTGGAGAGAGTGCATGCCCAAACGAATGAAGCCGGACGGAGAGATGCTTAAAGGCACCTTAGACATGATGATCTTGCGGTCGCTAGTTGGCGGCGATGCGCATGGACATACTGTTGCAAAGATCATCGAGCGTACCTCGGAAGACGTTTTGGAAGTGGAACAGGGGTCGCTTTACCCTGCTCTGCACAGACTTGAGGATCGTGGATGGGTATCTTCCTACTGGGGATCGAGCGAGAACAACCGCAAAGCTAAGTTCTATCGGCTGACAGCGATGGGCCGAAAGCAGCTCGTCCGTGAGACGAGCCGGTGGCGGCAGATGACCCGGGCGATTGGTCTCGTGATGGGCGAAGAATTTGCTGAGACTGGAGGTGTGCAATGAGTTGGAGCAGGTTCTTTCGTAGAAAGCGCGCGGATGCAGATCTGCTGGACGAGATCGAGAGCTACATCAGGGAAGAAATTGCCGAAAACAGGTCGCGGGGCATGTCAGAAGAAGAGGCGAACCGCCGAGCACGGATCAAACTCGGTAATCCGACCACGGTACGCGAGTCGCTGTGGCGGCAGAACGCGATTCCATTGATAGACAACCTTGCCCGAGATTTCCGCTATGCGGCACGAACCCTACTGCGCACACCAGGTTTTTCGTTGGTCGCAATCGGGGTAATGGCACTGTGTATCGGCGCTACGACGTCTTTATTCACGGTGGTACGATCGGTTCTACTCCGGCCGCTTCCTTTCCGCGATCCTGATCGGCTCGTGATGCTCTATGAGCATTTCCGTGATCCCAGCATGAATGCTCAGCAGTACAACTACAGCGCCGTTTCTCCGGCCGACTTCTACGATTGGCGAACCCAAACTCATGGCTTTGAGGACATGGCCGCGTGGCGTTGGTGGCAATTCAACCTAACAGGGGATCGCGGAGAATTGCCGGAACTCATTAGCGCTGCCGGCGGAAGCTGGAATCTGTTTCCGCTGCTGGGAGTGCACGCAGTCATCGGACGCACGTTTACCGAGAGCGAAGACCGTCCAGATGGAAACGCCGTTTTGCTTACGTGGAGTATGTTCGAACGACGGTTCGGTGGGGATCAGGCGATCGTCGGCAAGCAAATCCATCTCGACGGGAAACCCTATACCGTGGTGGGCGTACTTCCGAAGTGGTTCAATTATCCGGACGCGAAGATGCAGGTCTGGGTTCCCTACGAATCTGGGCTGCCACCCGCGATCCTGCAACATCATGACTTTCACTTCACCCGTGTGGTGGCGCGCTTGACGCAGGACGTTAGCCTGGCCAACGCTCTGAGCCAAGTAGGGGCGGTACAGTACGGACTGCATATGCAGAACCTGAACTCGTCGGTGGCCGAAGATGTAGCATCGAAAACCCTAATCCAGGATCTTGCACAAGATGTGAACAAACCGCTAGTTATTCTTCTCTGTGCTGTCGTATGCATGCTGCTCATTGGTTGCTTGAATGTGGCTAACCTGATGGTGGCGCGGTCCACTGCGCGGCAAAAGGAAATTGCCATTCGTAGTGCAATGGGGGCGCAACGAGCAACTTTGATTCGTGGACAATTGATGGAGAGCGTACTGGTCTCGATCATCGGCGGCGTCGCTGGAGTGCTTCTGTCATTGGCGGCAACGAAGTGGCTGGCCCAGACCTGGAAGGACCTTCCTAGCGCGCAGAGTATTCACGTCGACGGAGTAGTTCTCGCATTTGCCTGCGCCATTATCTTTGCAGCGGCTCTGCTGGCGGGCTTGCTGCCAGCGATCTCGTCCACAGGCAAAGGAGCGATCGCAGTACTCCAGGCTTCTTCACGGAGCGGAACGGGTAGCCAACGCCGCACTGCATTGCGAAAAACGCTGCTTATCGTCGAAATCGCGACGACGGTCGTCCTCTTGATCGGTGCAGGCCTTCTGCTAAAAAGCTTCTTTCGGCTGCGGACGACGGATGTGGGCTGTGCTACCGACAATGTGCTGACGATGGATTACAGCCTTCCCCCAAAGAAATACGATAGCCCGGAGAAGGTAAACGCATTTAACGAAGCGCTGCTGGAGCGGGTGCGTACAATGCCGGGTGTAAATTCTGCAGCATTGGGGTCGATGGTGCCAGGAGCAGGAGCTGGTGAGGGCGATGACTTTACAGTTCCCGAGCAGCCGCCGGTTGGTAATGGCAAGGCCTCACCCACCGCACTCTACCGGAGGGCCGACCCTGGATATTTCAGCGCATTACATATACCGCTCCTGAATGGACGCTTCTTCACAAGAGATGATCGTGTCGCTCATCCACGAGCGATCATTGTCAGCCGCCAGCTAGCGCAACAGTACTTCCCCGGTGACAATCCGCTGGGTAAGCATATCCATATCCCGGCGCACGGCAACGCCGATTTCGAAATCGTCGGAGTTGTCGGCGACACACTTCATCAAGTAGGTCAGGCAGGCAAGCCAACGATGTACGTCCCGATTCTTAGCGGGGAGAATGATGGCGGAATAACTCTGGTCGTGCGGGCTGCGTTCGATCCGATCGCACTTTCACTCCCGGTGCAGAAACAGATTGCGCAGCTCGACCCTGACTTGCCGGTTTCCGATGTTTTTACCATGCAGCAGATCCTTGAACGATCTTTGGGCAACGCTAGTCTGAGTGCAAGTTTAGTACTAGCCTTCGCCGTGTTGTCGCTGGTGCTGGCATCCGTTGGGTTGTATGGGGTCCTCTCTTACCTTACAACGCAGCGCACCGGTGAAATTGGTCTTCGTATGGCTCTTGGAGCGCAACGCAAAGAGATTTTGGGTTTGATGCTAGGCGATGGTCTGCGTCCCGCGCTGTATGGGTTGGTTGTAGGCCTTGGTGTTGGAGCCGGAGCGGTACGCCTGATCCAGTCCATGCTCTATGGAACTCGGCCCCTTGATCCGTCGATCTTCGCGATTGTGGCTGCGACTCTGATAGTGGTCGCGGCACTGGCCTGCATAGTTCCGGCATGGAGAGCGTCGCGGATCAATCCAATGCGGGCATTACGAGCCGAATAGGTCTCAGTTGCGGCTATGCCGCGGCTGCAAGAGCATTGGCTCTCAAATGCTCATGTGGCCTTCCTTCTCCCTTTCTCCTTCGGGGGAAAGGGAGACCTTTTACCGGGGATAACTGCGCGCGATTGGACCGGTTTCTTTAGCCCTGTACGGTTTCTTAAGTCATTTGAAGAGCAGCGAAGGGCTTTGTGTCTAAACAAGCTTGGGCCAACTTTAGATTGAGGAAGTTTGAATGACCAGAGGCAGGAGGCACACACCCGAACAGATCATTACTTTGCTGCCACAGATTGAGACGATTAGAAAGAACGGTCAGGAAACCCCGAGGGCATGTATTGAAGTTGGAATCAGCGAACCGACGTACTATCGATGGCGCGCAGAGTTTGGTCGTCTTACCGTTGACCAAGCCAATCGTCTAGGAGAACTGCAGCAAGAAAACGATGCGCTTAAGCGTGAATTAGCTGAGATGGTTATCCATTTGACTCAGGTACTACAACCTGTTGTGTTGCGGGGAGTGGGAGATGGCCAATTAGCGACTCGGCGATTGTCACTGCGATACGCGATCACAAAGGCAAGTGCGCTTCAATGTGCTGATCCCGACGTACGGGGGAAGGCGAGGAGTCAGTGAGGTCGGCTGAAGGAGATGATCATCGCAAAATATGCTACGGCAATAGCACCTCCACCGACAAACTTCCACCACTTGTTTGGCTCTGAGCCGCGGCGTACAACCGCAAAAAGACTGGCGACAATAAGTATGAAGTGCCCGATTCCGCCCAAGGTCACCATTATTGGTACAAGTTGCTCTGTATGGCCATGGTGCAGCAAGGACCAGAATGCGACCCCACCTGTCACCATGAGGTGGGTGAGGAAAAGATTGATTCCAGATGACGACAAGCGCGTTACTTACGTGGGAGCACCAGGTGGAAGCGGAATGGTTGTGCCGATACTACTTTTGTCGGAGTGGGGAACCAAGAACATATCTCGACCAAAGTCATTATTCTGTCCTTAGCGCCCGCACCGGATCCACTGACGCAGCCCGCCGCGCCGGAATTACTCCCGCCACGCAGGCCGCCGCCAGCAGCATCCCCACAGCGAGCACCAATGCACCGCTGCTCACTGTCGTTAGCTCATATAGCTGTGACTTCACCAGCGTGACTCCGTAGAACGCCACAGGAATTCCGATCACAAGCCCGAGCAGCGTCTGCAACAACACGCTGCGAAGGATCATCGCCACCACGTCGCTGCGATTCGCACCCAGCGCCATGCGGATGCCAATCTCGCCCGTCCTCCGCACGACCGTGTACGAAGTCACCCCATGCAGCCCCACCGTCGCCAACAGCAGTGCCAGGCCGCCGAACAATGTCATCAACGTCGACAACATCCGCTCGTGCGTGAATCTACCTGCGATCTGCGCATCGAAGGTCTCGAACTTCTGCATCGCTAGATTTGGATTGATTGCCATCAGCGTCCGCCGCGCAACCGACTCCATGTCGGTCATCGGGTATGCTGTCTCAACCACGATAGCGCCCGCATAGCCTGCCTCCGACGGCTGTGTCAGGGGACCAAAGTACATGGGGTGTGTCCCGTTCCAGCGCACGTCGGTGTAAGACGTTCCTTCCGCTACGCCGACAATCTCGTAAGGCTTAGCAGGATCTCCTCCAGCAGTAAAGCTATGTCCGATCGGATTCTCTCCCGCCTTGAAGAGGGCCTTGATAAAGTCCTCGTTCACTACCGCAACATGCGGCGAAGTGGCTGTGTCCTGCACGGTGATTCCACGCCCCATCAGAACATGGGTTCCCACCGAATCGAAGTATTCCGCATTCACAATGATGTTCGTAGCAGAGGTGTGCACCTTGGGCTGTCCCACCAGTTGAATTCCGTAGCCGTCATTGTTGCCTTCCATCGGCGTAAAAGTACTTACACCCACCTTCACTACACCCGGAATTGCATGAAATCGTTCCTCCAGGGTTCGGTAAAGTGCGTTCACCTGCTCATCTTTGTAACCCGCCGCCTGTGCATTGATATGGACGATATAGCGGTTCTTCGACTCCAGCTTCATATCCGTATGCCGCAGCCTGCCTAGGCTTTGTGAAAATAGCCCCGCGCCCACCAGTAATACAACCGATAGCGCCGCCTGCAGTACCACCAGACCGCGTTGCAGCAGTGAAGCACCGCCCGCCGTTGTCCGAGTCCCGTTGCGCAAGGCATCCGCTGGCGGAGCTCCGGCACCGATCAGCGCCGGAGCCACGCCAAACAGCACGCCTGTCGCTATCGCCACACATATCGCGAACCCCAGCACCGCCATGGAAGGGCGAGAACTGATCGGCAGATGCTGATCGCCCGGAAAAGCCAGCATCAGCAGCATCCGTGCTCCTCCGTATGAAACGGCCAAGGCCGCTAAGCCGCCGATTCCCGCTAGCAGCAAGCTCTCCGTTAGTAGCTGTCGAACAATCCGCTTCCGCATCGCGCCCAATGCCGTCCGCACGCTCATCTCCATTTTTCGCTGCATTCCACGCACCAGCAAAAGGTTGGCAATGTTAGCGCACGCAATCATCAGCACGAGCCCGGCAATCCACATCAACAGCTTAAGGTTTGAAGCGTAGCTCTCCTGCATCGACTGCGTGCCCGCGCCGCCTGCAGTCAGCACTAAATGCGCCTTTGCAATATCCGCAGCCGAATAGTCTGAATCCGCCTCATACACTCGCTTAAGTTCCGCGCTCAACTTCTCCTGCAATGGGATCAGTGCAACCCCCGGCTTCACTCGCCCAATAATGTCCAGCCACTTCTGTCTCGGGTCTCGCAGACTCTTTCCACCCGCCTCGTCGGGCATCGTTCGAATTGGCAGATAGAATTCCGGCGGCGTGCTCGACATACGATCGCCAAAGAAGCTCTCGGGTGCCACACCGACCACGGTCACTGGCTTCGTGTTCATCCAGAAGGTGTTTCCAATCACCGAATCATCGCCGTGGTAATCGTTCTTCCATGTCGCATAACTCATCACCGCAACCAGAGGTGCACCGGCGATATCGTCGGTATCGAAAAGCAGGCGTCCTGTTGCAGGCTGTAGTCCAAACATGCGGAAGTAGTTTCCAGAGACAAACTCTCCCATCCGCGGCTTCCCAGCCTCTCGGCCTCCATCACGCCGTATTACGACTGGCCGATTCTCGAACCCCGCCTGCATCGCCGCAAGCTCTTCAAACTCCGGCGTATTCCTCTTCATCTGCTCATAGGTGTCGGTTGAAAACATGCTGTAGTCTCCCTCCGGGTTCGGCCCGGAGTTCTGGCAACAGTCAGCACGATCGCCCAATCGCACCAGCGCCTTCGGGTCGACCACCGGCAGGTTCTTCAGCAACACTGCTTTCACCAGCGTAAAGATCGCCGCATTCGCACCAATCCCCAGCGCCAGCGTGAGGATCGCGGTAACCGCAAATCCCGGGGTCTTCCACAACTGTCGCAGCGCGAAACGCACATCTTGCACCAGGTTCTCCAACCATCCCCATCCCCATGCCATATAGCTCTGCTCCTTGATCGAAGTTGGATTACCAAATCTGCGAAACGCCGCGCGCCGTGACTCGGACGAAAGTACACCAGCCTCTGTCTGCTCCCGCTCTCGCAGCTCCAAATGCAGACGCATCTCTTCTTCTAGGTCTGCGTGAAATTGCTTCCGGCAAAACAGCATGCGCAAACGGCGCAAAAGCTCATGGATTTTATTCATCACTCGATCCTCACGCCGTCTGGATCACGCGTCCGATCGCCCCCATCACGCGCTCAAACTGCGAGACCTCCAGCACCAGTTGCTTGCGACCAGCGGCCGTCAGCCTGTAGTAGCGCGCACGCCGGTTTCCAGCCGTCGTCCCCCACTCCGCCGTCACCCAGCCTTTGATCAACATTCGCTGGAGCGCCGGATACAGCGACCCCTCTTCGACCTGCAGCACATCGTCCGAAGTGCGCTGAATCGAATTGGCAATCTCATATCCATGCAGCTCGACATGCCGCGCCAGCGTCTTCAGGATCAGCAGGTAAAGCGTGCCTGGCGGAATCTCATCTCGATTCAAACAACACCTCTCCAACCAAACAAGAACTCCAGCATAGCCAGGCTATGCCACTAACAGGCTACTGCCATAGTCAAACTATGTCAAGAGAAGTTGGCGACTGCCTCGACTCTGGTGCGTATAGCTAAGATCGGTATCGACAAATAGGCTTCTCGTCAGCAGTCGCTGCGGAATGGACGGTTCGACGAGTTTCGTAACAACCTCGAGGGCGTTACGAAACTCGCGGCAGCAGTAGGTCAGGGAAAGGGCTGACGATTCACTTGACCGACCTTAGGAGCTTCGATCCGCAAATCGTGCGGGGATTTTATCTGGCGTGAAGGAGTTCCTTCGTCAGTTTCGCCGCCCCAAGGACATTCGTGATTCGCTTCAGGTTGTAGGCCATCGTCGCGATGCCGATTTCGGCTCGTGCACCGGCTAACCCACGCATCAACAGACGGGGATGTCCGAAGATACGGTATTTGATCGTAGCGAACGGATGTTCAACCGTGCATCGGCGCAGTCTCATTGCTTCCGGTGTAACGCGCTCGTGCATCCGGTTTAGTGCCTCTTCGTACAGATGGCGAGCTAAACCACGTCTCGGAGCTTGTGTGCAGCGTGACTTCAGCGAGTAGGCGGCACAGTCGGTAGACGAAGCTTTATACATTGTGTATCGGTCTTTGTGGTTGGTATGCTTGCGCAGCAGCCTCTTGTCTCCAGGACAGGTGTACGTATCGCTTTCCGGTTCATAACGGAAGTCTGCACGGCCGAAGAGAGTCCCATCGCCCTGATTGTTCACTGTGCGCATGACGGGAACGTACGGCACCATGCCCGCTGCTTCGCAGTAAGCGACCTGTTCTCCATTGGAATAACCGGCGTCGGCCACTACCTTGAAACTATCCATTTCAAGTGCCGTCTTTGCAGCCTCAGCCATGGGCTTGAGACAGCGGATATCAGATGCATCGAGGACCACCGCATGTGCCACGATCAATGCGTGTTCCGTATCGACGGCGGTCTGGACGTTGTATGCCGGAAGGGCGGTCTGACGCACCAGCATATAACCAACCTCAGGTTCAGGATGCTGCTTCAGCTTCTCAAGCGCAGCTTCTACGGCAGACGCATCAATGTTTAGCTGTTGTTCTTCGTCGGCTTTCTCAACACTGTCGAGGTAGCGTTGCAAAGCCAGTCGCTCGCGAGTGCTATCGACGCTCGCCACGGCTGTGCCTCGCCAAAACTCTGAACTTATTCCAGATCAAGTAGTTGTAGCGCGCGTTTCCCTGAGGCGGCTTTGGACGTGAAAATGCCGAATCCACCGTATGATACGTTCTGGGAAATCAAACTACATCGGCATTCCGCCCCCGGTCCGAATTTTGGCGAGGGACAGGGTCGTTGCTGTCCAGCAAGTAGAGCTTCACTCGACCGACCAGGACCTGCCAGGTCCGCAGCCAAGTCGTGTAACCGTGCAGGGGGATCTCTAACCGCAACCACTCGCCGTTTTCGCGGCGCACCGGCGTGATCGGCAACTGTCCAGGGTCGTTATAGGGGAACAGAGCCGCTTGCGCGCCCTCCTTGTCGATCACCTGGCGAAAATAACCTTGCTGGTAGAGCAGGCCCACCGCGGCCACCGGCACACCCAGGTCGCTGGCGCTCTTCAGCTGATCTCCAGCCACGTTGCCGAGTCCGCCTGAGTAAATCGGCAGTGCTTCGCTCAACATGAATTCGAGGCTGAAATACGCCACGCAACTCAAGGGAGCCTCAACGTGATGTTGCTGAAACCATCCCGGCGCCTCCGCCGCGCGACGTTCGTCGCTCAACAAGTCATCGACATTCTTGCGAAAAGCTGGATCGGCCATCAGCCGCCCGAGTTTGTCCCGCGAGGCCGTTTGCAGAACAACCCAGGCGTTCTGTGTGAGCTTCCACTGGATAGGATCGATCTGCCGCCACACCTGGTCGGCGCGATGGTTCCACACCAGCGCAGGTTCAGGGCAAGTTCAGCCAGGGATTCAAAGCCCTCGATTTCCGTGGGCAAACGACCGTAGGCCGGTTGGCTGGCCCCTGCTGGATCGCTCATAGGTTTTCTCCTTGTGTTTGTTATCAGCTAAACGCGGGAACCACGGATCAGGCTCCCGCGCGCTCCCGAGTTAGCTGAACTCTCCCTTGATGTATTGCTGAGTTTCTTTCTGCTTGGGGTCGTGGAATATCTGGTTGGAATCGCCGAACTCCACCAGATAGCCGGTCCGGCTGCCTTCCGAGGTATCGACATACAAGAAGCCCGTCTTGTCGGACACGCGCTGGGCCTGTTGGAGATTGTGAGTGACAATGGCGATCGCGAAGCGGGCCTTCAGTTGCTTCATGAGTTCCTCGATGCTTCGCGTTGCAACCGGG
>Ga0182024_10013045_pt1 | contig 16305 bp, 9 predicted proteins | sample P32metaG_FD_120480 | JGI IMG/M metagenome (GOLD analysis project Ga0182024, IMG submission 120480) | Permafrost microbial communities from Stordalen Mire, Sweden - P3-2 metaG (Illumina Assembly) | ecosystem: Environmental > Terrestrial > Soil > Wetlands > Permafrost | place: Sweden: Stordalen... | reverse complement strand
TTCGGAACAGGGCGGAATGATAAACTGCGCGAACTGGCTGAAGGGATTCATCACCCAAGTTCCCATCCGCTTCATTCCGCTGCAGAGCCTTTCTGGAGCCCAGGTGCGCCTCCGGCTTCCGGTCTTTGAATTTTTCATGGCCGTGGGCATGCTCCACGGCCAGTGCGCGACCTGCCATTCGAAAATCGCCGCCACTTTTCAGAAGACCGGCATGGCGCGATCTTTCTACAAGCCAGCCGCCATTGAGCCGGTCCGCTTCTATCACCAGCCATCCAAGACCTGGTACGCAATGGCAGAACGCGGCGGCGCGTATTATCAGCGCCGCTGGCGCATTGGATACGCAGGTAAGGAGACCGAGGTTCAGGAATCGCGCATCGATTACGTGATGGGCTCCGGAAACCACGTCCGCACTTATCTGCATCGGACGGATCGCGGGACGCTGATCGAGTTGCCTCTAGCCTGGTATTCGGAAAATGGTGGCCAGTATGCCATGAATCCCGGCCACGATCGCGATTACGCGCTGCCTCCGCGCACCGTCGCCTACGAGTGCATGTTCTGCCATAACGCCTACCCCAAGATTCCCGCCGGTCACAACGAACCCGGCAGCGAACCGCTTTTTGAAAGCGCGCTCCCCGAAGGCATCGATTGCGAGCGCTGCCACGGCAACGGAGCGGATCATGTCCGCATCGCCCAAACCGCGGGAGCGAAGGTCGACGATATCCGCAAGGCGATCCTGAATCCCGCCCGGCTGAGCAAGGATCGCCAGATGGAAGTGTGCATGCAATGTCACCTCGAAACCACCAGCCTCCAGTTGCCGCATTCGATCGTGAAGTACGGCCACGCCCCGTTCTCCTACCAGCCCGGCGAGCCTCTCGGCAATTTCATGATCTTCTTCGATCACGCGGCCGGCAGCCCTTATCGCGACGATTTCGAGATCGCGCATTCCGCCTACCGCCTGCGCAAATCCCGATGTTTCCTCGAGGGCAAACTCACCTGCACCACCTGTCACGATCCGCACGACGAACAAGCCACAACGCATTACAACGCCGTCTGCACCCAGTGCCATCAGTCACTCCCCGCGCAGCACACCAAGTCGGCGGATTGCGTGTCGTGCCATATGCCCAAGCGTCGCACCCAGGATGTCGTTCATGCCGTGATGACGGACCATTACATCCAGCGCCGTCCGCCCGCAAATCTACTGGCGCCGCTGGCCGAGCGGCGGGAGTTCGACGCGCACCAGTATCGCGGCCCGGTGGCGCCCTATTATCCGTCGCCTCTTCCGCGCACTCCGGAGAATCTGCTGTACCTGGCCGTCGCGCAGGTGACCCAGCAGAGCAATTTAAAAGCGGGCCTGCCGCAGCTCGCTGCGGAAATCGCGAAACAGCAGCCGGCGCGCGCCGAATTTTACGTCGAGCTGGGCGAAGCGTGGCTGAACGCTGGCAACCAGCGCAATGCAATCGCGGCATTCGAGCAGGCCCTCAAACGAGCGCCCCATTCCGGTGTAGCGCTCCTCGACCTTGCCGGGGCGCTGACGCAATCCGGCCAGAACGCGCGTGCCGCCGAGTTGCTGAAGCAAGGTTTGTCAGAGGGACTTTCCGATCCCCTGCTCTGGTATCAGTTAGGTCTCGCGACCCAATATCCGGCTGCGTTCGAAAAGGCCTCCGGCCTGGCCGAAGCCCGCAACGCACTGGGAGAACTGCTGGCTGCCTCAGGGAATCTGGCGCGCGCGGAAACCGAATTTCGCGAAGCATTACGCATGGAGCCCGATCTGCCCTCCGCGCAGGGCAACCTCGGTCATGTTTTAGCCGCTCGCGGCAACCTGCCGGAAGCCGCCTGGTATTTCGAACAGGCAGTGCGCCGCACCCCGAACGATGCCGACCTGCGCGTCAATTTCGCGGCGACGCTCACCGGCCTGAGCCGTCCCGACGATGCGCTGCGTGAGATCCAGGCAGCCCTGAAGCTCCGCCCCAATTTTGGCCTGGCCCATCTGAACGCCGCCGCAATTCTCGCCGCCCGAGGCGAATCCGCCGCCGCAAAAGCTCACCTATTGCAGGCAGCCAAAGATCCAGACCCGGAAATTCGCCGGAGAGCCCAGGAAAAACTAAAGTAGGGCGGACCCCAGGTCCGCGGCCGATCCCCCGATCGGCCTGTTCACGTCTCGCACCCGTCAAGAGCGCGATCAGGGGATCGCGCGCGGACCTGGGGGTCCGCCCTACCCTCAGCATGAAATCCGTGCGCGCGAGTTTTTATCACTGCCTGCCGATCGAAGCCTGCCCCCCGCGCAGCACATACTTCTGAATTTTCCCCGTCGCCGTCTTCGGAAGCTCCGGCAAAATCGCGAACGCGCTCGGCACCTTGAAGTGAGCCATATTCGCGCGCGCGAACTCTCTCAGCTCCGCTTCCGTCGCCACCGCACCGGCTTTCAGTACCACAAACGCATGGGGCGCCTCACCCCATTTCTCGTGCGGGAGCCCCACCACCGCGACCTCCTGCACTGCCCCATGCTTCAAAAGGATCCCTTCGACCTCCACCGACGATATGTTTTCACCGCCGCTGATAATCACGTCCTTGATGCGATCGCGAATTTCCACATAGCCGTCGGGATGGACTACCGCCGCATCCCCGGTGTGCATCCAGCCGCCGCGCAAAGCATCGGCCGTAGCTTCCGGATCCTCGAAATAGCCCTTCATGATGACGTTGCCTCGCGCGACAATCTCCCCCAGGGTTTGTCCGTCGTGCGCGACCTCTTGGCCATCGGCGTCCACTACGCGCAGCTCTCCGGAGGTCACCAGCTCGACTCCTTGCCGCGCTTTGATCGCCGCGCGCTGCTCTGTCGATAGCGCAGCGTGCCCGGCGCGCGGCTCGCAAATCGAGATGAAAGGGGAAGTCTCGGTCATTCCGTAAACATGAATCACCTCCCAACCCAGTTCGCCCTCCACGCGTTCGATGGTCGCCGCGGCGGGCGGCGCTCCGGCCGTCAGAACCCTCACGCCGCGAGGGACCCCGCGCCGCGCATCCTCCGGCGCATTCGCCAGGCCGATCAGCACCGTCGGAGCCGCGCACAGAATGCTCGCCGATTCCCTTTTCGCCAGATCCAGTGCCGCCTTCGGCTCCACTCTGCGCAGGCAGATATGCGCGGCGCCCACGGCCGTGACCGTCCATACGAAGGTCCACCCGTTGGCGTGAAACATGGGCAATGTCCACAGGTAACGGTCGGCCGACGTCATGTGGACGTGGATCAGCGTCCCGATAATATTTAGACACGCGTTGCGGTGCGTAATCATCACACCCTTCGGACGAGCGGTGGTGCCGCTGGTGTAGTTGATCGTAAGGAGATCGTTTTCGCGAATCTCCGGCCGTTCGAATCCGGCAGGCGCGGCGGCGATCATTTGCTCATAATCCAGCCACCCACGCCTGTTTCCCTCCAGCGCGACAAAATGCTCCACGCGGGGAATGCTGCCGCGTATCGAATCGATGGCTTCCAGGTAATCCGAGTGCGCGCAAACCAGCCGGCATCCGCTGTGCTGAATAAGATAAGCGAAATCTTCTGGAGTCAGCCGGTAGTTAATCGGAACCAGCACCGCTCCAATTTGCGGGACCGCGTAGAACGATTCCAGTTGCGCGTGGGTATTGGGGGCGATATAGGCTACGCGGTCGCCTTGCCGGATGCCAAACGACTGCATTGCACCAGACCAGCGATCACAGCGATCGAAGAACGAGCTGTAAGTAGATCGCAGGTTCCCGTCGACGATGGCTTCATAATCCCCATACAGCCGCCGCGCGCGCCGCGCAAATTCCATCGGGCTCAAAAGAGCCTCCATAGCGCCTCCAGGGTTTCTATAGTAACTCAGAAGTCTGTATAACCCGGTACATCCTTGCCAGGGACACGAGAGCTGAACTCGCAGCAATCAGCGCGTCGTTGTCCATCGCCTTCCTGTCCTCGGATCCGGATCAACTGTGGCGGCATGCGCCGTCTTGTGGGGCGGCCAATTTTGGCGGCAGCCTGCCCTCCGGCAGGCTTAGCCAAATGCGGCTGCAGGCCTAACGGTTTCGCCGTCACAGCCCACCAGCGGAGCCGCGACCGTCAGGAAGCGGGTAATGCCACATATAATGTCCGTTATGCTCCAATGGATCTGCATCCTGATCGTCTGCGCGACCTCTCTCGAAGCCCGCGTCACTCGCATCGTCGTCGAGCATCGCGAATCCCCCGCCTTTGGCGGCCAGACGTTCGGCAATGCCGGGACCTACGAAATCATCAGCGGACACTTTTTCGGTGAACTCAACCCCAAGGATCCGCACAATTCCATCATCATGGATATTCAATTCGCGCCTCGCAACGCGCGCGGCATGGTGGAATATTCGGCGACCTTCGCCCTCTCCAAGCCCATCGATATGTCCAAATCGAACGGCGTCCTCTACTACACCGTCTCGAACCGCGGCCGCGGCGCTCCCGTAGGTTCCGACGATGGCCGCATAAATCTTCTCAGCGGATGGCAGGGCGATCTTCTCCCACGTGAAGACGCGCAGACCATCGTGGTGCCGGTAGCGCGCAAGTCCGATACTTTGCCTTTGACCGGGCCGGTATTGGAACGCTTGATCAACATCCCCGCGGGCACGACGACCATCGACCTGCGCACCGCGCCTTACCTCGGTCTCACTTATCAGCGCCCCGTTACGCTCGACACCACCAAGGCCAAGGTCACTCGCCGTCCCAACCCGAGCGCGTCGTCCGTCGCCGTTCCCAGCGCCGAATGGGCGTTTGCCGACTGCGAGACGAAACCGTTTCCCGGCACTCCCGATCCTTCCAAACTGTGCGTGAAGGGGGGATTCGATCCGGCCTCCGAGTACCTGCTGGTATTCACCGCCAAGGACCCTTTGGTGCTGGGCATCGGTTTCGCCGCGACTCGCGACCTGAACTCGTTCCTGCACTACGCCTTGGAGGACGACACCGCCGCGCCGAACCCTTTGGCCGGCCAGATCAAATGGGTGATCAGCCGCGGCGATTCGCAATCCGGCAACTTTATCCGCAGCTATATTCACCTGGGCTTCAATCAGGACGAAGCCGGCCGCATGGTGTGGGATGGAGCCCATTCGCACATCGCCGCGCGCCAGCTCGCGCTCAACTTCCGCTTCGCGGTCGGCGGAGGTTATGCCGCTATGTATCAACCCGGCAGCGAAGGGGTGCTGTGGTGGAACGATTATCCGGACACAACGCGCCACCGGTCCACCGCGGGATTGCTGGACCGTTGCCGCCTCTCGAAGACCTGTCCCAAGATTTTCGACACCTTCGGCGGCGTGGAATTCTGGTTCCTGCGCGAATCGCCCGACCTCGTCGGTACGGACGCCAAATCGGATCTGTCTTTGCCGCCCAACGTGCGCCGTTACTTCTTCCCCGGAACCACGCACGGAGGCGGCCGCGGAGGGTTCAGCAGTGCAGCGCCTCCCGCACCCGCCGGTTGTATGCTTCCCGCGAACCCCAATCCCGAATCCGATACCATGCACGCCCTGACCGTCGCGGTCATCGACTGGGTCACTAAAGGAACCGAGCCTCCGCCCAGCCGCTATCCGCGCCTCGACAATGGGCAGCTCGCGCCCGCCGCCAAGGCCGCCATCGGGTTCCCCGATATCCCCGGCGCGCCATCTCCCGATGGCCTGGTGAATCTCGTTTTCGATTACGACTTCGGACCGGACTTCAATTACAACGACGAATCCGGCCTGATCACCAAACAGCCGCCCACGGTCAAACAGATTCTTCCCACGCTGGTGCCGAAGGTGGATAGCGACGGCAACGACCTCGGCGGGGTGCCCTCCGTGCTGCGCCAGGTTCCTCTCGGCACCTATCTCGGCTGGAACACCATCGCCGCCGGATTCGACAAAGGCAAGGTCTGCGCCTTAAACGGAGGTTATGTCCCGTTCGCAAAAACCAAGGCGGAGCGCGAAGCTACCGCCGATCCTCGCCCTTCGCTCGAAGAGCGCTACGCCACCCATCGCGCTTATGTGGATGCAGTAAAGGCCGCGGCGGAGAAGGCCGTAGCCGAACGCTTCCTGCTGCGGGCCGATGCGGACCGTCTGGTAGCCGAAGCCGAGGCTAGTGACGTTCTCGTCGAAAGGCCGTGAAACGTCACTCCCAGTGCGAAAACAGAAGCTCTTCCAGCTCCTCCGGCTCGCACTCTAGCTCCTCCCTGACGTCGGGATCGCAGATTTTTTCCTCGAGGCGGTATACATTCTCAATCGACCTTCTGGTTTTGCCGAGCAAGCGCCCATACTCTTCGGGATTGCCTCTTCCCAGATATGCAAGAGCCAGATCGACGAAAGTGCGGGCCAGCTCCAAGTCCGTCTTCAGGAATTGGATCAGCCGCTGCTGCGTTTGCCGTCGAAGCGCTTCAACATCCACGGGGCGTCCACTATCTCTAGGACCCTCCGTTTGTCGAACTTGTTTCCTCTAAATCGAGGTTGTGGGGCAGGGCCATGCCCTGCCAGCCTAATTTTCCAACAAATCAGAACGTAAACTTCGCCGCGATCTGCATCCGGCGGGCCGCCCGGTACGAACTGATTTCGCCGAACAGAGTGCTGGTGTTATTGGTGCTCGCGAAACCGCTGGGATTCACCCAGTTCAACACGTTGAACGCTTCGCCTCGAAGCTGCAGATGGAATTTCTCGCTTCCCAGGTTGAAGTTTTTCAGGATCCCCGCGTCCCAGTTGAAATACCCCGGCCCATCCACCGTATATCGTCCGGCGTTGCCTGGGCGGACCGCCCCTTGCGGCGTCGGCTGGAAGCAGGCGATGTTGAACCAGGCCGGTCCTCCGGACACGTCGGCACCGGTATATTGGTGCGGAGCGTTCGCGTTCGGATTACAAACCATATCCGGCCGCGACGACACCGGGCTCGCCCCCAGAATTCCCAGCCCCGCGGGATCGACGCTCGACGTCGTCACCGTCGCAGGAAGCCCCGTCTGGAATGTCGCGATGCCCGAAAGCTCCCACCCACCGAACGCGGTATTCTTCCATCCATGGTCGGTGCGGAAGAAAGGTTCGGTATAGACGTAATTCAGAGTCAGCACCTGAGTGCGGTTAAACGAAGCAGGACCATACTCGCCTTCGTGCCAGTTATAGGTGTTCTGCGGAGCGTTGGAACGGTCGGAGGCGCTATCGGTCAGCACCTTGGACCAGGTGTAGGCCGCGTTGAACAATCCCTGCGTGCCGAAAAATTTCCGCACATTCGCCTGCAAGGAGTGATAATTCGAATCGAAAGCACTCTCGATATCGGTAATCGGACCGAAACCGAGGTAAGGCCGCACCGCATTGATATTCGGATCGTCGGCCGTGGTGAAAATGGTATTGCCGTTCGGCGCGTGGAGCCCGGCTGCGAGCGCCGTTCCCGGATATGCCTCATTGATATCGACCTCGCCTAGCAGATGCGTTCCCTTCGACCCGTAGTAGCCGACGTCCAGGATTACATCGAGCGGCAAACGCCGTTGAATATCGAAACTCCATTGCTGGATGTAAGGAACCAGCGTGGGGATCGCGGTCGCGTGCAGCACCAGCGGGGAAAGCGAAACGTTCTGCGTCGCGCTCCCGATATTGCTGAAGCTGCCGTTGCTCAGGCTGACGCTCTGCACAAAAGGAGGATTCGCAAAGCTGTTCTGCTCGTAAGTGCCGAACAGACCGGAATCGTAATACATTCCGTAGCCCGTGCGAATGGACGTTTTTCCGCTTCCCGTCGGATCCCACGCAATTCCCAAGCGCGGCCCGAAATTGGCATACTTGTTATTCCCGATGGTGCTTCCGAACGGCGAAGTCTTACCTGCCACGATGATTCCGTTCAAGGATGGATTGCTGCCGGTGCCGGGAACAATCAACCCTCCAGCGGGATTGATCTGCGGAGCATTGGCGCGATTGTAAAGGGCCGGATCGAAATTATCCAGCAGCCCGTGCGAATCGGTAGGCAGCCCGAAGTAGGACCAGCGCACGCCCACGCTGACCGTCAGGCGGGAATTGACCTTGAAATCGTCCTGGGCGAAAGCTTCATCCTGCCAGGCCCACAGATCCGGCGTGATATCGGTGGAAGGCATGGAGAACGTAGCCACGTTGCCGAGCAAAAAATTCGCCCACGCCTGCTGGAAACTGGACGTGCCCGTTTGCAATCCCGCGCTGCTGAACGCGAACGCGCCCTCCTGATTGGCGGCGTTTTCCGTTTTGTTATAGCGGTTGATGCTGACGCCGAACTTGAACGTGTGCCGGCCGTGACTCTTGGTCAGATTATCGAACCACGTGAAGTTCTTGTTGTATTCGTTGTAAGGTCCATAGCCCACCACAGCCGAGCCTCCCGTAAAAGTCAACTCCGGCACTACTCCGTCCTGGTTGGCGAAGGGCTCGGGCGGGCTCGCATCGGTAGCCTTGCTCTTGGACATCAAACCGATCGGAGTGGAATTGATAGCGCTCTGCGAGTAGTTGAAACCCGCGTCGTTCACCAGCGTGGGCGTAATCGTGTTCTGGAAATGGATGCTGACGCTTCGTCCCGGCGAATTCGTGCTGGTGGTTGCCACACCAGGAATCGCTGCGCCGGTGAACAACCCTCCGGGCTCGATGGTCGGGATGTCGTCGATCTCGAACCTTCCCCAAATGAGAAAGCGCTCGCTCACGTAATGATCGATGCGCGCCAGTTCCTGCCGGCTGTTATAAAGATTTCGCTGCGGGAAAAATCCAGCCGTGGTGCCGGACACCGTATTGACCGAAGATAGCCCGATCTGGCCGAATATGTCCTTGATATAAGCCGCCGAAATGGGATTGATCAGGCTAGTCGGAATCGTGTTCGTTATGGTGCTGCCGGCCGGGCAAGTCCCAGCGGTGGTCGCGATGCATATGGGCTGCGAAAATTGCCCTTGCAGCATTCCCTGCGTCGGAAGCACCGGGTTAAAGGTCGTATAAGTAATTACCTTTCGCCATTCCTGTGAGTAAAAGAAGAAATCCTTGTTTTTATTCTTATTGAACTTCCCGGGGATGTAGATCGGCCCGCCCACCGTAAACCCGTAATCGTTCCAGCGCAGGGGCGGAACTTTGGATTTGCAGGCGCTGAAGTTCGCGGCAGTGCAAGGCGTCGATGGAGAGGACTCATCCACGAAGTTCACCTTATTCGCGTTGTTCGAAAAATTATTGGCCGCCAGCGCATCGTTCCGGAAAAATTCGTAGGCGGACCCATGAAAGCTGCTCGCGCCGCTCTTGGTGACCACGCTGATCTGCGACCCGCCCGCGCGCCCCATCTCGGCGCTGTACAGGCTGCGCTCCACCTTGAACTCCGCGATGGCGTCCACGCTCGGGAAAGTCATCAACGTCTGATTGCTGCCTCGGTCGACGTTATCCGCGCCGTCCACCGTCCAGTTATTGGCTGAATTGCGCGCGCCGTTAATCGAGTAAGGAAGAGTCGCCGCAGTGCCCGCGGGCGACGAATTGCCGATGTACAGATCGTCCGTTGTATTCGCCGAAACGCCCGGCATCAGCGAAACCAGTTGCTCGTAGTTACGCGTGCTTAGCTCCAGCTCGCGGATTTGGGTTCCGCTGATGGTGGTCGATGCCGCGGCGCTGCCCAACTCCACCTGCGCCGCCTCCGCCTTGACTTCCACCGCCTCACTGGTCGCGCCGACCTGCAGAGTGATGTTGATTTTGAGATTGTCATTCACATTGAGCGCGACTCCGTTTTCGATCTCGGTTTTGAATCCAGGCGCCTCGACCTTCACCGCGTAGGTGCCTACCGGAATGAACGTGACCGAGTAGGTCCCGCTGCCATCGGTAGTCGCGGAGCCCGCCACCACATTGCGATCCGCATTGGTGACCGTCACCTTGGCTTTAGGGACACCCGCGCCGCTGGGGTCCAATACGGTTCCCCCGATGGTGCCGGAAATATCTTGCGCCGCCAGGGAACCGGCGAATAGGCAAAGAGATAGTAGTTTTTTAGCAATAAAAGAGTTCACAGCGAGACCTCCGTTACAAATTGATAAGATTATGTCATCCTATTGATAGGATGTCAATCCTAGGATCTCGCCAATGGGCCCTCTGGACAAACAACTTGCGGCGCCTCTTTATCACCAGCTCCAGGAAGTCTTAAAAGCGCAGATCGAAAGCGCCGCCTGGACCCCCGGGGAGCAGTTGCCGAACGAGAGCAAGCTCGCCGAACGCTTCGGCGTCAGCAAGATCACAGTTCGCCAGGCGCTCCAGAATCTGGAAGACCTGGGCTATATTCACCGCGAGCATGGGCGGGGAACTTTCGTCGCGCACCGGAAATTCGGCCAGGGTCCTCACGAGCTGACCAGCTTCACGGAGGAGATGCGGAGGCATCAGTTAGCGGGAGGCTCGCGGATCCTGACTCAGCAAGTCGTGGAAGCGGACGCGCAGGTTTCGGATGCGCTGCGTTTGCCCGCTCGATCTCCCGTTTTTGTCCTGGAACGCGTCCGCCTGGCGGGAGGCGAGCCCGTCACCGTGCAGACCGCGCACATTCCCGCGCACCTGGTGCCGGGCCTGGAACTGGCCCCTGAAGCTTCGTTATATGACGTGCTGCAAAAGCGATATCACCTGAATGCCGCGCGCGGCCGCGAAACTTATTTCGCTTCTTTGGCGGATGAGCGGGCAGCCAAACTGCTGCACATCGCGCCCGGCGCGCCGGTCTTTGCCGTCGAGCGGGTCACCCTGCTTCCGAACGACAGACCATTTGAGTTCGCCCGGTCGATTGTGCGTGGAGACAGATACTCGGTGGTGCTGGAACTGGTGAAGCACGGGACCGGCAGCGGGCTGGCATTTACCGATCTGGGATCCTGATATCTCCCCCGCTCTGCCCACAACTTAGCGCTCCCACCGGGCACTCGACCCGGCCCGCGCCAATTACCATGCGATCAAATGTCACGATACCCTGACTCCGGCCGGCTGGACCTGACCGGAGCCTTTCATTCGGTCCAAGAAGAAATGCGCGCCCAACTGGCCCTCAGTGGATTCATCGAGCATTCCCCGACGGCGGGCACAGCAACGGAGTGTCTATGGCTCGACCTTCTCACCCGCTATCTTCCCAAGCGCTACTCCGCCGCTCCAGCCTTCGTTATTGATTCGGAAGGCGGCCGCTCCCGCCAGATCGACATCGCCATCTTCGATAACCTGAATTCGCCTCTGCTGTTCACGCACCAATCCTGCCTCCACGTCCCCGCTGAAAGTGTCCACGCGGTTTTCGAAGTCAAGCAGATTTTCACGAAAGAGAATATTCAAGAAGCCGCCCAAAAAGGAGCATCGGTATGTGCTCTCCTGCGCAGCCCAGTGCGGGTCATGTCCGGCAACAAACTGCTCCCCGCCCCCAAGTCGAGCCCCATACTGGCCGGCATTCTGGCAACCAGCTCAAGATGGAAACCCGAAAACTTTTCCGATTGCCTGAAATCGGCGCTGATCTCAACACCCCATCGCCTGGATCTGGGCTGCTGCCTGGCACGCGGTTCTTTTGAACGGGACAAAAAGGTAACCGTAAGCCTCCAGAAAGAATCCCTGAAATTCTTCATTCTGCGTCTATTGGAGCGCTTAAGAGCACAAGGCACCGCCCCGATCCCGGACTTGATGAAATACGGCCGCCTGGGGTCCTTCAAGTAGAGTAAAGAGGCCAATCCGGGGATCGGCCGCGGACCAGGGGGTCCGCCCTACTTTCTGCAGCCAAGATTGGCCGCCCTACAAGATGCGTTCGCCCAAGTGAGCGGCGACTAACGATGTCATAATCCGATGTAAGAGTGAATCATGAACAAGAACGAACGCTGGCCGGCATTGCCGTTAAACGAATGGAAGGATACCTATCGCACTCTTCACATGTGGACCCAGATCGTGGGCAAGATCCGCATGACTCTCTCCCCTCCGCTCAACCACTGGTGGCATGTCAGCCTCTATGTCAACTCGCGAGGCCTGACCACGGGACCGGTGCCGTATCCGTCCGGCGCCTTCGAGATCCAGTTCGATTTCCAGAAACACGCGCTCCAGATTCATACCAGTGAAAGCGGCAGCGTTTCGCGGCCTTTGAAACCGGAATCGGTTGCCAGCTTCTACCAGGGTATTTGGGAGTCTCTGGCATCGCTCGGAATCGCGATCGACATTAATCTGAAGCCTCAGGAAGTTGCTGATGCCGTTCCCTTCGATCGCGACTTCGCCAACTGCTTCTACGACGCTGAGTATGCAAATCGATTTTGGCGCATTCTCCTTTCCACCGCGCACGTGATGGAACAGTTTCGCGGAAGATTCATCGGCAAGTGCAGTCCTGTGCACTTTTTTTGGGGCAGTTTCGACCTGGCGTGCTCGCGGTTTTCCGGGCGGCTGGCGCCGCCGCGTCGAGGAAAAATCAGCGGTCCCGCGTACTCGCACGAAGTCTGTAGCGCCGGTTTTTGGCCTGGCGGAGGCGCCGTCGACGGGCCTGCGTATTATTCTTACACCGTTCCGCAGCCTCCCGGTCTTGAGAAAGCGGAAATCCGGCCTGCTGGAGCCAAGTGGAATCAGCAGCTCTCAGAGTTCATTCTCATGTACGACGACGTACGCTCCGCTCCCTCACCGGAAGACGCTTTGCTGGAATTTTTCGAGAGCACTTACGACGCCGGGGCAAGTCTGGCGAATTGGGATCGCGCCGCACTGGAACTTTGATAAAAAGGAGGAGGGCCAATGTCGCGAAAAGTCGCGGACGTCATGTGGGAGATGCTGGCAAGTGCCGGTGTAAAACGCTGCTACGGCATCGTGGGAGATGCGCTGAATCCGGTGATCGATGCGCTGCGCCGCAACGGGAAGATCGAATTTATCCATGTTCGTCATGAAGAGTATGGTGTCTTCGCCGCCGTTGCCGATGCCTACTTGAGCGGCAACCCCGTGGTCGTGTGCGGAACGGCCGGTCCGGGCGTCACGCACCTTTTTAATGGACTGATGGACGCACGGAAAGAGGGTGCCCCCATCATCGCCATCGCCGGCGATGTCGAAACAGGGATCATGGACACCGCGGCCCTCGAAGAACTCAATCCCTATAAGTTTTTTGATGCTGCTTGCCTTTATGTGGGGAGGATCGTCAATCCGGAACAGGTTCGGGCGGTGGTCACGACGGCGATTCTGACGGCGGTTCTCGACAAGGGACCAACCGTAATCTCGATGCCCGGTGACATCGCAGCGTCGAATGCGCCAAGCGATGCCGATCACAAGATTACGATTCCTACGACCGCGGTGTATCGCCCCAGCGATGCGGATCTCGGCAAGCTGGCGGAAATGATCGAGGCAGCAAAGACCATAGCGATTTTCGGCGGCGATGGCTGCCGTGAGGCGCGCGAAGAGGTGCTGCAGCTGGCGGCCAGATTGAAGGCTCCGGTGGCCTATACGTTTCGAGGGAAGCAATGGCTGGAACATGACAATCCCCAGGCCGTCGGGATGACCGGCCTCCTGGGCTACGGCGGAGCCTATAAGGCGATTCACGACGCGGATCTGGTGCTGCTGCTGGGCACCGATTTTCCCTTCCCGGAATTTCTTCCGGACGGGGATGTGAAGAAAGTCCAGATCGACAAGAACCCGAAGCACATCGGCCGGCGAACAGCGGTGGACCTGGCGCTGGTGGGCGACATCAAGACTACGATCGGCGCGCTGCTCGCCAAAATCAACGACAAGGCGGACAGCCACTTTCTGGAAAAACATGTCGCCGAGACAACCTCCTTCCATGAGCTGCTGCAACATTATGTCGAGAAGGGACCGGGGATCAAGCCGATCCGGCCGGAATTTCTGGCTGCGACGCTCAGCGAGCTGGCTGCGGACGACGCGATGTTTTTCGTCGACACGGGCACGGCGTGCATCTGGGCGGCAAGACATCTGAAGGGCGGCACGAATCGCCGCATCTTCGGCTCGTTTACCTGGGCCTCCATGGCGAATGCCGCTCCGAACGCCTTCGGCGCGCAGCTCGCATTCCCCGGGCGCCAGAGCATCGCGCTATGCGGCGACGGAGGCTTCACCATGCTCGGCCTGGGCGACCTGTTGACGCAGGTGCAGCGGAAGACGCCGGTGGTTCAGATCATCCTCAACCACGAATCGCTGGACTTCGTCAACATAGAGATGCAGGAAGCGGGGGTGGTCCCGTTCGGCGTCGAGTTCAAGAACCCGAATTTTGCCAAAGTGGCCGAGGCCATGGGCGCGAAGGGCATCCGCATCGAAGAACCGGGTGACGTGCGCGAAGGTCTCGCGCAGGCTCTCGCGCACAGGGGCGGTCCGGTCGTCGTGGATGCGGTGGTCGATCCCTACGCTTTGTCGCTGCCGTCGCACGTTCCGTTCCATGTGGCAAAGAACTTCACGCTGAGTTTGGCCAAGCAGGTGGTGAGCGGGAAGATGGATTCCGTGATCAAGACGATCGAACGCAACGTGGGGCTGGTCTGATCGGGCGTTCAGTAAGAAATTTCAATTACCAGGAAGGTGATGTCATCGGTTTGAGGCCTGCCTTCCGTGAAGTTTTCAATTTCTCTTAAGAACTTTTGCTCCACTGCCTGGCTCCCGGAGGGCGCCTCTTGCTGAATGATATCGAGCAGTCTTTTCTCTCCGAACATCTCTCCGTGGGGATTTTCCGCGTCCGTAAGTCCATCCGAATAGACCACCAGGATGTCTTCCTTATCGAGACGGAGGTCGCGGGATGGATAGGAGGCAAAATCGAACATTCCCAGGAAATAAGCATCGGGGATCAGCCATTCGATTTTTCCCGTGGCGGAGCGGAACAGGTAGGCGGTATTATGTCCCGCGCTGATAAATTGACCCGCGCCTTCCGGGTTGAGCACGAACAGAAACAGAGTGACGAACTGGTAGGGAAGAGATTTCTCGCACAGCAGCTGGTTCACGCGGTGCAAGACATCCTGCGGAGCGCTGCCCGATCGAAACTCCGTGCCGAGAGCTCCCAGCACCATGGAACTCAACAATGCGGCGGCCATCCCTTTGCCGGAGACGTCCGCCAGAACTCCCATCAATTCTCCCGAGCCCATTTGCAGGAAGTCGTAGAAATCCCCGCCCACGTAACGGGTAGGATTGTTGAAAGCATAGATCCGAAAATTCTCAAACTGGGGCAAGTTTCGAGGAAGCAGGCTTTCCTGAGTTTCCTGTGCCAGGGCTAACTCCTGCTCGCTTTTCTTTCGCTCTTCCAGGGTTTTGAGGCGAACCACTTCGCGGCTGGCTTCGAGTTCACTTACCGTTTTTTCCAGGTCGAGATGCAACAAACGAACTTCCAGAATGTTATGGACGCGCGCCTTTAGCTCGGCCAGGTCAAATGGTTTGCTGACGAAATCCTTGGCTCCGGCTTCGAGGGCGCGCAGCTTGTGGTCCGGCTGCGCGGTAATGACCAGCACCGGCAAATATCCGCCCGCCTCGATTTCCTTCAGGCCTTGCATCACTTGAAATCCGTCCATGCCGGGCATCTGGAGGTCCAGCAGAATCAGGCTGTAACGATTCTGCAGGTGAAGATCGCAGACCTGGTGCGGATCCGTCACGGACTGGACCGCAGTATAGCCGGCAACACGCAGCATACCCTCGATCAAGCGAACGTTGGCTTCTTTATCGTCAACCACCAGGATCTTGGCGTTCAGAATGTCGGTGGCACTGATCATTACCTGTTGATCTGCACCGCGAATTCCAGGGCGACTTCCAGCGTCTCCATAAACTCATTGACTCTGATCGGTTTTGTGAGATATCGAAAGAATCCTGCCTGCAGGCCTTTCTCGACGTCGCGCGGCATGGCGTTCGCGCTAAGGGCGATCACGGGGATGTGCGCGGTTGCCTTATCCTCGCGAAGGATTTTGAGCGCCTCGATACCGCTGATGCCGGGGAGATTGATGTCCATGAGGATCACTTCCGGACGGTGGGCGCGTGCCAGCTCAATTCCCAGATTCCCGTCCCGGGCGCTCAACAGCCGGATATCGGGACGGCGCGCGATCAATTGCTCGATCAGCTTCAGATTGGCGGGATTGTCCTCCACATAGAGGAGAGTACGCAGCGGACCGCCTTGCGGAAGCTCTTCCGCGACAATTGCCGGCGGCTGGATCATATCCACCAGTTGCGGCTCCGAGGCGGCGTTCAGTTCGAACCAAAATACGCTTCCCAATCCGACCGTGCTTTCGACGCCGATCAGGCCGCCCATGAGTTCCACCAGGCGCTTGCTCATGACCAGGCCGATGCCTGTGCCTTCTTCCCTGCCTCGCTCCTGGCCGAGCCGATTGAACGGCTGGAACAGTTGCGACACCATATCCGGAGGCAGGCCCGCACCCGTATCCCTGACGCTGATGCGAATGCGTTCCGGAG
>Ga0182024_10013044_pt1 | contig 16309 bp, 10 predicted proteins | sample P32metaG_FD_120480 | JGI IMG/M metagenome (GOLD analysis project Ga0182024, IMG submission 120480) | Permafrost microbial communities from Stordalen Mire, Sweden - P3-2 metaG (Illumina Assembly) | ecosystem: Environmental > Terrestrial > Soil > Wetlands > Permafrost | place: Sweden: Stordalen... | reverse complement strand
TTGGTCATTTTCGTGATTTCGCGATCCCATTGGGCTCGGGTGAGGCGCTGCTGGCGGATTACGTCTTCGCCGTGGCAGGTCATGCAGGTTTCCTTGACAGTTGTGGGCGGTTCGACTTGCTGCGGGGGAGTGATCATCGTGCCTTGCATCGTAGTTTGCGGATTTTCTGCGACGTTTACGCCGATGCGCTGCACTACGTTCCAGCCGTAGCCTGAAGGATTCCACTCTTCGACCAAAGGCTGCGTGCTGCCGCTTACATCGGTGGCGCGGGCCATTACGTTGTAATAACTTTCGCGGTCCGGGCGGAAGGAGAAGGCCCACTGGCGCCAGCCGTATTGCGATTTTTCGACGCCGAGCTCAGCGGATTTCCAGGTGCGTCCGCCGTCGGTGGAGATGTCTACTTTCGTGACCGGGCCGCTGTCGCCAGACCAGGCTACGCCTCGCACATTGACGGGATCGCCGAGCTTCACAGCGGCTCCGTCAATAGGCGAAGAGATGACGCTTTTGACGCGCAGGCTGGTGACAGGGACCATTTTCTCGGGCGGGATCGCCGCGCCGGGGGCGACGGGATGGTCTGGCTTGCGATACGCGTTCTTCATCCAGAAGCCGTCGAATTCCTTGTCGAGCACGGTGATGTTGGTCAGCCATTTCACCCAGGAATCACTGGCCCAGCCGGGCGCGACGACGCGCAGAGGGAAGCCGTGTTTCACCGGGAGAGCGACGCCGTTCATTTCATAGGCGAGCAGCGTGTTGGGGTATAGCGCCTTCGTCACGGGGATCGTCCGGCGGAAATCCTGCATGGTGCCGATGGGCACGTCGGCTCCGTTGAACAGGATTTCTTTCCCCGAAGTCTTTATGCCGGCGCGGTTCAGCACATCGGCGAGACGGACTCCGCGCCAGCGGGCGTTGCCGACGCTGCCGTTGGTCCATTGCAGGCCGGGGACCGGAGGATCGATGAAGCCCCGGCCGTTGCCGGCGCATTCGACCACGCTCACCATATCGACGGCAGGGAGCTTTTTCAATTCGTCCATGGTCAGGGTGAGAGGCTTCGAGACCTCGCCGTCGACGCTGAGGCGCCAGTCGCTCAAATTGACGGTGGGCACATAGACGTGGGTGCGCACGAAGAAATGCTCAATCGGCGTGATGTAATCGGAGAAGCCGGAAAGGGGCATCTCCAGGTCCTCGGGACGCTTGGAGAGTACGTTCATGCCGGTCTTTTCCTGAGCCGTCAGAGCGCGGCCGTTTATTGCAGAGGCCGCGGCGAGCGCGAAAAAATTTCGTCTTGATAAAGTCATTGGGTCCATTCGATAAATTTTGAACTGAGGAGTCCGTCGCGGATGTCGACGGTGAATTCCTGTTTTTCCGCGCCCTTCATTACCTGCACATGATGCGTGCCGACGCTGAGGCTGAGGTTCGCGGGGGTTTTCTGCGGCTGTTCCTTACCGTCGACGATCACGGTGAGACCCGGCGGATTGGTGATCAGGCTGAGCGAGCCCACCTGTTTCGGTAGGTCGACGATGACGCCGCCGTCGCGGGGCACTTCAATAATGCGGTGCTGATCGCGATATCCGGCATGCTGGGCGACAAAGGTGTGGCGTCCCGCGGTGAGCGAAGTAGTGCACGGGGATTTGCATTTGGTGGAAGGATCGCCATCGAAGACGACGTTCGCGCCGGTGGGCGAGGTGGTCACTTGAAAATCGGATTCGGACGCAGGTTTCGGCTGCGCGGCGGCGCGATGCGGCGCGATCACCCGAGCGGGCGCGGTTTCGACCGGTGCGGGGATGGGCGCGGTATCCTCTTTTTTCGGTTCCGGCGCTGGAGTAACCACGGGCTGAATCGGAGGCGGCGCAGCCGCTTCGAGCGGCGGAGGCGCGCTCTTCGCGACTGCCGCGTGGCGGGGCTGATCCGCATATTTCTGGATGACGAGAAATATTCCGGTCACGAGCAGAGCGACGGCTGCCGCGGACACCAGGACGTTGCGGACCACTTTATTCGAATGATCGCTGGCCTCGCGGCGGGCGCGCGGTTCGAAGAGTGGAGGGACTTCAACGGGCACCGGCGGCGGAATAGAGATGCCAGAAATGGGCCGCCGGTCGTCACGTCTGTCGTCATGTCTATCGTCGACCGTGGCGCTCATGCCGTCCTGGGAGCCGACGGTCGGCATATTGAGGCTCGCGCCACGCGGCAGGGGCATCCAGCCCTTGGTGGCGTTGCACGCGCCGGATAGAGCGTTGATAAACTCGCTGCAATTCTCGTAACGGTCGGCGGGGTTCTTGGAGAGTGCCCTGCGCAGCACCGCGCCTACCTTCGGCCCCAGAGTGGGATTCAACCGCTCCGGCAGAAGCGGCTCCTCGCGCACGATCTTGAAGAGCAGGGTGGGAAGATACTCGGCGACGAAAGGTTTTTCGCCGGTAAGCACTTCATAGGCGATCACGGCGAGCGAAAACTGGTCGGCGCGGCCGCTGACGGCGGTGCCCTGCACCTGCTCCGGAGACATATAGCTGGGCGTTCCCATCATGGTGCCGGCGAGCGTCATTTGCTGGGAGACGATTTTCGCCACGCCGAAGTCAGTGACCTTGGCAGTGCCGTCCTCATGGATCATGATGTTGGCGGGCTTGACGTCGCGATGGACGATTCCTTTTTTGTGCGCGTAGTCGAGCGCGGCCGCGGTCTGGCGGAGAATGCTGAGGATGGTTTCCTTATCCGGCGTCTGCTCATGGAGCAGCATTTTTTCTAGCGGAGGACCGTTGACGAACTCCATGAAGATGTACGCCATGCCGTTTTCTTCGGCGATGTCGTAAATGGTCACGATGCCGGGGTGGGAGAGGATGCCGGCGGATTGCGCTTCGCGGACCAGTCGCTCGCGAAGCCGGTCCCTTTCGGCGGTATCGGTGAGGTCCTGAAGGCGGATGCTCTTGATCGCGATAGTACGGCCGATGGTGGGGTCCAGGGCCTGATACACGATGCCCATCGCGCCCCGCCCCAATTCCGCAACGATTTGGTAGCGCCCAACCTGTTGCACGTGAGTAGTTTCATTCTAACCCAGAGGGTCCGCCGGCTCCTGCGATACAATCGTCCCGGAGGATTATTCAAGATGACAATGAGCCAGGCACTGTTGCCGGAATTCGATAATGAGATGAAACTCACCAGGAAGGCTCTGGAGCGGGTTCCGGACGATAAGTTCGATTGGAAGCCGCACGCGAAGTCGATGGCCCTGGGGAGACTGGCCGCGCACCTGGCGGAGCTTCCGGCGTTCGGAACCGGGATCATCACGACGGACGGGATGAATTTCGACAAGGGCGAATATAAAGCGCTGACGGCGGCGAATCGCGCCGAGGTGCTGGAGGCGTTCGACAAGAATGTCGCGGCGACACGCGAAGCCATCGTGGGCGCCACCGACGACCAGCTGCGCCAGCCCTGGCACTTGATTTACCAGGGGAAGAAAATGTTCGAGGCACCAAAAATCGCGGCGCTGCGAGGCATGGCCCTGAACCACATCATTCATCATCGCGGGCAATTGACGGTGTATCTGCGATTGAACGATGTCGCGGTGCCGTCAATCTACGGTCCCTCGGCCGACGAGATGTAACAATTTAGGCGATTCGGTGTCTTTAGGTGCATGCTTAAAGATATTCGGTATGCGCTGCGTACTTTGCGCGGCGCTCCGGCTTTTGCGATCACGGTAGTATTGACCCTGGGGATCGGCCTCGGCCTCAACACCACTCTGTTTACGTTGTTCAACGCATACGTGCTGCGTCCGTTCGCGGTGAAGGATCCCTACAGCCTGTATCACTTCGGATGGCAGACGACGCGCGGGGCGAGGCAGGGGCTGACGTGGCGGCAGTCTCAAGACCTCCGCGTGGAGGCGCCCGTTTTCAGCGATACGATAGCGTTTTCACCAGTCATCACGCGGGTGGAGTCCCGGAATGTGTACGGCATGGCGGTGTCGGGGAATTATTTTTCGGTGTTCAATATCGGCACACTGCACGGCCGGCCGATTCTTCCCGACGACGCCTCTACCCCTGGTTCAACCCCAGTGGTCGTGCTGAGCTATCAATTCTGGCAGGCCGCATTCGCGGGAGACCCGGCGGTGGTCGGGCGAACGATCCGCATCGCGGACAGACCTTTCACGGTTGTCGGCGTCTCATCTCCGGATTTCACGGGAGTCGCGGAACTGCCGATCGATTTCTTCATTCCGATCACTATGCAAAGCGCACTGCTTCCCGGTCCGGATTTATTCGGTCCGGAAGAACCGCGCGGCGTGCTGGTGATCGGGCGTTTGCGGCCGGACGTTCCGCTTGAGAAAGCGAAGGCCGCGCTCACGGTGTGGATAGAACATGCGACCGAACAGTGGACGGAAAGCGAACGGGCGATCCAGGCGACGCTGCAATCGGCGGCGACTCCGGTGTCGATGGACGGAGATTTGCTGAGGGCCGTTCTACCGGTGTTTCTGCCGCTGATCGTGGTCTTCGGGCTGGTGCTGGTGATTTGTTGCGCCAACGTTTCGAACATGATGCTGGCGCGCGCGCTGGCCCGGCAGAAGGAAATCGGCGTAAGGCTCGCGATGGGCGCGGCGCGTTCGCGGCTGATCCGGCAACTACTCTCGGAGAATCTGCTGCTCTCTCTGCTGGCGGGCACGGTTGGCTTCGCGGTATCGAACCTGGCGATCGGCGCCTCGCAGAGAGTGCTGGTCGCGACCATCCCTCCGGCATTGAATTTGTTGCACGTCGCGCCGCTGAAGCCGGATTACCGGGTGTTCCTGTTCATCTTGACGGCCTCCGCCCTATCGACGATCCTGTTCGGGCTGGCGCCGGCGATCCAGGCGACCCGCACATCATTAGTGGAAGCGCTGCGCGGCGAATTCGGGGCGCGGGTCTCGTCTTCGCGGCTGCGATCGATGCTGGTGGTGAGCCAGATCAGCGTCTGCGTGATCCTGCTGGTGCTTACCGGGATTCTTCTGCGCGCGAGCGGCGCATATCAGCACGCCGACCTCGGCTATCGCATCCACGGTGTGGTTTATCCCATATTCCTGGGTCGCCCAGATGCGAGCGCGCCGGGTAGACTTGCGCAGAGGCTGGTAACCGAATCATGGGTGGACCAATTGGCCGCGGCGTTACGCCCGCCGCTTTACGCGACCGACGAGAGGATTCCAGTGACGACGGCGCAGGGCTCGCAACCGGTGCGGGCGGGCTATAACATCGTCTCCCCTGAATTTTTCAAAGTTTTGGAAATCCCGCTGCTGCGCGGCTGCACGTTCAGCCAGCCGGAAGCGGAGGCGGAAGCCGCGGTCGCGGTAGTGAGCCAGGCAACCGCGCAAAGGCTCTGGCCGGACGGCGACGCGATTGGCAAATCGATCATGCTGGACCGATACGCCCCGTATCTGAGCGACGTGCCCTCCGCCGATCACGCCGTGGTCATCGGCATCGCGAAAGACGTGACCAGCCAAGGGGTGATCAGTGGACGGGACGCGACCATGATCTATTTCCCGACGTCGGCGCGCGCGAAACACCCGCGGACGTTCCTGATCCGTGGAAAAGGCGATGCGGCGTCGACGACTCGACATCTGGAAGCCGCACTGGCCGCGACGGTTCCGAACCGGCCCTCGATCGCGATCTCGCTGGACGAAATGTTCCTGACGCAGATGTATCCATTCTGGGCCGCCGCGTGGGTTGCGGCGCTGCTGGGGCTACTAGCGCTGCTGTTGACGCTTTCCGGCATGTACGGCGTGTTGTCGTACCTGGTGGGCCAGCGGACCAAAGAGATCGGGATTCGCATGGCGCTGGGCGCGACGCCGGGAATCGTGGTGCGGTTGGTGCTGAGTCAATCGATGAGGTTCGCAGTGTGGGGAATGGCAGTGGGATCGACGCTGGCTTTCGGAGGAGCATTATTGCTGCGGCATTTACTCACCATGATCAACGCGTTCGACGTAGTTTCCTACGCGTCGGGCGCGGCGATCGTGGCGCTGGCATCGCTGGCAGCGGCGTTCTTTCCTTCCAGTCGCGCGGCGCGAATTAATCCGGTGGAGACACTGCGGGGAGATTAGGCAAGGTATGAAAACATTTCACGCAGAGACGCAGAGCTCGCAAAGAAAACTCTGCGCTACGGCACGACGCGGTACAGCCCGTGCTTCCGAATGTACCGAGCGACCGCCGGCGGCAGTTCATCCGGAATCTCGCCGCGCGCTAACGCTTGCCGCGTTTCGGACGACGAGACCGGCAGGGCGACCGTTTCCAATCGATGCACGCGCGCGCCGGGCGGGATGGAATAAGTGTGGCCCGGACGCGAGACGATGATGAACTGGGTTTCCCGTACGACATCCTCCCAGCGGTACCAGGAGCGGATTTCAGCGAAGGCGTCGGATCCGATGACGAAGTAGACCTCGCCCGCGCCGGGCTCCGCCTTCACGCGTTCAATGGTGTTGATCGAATAACTTTTTTCACGACCTTCTTCGAGGCGGGAGGGAACGAATCTGGGTTCGCCCGCGCAGGCCAGCTCGACCATCCTGTAGCGATCCTCGTAGCCCGCGCCGGTTTCCTTGTGCGGAGGATTGGCGGCGGGAATAAATAAGACGCGGTCGAGCGCGAAGGTGTCCGCGGCTTCGCGCGCCACGAGAACGTGCGCCCGATGAATGGGATCGAAGGTTCCTCCAAAGATCGCCGTCTTCATAAGATGTGCCGGAGAAAATCTTCCTCCCTATCGATTTCGATTCCGATTTTCAACCACAGGAGCCTGCAGGGCGCGATGATGGCCGAAATATGGTCGCACAAATTTATCATGTCCTTTTCCGTCGTTACCAGGGTCTCCGCGCCGCATTGTGTTGCTTGTTCCGCCAGCCTCTTCAACTCCGAGGGCCGGTAATGATGATGATCGCTGAACTCCCAGCGGAATTTGACATCCATTTCCAGTTCTTCGAGCGTTCTCCAAAACGCTCGCGGATTGCCCAGCCCGCAGAAAGCAGCGACGCGGCCGGATTGCTCCGCGGCCGGGAGCATTGCTTTAGATTCGTAATCGATCCAGTATTGCGGAACCACGCGCGCGGTGTAGATCGGCGCATCGGCGTTGCATTTGCGGAGCAGGGTTCTTAATCCTGCGACATCCTGCCCCGGCTCGACGCGTGTGACGACGATCGCGGAGGCTCGGGCAAGACTCCTGCGCGGCTCGCGCCGGCGGCCCAGGGGAAACATGCCGCCGCCGAATGGATCGAGCGAGTCGATGGTCACAATATCATGAGTCCGGGCTAGCTGAATGTGTTGGAAGCCGTCGTCGAGAATGAAAACATCGGGCGACAGGGATTCCTCCATGCGGCGGCCCACGTCGTAACGATCCGCTCCGATGCCGACATGGGCGTCGCCGGAGCGGACATACACTTGAGCCTCGTCGCCGGTAAGCTCGGTCGACGCCTCCTCTCCACGCGGCACGATGACCAACTGATCGTGCGATTTTCGATGATAGCCGCGGGTGAGGATCGCGGGATTGCGGCCTGCTTCGCGAAGGCGTTGGGCGAGGTGCGCGACCAGCGGCGATTTTCCGGACCCTCCCATGGTCAATCCGCCGATACTGATCACGGGAGTCGAAAGACTGCGGCGCCGCGCCTTCTGGCGAAGCATGTTAGCGCGATGCCCGGCCCGCCAGCACCAGGATAGAGGAGTGAAAATGGCGCGGGCCAGCAGGGTGCGAGGCGGATCGGGCACGCCATTCGAATAAGCGGTCCACACCTCTTTCGCGATTCGATCGACCACCCCTCTTTTGGAAATGGCGAGTTCGCGGGCGCGCGCGCCAAGCGTTCCCGGATCGTCAAGCAGGCGGACTACGGCAGGGGCCAGCAGATCGCCGTTCTCGATCAGCTCGACCGCGCCTGCGGCGTGAAATTCGCGCGCGATGGCGGCGAAATTTTCCATGTGCGGACCCACGATGATCGGGTTTCCGAAATACGCGGGCTCCAGAATATTGTGGCCGCCGCGGCGCGCGAGCGTTCCGCCCATGAACACCACATTGGCACGCGCGAACAGCGCTGCAAGATCGCCAATCGAATCGACCAGCAGCACGCCGGGGAGCGTAAGTGTCCCGAGCACCGTCCGGCGCGCGAAATTCACGCCTCCGCGCTTCAGCTTTTCGGCGACGGCGTCGAATCGCTCCGGACGGCGGGGCGCGAGGATCAGTAAGAGGCCGGGGCGTGAAACCTGAAGGAACGCCCGGATCACTTCGTCGTCCTCGTCGACGTCGGCCGAATCGGCGGGAGGCATGGTGCTGGCGGCGATCCATATCTTTTCCGGCCTGGTTTCTCGAAGAAACGCGGCGATGGAGGGCGCGATTTCCGACGGCGGCGTGAAGTCGTACTTCAGGTTGCCCGCGACCTGAACATGATCGAGCCGGGCCCCCGCGCAGACGAAGCGATGCTCATCTTCGGCGCTCTGGGCGCAAATCATATCGGGGAAGCTCAATACGTGGCGAAAAAACCAGCGCCAGCGCTGGTAGCGTGGGAGAGCGTGGTCGGAGATGCGGCCGTTCACGACAATCAGCGACGCTCCGGCACGTTTCGACTCGCGATAAAGATTGGGCCAGATTTCAGTTTCGAGCACCACCACCGCCAGAGGACGCAGGCGCCGGAGCACGCGCCGGACGGCGGACCGGTAATCTAGCGGCGCGAAAAATACGCCATCAGCCACCCCTTCCAGCTTCTGGTCGGCCGTTTCCCGGCCGGCAAGGGTGGTGGTGGAAACATACATGCGTACTTGAGGATGGGCGGCGCGCAGGACGCGGATCAGTTCCAGGCAGCTAAAAACCTCGCCCACCGATACGGCATGAAACCAAATGGCTCCGCTGCCCGTCGTGTGAATGGTGGCTGGAAGAAATCCCAGGCGCTCTGGAAGTCCGGCGAAATAGCGCCGGTTACGAATTCCCCGGTACAGTAGATACAGGGCCAGCGCCGGAGCAGCGGCGAGTTGCAGCACCTGATAGAGGAAATAGATGAGACGCGTAGCGGTTTTTTCAGGCGTGTGGATAGTTCTTCTGAGTATAGCGGCGCGGGCCGGTGACGACAAGGATAAAGATCGCTTCGCGCCGGGCGTGGCCTCGTCTTACAAGGGCAGCCTGACTACGGAGAAGATCAGCATCGCCGCGGTTCCGTTCATTTCCGAGGAGCAGGTGCGGTCAGCCTTCGGCAAGGTGGACCCGAACCACTACGGCGTGCTGCCGGTGCTGGTGATTCTTGAAAACGGCACCGGCAAGGCGCTGAGGCTCAGCCTGCAGGCGGATTATGTGGGGCCCGACGGCAGACACGTGGATTCGACGCCGGCCTCTGATGTAACGTTCATCGGCGGATCGGGGAAGGCGCCGCGCATGCCGGGCACCAGTCCGCTGCCTTTTCCGCGGAAAGAGAAGAAGGGTCCGCTGAACATTTGGGAGATTGAGGGCCGCGCGTTCACGGCAAAATTATTGCCTCTGGGCGAGAAAGTTTACGGGTTTTTCTATTTCCAGACCGATTACAAGCCGGGGTCCACACTTTATTTGACTGGCATTTCGGACGCTTCTAGTGGGAAAGAGTATCTGTATCTCGAAGCTCCGCTGGAAAAGCAGCCTTAAAAAACTCGCATATGGTAGGGCGGACCCCCTGGTCCGCGCGCGATCCCCTGATCGCGCTCTTAGCAGGTAAAACCAACAGGCCGATCAGGGGATCGGCCGCGGACCAGGGGGTCCGCCCTACTGTACATGCGGCCTTAACAGGAGCGGTCAGTACGCTATCCTCATTTGATGCGCACCCTTGCGATACTTACGCTAATCGTCACTGGGCAGATATTCGGGCAAAAATTCGATGTGGTGGAGGCCGGCATCGTGGACATGCGGACTGCTCTCGAGCAAGGCCGCGTCACTTCGCGCGAGCTCGTCGTCGCATATCTAGTCCGCATCGGCATGTATGAAGACAAGCTGCATTGCATTATCACCGTCAATCCGAATGTTCTCGCCGAGGCCGACGAGCGCGACCGGGAGCGCGCGCAAGGCAGGGTGCGCGGGCCGCTGCATGGAATTCCGATCGCGCTTAAGGACAACATCCTCACGCACGATATCGTCACCACTGGGGGGGCTCTGGCGTTTACGGGGTTTGTTCCTCCGTACGATGCGACGCTGGTGAAAAACCTGCGCGATGCGGGCGCGGTGATCATCGCCAAGACCGGGCTTTCGGAACTTGCCAACTGGGTGGCCGGCGGGCCGACGCCCATGCCGGCGAATTACAATGCGGTGCGCGGTTTCGGCTACAACCCGTACGATCCGCGGCGGGATCCTCGCGAGGGCTCCGATGACGGACGGCCTGTTCTGACCACGGGAGGATCCAGCTCCGGAGTCGGCACGGCGGCGAATTTCTGGGCCGGGAATGTGGGCTCGGAAACTTCAGGCTCTATCCTCAGCCCTTCGAACCAGAACATGCTGGCCGCCGTGAAGCCCACGGTCGGCCGGATCAGCCGCTACGGAGTCATTCCGATCACGGCGGATCAGGATACGGCAGGACCCATGGCGAAGAGCGTTACCGACGTGGCCATCATGCTGGGCGCGCTGGAGAGTGCCTCGCCCGATCCGAACGATTCCGCAACCACCAAATGCCAGCCTCCTGCCGGCCGCGATTACACTCCAGTTCTGAAGGCCGACGGCTTGAAAGGCATGCGCATCGGCATTCCGCGCGCATTCTTTTACGATCCCGCAACTCCGCCCCGGCGCGCTGGCGCTCCAGCGGAAACAGGCGGACGGGGCGGCGGGAGAGGAGGTGGGTTCGGGAACGGCCTCACGCCGGAGCAGAAGCGTGTGATGAACGAGGCTATCGAGATCCTGAAGCAGCAAGGCGCTGAAATCGTCGACCCGGCGGACATTCCCAGCGTACTTGCCACGGACCCCGACAAGAACTTCCTGCTGTGGAATCAGTGCAGCGGATTGGCGAACGCTCGCGGCAAGGATGCGAACTGCTCGGTGGTCCTGAAATACGGCATGAAGCGGGATTTTAACGCCTGGCTCGGAACTCTCGGCCCATCGGCGCCCGTCAAGACGCTGACCGAGCTCCGCGAGTGGAACATTACTCACACCAATGGCGGCGCGATCCGCTACGGCCAATCGCAACTGGATATTTCGGACGAAATGGATGTGCGGACGGATCGCGCGCGCTACGAAGCGGACCGCGCCCGGGACATCGACCTCGCCGGCACGCACGGTATCGACGAAGTGATGAAGACCCAGCGGCTGGACGCGATCCTGTTCCCCGGGGCTAGCGGCGCGGCGATCGCCGCGAAGCCCGGCTACCCCACCGTGATGGTGCCCTTCGGCAGGGTTCCGAACACGCAGGGCGCTCCGTTTCCACCGGGCTTTGATCCGAAGCCGGCTCCCTTCGGCGTCAGTTTCACCGGAATGGCATGCAGCGAGCCGAGCCTGTTGAAAATGGCCTACGCCTTTGAGCAAGCCACCAAACGCCGTGTGAAACCACCGAGCGTGCCGTAGGCCTGATACCATTCCCCTGTGGGCGATTCGGCTTACTTCCCCGATTCTGCGGCGGCCGTGCCAGCCGAGAGGGTTGCTGTGCGGCACTCCGCGCTGATTCGCGTCACACACTGGATCACCACGCTGTGCTTTTTGGCCCTGCTCGTCAGCGGAGTGGAAATCGTCATCTCCCACCCCCGTTTTTATTGGGGTGAAGACGGTAACGTTTTAAATCCACCCCTGTTTAAACTGCCGATCCCGGCATCGAGGTCATCCGTGCCGACCGGCTACCTCTACGTGTTGCCGGACCAGAACGGCTGGAGCCGGTATCTTCACTTTCAAGCCGCGTGGCTGGCCGTGCTGACCGGTGTGCTGTATATCATCCACATCGTGTTTTCCGGATACTTGCGAAGAGACTTGCTCCCGCGGGAAGGCGATCTTTCGTGGCGCGCGATCTCCCTCGCCATTGCGAACCATATACGCTTCAAGCGGCCGAGTGAGGAGTCCTATAACCTGCTTCAGCGGATCACCTACCTGGCCGTGATCTTCGTCCTGTTCCCTCTGGTGATCTGGACCGGCCTGGCGATGTCTCCCGCGTTTGTTTCCGCAGTTCCCGTCACTGTCACCGCACTCGGCGGGCAGGAATCTGCGCGGACTATTCATTTCTTCGTGTCTCTTTTTCTCTTGCTATTTCTTGTGGTTCACGTCGCGATGGTTTGTCGCGCCGGGTTCACGAACCGAATGCGAGCGATGATCACCGGGCGCGCTGGTACAGATAGGGAGGGCATGTGAGCGATCTTTCACGCCGCAAACTGATCACCGCAGGGCTCGCGGGCGCGGCGGGCGCATCCGGGCTGGCCGTCGCCGCCGGTCTGGCGAAACGTTATGGATTGATTCCGCCCGATCATGGCGGGATTTACGGTGCGGGCGAAACGCTGACCTACGCCGCGCACCGTTTGCTGACGCGCCATTCATTGGCCCGGGAGTTCCCTCGCAGTCAGATTTCGAAAAACCCGTTCCCCAACGGCGAGCCTCCGCAGGACGAAGACTTCAAGCGCCTCGAGAAAGGACGTTTCGCCGACTGGCGGCTCACCGTCGACGGCATGGTGGCGCGCCCCGCTTCGTTTTCGCTTGCCGAACTCAAGAGCTATGCCTCGCGCAGCCAGATCACTCATCTGGCGTGTGAAGAGGGCTGGTCTTTTATTGCTGAGTGGACCGGCGTGCCTCTATCTCAGGTTTTAGACGCCGTTGGGATTCTTCCGCAAGCCAGATATGTTGTCTATTTCTCGATTCAGCGCGACTGGTGGGATAGCGTCGATATGGCCGATGCGCTGCATCCTCAGACCCTGCTGACTTACGGGATGAATGGCGCCGAGCTTCCCGTGGGCCACGGCGGCCCGCTTCGTCTGCGCGTTCCCCGCCAACTCGGCTATAAGAACGTCAAATATATCACCCGCCTGACCGTAACCGACGATCTGAAGCGGTTCGGCCGGGGCTTGGGCTCCGCGTCGCCAGAGGGTGGGTACGCCTGGTACGCCGGGATCTAATGGCGTGTGTCGGAAATTCCATCGGGTATGTGGCGCGCGCCTGGAGGCGCGCTGCGTCGATAGTATCGACGTCTGGCCGAAGGTGGTCTGCGCCTTATCACTGCGCAATCTCAGCCGACACGCGCCGTCGACACGAATGTCGACGCAGCACGCCTGGAGGCGCGCGCCACATATAACATAATGATCATTCCGTGTGAGGCACTACATTAGTGCTGTTGGCGATTCAACCCCATGCGTGAGCTTGGGGCTTGCACGGGAACTCGCAATAGCCCCAGGCTGACGCCTGGGGTTCGGAGCCATGTCGATGATAAATTGTAATCTTATTTGGTTCCGAAACGCGATACGACGGATGTGGCTCTAACCATTATTCCGCCGCCGGACGGGGAAGGATCTTATTCCAGCGAAGCTTCATAACGCAAGAGGTGCACGGTGATCGCTGGCGGAGTCAAGGCGCTCACGGATCTGGTCGCTTACGGGGATCTAGCCAACAGCTCGTTTCGCCAGATGGTGGAAGCACTTCCTGTCGCCGTCTACACCACCGATCCGGAAGGCCGGCTCACCTATTTCAACGCCGCCGCGGTCACTCTTTCCGGACGCGTACCGGAGATCGGCACGGACCAGTGGTGCGTCACTTGGAAGCTTTACCAACCGGACGGAACGCCGATGCCGCAGGACCAATGTCCGATGGCGATAGTGCTAAAAGGGGGTCAGGTGCCGGGCGGCGTCGAGTGCATGGCGGATCGGCCGGACGGCACACGCTTTTGGTTTACCCCTTGTCCGACGGTTGTGCGCGACGCTGAAGGGCGGATCATTGGTGGCATCAACCTGCTGGTAGACATCACCGACCGCAAGATGGCGGAGATCGAAGCCAAGGAGCGCTTGGGCGCGATTGTCGACACAACTCCCGAGTGCGTAAAAATCGTTTCCCCGGACGGAACGCTGCTGCAGATGAATTCAGCGGGGCTGACCATGGTCGGCGCCTCTTCGGCCGACCAGGTGGTGGGCAAGAACGTCTATGAGATCGTCGCCCCGGAGGATCGGGAAAGGTTCCGCGAATTCAATGAAAGGATATGCCAAGGCGAACGGGGCACCCTTGAGTTCGACATCATCGGGATCGGAGGCGAGCGCCGTCATATGGAAACGCATGCCGCGCCCCTCCGCCGTTCCGGAGAGACGGTCCATCTCGCGATCACGCACGACATCACGGAGCGCAAGCAAGCGGAACGCGCGACCCTGTTGCTGGGGGCGATCATAGATTCCTCCGATGACGCGATCATCAGCAAGGACCTCAACGGTGTGATCACCAGCTGGAACATCGGTGCGGAGCGCCTGTTCGGCTACGCTGCAGACGAGGTGATCGGCCGGCCTGTCACTATTCTGATTCCCTTCGATCGCCTGGAGGAAGAGCCAAAAATTCTAAGCCGGTTGAAACGCGGCGAGCGCGTGGACCACTTCGAGACCATCCGACAGCGAAAAGACGGCGCGCTGCTCGATATCTCCCTGACGATTTCGCCGGTGAAGGACCGGCGCGGGAACATCATCGGCGTGTCGAAAATCGCCCGCGACATTACGGAGCGCAAGCGCGCCCAAGCAGCGCTGCTCGCGAGCGAAGCAAGATTCCGGCAGCTCGCGGATTCCATGCCGCAGATCGTCTGGACGGCGCGGCCCGACGGCCATTTCGACTACCACAACGAACGCTGGTATCAATTCACCGGCTCCAGCCGCGACAGAATCGAGGACGTGAGCTGGGATGCAATTCTCCATCCCGACGACTTACAGAGCTGGCGGCAGTCCTGGGAAGGCGCCGTGCGGTCAGGCAATCCCTACAATATCGAGCACCGTTTGTGGGACCGCGGCAACCATTTCTGGCGGTGGTTCGCAGGGCGCGCCCTTCCAGTTCGGGATGAGGACGGAAATATAGTGAAGTGGTTCGGCTCCTGCATCGATATCGACGACCTGAAGCGCGTTGAAGACGACTTGCGGCGCGCCAATGAGGACCTGGAGCAGTTCGCGTTTTCCGCGAGCCACGACCTGCAGGAGCCCTTGCGCAGCGTCAAGATTTACAGCGAGCTGTTGAGCACCACCTGTAGCGAAGCTCTCGATAGCCAGGGTCTGGAATTCCTGACTTACCTGCGCAGTGGAGCGACGCGCATGGAGATGCTGGTGCGGGACCTGCTGGCTTATACGCAAGTGACGAAATTCGAGAAGCCGGTGGAGGCTGCCGACTCGGGCGCGGCTCTGGCAACTGCCCTCGCTAACCTGGGCGGCGCAATTTCGGAGAGCGGCGCGACGATAACCGCCGATCCATTGCCCTCGCTTCCGGTGCATATCACGCATTTGCAGCAGTTGTTCCAGAACCTCATCGGCAATGCCATAAAATACCGAAGTCCCGATCGGCCGCCCGTGGTGCACATTGCGGCCGAACGCCGGAATGGATACTGGATTTTCACCGTCAGCGATAACGGCATCGGTATCGAGCCTGAGTACAAGGAAAAAATCTTTGGACTTTTCAAGCGGCTGCATACCAGCGATGAATATTCAGGGACGGGCATAGGCCTCGCCATCTGTCAACGGATCGTCGAGCGGTATCACGGCCGAATCTGGGTGGAATCAGAGCCCGGAAAAGGATCGACTTTCCGCTTCACTTTCCCGGTTTAGTGGCAACCCGATCCCCAAATCCCCGCCCTGACGGGACGGGGTTATCACCCCTGGCGTCAGCCAGGAGGTTCGTCGCGGCTGAGGGTCGGTACTGAGCCGCCATGCGTGAGCATGCGGGCTTAGCAAAAACTCTCGCCTGGAGGCGCGCGCCACATATAACATAATGCTCATTCCGTGTGACGCAGTACACTAGCTCACTAATGCTGCGACCGGATGATTTGGCATTTCAGCCCCATGCGGCGTGGGGCTTGCACGAGAAACTGCAATAGCCCCAGGCTGACGTCGATGTCCCGTGGAAAACGAAATATTCAGGCGGTCATCGCACCGGAAGCTTCAATTAGTTCCCGCCGTAGTCAGAATGTTCGGCACATTCTTCTGGCGAAGCAGCGTATTGAAGTCGGCAACATCCTTGCCCAGGAGTAAATTGAGCCGCTGCTTGTAGGTCGCGGCCTGCTCCCGCAGCTCGTCATGCACGGCGACCGCTTGTGTCGTCGGACGATCGTCGGAGCTTTCAATTTCCGCTGCCAGATACCCGATCTTTTCCACCAGCTGGTTCGACCATCGCACGGCATCCTGCCCCCGCCCGGTGGCTTTCAGCTTGATGAGATGATCCTCGATCTCGACCAGCTTGGTATTAAGCTGTTCGG
>Ga0182024_10013043_pt1 | contig 16309 bp, 10 predicted proteins | sample P32metaG_FD_120480 | JGI IMG/M metagenome (GOLD analysis project Ga0182024, IMG submission 120480) | Permafrost microbial communities from Stordalen Mire, Sweden - P3-2 metaG (Illumina Assembly) | ecosystem: Environmental > Terrestrial > Soil > Wetlands > Permafrost | place: Sweden: Stordalen... | reverse complement strand
TTCGTCAACTACGGTCCGGCAAGCGTAAAGGGTGATCGCCTTATTCTAAGCGAGATTCCGAAGTACGCACGCTGCCCCATTGCAGTCGAGGTAGTTGCTTACCAGTGGGGGCGTCTGGGGGACAAATTCGGGCCGGCAATACAGACGGCCGAGCCAGTTTCGCGCAAATTTCGAATTGAAATCAACCCACATGGCAGTTGCGATGCCAGTGATACTGCTCCAACCGGCACCGCCCACACGAACAGGATTGCGAAATAGATTTACGATTTCACGGATGCGAATGTTTTCCTCCAACATGACGTCATCGAGCCTTACGCGCCGCGACTTTCATCGCCTCATGCTGGCGGCTGGGGTCAGCTGCATTGCTTCGCCGGAGTTTTTATCTGGCGGTTCGCCGGGCTTACCTTTCACGCATCCGGGCATTTTGCACTCGGTCGCGGATTTTGAGCGCATGCGAGCCGCTGTGCGCTCGGACGGCCAACCGATTGCCGCTGGGTTTGAAAAACTCAGGGAGCACCCTCTTTCGAGCGCAACCTACGTGCCACACAGATTCGCCGATGAGATAGGACGCAATCCAAGTGTAATTTTTGGAGAATTCGATTGGGATGCGAGTGCAGCCTACCAATGTGCTCTAATGGCCGCAATCACTGGTGAGCATCCGTATGCTGCAGTCAGTCGCACGATTGTAGATGGCTGGTCGGAATCACTCCAGCGTGTATCCGGCGCGGATGCTGTGCTGATGGCCGGTCTGGGGCCGTTCAAGTTCGTGAATGCGGCCGAAGTTCTGCGCTATCTCGGCGAGCTGAATCAGCAGGAGACAACGAACTGCGCAGCGATGTTACGGCGGGCAATCCTGCCAACCATCATCGATTTTGCGCCCTTCGCAAATGGGAATTGGGACACGGCCGCCGTGAAGACCATGCTGGCGATCGCGGTCTTTTGCGACGACCAGGTTCTTTTTGAGCGCGCGTTGCTTTACTACCTGCATGGCGACGGCGACGGGCGCCTGACGCATTACATCTACGAGAATGGCCAGTGTCAGGAGAGCGGACGCGACCAGCAACATACGCAGCTGGGTCTGGCGCATATGGGCGACGCGTGCCAGATTGCCTGGAACCAGGGCTGGGACCTTTACGGAGCGGAAGACGACCGGCTGCTGCGCGGTTTTGAGTACACGGCCGCATACAACCTGGGCGACAAGGTGGAATTCACGCCTGACGTCGACCGCACGGGCCGATACCGTCACAGCGTCATCTCGCCGCCGAGCGCTCTTCGGCCCGTCTACGAGCAGATTCTGGCTCACTATCATGTGCGCTGCGGGATGCCGACGCAAGCCGTTCAAAGGGCTGTGGAGAAGACCAGGCCGGAGGGGTCTGCCCATGGCGCCGATCACACCGGGTTCGGCACGTTGCTGTACGCGCGTGCAGCAAACGATCCCGATCCCGCTCCCCGAACGGTGCCTCCGGCCGGTTTGCACGCAGTTGTTCGAGGAAATGCCGTCGAGTTGGACTGGTTGCAAGCTCGTGCTGAGGCATCGGCGGTACTTGAGCGTGGTGGTACCCATTTTGCCGTTCCAGCACGCAGCGAGTCCTACCGGGATACGCATGTCGCTTCTGGACGGCAATATAGTTACCGCCTGTCGGCGCCGACTCGAACTGCCATCACCTCAGCGCCCGTTTCGATAGCCACCAGTCTCCCTCCGGGATGGACCAGCGGCGCATTAGGAAATCCGATCATCGCCGGCGATGTGCAATTTGATGGGAAGGTCTTCACGATTTGCGCGGCCGGCGAAGGGCTTATGCAGGCTGCCGACGAAGGGCATTTTGTTGCTGCGGCACCGAATGTTTCACGCATGAAGGTCAGGTTTATTACGCAGGTCGCCTCGCAATTCGCCGCCTTTGGTTTGGCGTACCGCTCGGGTTTTGAGGTGGATGTGCCCAGTGTGGCTTTGCTGATTATGCCAACCGGCCGGGAAGACGGGCGGCGCGGATGGCACGTAAGGCTGATGGTCCGCGATTCATTGGGACACGCGACGACGCTGTCGGATTCACCTTTGACTGCTCCGGTAGTGACCTACGGCCGTCTGATGAAATCCGTTTGGCTGCGCCTTGAATGCAAAGGCTCTCTGTTGCAGGCGGCTTTCTCAACCGATGGTTCAGGGTGGATTTCGGTTGGTCAGCCGCCGCGCGTTGAGCAAGGTCGCATCGGCCTGATCGCAGTGTCGGGCATTCCCGAGGTTGCTACGTCAGTACGATTCGAGCTGGTATCCCCTGTTGGTCTCCTCTGATCGAGATTCACGGTAACCGGGGCGATACCGGCCTAGATCAAAAACCTAATGGTCGTATTCTCCTCTGGGCCTCCTGGTCTCCCCTCCCAATGGGTCGCATCGTTCGAAGTGCATCGCCCTCTGGGGAAATGCAACTTTCGAATCGATAGAGGGACACAAACTGGAGAATTTAATGTAGTTGTGAAAACGCTTATGGCAAACCCTTATTCGGCCTTAACGGCGTCGTAACGTGCTGGCTTAACTGACTCTATTTAATAGCCTTTCAATCAAGCACACTCCTGAACAGTTTGGAACGTTGACAGAGCCATTTTCACGGCGGAGATTGGTCAGCGGCCAGTAATCACGCTCTCAATGAAGCGCGAAATTTCTCATCGACGAATTGGGAAATCACCTCGAGGGGGCCCGGGTAGAGATGCGATTTGGCCTTTTTCAAAGGAAAGGACTAGGAGGCTTGAAATGAAGAATCGCCAAAACGAGTTCGCCAGGACGCGAACATTCAATAAATCTGGCGCCATGATGGCCCTGGCGGCAGTGTGCTGTTTTCTCTTCTTGCTGCTAAGCGTGGGCGCCTACGCACAAACCTCGCAGGGTATCACGGGCTTGGTCACGGACTCGACAGGAGCCGTGATTCCGCAGGCGAAAATTACCGTACATAATGAGGCGACCGGCATCGACAAGCAGGCCGTTACCACCTCCACCGGCAGCTACACCGTTCCGTTTCTCGATCCAGGTGTTTACGACGTGCGGGTTGAGGCCGAAAAATTCGAGTCAGTCAACAAGACGAATATCACCCTGCTGACCGACCAGACAGTCACCGTAAGTTTTCAGCTCAATCCCGGCGCAGTTACACAGACCGTCACCGTAAACGCATACTCTGACGTACTCGACTACGTGAAGCCGGACCGCGGAGACGTTGTAGAAATCACTCGCATCGAGCAACTTCCCGTCCTGGCAGGCGATCCGTTCAACCTTGCCGAACTGAGCGCGGGCGCCATGAGCACCCTCGCCATCAGCAGCTACAACCCCTTCAACCAGACCGCCCAGAGCCTTTCGATCCACGGCGCGGCCGTCGAGCTGAATATCGATGGAGTCAGCGATCTGAGCATGACGGGCGCACAGAATTACGCCTATGACCCGCCGAATGCCTCGGTGCAGGAGTTCAAGATTACAACCAACGCTTTCGATGCAGCGGCAGGCCGCTCTCCCGGCGGCGCGATCGATGTGACGCTAAAAACGGGCACCCGGAGGCTGCACGGCGCAGCCTATGAAGTAGCGCGCCGCGGCTTCCTGGAGGCAAACACATCGATCAACAATGCGAACATCGTCGCCAATGGATATAAGCAGGCATACGAGACTGGGCAGACGACGGAAGATCAGTACGGGCTTGAATTGGATGGTCCGGTCATTATTCCTAAACTCTGGCACGCCAGCCGAAAGACTTTCTTCCTGCTGCAGTATGAAAAGATCAACAACGTCCAAACCACAAGCGTTTCCGGCTCGGTGCCGACGCAGGCAATGATCGGCGCCGGAACCACCTATCCAGGTCAAGGCGATTTCAGCGCTGAGTTGACGGCCAATGGGGCCACCTACAACCAGCCTATCTACGATCCTCTTTCGGAGGCGGCTTGCACGGCCAACAACACTGACAACGGAACCTATGCCGCCAAGAATCCGCATGTCTGCCGCTATCAGTTTGGCTTTGGTCCCGGCGCAGGGGCTGGACCGCAGGGCAATCCGGTGCAGATAGGTCCCGCCAATGTCATACCCAAGAACCGGATGGATCCCACAGCAGAGGCGGTCCTGTCGTGGTACGCCTACCCCAGCCAGAATCCGAGCCCTTCAACGGCAAATGATTTCAACGGCAATTACGGCCAGAACAATCCGAGCACGAACTACTACAGGAATTACCTGATCAAACTGGACCAATATCAGGGAAATAACGACACCTTCAATCTGACGGCCCGCATGTGGACGATCATCGGCACTTCGATCAACGGAGATCCCAGAGACAACGTGAACCCCTCACACCCCGGACTCAATTGGGCAGGCTATGGCGCGCATTTCAACAACCGCTTCCACGATCCTAGTCTTGTGGTCGGCTGGACACATACGTTTTCGCCGAACCTGATCAATTCCGTCAAGGCGTCGCTCATGGTCACCGATCAGACCGACAACACCGGGCCGCCCCCTGGATTCAATCCGTCCACTCTGGGTTTTTCAGCCAATCTGGCCGCGGCTAGTCCACAGTATTTCGACCGCTTTCCTTCAATCACGCCCGGAAACTACAACGTACTCGGCTCCATTGCCGGACTCGAGCGCGGCGACAATGAGATCGTCGTCACTGACACCGCGAACTGGACCCACGGCAATCACGCCATACATTTCGGTATCGACTGGAGACCAGCTCAGTACAGCCAACGCATCAGCAATGCCGCTGGGAACAGCGTCAACTTATCCGTGGGCAAGGCATGGACGCAGCAGTGGGATACGGTTGTGACCGGAGGAGCCACTGGCATTTCAACGCCTGCCGGGTACAGTGGAAACTCCATTGCATCCATGCTGCTGAGTACATGGGACTCAGGCAACGCTACGACCCAACCGAACAACTACTATTCGTTCAAGTACGGTGCGGCATTTTTCCAGGATGACTGGAAGGTGCGCCACAATCTAGTCATCAATCTGGGTCTGCGCTGGGACAAGCCGATCAATGGCAGCGTCGATCGCCAAAATCGCCAGGTGTACACTTTCGATACCACGGATGTTAATCCGATCAGCAGCCTGGTCAATCCTTCGGCACTTCCGATCAGCGGCTCGCTTCTCGGCGGCATCACCTTCGCAGGCGTGGATGGCAACCCGCGCGCGCCCTTTGCGCCCGTCAATTTCCAGTTTGGCCCTCGCGGGGGCTTTGCCTACACGTTCAATCAGAAGACTGTAATTCGGGGCGGCACGGGCCTCTACTATGCCGATAACGGCACGACATCATCGCCGCCGCAGACAGGATTCCAATCGACAACAACCTATACCGGTTCGCTCGATGGCGGCGCGACGCCGCTCCTGAACCTGTCGAATCCGTTCCCGAATCTGCAGACCCCAACCGGCAACTGCGGAGGCAATCAACTGCAATGCCTGGAGACAAACGCCGGGCAAACGGTTTCTTTCTACAACCCCCACTATCGGCCGGCCCCGTTTCTGGAAACGTCCTTCAATATAGAGCGCCAGTTGACCAAATGGGACACCATTGAAATCGCGTATGCCGGCGGTCGCGGATACAGCACCGCTTACTCCGACGATCTCAATCACATCAGCGCCGCCGCACAGGCCGCTTGCGACCCGGAACGCGGCGGAGTGGGAACCAACTGCACCAGCGGCGCAAGCACGGGAACCGTTGGCTACATCAACAACCCATTCAAAGGTCTGGCGCCGTTCGCGGCATCGGGAACCTTTTATACGGCATCCACGATTCAGAGGGTCAACTTCACACGGCCGTTCCCAATTTTCTATAACGGGAGCCTGGGTGGCACAAACGCAAGCGTCACGGAAATGAATTTGATGGGTGGAAAAGCCTGGTATAACGCGGCAGAGGTTACATACAATCACAGGACTTCAATTGGCCTCACGCTGCACGGCACTTACACTTACTCGAAGTCGATGAGCGCGGCCGGATACACCGACTACGTCAACCGCATTCTCTCGCGAACGCTGTCGGGATCGGACAATCCACATCGCGTTACGGTGTCGGGCGTCTATCTGTTGCCGATTGGACAGGGCAGAGGCTTCTTCCCAGGAATCAGCCGCTATGCGGATCTGGTTGTGGGTGGATGGCAGGTTGGATCCATCTTCACCTATCAATCGGGCCTTCCGTTTGCAATCGGCGGCTACGAAATTAATCGCACCGCCAACGGCGGCTACATCCTGCCACGCAAGCGATTCTTTCCGGGCAATTCAAACACGTTTTGGCCAGGGAGTCAGGGCGCAGGCAAGAACTCCTACGTTCAGGCATTCAAACCATGCGTCGGAACTCGCGATCCAAACACTGGAGTTATCACGCTGGAAAGCTTCTCGGTCACCGCTGGCTGCCAGCAGGCTAACTTCGTACAAATACTGGCAAATTACGGTCAAGTGCCAAATTATGTCTACTCCGGCATCCGTCTGCAACGCATTGTCAACGACGATTCCAACATCAGCAAGGATTTCAGTATTGAGAAGAGGGCAGGGATGGTGTTCCAGCTTCGCATGGATGCGTTCAATGCTCTGAATCATGTCATCCAGAATTCCACTGGGTATGACACAACTGTCAATGATGCAAATTTCGGTACCTACCAGATGGGAACCGCCGGCGGTGGAAACTATCCCAATCGCCAGATCCAGATCAGCGGACACCTGACCTGGTAGTTACGGAACAAAGTCGTCGCCGGTCAAACTACGGCGGGCACTCGTGATACGAAGCCCGGCGCTTTACTCTGGGGGGCAGTCTGTGGAGATAGCACATTTTGTTGCGAGCGTGGGAATAAAGAATGATTGAACGCAGAGCTTTCTTGAAGACAACAATTGCGGGAGCGGCGGGATTGATGATCGCGCCACCTCTATTTGACGAGCAAGCATTTGCGGATGCCCCGGCCTCGGTAACTGAAGACGGATTTCGCTTTACTTCGGGGAGCATAGTAGCGGAACTGTCGAAGAATGCCCCAGAGTTTGCGGAGTTGAACGTCGACAGTCTCGGTAAGGGGAAGCGTGGCGCAAACATTGTTCAGCCCCCAAGCATGGCGGGATTCACGGCATCCGGAGTAGAGCTCGGCGGTAAGGCGCATCGCATCGAGTACCGATCGATTGACCAAAGCCCAACGGACCCTCCGGCATGGTCGGTGGAGCTTTCGGACAAGAGAATTCAACTCACTACGGAATGGTGCCCGGGGCCCATGACGGCGCCGTTCGTTTTCCACTTCGATTTGGCAAAGTGTCATTCAACTGTTCTTGGGATCTTCAACGGCAACGGCAACCTTCGTCTGCCGGCGCTCGTTCACCTGCCGGGACAAGGCTCAATACGATTGACAGCGGACGGCGCGCAGGGCGCCAGCGTCGGGTATCGCTCTGAGCGCCGGTCCACTGTCGCGACACTGACGCTACCTGCAGCAACCTCGGCATCGAAGCGCATTGCGTATTCGCTGGAGATTGCAGCGATCTACCCGCGATTGCCGGACATCGAAGGCGATACACGCTTCGACGCTTTCAAGCGAAACTGGCTCAATGTGTTGCAATTGAATCCGGAAACGCGAGCACTCTCAAACAATACGGCGAGCACTAGCTGCGCCTTCTGTTACTACGAGTACGCTGACGTCGCTGCGCTCACCCCATCGTTGGCCGATGGACTAAGCGCACTGGATGTGGTGCGGCAGACTCTGGACCGCATCCTGGCGGGCGGAACGGCATACGGTCTTCCCGCGCCAGGCAATTTTCCCACTGCGGCTTCCGACACATTCCCTTCGATGCTGATTGCCGCGGCCAACTGCGTGCGCGAGGGTCACAGCGACGTCTGGCTCGCCGCAAATTACAGCGGCATCCGCGGGTGGGCCGAATCCATGCTTGCCACTGACATCAACGGCGATGGTCTCGTGAAGTACAGTGTTAGCGGCAACTCCGGCATCTGGCCCGATAGTTTTCCCAAGGTCAGGCCATCCAACTGGTGGGACACGATTGGTTTCGGATACGAGGATGCATACGCAAACGCCTTGGCCTACCGTGCGCTGGGCAATATGGCCATGCTCGCGGCACGCCTCGAAAAGCACGAGGATGAAATCAGGTATAAGGCGGCAGCCGAAAAACTGCGGAACATCTTCTACAAGAACTTTTTCGACCCTACGACCGGCGTACTTGGTGGCTGGCGCAGCGCCGATGGAGAGCTTCACGACTACTACTTTCTTTGGGTGAACGGCATCGCGATCCACTACGGACTCGTCCCCAGGTCGCAAGCGAATTCCATCATGGACATTCTGATGGCCAAGATGAAGGCCGTCGGTTATGACCAATTCAATATGGGCCTTCCCGGCAACTTGATCACGGTTGCACTGAAAGACTATGTGCACAAGGATCCCGATGGCCATCACGGCGGAGGGGTGCTTCCCGATAATTCCGACGGTTTCCAGAATTATGAAAATGGCGGTGCGACCGGCTGCTTTGCCTTCTTCACGCTGGCCGCGCTCTACGATCTTGGCCGCAAAGCAGAGGCGGACAAGATCCTGTTTGCCATGCTCGGCGAGTATGATCGTGGCGGCTTTGAAGGCCGCGGAGCGAAGGGCAGGTCGAACGACTGGAGGCGGTGGGATGGTACACCGATGGGCTATGAAGGCTTTCTCACCGATAACTACTACACGCTAATGGCCGTCCCGCTGCGCCAATCGGAAACTCGATGGATCGAGGGTCTTCGTCCGGAAACAAATCTGACCTGAGGTTGCCACGAGAGTCCATTCAACTTTGGCCCGGAGAGTGACTACGCGATGAAGATCACACGACGTTCTCTTGCGAAGGGGCTAGCAGCCACCGGTGCGGCAGCCGGCTTTTCCGGCTTGCTGAGCACAGAGCCATTAGCAGCCGCGACGCCCGAAAACTCAGTGGCATGGAAGAGGATTCACCCTGGCGTATGGAAAGCCACGATCGGCACGCCGGAGCGGTTTACGCCGGTCTCGAGCCGTCTGATTCCCGCAAAAGCTGAGGCATTCGCAAAACTGCCGAGAGTGGACACAGCGCCCTTGCCTGCCATTGGGGGCAAACAAATCAAACGCGGATGTGTGGTGCAATTACCGCTGCGGCCCAATGAACAGATTTTCGGCCTCGGCCTGCAGTTCCTTTCGTTTGCGCAGCGAGGCAAGAAGAAGGTCGCACGCGTCAATGCCGACCCAAGGTTCGATACCGGGGATTCGCATGCACCGGTGCCGTTTTATGTGACGTCGAAAGGCATCGGCATACTGATCGATACGGCGCGCTACGCGACTTTCTATTTTGGCGATGCGCGGCCCAAGCCTGCGCACGCAGAGGATTCGGTCACGAATGTTAACCCGGATCCCAATTACACGCATAACATTCAGGATGGCGACTCAGGAGAGATCACTGTCGAAGTGCCGCGCGCCAGCGGTGTGGACGTATATCTATTTGCTGGGCCAGAAGTGGTGGATGCGGTACGCCGGTACAACATCTTCTCCGGTGGCGGCGTGATTCCGCCTGAGTGGGGATTGGGGTTTTGGTACCGGCCAGAGTCACGCGCGACACAACAGAGCACGATGGCGCTGGCAAAAGAATTTCGCGATCACAAAATTCCTTGCGATGTGATCGGGTTGGAAGGCGGTTGGCAAACCCATTCCTATTCCTGCACATTCGTCTGGAATAAGGATCGTTTCCCGGATCCCGCAGGCTTTGTAAGCTCTGCCCGTGCGATGAATTACAAAGTGAATCTCTGGGAACATGCTTTCACCCATCCCGCGTCGCCTATATTCTCCGCGATCGAGGCGCACAGCGGCGACTACGGAGTGTGGGGCGGGTTGGTGCCCGATTTTGCAGGCGAACAGGCGCGCGAGGCATTCGGCACATTCCACGGCAAGGACCTCATTGACATGGGTATCAGCGGATTCAAAATCGACGAATGCGATAATTCCGATTACACCGGCGGGTGGTCGTTCCCGGAATGCAGTGTGTTTCCGTCAGGAGTGGACGGCGAGCAGATGCACAATGTTTTTGGCCTGCGCTATCAGATGGCGATTTGGAACGAATTCCGAAAGCGCGGCTTGCCGACATACAACCTGGTGCGCTCCAGCGGCGCATTGGCCGCACCGTATCCATTTGTGCTCTACAGCGACTTGTACGTGCACCGCGATTTTATTCGCGCTCTGGTCAATTCCGGTTTTAGCGGATTGCTTTGGTGCCCGGAGGTGCGCGACGCCGTGAGTGAAGAGGATCTGATCAGGCGCCTGCAGAGCGTGGTGTTCTCTCCGCTGGCGATGATCAACGGGTGGTACATCAAGAATCCACCGTGGAAGCAACTGAATCGCCGCCTGAACAACGCGGACCAGCTGCTTGATGGTTGGGAAAAACTCGAATCTCGATGTCGCGAGATCATTGGCTGGCGGATGCAACTCGTTCCTTACCTCACCGCTCAATTCCAGCGCTACGCCGAAGATGGCACGCCGCCTTTCCGCGCGCTAGTACTCGATGCGCCCGATGACACGCGGCTTTACACCGTCGACGACCAATATATGATTGGCGACCGCATGATGGTTGCGCCCATCTTTGTGGAGGAGTCGAGCAGTGCGCCGCTGGGTTTGCCGCGCAGGAAGCCGGAAGGCGCACGCAGGGTTGTGCTGCCTAAAGGCGGATGGCACGACTTCTGGACGGGTGAGGCGGTCCAGGGAGGCACGGAAATCTCCATTCCCACTTCAATCGAGAAGATTCCCGTCTACGTCAAGACCGGCAGTATTGTGCCCTGGGCGGACGTAGGCCTTTACGCCGGCGCTCCTGAGACGCGTCGCCTCACTGCGCGCGTCTATGGGGACGGTTCGATGCCATTCACGCTAAACAGTGATGCCAGTGTGCTCAACCTGACTTGGAGCAACGGAACAGGTCGCGCGGAGGGCGGATCTCCTTATGACGTCTACGCCTGGAAGCAGATTGGATGAGCTTCCTATGAATCCCAATTGCAAATGTTATCGCAGAGAACCACTCAGAGTTGATCGATTCCGGAAAAGCAGCGCACTATGCACGGTTCTTAACGTAGTGTTGTTGATGGTCCTGCTCACGATTTCCACTGGCGAGCTATTTGCCGCGCCTGGCGTCATCCGGCCCGGAGACCCATGGCTCGATAACCGTGGACAACGCATTCAGGCGCACGGCGGCGGCATCACAGTATGGAAGGGAACGTACTACTGGTTCGGCGAGGACCGCTCGCAGTCCAACGATCCTGACAAGCGCTACGTCGCCTGTTATTCCTCGCGCGATCTTGTTCACTGGAAATTCCGCGGCCAGGTGCTGGCGCTCGCCGATCCCGAGCATCTCGGACCCCATTGGGTGCTCGAGCGGCCCAAGGTGTATGCCAACTCTCACACCGGCAAGTTCGTAATGTATGCGCATCTCGATGACGCGCACTATAAACTCGCTCGCGTGATGATTGCGGTCAGCAACCGCATCACCGGACCGTTTGTTTATGTCAAGAATTTCCGCCCCCTCGATCAAGAGAGCCGCGACGTAGGGCAGTTTGTGGACGACGACGGGTCCGCCTATTTGATCTTCGAGTCGCGACCGACGAAAGGTTTCTTCCTCGCACAATTGAGCGACGACTACATGAATGTGGAGAAAACCTGCTTCATTCCGGCGCCGCTCGAGGGCGGCGCGCTAGTGCATGTCGGCGGGCTATATTATGTGGTGGGTTCGCACATGACTGGCTGGCGGCCTAATCCCAATGTCTACGCCACCGCGCCTGCGCTTACGGGTCCATGGACCGAATTCAAGAATCTGGCTCCGCCCGACGTCAACAATTACGATTCGCAATCGACAATACTCCTGAAGGTGACGGGCTCGAAAGCGACGAGCGTCATCTTTATGGGCGATCTCTGGCGCCCAAAGGAATTATGGAACTCTCGTTACTTCTGGATGCCGCTTGATCTCGGCAGTGGCTCGATGCGCTTGCCGCAGCCGCAGCCATGGAGCCTGAATATGAAGACGGGAGAATCGGTAATCCGCGTGGACGCAAAGTGATTTTTCCCCTTGCGCAAAAAGATCTCTGCTTTTCGTGCGCGGTTGTGGAGCATTCGGAAAAACCAAAGCCTTTCGCGAAGGTCGGAGCAGCTTGGTTTTCAGCACCCCGGCATTCCGCAATCGCGCGCCGATCTGGAGTTCTCGCTACGACTCAGTTAAGGCATGCTAGAATTCTTGCTGCGCAGGAAGGATGAGCGCTAATGCGGATTCTTCCCAATCACGAGAATACAGCCGGCTTGAGTCCCGAACGAACAGCAGCTATCCGCACCGAGCTCAGCACGATCCTTAAAAGCAGCTATTTCTCAGGAAGCAAGAGATGCCAGGACTTTCTGGAATTCATCGTGCAGCAGGCGCTCGACGGCAATTATGAGTATCTTACAGAGCGCTTCATCGGCGCGGAGCTTTTCGGCAGGCCTATTAACTACGAAACGGGAACTGATTCCATCGTTCGGGTGAGGGCGAACGATCTACGCCGTAGGCTCACTCAATACTATTCTGAGCTCTCTGTCCCGCCCTGCGTGACAATTGAGCTTGTCTCCGGAAACTACGTTCCTGATTTCCATTGGCCTCCCCAGGAGCCCGATATCCATCCGGCTCAGATTCCTCCTTTTCCTCCGTCTGATCGACTAAGTCGGGAGCTAGATTCCTCGGCCACCAGACAGCCAAGGACATTCTTCCGCAGGGCGAGAATTCCAATTGTGATTGCTGCAGGCATCCTCCTTCTAGCGGGGATCTTGACGGAGCGATTGCAAAGGCAGTCGGCAACCCCAAACTTTGCTCTGGAGGCATTCTGGCAGCCAATGATTCAGAACGGGAAGCCAGTTATCGTCTGCTTCCCCGACAACGACATGTTTTGGGCCACGCCGCACCTTTGGAGGGTTCTCAAAGAGCGTCCCCAAACAATTCAGTTAAAACCAGAAGACTATATCCTGACCAAAGACGACAGCGCATCGTCAGGGAGCATTCGTGCCGCGCTCAATATTGTCAGCCTGCTGAATAGTCATGGTGTAAATACGATGCTGCGATGGCCTCAAGAGGCGCAAGAGGCGGATCTCGATCGAACCAATGCTATCTTTATTGGCCTTTTCAGCAATCCCTGGGCACTGGACGTGAATGAGAATCTGCGTTTTTCGCTCAAGCGCATCGACGCCAACGAGGACTCCACCTGGAAGGACGAAGGATCCGTCTGGATGATTCTCGATCGCAACTCGCCCGGAAGAAGTTGGTCAAACACGAAGACATATCCGCAGCCAATCGATCACGAGTTTGCTCTGATTACCAGAATCATAGATCCGGAGCGCAAACGGGTTGTGATGACTGTTGGCGGACTGAACCAAATGGGTTCCGAAGTAGCGGCAGAGTTCATGACAAACAGGGATTCATTCGGAGAATTTGCTCGTAAGCTGCCGCCTGGCTGGGAGCATCGCAACCTCCAGATCGTGATGGGGATGGAAGTAGTTGGCAAGAAAGTGGTCAACCCAAAGGTTCTCGACTCGTACGTCTGGTAACAAGATGTTTTCTGCTGCCCCAATTAATGTTCGGAAGCACCGCCTTCACTCACGCTCAATAGGCTCCATCTTTTCGGTAGCCCATTCCGATGGCATTTTAATGAGATCAGAAAGATCGAGCATGCGAGATGGGCGCCGGCGGCAATGAGTTACCACACTCGGCTCCGGTCCTGAGAGGTGTTATCCCCATGACGCGGCTTTTCATCGCTGTGAGCGCTGTCCCAACAGCGAACTCGTTGGATAAAATCGAATTCGCGCGAAGCGATCTATCAGTTTGTCAGGAGAGCCCGAATGCCCTTACTGCTCTTTCGCCGTAAATTATTCTTCTTCGTCTTTTTGCTTAGTTTCTCTTCGTCAAGCGCCCAATGGGCTCCGCTGATCAACGACCCCAGTGCCTCCCAGCGCATCGCCTGGTGGCGCGAAGCGCGCTTTGGCATGTTTCTGCATTGGGGCATCTATTCCATTCCCGGTCGCGGCGAATGGGTTCAGTGGAACGAGCAGATTCCGGTGAATGAGTATGCGAAGCTAGCTGAACAATTTCATCCAGAGCACTTTGATGCGGACGCCTGGGCTAGCCTCGCCAAGTCGGGTGGTATGAAATATATGGTTCTCACTGCGCGCCACCACGACGGATTTGCTCTCTTCGACGATCCCGGCAGCAACTTTACGGCAATGAAATCCGCCGCCCAACATGATTTTGTGGCTGACTATGTGAAGGCAGTGCGCAAGGCTGGGCTGGGTGTCGGGCTCTACTATTCACCGCTCGACTGGCGGTTCCCCGGATTCTTTTTTCCAGGTATCTACCAGTAAAATGCGATCGAATTGCGCGAGCAATACCAGCGACAAATCGACGAGCTTGCCTCCCGCTACGGCAAGTTGGATATTCTGTGGTTCGATGGCGGGGGAGACGAGTGGCTCGGCTTCGGCGGTGTCCAGTTTACCGGCGGAGGATGGCAGGCGCGGCCCAAGGATAAGCCTTACTCTGGCGCCTTTGACTGGAAGGACGTCGATACCGTCGCTCATCTGCGCCAGTTGCAGCCCGATATTATCGTCAACGACCGCACCAATGCGCCTGCCGATTTTCGCTCGCGAGAAGGCGACCGTGCGCTTGGTGACTTCGACAACCAATACCCATGGGAGCTGTGCACGACTATCACCGAGGGCGCCTGGGGTTACCATCCAAACGCCAAAGTTAAGCCTTTCGCCACACTCTTACAATTGCTGGTAGGCGCCGCTGGGCGCGACGGCAACATGCTGCTTAATGTAGGACCGCGCCCCGACGGTCAGATGGATGCAACCCAAGCTGCCCGCATACGCGAAATTGGTGAATGGCTAAACGTTTACGGCGAAAGCATCCATGCTACGCGCGGCGGACCATGGCTTCCCGGAGCATATGGCGTTTCTACTCACAACGGGAGCCTCGTGTACATCCACATTTTGCATTTGCCGCGAAACTCACTGCTGGTGCTGCCAACGTTACCTGTGCGTATCATAAAAGCAACGGTGATCCATGGAGGCGATGTGCCATTCGAGCAATCCGCCCAGACCCTGACGTTTAATGTACCGTTAGGCTCCCAAGACTCCACAGACACCATCCTGAAGCTTGAGCTCGCAGAACCATGGACAACGAGCGCCGTGGTCCCAGTTGAAGAACAGTAATTGAATTGCTTTGATGAATGGCGAAGGGGTGTCGCAAGTTGTCTCTCTCACGCCGAAGCTTGGTGGGCTGCATCAGCTTTACGACATCGCGGCGTGAAATACAAGCTCGGATTACTCCAAATACCTCAGAAAGTACCGAGGAGAAGAGTCGCTGCCGCCCAGCTGAAATGCATAAAGTCGGATGTTCTCGGCGCGCAATTGCTTCTCCAATTTCTACCTATTCCTGTTCCCGCCAAACTTTTCCGAGAGGCCACCTTTCTCTTAACGGTTAATGGCAGACTATTTCGTGCCCGGCTCGCATTTTGGCGAGGGACAAGCCGACCCCAGTTGATCCATCTGCTTTCCCATGATTAGCTGTAGACGATTTTGTAACTGTCCTTGCATCCATTGAAATGAGGAAACCCAATAAAGACGCGCCTTTCAGCACTAGGTCATCTGTGCGAAAAGCAGAGGGTCTGGTCATTGGTTGACTGAGATGCTCGCAAAGTGCTGATAAATAATGGTCGGGGCGGAGGGATTCGAACCCCCGACCCTCTGCTCCCAAAGCAGATTCTATCGTTTATGGAAACTTGTTGAAATTGAGTGGAAATAAGTGCTTTTTATTGAACTATTTACAGCGTGCCAGCCGAACCTTGTTGATCCTTGTGGATCTTAGGTGCTTTGACAGTTACAAATTCGACTACAGCCGATTTTGGATTCGTGTATGATCTAGTCAGATAGTCAGATTGAATCGGGAGCCAAAAAGTATGCAGTCTCCTTTACGTCGGCGGATAAAACGCTCCACAGAATCCTCCCACCAAGCTGCGGGCACGGGTAGATGGAAACTGGAAGACGCCAAAGCCCGGCTGAGCGAGGTAGTGCGCCTGGCCGGAACTGCGGGGCCGCAGCTCGTGACAGTTCGCGGCGAGGAGGCAGCCGTCATTCTCGCACCCGAGGAATACCGTCGACTCCTTCCAAAACCCAAAGGCCATCTTCCGCTAGTCCGCTTTCTACAAGGTCTCGGCCTTTCCGGCATCGACGTAGAGCGTGAAATCGACACAGGAAGGGACATCGACCTGTGAATGGCTGGCTGCTCGATACCAACGTGATTGCCGAAGTGAGTGGCGCCAAACCGGACCCC
>Ga0182024_10013042_pt1 | contig 16310 bp, 16 predicted proteins | sample P32metaG_FD_120480 | JGI IMG/M metagenome (GOLD analysis project Ga0182024, IMG submission 120480) | Permafrost microbial communities from Stordalen Mire, Sweden - P3-2 metaG (Illumina Assembly) | ecosystem: Environmental > Terrestrial > Soil > Wetlands > Permafrost | place: Sweden: Stordalen... | reverse complement strand
CCCTTCATTTCAGCGGTCGCGTAAGCGTTATTGTGCAAAACGGAAAAGTGCTAAAGTCTGGCTACGAGGAGGGTTACTTCCGGCATTCTTCGGAGGTAGCTGCCAGATTGCAGTGATAAGTTACGAATAACTAAATAGCAATACAGGTCATCGTAAGAGAAACGAGCCCTGAGCCGAGAAATCGGTTCAGGGCTTTTTTAGTGCACGCGGATGTCACTTCATAGTTAGAAAGGCAATCATGAATTTCACAGGCAGCGTGGAAGACCAATGGATTCAACTTAATTTGAAGTATTGCGAGAGATGCGGTGGATTGTGGCTGCGTTCTGAAGGAGCAAGTGGCGTCTATTGCGGAAGCTGTAGCGCCCACTTCGCCCAGAGGCCAGCCCCGGGCGAGGTTGGTCCTCTCAAACGGCGCCGCCGCAGAACGCGCAAGGCAAGCGCCGTTCAGCAGGAACAGACGGAAACTTCACTTGCCGCCTGCAATGGAACGGGCCTCGTGGTGATGGAGGTATCAGCATGAATCATATATCCAATGAAGCCCAGTTGGTCAGTTTGATGGGGCAGTTCGAGGCACCACCGACATTACGCGACGAGGATGCCGATCTCTGGTTCTATCGGAGGCGTACTGTGGCGCTGTTGCGTCGCTATGCGAGGGCGTCGATAGAAGTCGGCCGACTGCCATCTTTACTTGGGCGCGAGTTCTTCCGATCGCGGGTTACGTCCTATACGATGAGAAATTTCGAGGATGTCGTTATTTTTGTGACGGACATGGAACGCGCTATTGCCAGACTCGACGACTACGATAAAAAGCTTCTGGCAATGAACATTCTGGAAGAATACACGATCCCGGAAGTTGGGAGGTTGCTCGGATGTACGCAGAGGACGGTGGAACGTGCCCTCCAAAATGCAATCGACCAGCTTTCGCGAATTCTCTTAGCTGGTGGGTTGCTGGAAGAGCAGTCGCTGGTCTCAAAATGTTGTCAAGAGGGCAAAGACTACGAATTAAAGGTAAGTGATTCAAACAAATGGAAAAATAAACGTACAGAATTTGGCGGTACACCCCCCACCGATTTGATATCCTAAACTTAGAGTCTTAAAACGCACAATTTTTGAGAGGGCGCGACGGAAGTCGCGCCCTTTTCGTGGTGGTGCGGAGGTCGGGTTGGAACAGGCGTCAACTGGCGACGCGGGGTTGCAGCAAGTAGAATTGACATCAGAATTATCTTAGTTACGCAGTTCGAGATAGATTCCGAATTTTGCCGACAGGAAGAGCGTAGCGAGGCATGGATATAACGTGGGTGACGGCGAGAATCGGGTTGGGTGGAGGAATTTGGAACTCCAAAAACATGGAAGAAGTGGCGCGATCGGGAGTGACACACGTACTCAACATGCAACTCGAGTTCGATGATCGCCCGCTGGGCGAGGCTTTAGGGATTCATGTTATGTGGAATCCAACCGATGACGACTTTTTACCGAAGTCTGTAGATATGCTGAAGCGCGGGGTGGATTTTGCGCTTGAGGCTTTGGAAGATCAAGAAGCGAGAATATACGTACATTGCGCCGCTGGAGTACACCGGGCTCCGATGATGACATTAGCCATCTTATGTGCTCTTGATTGGCAAATAGAAGAAGCTATGGCATTGGTCGAGACACGACGGCCAGTGGTGGACTTTGCGGATGTGTATGTCGAGAGTGTACGGCAGTTTGTCGCGTCGCGGCTTGAGAGTAAGTCGAAGCCTTGACTAACAATCGGAAATGATGTGGAGGAATTATGTCGAAGGGGCGCCGCTCAGCAGAGCGGCTTTTTTATTGGGCGAAGATAAGTTCACATCCCCTGGCGAAACAAAGAGTACGGGTTAGTCGGCGTTTTATCGGACCTAGTCCTTGGTTGTCATTGATAACCGAGGCGCGGCTTTCTTTTGTCCTTCTGCTATTAACAATACAAATTCCGAATGTGTCGTGGGGACAAGGACCAGCGCTTACGACGATCGCGGGCACTGTGTATCGAGCCGATGGAACGGTTGCGGCTGGCACTGTGCTGATTTCGTGGCCTTCCTTTCAGACATCGGAGGGGGATGCAGTTGCGGCCGGAAATCTTAGCGTGACACTAGGAGCGCTGGGAGCATTCAGCGCGCAACTGGTTCCGAATGCGGGCGCGTCGCCAGCGGGTACATTTTATGTAGTGGTATATCAGCTAGATGATGGCACGGTTCGCACAGAATACTGGGCCGTCCCGTCGACTTCGCCAGCGACGCTCGAAGCCGTTGTGACAACACCGGGCACAGGACTCGGGGATCTTGCGGCAACGCAACAATATGTAGATGACAAGGTGGCAACTCTCGCGGTGGACGCTACAGTCGTTCACTTGGCCGGGAGTGAGACGGTGACTGGTATCAAGCAATTTCTTGCCTCGCCAGCATTCCCAACGCCGAGCGGACCTACGGATGGCGCGAACAAGGCGTACGTCGACACAGCAGTTGCAAACGTTGGCGCGGGCGCTTTTGTAGCTAAGGCGGGCGACACGATGACAGGACCTTTAAATTTGCCGGCTGATCTTACTGGCGAAACGGCGACTAGTTATCTTGGCCACCGTCCTTATCGCATGAGCACCAGCTTTGCGTGGAATCACGCGCACCAAAGTGAATTCTTAGATTCGCGGCGAGTACGACGCGGCGGAGCGGACACTTATTACGCGCCTTTGCAACCGACGAAAACATTTCCCTTTGGACATGCGCCGGGTGCAACGGGCGGTGCATGGTCATGGCGCCGGGATGCGTTCGAGACGGTCGGGGGAATGTTGGACACATGCATCCTGGGCAGCGCGGACTGGCATCAGGCTTTTGGTCTTGTGCAAGCGATCAATGTGGCGTCTGAAATGAAGCGGTGTACTGAACCGTATGTGGAAACGGTTTTGAACTGGCAAGCGCGCGCCGCGAAATTGAATCGCGTGGAGGGACGTTCTCCAATGGGATGCATCGATAATTTCGCGACGCATGCCTTTCACGGAAGCAAGGCGCTGCGCGCTTATGGCGAGCGTTGGGCGCTTTTGCAAAAGTGGGACTTTAATCCTGCGACTGATATTGCGCGAGACTATCAAGGGCTGTGGCGCTGGACAGGGAACAAACCGGGGCTCCGGGATGACGTGGCGCGATATTTTGTGGAGCGATCGGAAGACGGGCCGCTGCTGCTGGGAGAAACGCCGCTGGTTTGATTATTGGGCTAAGTCGGAAGGCGATGTGGACGGGCGGGGACGCCCGTCGCTCCATCGTTCTTTATCGTTATCGTTCTATCGCTTATGCGGGAAATTTGATTAGCCTACTTCTTCACTCCAATTTTCTAGAACTTTCTTTACGACGGCCATGAATTGGTCGGCGATGGCGCCGTCGATTATGCGGTGGTCGTAGCCCAGGGTTAGATGGACTACGGAGCGGATAGCGATGGAATCGGAGCCATCTTTGTCGGTGATTACCATGGGCTGTTTGGTGATGCCGCCAACGCCCATGATGGCCGCGTTCGGTTGATTGATGATGGGCAAGCCGAACACTGCGCCAAACTGGCCGGGGTTGGTGATGGTGAAGGTTGAGCCCTCTATGTCTGTGGGCATGAGTTTTTTGGAGCGGGCGCGTTCGCCGAGATCGGTGATACCGCGCTGCAACCCGAGGAAGTTCAGTTCATCGGCATTTTTGAGGACGGGAACAATTAATCCCCAATCGAGGGCGACGGCGATTCCGGCATTGACGTGCTGGTGGTAGCGGACACTGTCGCCTTCGAGCGAACTGTTGACGATGGGAAATTGCTGCAGCGCGATGATGGCGGCGCGAACAAAAAACGGCATAAAAGTAAGCCGTGCGCCGTGACGCTTTTCAAATCCACTCTTCTGCTTGTTGCGCAGATTGGCGATGCGAGTCATGTCCACTTCAAACATGCAGTGGACGTGAGCGCTGGTGCGACGCGATTCGATCATGCGCTGCGCGATGATTTTGCGCATTTGCGACATGGGTACCAGGTCGCCGGGGATGACAGACGGTTGAGACGCTGGCGCTTGGCGAGGCGATGGAGTTGAGGCCGCAGAAGGCGCAGGAGCAGTTGGGGCTGACGTGCGTTGCTCGACAAAATCGAGGACGTCCTGCTTGGTGACGCGGCCACCGGTGCCGCTTCCACTCACTTTTGCAAGATCCACGTTGTGTTCGCGGGCGAGTTTGCGGACTAAGGGGGACGAGCGAACGTCGGAATCCTCGTCTGCGGAAGTGAGGCTGGATTCGAGAGACGGAGTTGGAGCCGAAGTGGCTGCTTCTTTCTTCGTAAACTCAGGTTTCGCAGGCTCGGGCGTGGCCTGGGCTGGTGCGGCGGTCTTCTCGGGAGCAGATTTGGGAGCAGCGCTCCCGTCTCCGATGACACCGACGACCGTATTGACCTGAACCGTGTTGCCCTCCGGGACCTTGATTTCCTGGAGGATACCGCTGGCGGGCGCGGGGATCTCGGCATCAACTTTATCGGTAGAGATCTCGAAGAGCGGTTCGTCGCGCTGGACCTTGTCACCGGCTTTTTTCAACCACTTGGTAATGGTTCCTTCGAAGATTGACTCGCCCATCTGCGGCATTACAACTTCAGTCGGCATAGTTCCCTTTCAATGAACCCACACATTTGTGTGGGAGAGCGAACAAACATTATAGCGAAGCTGCACCTTGGAGAGCAGAAGCGCGGACCCTTGGGTCCGCTTTTAAATGCGCTGCGATTTCCCGTGGAGCACAGAAGTGCGGAGCAAAGAAGTGATGAAGAACCTTTTAGCAATTGCGGTCTTTTGTCTGCCTGCATTTGGGCAAGCGTCGTACTCCGGTCTCACGAAATATCAAGGGGGAGCGACGTGGCAGAGCAGCGCGACCGGCGGTCCATTCACGTATAGCGCGAGAACCGACACCTGCGAGACAGGGTTGGAGAACGGATGCAGTGGCCTCGCGCTTCCCTATCTCGGCTGCAATGCGTGGTCGAATGGAACGTATACACCGATCAACACCACTCCAGCGTGTCCGGTCGCAAATGGCGGATTAGCGCCGAGCGTCGGCGGGTTGACGGGCGCGGGAAACATTGTCACGTTGACCGGATTTAATACTCAAGTTGTTCGCTTAACCGACTATGCTTTTTATAGCGCTTCGGGGCCCTGCGGTGGGTTAACGGGCTTCACCAATAACTCCTCCGGTAACTTTAATATTTGGGCCGCTGACGACAGCAAGGTTACGGTGCAGGGATTTGGCGGAACGAGTTGCTTATTCGCGTTCAATACCGTAACCATGGCCTCACAATCCTCTTCAATTGGCGGAAATGGTAATTCCACTTGCGCCTCGAACTGCACCACGTTTAATAGCCTTTCAAACTGGATTATGGACCTTAGCAATCCGAATCTAATTTGGGAGGTGGTGCCTTCGACGACGACAATAAACCAGTTGATCATCAGCGCTTGCACGGTTCCGGCGGGGACCGGATATTGCGTTCCCGGGGGATCGAGCGCGACGAACGTTGCGCCCACTTTTAGCAATGCCGCGAACTGGGTTTTCAGCCGCACGCCCGTAATCAACTTCTCCGCGCCTCCGGGCTGCGGCGGCTGTGATCCGCTGCCGTCGGATTTTGTCGCTAATTATTCCGGGACGCTTGCAGGTGATCTTACGGGAACGTCGATCACGACTGTCTTTGGAGACAACGGGCAGAACAAGCCCATTTTTGGGACCGGGCCAACCATTACCGCTATCAGCGGTGATGGCACCAAGGTTTCCGTCACCAACAATTCAATGACGGGCTGGAATCCAACGGTCGGCTCCCCGTTTGTCATTGCCGGGGTGACGACGACGCCGGCCTACAACGGGAACTGGACAGTCTGCGGATCGGGAAGCGGGTGCACGAATCCCACGGCCACGACTTTTCAGTATCTGAGCACGGTCACAGGAACGGGAGGAGTGAATTCAGCAACCGCGAGTTATCCATCGGCAACATGCCCGACGCCATCGGGAGCGGACCCGCTGAATTTCGCGGGGCATTATGGGCCGATCTACGCCGTTAACGTAACTCTGGGCGCGGGACCGGGCGGGGTTGCGGGATGGCGTTTTTACGACGTTTGCAATGGACTGATTACGGGCAACTGGGGAGATTCGAGCGCTTCGATTTGGCCGAATAAATCCACGCCCACGGATGGAACCTGCACCAGCGGCTGCGCTGCTGATGGAAATCAGCCTATCGGCACGAGCGGCGGCGCGTCGCTGCCGGATCGATTCTTCTTACACGACGGGAAAAGCCTGCCGAATCCTATTTATGGAAAAGTGGCAGCAGCAGTTGGAGAGGCTTCGACCAATCCCGGGTCCTGTAGCGGAGACCCTTGCACCGACCAGGATATCGAGTGGGAAGTTAAGACGACAAACATCAGGATTTGCCTTGCGCTCGCGTGCCAAGGCCATACAACCGGCGGCTATCTGGCTGGCATTACATCTCCGCAGGACGCGGTTCATACGTGGCACAATCCAACGATACCGGGCACAAATCTGATTGCATCTCCAGTCGCAGGTAATTGGGATCGACATAGTAGTTACAACAATAATGGAACGCTCGATTACCAACCGGTATTCGATTATCCGCAACAAGTCTGCGATGTAAAGGGGACGCCGGGCAGCGCGCCGACCGGGACACAGGGAACAGTGAACGGGCCATGCCCCGCATACTTTGCAAACTTCGGCATAAACGAATTAATTGCCACGGAAAACGCGGTGGAGAATCCCAGCGGCGCGCACTGCCTTAGCGGTGGTACTCCGGTTGCGTGCGTCTATCGCTTTGGATCGGTGTACAACACGGGCACGAATTTTAATTTCAATATCCAAAACACCACGCCTAATGTTGATCCCCTGGGCAAGTTCGTCATTGTGGCATCGGACTGGAACTTGACGCTGGGCTGCACGAATGGCTGGACAGGAACGGGCTCGGAACTTTGCCTTGACCCAGTGTCGGCGGGAAATACGACGACCGGCGTTATCACCGGGACTTCAAGCGATGGCTCTGGTCACGCGACGATTACAGCGACTAATCCAACGACATTTACGGCCGGGATGAGTGTGGCGATTTCCGGGACCGCGGAATCCTGCCTGAACTCTCAAAGCATTTTTGTAACGTCGACGACCTCGACAACCTTCGCGGGCAATATCAGCGGCTGTTCATCTTTCAGCAACTCGTCAGATGCAGGCACGGCGAGCTGGAAGAGCTGTGGGAGCACGCCTCTCGCCAATGCGGCGTGTCCGCGAACGGATTTGTTTGTATATGGATTACTTTCCGCGCATTGAAATTATTTCAGCAGTATGGCTGGAGCGCGCCGAATCGTAAGGTTCTTCGCTAACGCAAAACAAATTCCATGAACATTTCAGAGCATTTCACGTTGGAGGATTTTATTTTCTCCGAAGCGGCGGTTCGGCTCGGACTGGACAACAATCCGGGGCCAAGCGTCATTACGAACCTCGCGCTGGTGGCAGCAGTTATGGAAGAAGTTAGAACGCTGCTGGGCGGGAAGGTGATTGTCATACACAGCGGTTACCGCTCGCCGCAGGTGAATAAGGCCGTGGGAGGAGTCGAGACGAGCGCGCACTGTTACGGCCTGGCGTGCGACATGGTGTGTCCTGACTTTGGCGCGCCGGTTGAAGTGGCGCGAGCCATTTTGACATCGACGATTCAATACGACCAACTCATTCTTGAATACGGGTGGGTGCATGTTGGTCTTCCGCAGCAAGGCGCAGTAGCTCGCCGGGAAGCGCTAACGAAGAATTCACCAGCGGGACCGTATGAATCGGGTATCAGGGCGTAAGCATAGTTCGACGTGCAGCACCGATCGGGCCAACCGGGGTTGCACTTATAAGGAGATACTAACTTGACTAAGTACGCTGCATACTTGCCTACCGCAGTTTTACTTCTAACCACGCTTGCGAGCGCTGCGACGCCGGCTGTTGCCGCCTTTTGGGCCAACCACGCCAGCACGGCCGCGATTATTGCCCCACTGGCGGTTGCTTTGGCTCATTGGCTGCCTTCGCCCTATGCGGGCGCTTCGGCAAACGATCAACAGAAGCCCCAGCTATGACGTTACTAAGTCAAATGACTCCCACTTTCTGGAACACTTACGGCGCTGCCGCGATTGCGTTTGTGGGCTTCTTAATTCATGGCCTGTTGGCATTTGGAGCGGCGCAAAGGATGGCTGGCCAGCGCGAGCAGCAATCGATTTCCGATCAGGAGTGGAAGAAGGAGCATAGCGCCCAAGCAAATCTGCGCGATGTGGCCATCGCGGCACTGCAGGCCATGGGCAACAGCAATTCGGCTACCGTCAAGGGTATTCAAGGACAACTGATACTCATTCAGACCGACTTGCAATCGCTCCGAAACCGGGCCATGCGTGTTGGCAGCGGGGAACCATCGCGAAAGTAGCCCTGCAGCATTCAATCCAACCAAATAAAAAAGGAGAACGTTAATGAGGAAAGTTCTGTTCATGAAGGGGAGCCTGGCATGTACGCTAACTTTGGCCCTGTTGTGCGCGGGCTGTTCGACGGCATGGGTCTCGACGCTTGATTCCATTCTGGCAGCGGCGGCGCCGGCATTGATAAATATTCTGCAGATCGTGGCGGTGGCCGAGGGCCAGCCCTTGAACGGCAATCTGGTGGCGAAGATCAGTGCGGACACGACTCTTATCAAGACACTGGCAGGTGATTTTGCGAAAGCATCTTCCGGGTCTGCGCCGGGAGTCTGCCAGCAACTGCAGGCGGCAGTGAGCGCCTATCAGGCGGATCAACAGCTCGTGCTGCAAGTGGCACAGGTAAGCGACACCGCCACTCAGACGAAGATTGCGATGCTCGCCGATCTGGTGGCGGGAACGGTGAGCGCAATCACAGCAGCGATTCCGTCATGCAACAATGCTGCCGCCTTCAGAACGATGAATGCGGTGCCTGCTTATAACGCATCTACATTTGTTGCGGATTACAACCGCATTTTGGGAGCGGCGACGGGCAATGCTGTGGTGGATGCTGAGACGCGGAAGCTGAGATTGCATTTGCATTCCAAGATTGTTCGGCTCGCGACGTTCGGGATGTTGCGGTGACAAGAAAACTTTTGTGACGTACAAGGGTGCGTCATCATCTATTCAGTAGTTCTGAATGGAAGGTTCACGAAACCATGACGCAAACGGCAGAGACCGCAACTGAGCCAAAGAAGATTTCCGACGACGCTCTGGACCAGATTTTCCGGCAAGCCCGCACTCACAACGCGTGGCTCAAGAGGCCAGTCCCGATAGAGAAATTGAAAGAGGCCTATGACCTGGCGCGCATGGGACCAACCAGCGCGAATTCAAGTCCCGCGCGCTTTGTGTTTTTGCAGAACGAGGCGGCTAAGGCTCGTCTTATTCCCGCGCTTGCGCCGCTGAATGTGGAGAAAACGAAGACGGCTCCAGTGACCGCGATTATCGCCTATGACGTGGAGTTCTACGAGAAGCTGCCGCAGTTATTTCCTCACGCTGATATGCGTGCGCACTTCGTGGGAAATAAGCCGTTAATTGAAGAGACGGCTTTCCGCAACAGTACTTTGCAGGGGGCTTATTTCATAATTGCGGCTCGCGCCGTGGGCCTTGATTGCGGACCGATGTCGGGATTCGATCCGGCAAAAGTAAGTGCCGAATTTTTCCCGGACGGCAAATGGAAGGCTAACTTCCTCTGCAACCTCGGCTACGGTGACAAGAGCAAACTGTTTCCGCGCAGCCCGCGGCTGGAGTTTGACGAGGCGTGCAGGGTGTTTTGAAGCGGTAATTGGAAGCCCTAAACCGATCTGGGGTGTCGAGTTGGGGTCTGGAATGCGACTTTCTCCGGTGCTAATAAATATTGACAGTCTAGACAACCACGAAGTAAGTATTTGACAGTGCAATGAAGCCGGTGGTACAACCGCTTTCGTAATCTTTCCCGAAATGTCGGGCACGATTGAAAATTGTAGGCGAAAGTTTGCATATTGCCCGAAGGCCGCGCTGACGCTAAGTTGAGGAAAAGATGACTGTTTCGTATGGAACCCAACCTGCATCTAATCGAGAGGTTTCTGAAGCAAGAGTTGATTGGAGCATAGCCTTGCAGGATTGGAGAAAATTCGTAACTGATCAGCGAGAGAGAGAGATCTTCTCGGCTCTGGATAATCCGGAATGGGATTTTAGGACCACAGAAGGGCTGGAAAGAGATACAGGTTTTGATGCCGATGAGGTGCGTAAAGTGCTCGGGAAACATGCAGCGCTAATTAGAGCCGTTCCCTCTTCTAAGTACGGTACTGTTTACCAACTGAAAAACCGGACTGTGCAAACGAATGAACCTCTCATCGACCGGGCATTAGACTTCATATCGTTGGGTAAGCGGCGAAAAATCGCCTAGGGCTGCGAAGTCAAATCCTGACTCAATAAGGTTCTCCTCACACATGGTTCTGCACGGGGCGTTATCCGTGTTTCTCGTCGGGTTTCTCGGCGCCTTTCTGGCGGAATTCCTCGCTTTGTGGGAGTTGCGTCACGATCCAGCAAGTCAACCGAAGTACTTGAAATCACCTTACTATTGGATAATGAATTTGCTGATGGCGTGCATGGGCGGCGGACTCGCTATGTTGTACGGATTCAAGGAGGTTAATGCCATTCTTGTGGTCAATATCGGCGCCTCTGCCCCACTAATTCTCAAGAGCCTCGCTACAAACGTACCTCGAATCCAACCTACGAAAGTTGACTAATTGCTGGTCTATCTCGATTTTTTGTCGATTTTTTTCTCCACTTTGGCCCAGGTGTCTTTCAGCGCTACGGTGCGGTTGAACATTAAGTGATCCGGCTTCGAATCGGGATCGACACAAAAATATCCGAGACGCTCGAACTGGTAGCGGCCTTCAACGGGCGCGTTTGCCAGCGATGGTTCGAGCTTTGCCTGTGCGATCACTTCCAGAGAGTTTGGATTCAAATTCGCAGTAAACTCCTGACCCTCCGCGACCTGATTCGGGTCTTCCACGGTAAAAAGCTTGTCGTAGATGCGCACTTCGGCGTCGATGGCGTGCGCTGCTGAAACCCAATGGATGGTGGATTTCACTTTTCGCCCATCTGGGGAGTTGCCTCCTCGGGTGGCGGGGTCGTAGGTGCAATGCACCTCTATCACTTCGCCCTTGTCATTTTTCACTACGTGCTTCGCAGTAATGAAGTATCCGTAGCGCAGGCGTACTTCGCGTCCAGGCGAAAGGCGGTAATACTGTTTGGGCGGATCTTCGCGGAAATCGTCCTGCTCAATGTAGAGAACTTTGGAAAACGGAACTTTACGCTTGCCTGCGCTTTCGTCCTCGGGATTATTCACCGCATCGACTTCATCGACTTGATCTTCCGGATAGTTATCGATGACAACCTTCAACGGCCGCAAGACTGCCATTACGCGCGGGGCGCGCTTGTTCAAGTCTTCGCGAACGAAGTGCTCGAGCATTGCCAATTCGAGCGTTCCATTCGTCTTTGAAATTCCGATGGCGTTGCAAAAATTGCGGATCGATTCCGGCGTATATCCGCGGCGCCTGATGCCTGAAAGCGTGGGCATGCGTGGATCGTCCCAGCCGGTGACATATTTTTCCTGCACGAGTTTGAGCAGTTTGCGTTTGCTGAGCAGCGTGTAGGTGAGATTGAGGCGATCGAACTCAATCTGCTGCGATGGGAAGATGCCGAGTTGCTGGATGAACCAGTTGTAAAGCGGGCGATGGTCTTCAAATTCGAGCGTGCAAATCGAATGCGTCACGTGTTCGATGGAATCGGACTGCCCGTGCGCGAAGTCGTACATGGGATAAATACACCACTTGCTGCCGGTGCGATGGTGATCCGCGCGCAGGATGCGATACATCACGGGATCGCGCATGTTCAGGTTCGGCGACGCCATGTCGATTTTGGCGCGGAGAACGCGCGAGCCATCTTGAAATTCGCCTTTGCGCATGCGCTCGAACAGGTCGAGATTTTCCTGTGCACTGCGGTTGCGATAGGGGCTTTCTTTGCCGGGCTCGGTGAGCGTTCCGCGGTATTTGCGAATTTCGTCGGCGCTCAGGTCGTCAACGTAGGCCTTGCCGTCATTGATTAGCCTGACGGCATACTCATAGAGTTGATCAAAGTAGTCGGAGGCGTAAAAGAGGCCATCCCAGTCGAAGCCCAGCCAGCGCACATCCTTGGTGATGGAGTCGACATATTCCTGTTCTTCTTTTTCCGGGTTAGTGTCGTCAAAGCGCAGGTTCGTTTTTCCGCCGAATTCGTCGGCTAGGCCGAAGTTCAGACAGATGGATTTGGCGTGACCGATGTGCAGATACCCGTTAGGTTCGGGAGGAAAGCGCGTCTGGATGACGGCGTCGCCATATTTCTTTGTCTTTAAGTCTTCAATGACGGTGTCGCGAATGAAGTTCGAGGGACGCGGCTCTGCGGGCGAGCTCATGGCAGGTTCAATAGTAGATGAATTCGCTGTGCTCATACTGTGAGTATTTTATAGGAGAAGCTGATTGCGAAGGCTTCATCCCATAGGTTGAGATCAGTTTGAGATCGACCTAACAAGCTTCGGATAGAGGGAGAGAGAGAGAGATCATAACCACAAAGGGCACGAAGGTTCCTAAGGAAAGGCTTCAGGGTTGGATGCTTTATGCGCGTGCGCGGCCGACGGTAAGGAACGCATGATAATCTGCGTTGGGGGGCGCGTGCTGAAACGCTAACGCGCTCTAGTTCTCCTATGGCAAACTGCGTTCAATGCGGCCGGCAGCTTCCGGGCTTTTCTTTTGGGAAGAAGCTTTGCCGGTGGTGCGTGCAGCATGAAGCTGCGCAACGTGGTGAAGATTCGCCTTACCAGCGCGTTGAATCGGCGCCTTGGACGCGTCGGCAATCGAGCTCGATGGCCGTAACACAAGCGATCTTTGGCATCAACGTCGCGGTTTTTGTTGTGATGCTCTTGTCGGGCGTTTCCATGCTCGGCAATCCTTCGGGTCAGGACCTGGTACGTTGGGGAGCTAATTTTGGGCCGCTCACGGTTGGAGGGGAGTGGTGGCGATTACTCACTTGCGTATTTATTCACGGTGGCTTGCTCCACATCGCCTTCAATATGTGGTGTCTGTGGGATCTCGGCAGACTCGCCGAATCGGTTTACGGACATTGGACATTCGCCGCTGTCTATTTTCTCTCAGGGGTCTCCGCAAGCCTTGCGAGCGTGATCTGGAATCCAGTCATCCTGAGCGTTGGCGCTTCGGGGGCAATTTTTGGAATTGCTGGGGCACTGATCGCGTCGTTTTATTTGGGCGAATTTTCCCTGCCGCGCGCCGCGATGAGCGGGATGCTGCGCAGTGTAGTGATGTTTGTCGGTTATAACCTTTTCTTTGGAGCGGTTATCGCTCGCACCGACAATGCAGCGCACATCGGCGGGCTGCTTATGGGTCTGCTGCTAGGAGCCCTTATCGCGAAGGTCGCTCCGCAGCATGACGCGGTTGGGCGGCGGATCGCAATCCTCCTCGTTGGCGCGCTGCTCGTGGCGGGTGGTGTGATGTGGCTGCAGCGCACACGCGCTTATATGCTTCACGGGCAGAATGGAATATTACTTCTGCAAACAGACGAGACCAATCAGGCGAGCGCGAAGCTGCAGAATACTGTGAGCTAACTGCTTGCCGGTGGAGTGCCGGGCGTCCCCGTCCGGCTGCGATGCTATGGACGGGCGAGGACGCCGGTCGCTCCATCGACTAGTTCAACTTCTCTATTGCTTGATCGATTCTTGCCAGAGTAGTGTCTCGCCCTAGAACTTGAAGCGTTTCGAACAGCGGCGGGGCATTCTTGCGGCCGCAGACGGCCACGCGAATGGGTTGGAACATTTGACCTGCCTTCAGACCCAGTTCCTGCGCTGCCGCGCGCAGGGCATGGTCCAGCGGATCGTGGCTGAATTCGGTTTGGGCCAAAACTTCTTTGGCGCGCTTTAGAACTTTGAGCGCCATGGCCGCGTCGCCTTTTTGGGGAATCAGTTCAGCGGGGTCGTAGGGCGGCAGCTTTTCTACGAAGAAAAAGTCGGCTGCGGTCAGCACGTCTCGCAATAACTTAATACGCTCGCGGATGAGCGGCGTGATGGCGTCCATCTTTTCTGAAGTCACTTGGAATCCAGTGGCTCGGACTACGGGCAGCAGTTGCGCGCTCAGTTCGCTAACGGGCAGCGCACGAATGTGTTCGGCATTTAGCCACAGGGCTTTCGGATCGAAGGTTTCGTCAGGCGTTGCGGCGGGCTCTTTGAAATTCACTACGGCATTCGCTCGATTGATTCCTTCGAGAGAAAATGCTTCGATCAGTTCCTGGCGCGTCATTTTTTCCCGGTTATCTTTTGGCGACCAGCCCAGCAGACACAAAAAGTTGATGAATGCTTCCGGAAGAAATCCGGCATCGCGATACGTGGTGACGCTGACGACCGGCCCGTGACGGCGTTTAGAGAGCTTGGATCCATCGGGCGCGACGAGCAGGGGAAGATGCGCAAACTGTGGTATCTTCGCGGCGGCGCCTTCGAAAATCAGAGCATGCTTATAAGTGTTCGAGAGATGGTCCTGGCCGCGGATGATGTGGCTGATGCGGAGGTCGATATCGTCGGCGCACGATGCGAGATGATAAGTCGGCATGCCGTCGGAGCGGAGGAGCGCGAAATCTTCAATGTCATCCGCCAACTTGACTTGCTCGCCATAGACGGCGTCGGTGAAGCGAACCTGTTCATTGCGGCCGCGGGGCACGCGAAAACGCAGGGCGAAGGATTCTCCGGCGGCGGCTCGGCGATCGCTCTCGGCGCGCGACAACTCGCGCATACCAGGGTTGAAGAGCCAAGTCTGATTGGCGCCGGATTTTTCAGTGTCCCCGGTGTGGGCGGGGGTAAAATCGCGGTAGGCGAGATCTTTCTGAAAGATGGCGTCGGCGATTTGGCGATGCAGGGCCAAGCGCTCAGATTGCTTGTACTCTTCATCCCACCCGAGATTGAGCCACCGGAGACCGTCAAAAATAGAGTTAACGGAGGCGTCCGTGTTGCGCTCAACGTCGGTGTCATCGAGGCGCAGGACCATGGTTCCGCCATTGTGGCGGGCGTACAGCCAGTTGAAAATAAAGGTGCGAGCACTGCCCACGTGCAGAAAACCAGTGGGCGACGGCGCGAATCGGACACGAAGCATAACTTTTGAGTATAGCGGCAACGGACTTACGGCTCTAGGGCGACGGGATAATCGTTGGGAGCATGAAACTCATGCGGTCTCCCGTAAGGTACGGGTTACCCCCCATTACTGAAGTAATCATGGAGCCGGAGTTCGCTGTAGCTTCGCCTCATCTCATAATAAGAAGATATTTAAGAAGGCATGTTGTCGGTAGGGCTTGTCCTCCCTGGAACCTAGGAAATGGATGTGTTGTTTCTGGAGGTTCAAGTGTGACAGGATTAGGTTGGCTTTCGAACGACTCTCGCCTACCAGCGCTCAAGTAAGCGAAGAGGCAAGGACCGCTAATTAATGAATAGCGTTGCCACAGGGTTAGTGCTTATCCCCGGAGCCGTAGCTCTGCTGGTTTTGCTCGTCTTTACTTATCTTTATGAGCAAAACCGACAAGATTATTTTCGCTTCTGGCAATTCGCATGGGCAGCTTACACATTGCATTATGCCGTGAAGGCCCTGGAATACTTCCTGGGCTCGACCGCGCCCCTTTTTCTTTTGAGTTCGCTATTGCTCGTGGTGATGGCGATTTGCATTTGTATATCGACACGGTTAATGAGGGAGCCGTTTCAACGGAGGTGGTACGACAGCGTGCTTGCGCTTGCCGGTACTGCATTGGCATTAATTGGCTTGAAGCCACATATAGTAAGTGGCGCATTTGTTGATAAGGGCGTTCCGCTGCCGGTATATCTGCGGCTGGAAGTGTGGCTGGGTGCTGCTCTTCTTTATTGCTCCTTTCACTTTTACCGTTACGCTTTCCGCCGAAACTCAGTGGCCTTCCGAACGCTCGCATTCTCGCTGGCACTGTGGGCCGCGCTTATGTACGCGGGACAAATTCATCAACCGTTCCTCGAAATGGTGGGGCAGTTTGGCGGATTTCTAGGGCCGATTCCGCAAATGCTGCTGGCCATCGCCATGGTGATGGTGCTGTTTGAAAATGAGCGCAACGCAGTACAGGAAAATGCACTGGCGTTCTCGACCCTGGGGGTCGATCCGCGCCGGCTATTTTCCGCATCCGACCTGGTACCAAGCCTCCAAGCTTTTGTGGAACGGCTAGTGGCGCCGCTGCCTTCGCGCCGGGCGAT
>Ga0182024_10013041_pt1 | contig 16312 bp, 15 predicted proteins | sample P32metaG_FD_120480 | JGI IMG/M metagenome (GOLD analysis project Ga0182024, IMG submission 120480) | Permafrost microbial communities from Stordalen Mire, Sweden - P3-2 metaG (Illumina Assembly) | ecosystem: Environmental > Terrestrial > Soil > Wetlands > Permafrost | place: Sweden: Stordalen... | reverse complement strand
TTCCGCCACCTTGCCGTAGCTGATTTTGCGCCCCGACCCTTTGTGCGTGACCACGCTGTTCGCCGCGCTGCACTCGGCAACTGGAACATTCCAGCCATTGGCAGCGGCTTGAACCAGCATCATACGCGCCATAGCGCCGCCCTTGCGGACATACTCGTTCGATTCGCGGATGCCGCGGCTGCCGCCGGTGGAGAAATCGCCCCATACCCGCTTGCGCGCGACGTTGGTGCCGGGGGTCGGGAATTCGGTCGAGACCTTCGACCAGTCGGCGTCGAGTTCTTCGGCGACGAGCTGCGCGAGGCCGGTAAGAGTGCCCTGCCCCATTTCCGAGCGCGCGATGCGGATGACGATGCTGTCGTCGGGCCGGATCACGACCCAGGCGTCGATTTCGGGCGAGCCATCTTCGGCGCGCACCACGTCCGGCCCGAATGGCAGTTTCAGGCCGAGCGCAAGGCCGGCGCCTGCCGTGGCCGAGCCAATAACGAAGGAACGGCGATTGAATTTTGACATACGTTTCATGGCTACATCCCCCTTACGCGTTGCCGGCAGCCGCGTGGATCGCGGCGCGCACGCGTTGATAGGTTCCGCAACGGCAGATATTGGTCATCGCGGCGTCGATATCGGCATCGGTCGGCTTCGGTTTCTGCTTGAGCAGCGAAACCGCCGCCATCATCATTCCGCTCTGGCAATAGCCGCATTGCGGCACATCGAGATCGAGCCAGGCTTTCTGCACCGGATGCAGCTTGCCGTTCTGCGCCAGCGCCTCGATCGTCGTGATCTGCTTGGCGCCGATGGTGCCGACCGGAATTTGGCATGAGCGCGTCGCCACGCCGTCGATATGCACGGTGCAGGCGCCGCATTGGGCGATGCCGCAGCCGTATTTGGTGCCGGTGAGCCCGATCGTGTCGCGCAACACCCAGAGCAAGGGTGTGTCGGATTCGACATCGACGTCGTAATTTTTACCGTTGATGGAAAGGGCCGTCATACTCGTCCTCCCGCTATGTATTCTGTGGCCGCAAGCAGCCGGTCATCCCATCGGATGAATTGGCCGCCCTAGCTGGCGTCAAGATTACTCTGTTCCAATTCGAATGCGAAACCCCCAAATCGGGGGCATTTGCCCACCGGAACATCGGAGTAAACCCCGCCTAACGGGCCTTATTTCACGCGCGCGATGTAATAAGCGAGGTCCAAAATCTGGTCGTCGGTGATCGGCGCGATGACGTCCGCCATGGAGGCATCGTAGCCGTGGCGGGAATTATCCTTGTAGCCGCGCAGCGCTTTGACCAAATAATCTTCGCGCTGATCGGCGATGCGCGGAACGTTGTCCTGGCCGGCAAAGGTCGGCGTGTGACAGAAATTGCAGCGATTTTGCTGCACGAGCGCCTGGGCGCGCTCGATGCGCGCATCGTCCATCGGCCCTTCGACCGGATGCGGCGGCGGCAGTTTCGAAATGATGTCCGCAAAACTGCGCAGGTCGTCGTCGCTCAGCCCCTTCGCCATATCGTTCATCGGATCGGCGACGCGCATGCGCTCGCGAAACATCAAAAGCTGGACCGTGACGTAAAACGCATGCTGGCCGCCAAGCGAAGGCACAGCGGGATTTTGCGACTGTCCGCTCTCGCCGTGGCAGGCGAGACACGTCGGCAGGCGCTCCTGCACCGTCTGCGCGGCCGCGGGATTCACCGCGAAGCATCCAAACGCCAGCGCAGCGATTAACTTACGCACCGGCCAACTCCTTCAGGTTCAAAAAATGAGCCGAGGGCGGTGCGCCGCCCTCGGCTATATCGTTCCCAAAAGTCGCGATTAACGGCCGGCAACCTTCTTGGCGGGGCCGTATGTGAGCCGATAGACCGCGCCATTCCAGTCGTCGGAGATCAGCATCGATCCATCGGGCATGTTCATGACGTCGACCGGCCGGCCGATATAGTTGTTGTTCTGGAGGAAGCCGGTCAGGAACGGCTCCGACGATTTCACCGTGCCGTCCTTGTTGAGATACACGACCAGGATGTCACCGCCGAACTTGTTCGTACGGTTCCATGAGCCATGGCGAGCAAGGAAGATGGCATTTTTGTACTTCGCCGGAAACATATCGCCGGTATAGAACCGCAGGCCGAGGCCGGCCGAGTGCGGGCCGGTCAGCAAGATCGGCGGGACAAACTCGCTGCATTTGTGGCCCCAGCCGAATTCCGGGTCCGGCAGATTGCCCTGATAGCAATACGGCGCTCCGAAATCCTGACCGATCTTGGTGACGCGGTTGAGCTCATCCTCCGGAACATCCTCCGACATCCAGTCGCGGCCGTTGTCGGAGAAGTAGAGCTGTTTGTTTACCGGATTCCAGTCAAAGCCGACCGAATTGCGCACACCGAGAGCGACCGTTTCCCTGCCGGTGCCGTCGAGGTTGATGCGGCGGATCTGGCCATGATCGGCGTCATGCAGCACGTTGTTGCCCGGCTGCCCAACCGGAATATAGAGCTTGTTGTCTGGGCCGATGGCGATAAACTTCCAGCCGTGCGCCTCGTCTTCGGCAGGTCCTTGTAGAAGACGACCGGCTTCGGGGAACTGTCGAGCTTGTCCTCGACATTGTCGATCTTTGAGATCTGCGACAGCTCGGCGATGTACAGCGTGCCGTCGTGGACCACGACGCCGTTCGGGCGATAAAGCCCCGAGAGGAGGACCTTCGCCTGGCGCTTCCCGTCCTTGTCGGTGATGGCATAGACCTTGTCTTGGAGCCGCGAGCCGACGAACACGGTGCCCTTGGGTCCGAGCGCCAACGAGCGCGCGTTCGGCATACCGCTGGCATAGAGCTCGATGTTGAAGCCTTTCGGCACTTTGAGCTGATCGAGTGGAATCTTGTCGGCGGCGGTCGCGAGCGGCGGCGCCGGCACCGGCGCGAGCTTGGCGGCGGCGGCGTTATCGGCCGGCCGGCCGATCAGCGGCGAGCCGGGCGGCAGCGCCGCGGCAGCGGGAGCCGCAGGCGCGGCGGCGGCTGGAGCCGGCGCCGGTGCGGTGGCTGGAGCCGCGGCAGGCGCCTGCATCGGCGTTGCGGCGGGCGCGGGTGCGGCGGGGGCTTGCGGCGGCGCCATCTGTTGCTGCGCGTATGCAGCAGTCGCCAGCAAGCAAAGGGTTCCGGCCAATAGCGGGCCGGTCGATACGCGTCGAATCATGACAATCCTCCCGGGTGCGGAAGTCCGGACCAGCCGGCTTCCTTGATGCCAGTCTGTGCCATTTCACCCCCCGCGTGCAATCGCGGTTTCGGCCGATCCGGCGCGGCCAGATCGCACAGCCGTTCGCCTGTCACATTCGCCGGTAGGCGTAGGGCGCCTCTTCCTGCACCGCCGCGAGCGCAACGACGCCCTCGTGGGTGGGCGCCAGATGACAGACCGGATCGGTCGCGCGCGCATCGCCGGTGAGTGCAAAAGCCTGGCAGCGGCAGCCGCCGAAGTCGATATCGCGCCGCGCGCAGCTGCGGCATGGCTCGTGCATCCAGGCGGTGCCGCGAAAGGCATTGAACGCCGGCGAGTCTTTCCAGATGTCGGCGAGCGAATGCTCGCGCACCGACCAGAATTCGAGGCCGGGTATGGACTCCGCGGCGTGGCAGGGCAGCACCTTGCCCGCCGGCGTCACATTGAGCGAGCGGCGGCCCCAGCCGCCGACGCACGGCTTCGGCAGCCGCGCATAATAATCGGGCACGACCGCATCGATGACGATTTCGCCGTGATGACGGCGGCGCAATTCCTCGACTGTCTCGGTCGCCAGCACGACTTGCGCGGCGGTCGGCATCAAGGTGGCGCGGTTGCGCAACGCCCAGCCGTAATATTGTACATGCGCGATCTCGACCCGGCTGGCGCCGAGCGCAAGCGCCAAAGCGACCATGTCCGAGATCCGCTCGATATTGGCACGATGAACCACGACATTGACCGTGAGCGGGATTTTGAGACGCACCACGTCGGCGGCGAGCGCGCGCTTGCGTTCGAATGCGCCGTCATAACCGGCGATATGATCGGCGCTGCCGCGCGCGCTATCCTGGATTGAAATCTGCACATGGTCGAGCCCGGCCGCGGCGAGCCGATCCAATGTCTGCGTCGTGATGCCGACCGCCGAGGTGATGAGATTGGTGTAAAGGCCGGCGCCGTGCGCCGCGGCCGTGATCTCGACGAGGTCGCGCCGCGCGCCCGGCTCGCCGCCGGAAAGATGCACCTGAAGCACGCCGAGCGCCGCGGCTTCGCCGAACACCCGCGCCCAGATTGCCGCATCGAGCTCGGTCTCGCGCGCATCGAGCGCGAGTGGATTGGAGCAATACGGGCAGCCCAACGGGCAGCGGTGCGTCAGTTCGGCGAGCAGGCCGAGCGGCGTGTGTAAAGGCACGTGTCCATTCTCGGCCACGTCACAGCTCCAAAAGTTTCTTGTCGGCGAGCCTGCGCAGCATCGCCGTCGCATCGGCGAGAATGCGCTCGCGCGGGGCTTTGAAAGTCGTTGCCAGATCGTCGACGATCGCTGCGAAGGTCGCCTCGCCGGTGCAGCGCTTGACGATTTCGGCGGCAATCGCATCGGCCTTGAACACGCGCTCTGGCGCGAGCAGCACCCAGCCGCCCTGCGCCTCGCTGTGCACCAGGCGAACGCCGCGCGGCAGACGCGGGCGGGCGTCAGGCGCAATCGCTGGCGTCGCGTCGGTCATGGCCGCTCCTAGACCTTCGGCACAAAGGCACCCGGCGGTATGTGTCCTGGCGCCACGTAAGCGTGATAGAGCGCATCCAACATCGCCCATAGCACGTCGCATTTGAACTCGAGCGCGGCGAGCACCTGGCGCTGCTCGTCCGGCGTATGGGCGTTGCGCTTGACGTAATCGAGCGCGAAGCGGGAATCGCGCTCGGCGAGCGGCGGCCGCTGCGAAAAATAAGCGAGCGTATCCGCCGTGATAAAGTCATAGCCCTTGAGCATGCCGTCGAGCCGCTCGCTGATGATCACCGGCGAGAACAGTTCGGTGAGCGAGGAGGCGATGGCTTCGAGCAGCGATTTCTCGCGCACGAAATGCACATAGGCCTCGACCGCGAAGCGCGTCGCCGGCAGCAGGCCGCGCAGCGACGTAACGTAGTCGCGATCGAGCCCCACCCCTTCGCAAAGCTTCAGCCAACGCGCGATGCCGCCCTCGCCTTCGCGCTCGCCGTCGTGATCGACCAGCCGGCTGCGCCATTCGCGGCGCGTCGCCTGATCCTCGCAGCGCGCGATGAGGCTCGCGTCCTTCAGCGGGATCATCGCCTGGTAGTAGTAGCGATTGAGCGCCCAGGCCTGCACCTGCCCCTTGTTGCATTTGCCGCCGTGCAGCAGCTTGTGAAACGGATGCAGCCGGTGATAACGCCGCGCGCCGATGTCGCGCAGCCGTGCTTCGAGCTCTTCCGCAGTGAGAAGATTCACAGCCCGATCTCCATGCCGTCCTCGGCAACCTCGAAACCGGCGGCCTCCACCTTGCGCCGTTCGGCGGACCCCGCGATCAGGATCGGATTGGTGTTGTTGATGTGAGTCAAGATGCGGCGGCCCTTGATCCGGCCGAGCGCCGCAAGAGTTCCATCGGCGCCCTCGAGCGGCATGTGGCCCATGCGCCGCCCGGTCTTGGTCCCGGTGCCGGTGGCGATCATCTCGTCGTCGGTGAACAGCGTGGCATCGAACAGCACGACATCGGCGCGTGCAAGGCGCTCAAGCACGGCTGCCGTCACGCCGGCCGCGCCCGGCACGTAGAGAAGCCGCCGCGTGCCGCTGACAAGCTCGACGCCCACATTGACGCCGGACTCGGCGCCGAGCTGCGGATTGTCGCCTTCGAGGTAGAGCGCGATCTTGCCCGGAACGGCGAACAGCTCGGCGCGCAGGCCGCCCGGCAGATCGAACGGTTTTTCCAGGACGACGGTTTTGCGCGCGACGGTGTCGGCGGCGAGCACGCCGAAGATCGGATTGGCGGCGAGCGCCACGAGCGTTTCGGCCGTCGCCAATAGCGTGAAATTTTGCCGTTCGCGCAGCGTGAGCAGTCCCGCGGTCTGGTCGACTTCAGCGCCGGTCAATACGACCGCCGCGATCGGGCTGCCGCGCGGGCCGGCCCGTGGCTGCAGCGCCGCATTGGCCTGCACCTGCGCGCGCAAGTCAGGCGAGGCATTGAGCAAAATCCAATGCTCGGCGTCCGCGGAAACGGCAAGGCTGGCTTGTGTGCGTGGTTTGACGCGCGGGTCGCCGGCCCAGGCAAGCTGGCAAACCGGACACCGGCAATTCCATTGCGGAAAGCCGCCGCCCGCCGCGGCACCAAGTACGATGGCGGTCAGGTGCCCCATTCACGCGGGGTCGCGGCGAAATGCGTTGCGATCAGAACTCGGCCGGCAGGTAGCCGTTGATCTCGAGGCCGATGCAAATCTCGACAAGGGTCGGGGTCGTCCACGCCATGGTCGTTCCCTTTCAATCCGCCCGTAAATTCCGGATGTGTTTCCGGTCTTCCGTGCGCGTTTCCAAAGCTATCATAAAGTAAATCCAAGCTGTCAGCCAAAACAAGGGCCGTGCGTAGATATTATGCAGTCCGGCGCCGGCGCGTTGAATCGCCGAAACCACAATAAAATGCCGGGTTTTGACCAAATCGACCGCCCACGGGGTCTGGAGCGAGCGCCCGCGCACATTGCCACGCTTGCCGCCACTCTCTTTCCACCGGCGCCAAAGCAGGGCATCCTGTGCCTCGACACTGTCGCGTCATGTCGACACCGGGCGGCCTGCCAGGGCGCCAAAGGGAAACATGACCAAAGTGCAGTGAATTGAAAATTCGCTTCCCGGAGGGAACCCAATGAGTGATCACGTAACACGACGCGGCATTAACGCTGGGATCGGCGCCGCCTTGCTTTCGCCGGCGCTGGCCACCACGCGCGCTTTCGCGCAAGGCGGCGAGCCCATCAAGATCGGTTTCAGCATGGCGCTGACCGGTCCGCTCGCGGCCAATGGCAAACAGGCGCTGCTCGGCGCCAAAATTTGGCAAGAAGAAGTCAACGCCAAGGGCGGCCTGCTTGGCCGCCAGGTTCAGCTCGTCAACTACGACGATCAGTCCAACCCGTCGACCGTGCCCGGCATCTACACGAAGCTGCTCGACGTCGACAAAGCCGACCTCGTCGTCGGCCCCTACGCGACCAACATGGTGGCGCCGGCCATCCCCGTCGTCATGCAGAAGGGCAAGACCTTCATTGGCTTGTTCGCACTCGCCGCCAACAGCGAATTCCATTATCCGAAATATTTCTCGATGCTGCCGTCGGGCCCGACTCCGAAAGAATCGTTCACCGACGGCTTCTTCAGCGTGGCCGCTGCGCAAAATCCGAAGCCGCAGACCATCGCGATTGCGGCCGAGGACGCCGAGTTCTCGCGCAACGCCGCGGAAGGCGCTCGCAATAACGTGACAAAATACGGTTTCAAGAGCGTCTACGACAAAACCTACCCGCCGGGTTCGACGGACTTCTCGCCGATCATCCGCGCGATCCAGGCGACCAATCCGGATCTTGTAGTGTTCTGCTCATATCCGCTGAGCTCCGTCGGTCTGTTGGCGTCCGCCGGCGAACTTGGCCTGAAGCCGAAGATGATGGGCGGCGCGATGGTCGGTCTGCAGGCGACCGCGTTCAAGGACAAGCTCAAGTCCAAGCTCAACGGCATCGTGAACTACGAAACCTGGGTGCCGTCGCCGAAATTGATGGCTCCGGCGGCAGACTTCTTCAAGAAATATCAGGCGCGGGCGCCCGGCGAAGGCGTCGATCCGCTCGGCTACTATCTCGGCGGCTGGGGTTACGCTTATCTTCAGGTGCTGGCCGACGCGGTCACTGGCACGAAGAGCATCAACGACGACAAGATCGCCGACTATCTGCGCAGCCATGAGTTCACGACCATCATGGCATCAGGCATTAAGTTCGGTAAGGACGGCGAGTGGACCAAGTCCGGAATGTTGCAGGTCCAGTATCACGACCTCACCGATGGCGCGAACCTCGATACCTGGCGCGGCATGAGCTATCAGACGGTGCTGACGCCCGCCTCCGAAAAGACCGGCAACATCATTTACCCCTACGCGAAGGCGTCGGGATAAGACGTTTGTCGCCGCAGCCGTCCTCCCCCGCTTGCGGGGGAGGATTTATTTTGGCGGCCGGTGGGGCGGAGTGATTAGATGTTGTTGCCCACCTCCCTCGTCGGCTCCTACCCGCAACCGGAGTGGCTGATCGACCGCCTGAGGCTGTCGAAGCAGGTCCCGCGCGTGCGCGCCGAGGACCTCTGGCTGGTCGCGCCGGACAAGCTCGAAGCGGCGCAGGACGACGCCACCATCCTCGCCATCCGCGACCAGGAGCGCGCCGGGCTCGATATCATCACCGACGGCGAGCAACGGCGCGAAAGCTATTCCAACCGCTTCGCCACCGCGCTCGACGGCATCGATATCGAAAATCCCGGCACCACGATCAACCGCAGCGGGCGGCCGATACCGGTGCCGCGCATCGTCGGTCCGATCCGCCGCAAGCACGCTGTCGAAGTTCGCGACTTGAAAGTGCTGCGCGGCAATACCGGCCGCAAGATCAAGGCCACCGTGCCCGGGCCGTTCACCATGGGTAAGCAGGCGCAGGACGATTACTACAAAGACGAAGAAGCGGTGGCGATGGATTATGCCGCCGCGGTCAATGTCGAGATCAAGGATCTGTTCGCCGCCGGCGCCGACGTGGTGCAGATCGACGAGCCGTGGATGCAGCAGCATCCCGACAAGGCGCGGCAATACGGCCTCAAGACGCTCGACCGCGCGCTCGACGGCATCACCGGCACTGTCGCGGTGCATTTGTGCTTCGGCTATGCCGCCGTCGTGCACGACAAGCCGTCGGGCTACTCATTCCTGCCCGAGCTCGAAAGCTCGAAGGCACAGCAGGTTTCGATCGAGGCCGCGCAACCCAAGCTCGATCTCAAAGTGCTGAAGCAATTGCCGTCGAAGACCATCATCCTCGGCGTCATCGACCTTGCCGACATGGCGATCGAGACGCCGCAGACGGTCGCCGACCGCATCCGCCGCGCGCTCGCTCACGTGCCGGCGGAGCGCATCGTCGTGGCGCCGGATTGCGGCATGAAATACCTGCCGCGCGCGGTCGCTTACGGTAAGATGAAGGCGATGACCGAAGGCGCGGCGCTGGTGCGGCGCGAAATCCAGGGCGGTTGACTTCGGGGCGGCCGACTTTCACGGATGGAATATTCGAGCCGGGGGCATTTTGTGGCGCACGACGTCTTCATCAGCTACTCATCCAAGGACAAGCCGGCAGCAGACGCGGCCTGTGCGGTCCTGGAATCGAAGGGTATTCGCTGCTGGATTGCGCCGCGCGATATTATTCCCGGCGCGGATTGGGGGGAGTCGATCATCGATGCGCTGAATCAATCGCGCGCTTTCGTGCTCGTATTCTCGTCCCACGCAAATTCATCGCCACAGATCAAACGCGAGGTCGAGCGCGCAGTCAATCAAGGGCTTCCGGTCATTCCCTTGCGTATCGAGGATGTCGCCCCGGTAAAGTCTCTCGAGTATTTCATCAGTACGCCGCACTGGCTCGATGCCTTCAGCCTGCCGCTCGAACGGCATTTGAACTATCTCGCCGACATCCTCAGTCATATTCTCGAGAATAAAGAACTCCCACCTAAGCCCGTTTCGCCGGTTGAGCCGGCGAAACGGACGAACGCTCGCTTTCTTTACGCCTCGATCGGAGCCGCGCTTGCGATCGTCCTGGCAGGCGCTGGCTTGGCAGTATGGAAAATTCGCACACCAATCGCACAACCGCCGCAGCCGGTCGCCAGTGCGAACAAAGAACCGATCGCCGGCGCGGCCAAGGAGCCGGTCGTCAGTGCAATCAAGCCGGCGCCGGCCGATCCGCTGCAGCTCGACCTCGTGACCGACTGCGATCGATTGGCGGCAAGCCCCGTGGATCCGCAGCGCCCGCCGAGCATTCCGGGCATTCTGCCGGAGGCAATCGACATCGTACCGGCGCTCACTGCCTGCAATGCCGCAATGCGTCAGTACCCGGATGTCGCGCGGTTCGCATACCAGAGTGCACGTATCGCGTATGCGCAAAAAGACTACGTGCAAACCCGCCAGCTCCTTGAGAAGGCGGCAAGCATGGGCAACGCGGCCAGCCTGATCAATCTTGGCGTCCTCTATGAGTACGGTTTCGGCGTGCCCCAGGATTATGCCGAGGCTCGCAGTTTTTTTGAAAAGGCCGCGGCTGCGGGCGTTACTTTTGCCCTTGGCAATATCGGCTACCTTTATCAAAACGGTTACGGCGTCCCGAAGGACTATGCCGAGGCGCGCAAGTGGTACGAAAAAGGCGCAGCCGCTCAGCAACCGAATGCTCTGGCTGGTCTTGGCTACCTCTATCAAAATGGCTACGGCGTCTCCCAGGATTATGCCGAGGCGCGCAAGTGGTACGAGAAGGCGGTAGCGGCGGGCTCCTCAGCCGCCATGGGTAATCTCGGCTTCCTCTATCAAAGCGGTTACGGCGTTCCCCAAGATTATGCGGAGGCCCGCAAGTGGTACGAGAAGGGCGCAGCCGCTGAACAACCGAGCGCCATGTTTGAACTTGGCAATCTTTATCTGAACGGTTACGGCATCCCGAAGGATTATGCCGTGGCGCGGCAGTGGTTTGGGAAAGCCGCGGCCGGAGGCAACGCCGGCGCCATGGATAATCTCGGCTTCCTTTATCAAAACGGCTACGGCGTTCCCCAGGATTATTCCCAGGCCCGCCAGTGGTACGAGAAGGCGGCAGCCGCGGGCAATGCATACGCCATGAATGGCCTCGGCAACCTCTATTACAACGGTAACGGCGTCACCCAGGATTATTCCCAGGCTCGCCAGTGGTACGAGAAGGGAGCGGCCGCAGGTAACACCTCCGCCATGAATGGTCTCGGCAACCTCTATTACAACGGTAACGGCGTCGCCCAGGATTATTCCCAGGCCCGCCAGTGGTACGAAAAGGCCGCAGCCGCCGGAATAGCCAACGCTATGAATGGTCTCGGCAACATGTATTACAACGGTTACGGCGTTCCCAAGGATTATGCCCAAGCGCGCTCGTGGTACGCGAAGGCGGCAGCCGCAGGCGGCCCTGCCGCCATGGCTAATCTCGGACTGCTTTATTACAACGGCTACGGCGTTCCCAAGGATTATGACGAGGCGCGCTCGTGGTACGCGAAGGCAGCGGCTGCCGGATACGACTCGGCGAATGCGATGATCAAGCAAATCGACTCGATCAAGCGGAAATAGCGCCCAGACGCAAGCGGTATCCGGCCGTCGTTTCTGGAATGCGCGTCCTAGCTTCCGCGCTCCAGCGCCTTGCGATCCCATTTCGCCAGGTCGGCCGCCGCCGCGTAGGTTTCCTGCAAAAATCCGAGCAATAGCGCGTCGGGATATTGCGCCTGACGCACGGCGTCATAGGGCAAGATGAATTGCCCGAGGTCCTTGTTATAAGAAGCCTCCGTGGTGGAGAGGCGGGTGTCGCCATAGCCGACCGGCTCCGGATAGGCGTAGACGTAAAAGGCCGCGTAGCCGAAGCCGCCATTGCCGGGCCAGAAGCCGCAACTCGAGACTTCGTGCGAATAAGCCTCCGCCATCACCCAGTTCGCGACGCCGGGCGTGACGCCTTTCGGCGGTAGCGCCGTGCGGCCGGAGAAGCGCGTCACCGCCAGATCGAAACTGCCCCAGAAGAAATGCACCGGGCTCACTTTGCCGATGAAGCGCGCGCGAAACGCGGTCATCACGCGGTTGGCCTGCATCAAGGCCTGCCAGAATTTCTGCGCATAGACGGGATCGTATTGCGCGTGCGTGCGATCCCGCTCGAACGGAATCGCATTCTCGATTTCGCACGGCATGGTCCGGATATGCACGTCGATGCCGAGGCGATGCAGCCGCTGCATGAATTCGGCATAGAAATCGGCGACGCTCATCGGCTTGAGCGCAAAGTTCTCGGTGCGGCCATCGCTCGTTTCGATGACGAGGCGATGGTTGGCGAAGTCGAAGATGATATCGAACGTACCGCCGGCATAGGGCATCGCCGGCGCGGCAAGCCCGCGCGCGGTCACCACAAAGGTCGCGTTCCACCAATGATTGATCAGCGGCGTGAGCGCGATGCGAACCTTGCCGGCGACCTGCGTCCATAGTTGCAGCGTGTCGCAGGTGTCGCTCCATGCGGCGAGCGGCAGGTCGGGCCACAGCGAATTGCCGCCCGTCACAGCATGTCCTTGATGGCGCGGATCAGATTGCGGTCGACGCTGATCAGATCGGCGTCGCGTGGCAAGGCGAGCGCCTCGCGCTCCGGTGCCGAAATTCCGCGCCCTTGCAGGATGACGCGGCCGTCGGAGGTGAGGAAGATCGACGCGGCTTCTTTATCCTCGCTTTCCTTCCAGATCAATTCGACGCGAAAATTTACGGCCATCTGTTTTGCGCCGTTACTCGGCCGCCGTCGCGTGCGCTGCGGCCGCCTGCTCCTCGCGGTAGAGGCGATCGACGATACGCCGCGCCTGCATGCCGCCGGCGTCGGCATTGATATCGACCTGCGGCGCGTCCGGGCGCAGGCTGATGGCGCGCTGCTGCGCCGTGAACACCGCCACGTCTTCGAGGAATGCGGTCTTGATCTGCTCGAAGACCCGCTCGGTCATTTCCGGGTTGTGCGGCTCGAAATTATGCGCCTGCGCCCAGAAATAATGCGCCGTGGTTTCGGTTTCCGGCGTAATCGCGTTGAGATTGCGCATGCCGATGCCGCCGGCGCGGCGGCCGTCCGGCGCGCCGGTTCCGGTCGGGCTCGCGCCGACGTCGAGGCGCAGGAACGCCGGCGGCGTGTAATCGATGATCTGCCAGCGATCGACATTGGTGGTGAACTTGCCGACCTTGACGAAGGTGGGCGGCGCCGGCTGGTCGATGATCCAGCGTGTCACCAGCACATTGTTCGGTGCACGCTGCACCTTGACCGCGGCATGCTCGACCAGCGCCATGTTGCCGATCGTGGTCTCGTGGACGAAGGCGAGATGAGTGAGATCGAGCAGATTGTCGACGATGAGCTGCCAGTTGGCCTCGACATGAAGGTACGCCGGCTTGGCGCCCCAATCCGGATCGGCCAGCCAGTGGAAATCGCAAATCTGCCCGGGATCGGCCAGCGCCGGATCGCCCATCCACACCCAAATCCAGCGATAGCGCTCGACCACCGGAAAAGTGCGCACGCGCGCATTCTGCGGGATGTGATCCTGGCCGGGCACGCGGATGCATTTGCCCGCGCCGTCGAAGCGCAGGCCGTGATAGTGGCATTGCAGCGCGTCGCCGACCACTTTTCCCATCGACAGCGGCAATTGCCGGTGCGGGCAGCGGTCCTCGAAGGCGTGCAGCGCGCCGTCTCCGGTGCGGAACATCACGATCGGCTCGCCGAGAATGGTGCGGCCGAGCGGGCGCTCGCGCACCTCCTCGTCCAAAGCGGCGACGTACCAGTAATTCCTGAGGAACATCGCGACCTCCTTCGGTCCATCCGGCCATAACTCTAGGCGCGCGCCGCAATTCCCTCAATCCGTCATTGTGGGCGCGCCGCCGCGGCCCGGCGGTTTGAATCGCCTCGGAAATGCTTATAATGCTAAGGAATTTCTTGGCAGGCGCAAATGCAAACGGACGCCGGCTCAAACTTGCTGCAAAGCTGGATCGCGCGGGCGGCTTTGCGCGCGCCGGACAAGCCGTGGGTGGTGTCAGCCGATACCGGCCGCACCGTCAGTTACGGCGCATTGCGTGAGAGCATCGGCCGCTTCGCCACGCTGCTGCGGCAGCGCGACCTTGGGCCCAACGACCGGATCGCGCTTCTCGCCAACAATTCGATCGAGCAATTGCTTTGCTATTTCGGCGTGATGGCCGCCGGCGCCACCGTCTGCACCGTCCATGTCGAGATGAACCGCAATCAACTCGACAATATATTCGCGCGGCTCAAGCCGAAGCTCGTGCTTTATCAGGACGGCTTGCAGCTCGACGATGTTCTGGCCGGGATTGCCGTGCCGCGCCTGCGGCTCGGACGATGGGACAGGCCTGAACCGGATACGCTGTTCGCCGAGCTCGCGCGCCATGTGTCTGGCGAGCCGCATCGCGCGGCGCGCCCCGACGACGATGCCGTCATCGTGTTCACGTCGGGGACCAGCGCCAAGCCTAAAGGCGTCGTTCTGAATTTTCGCGAATATCTGCTCAACATCGATCCCCTCGCCGAGGGCTTTGGCATCGCGGCCGACGATCGCGTGTACGATTTCCGCCCCTTCAGCTGGGCCTCGGCGCAGCTTCTGGGCGCGCTCGCGGTCGTCAATCGCGGCGCTACTTTGGTGCTCGCCGAAAAATTCTCGGCGAGCCGTTTTTTTTCGCACCTGCGCGATCACGCCGTGACCATTGCCGCCGGCAATCCCACGACCATCAACATCCTGCTCAACGGCGAGGGCAACGCGCATCGTGACAATTTGCCGAAGTTACGGTTTATCACGTCGAGCTCGGCGCCGCTGATGCTGGAGGAATGGAAGCGTTTCGAGCAAAGGTTCGGCATACCGATCGCGCAAGGCTGTGGCGCCAGCGAAGTGAGCTGGATCGCCGCCATTCCAGGCGAACAGCGGCATCTCGGCACTGTCGGGCGGCCGTTCGCTTACCACGACGTCGCCATTGTCGGTGCCGACGGCCACCGGCTGCCGCCGGGAGAAATCGGCTATATCGAAGTCGGCGGCATTCCCGATCACCCGTTCCGCTACCTCGGCGAGGACGGCGAGGTGAAAATCCACAGCCGCACCCGCTTCCGAACCGGCGATCTCGGCAGCTTCGACGCCGACGGTTTTCTCACCCTCACCGGCCGCGAGAAGGAGCTGATCATCCGCGGCGGCGCAAAGATTTCGCCGGTCGAGATCGATTCCTGCCTGATGCAGCGCGCCGAAGTGATCGAAGCCGCGACCGTCGGCGTGCCGGATGCGGTCTATGGCGAGGAAGTCGTGAGCTACGTCGTCGCGCGCCCGGGCGCGACACTCGATGCCGAGGAATTGCTGCGCTATTGCAGCACCGTGCTGCCGGCCTTCAAGGCGCCGAAGCGGATCGTGGTGAGTACATCGCTGCCGAAGACCGAGCGCGGCAAGCTCGACCGCCGCGCGCTGGCGGAACGGTGGAGCAGAGACGTGAACGGGTAGGCGCCCTCACCGCCCCGTCCGCGCCAGCGAGTGCACCCAGCCCTGCATGCGCTTCTTGGCGTTCGCGATATCTTCCTTGGAGAAGAAATCCTCCGGCCGCACCTTGTCGATCGGATAGACCGGCCGCAGAAAATCGCTCTCATATCCAAATGGGACGGTGGCATCGATGCCCATGCCGCCCTCGAATTGCGTGTTCGAGGCGGTCCATTGCCGGTCGCCCGCAGTCATGCGCTCGGCCGGCATGAAAGTCTGGCCGCGGCCGCCGGGAATAGGATTGAGGATATCGGTGCGCGGATTGACCCGCGTGGTCAGGCACCACATCACGTCGTCCATCGAATAGGGATCGACGTCCTCGCTGACCGCGATCGCGAGCCGCATGCCTTGCGAGCACGACAAAATGGCGCCCATGAAATTGCGCTGCCAGCCTTCGTCGATCTTGTGGCGCTTTTTCACCTGGATGATGCAGCCGCCCCAGTCGGTCATGCAGTAAGGGATCACCACGTTCTGCACGATGCCGGGCTGCAGCCGGTTGCACAGTTCGTAGATCGCGGCCTCGCGCACGGAGGTATCGATGTTGTGGTCGTCGAGCATGTGCACGCCGAGCGCGAAGATGATCGGCTTCGTCTCCGGCTTGCGCATGGTGATGGCGGTGACGTGAAAGGTCGGCGCCTTGTACGACTTGCCCATATAGCCGGCCCATTCCGGGTGGAAGTGATAGCGGCCCTGGACGCCGGCATCCTCGGCTTCCTTGGTCTCGAAGCGGCGGTCGCGCGGATCGACATAGCCCTCAAGCACCAGTTCGCAATCGGCAAGCGCCATGGCGTCGACGGTGCGCGCCTTGACGAGACGGATCGGCGCGCCTTGCACCGCCGAGGCGATGCCGATCTCGTCGCAGCCCATCGGCAACACGGCATAGTCGAAGCCGGCCCCCGCGAGCAGCGTGCAAGCCGGCGGCACGCCGAAGCACATGGTGATCGGGACCGGCTCGTTCTCCTTGTAGTATTTGTTGACGACCTGCCACATGTGCGAGCCGGGCGAGATCTGGAACGTGCCGATATTGCCCCAGCGGAAATTCATGCGGTTGTAGCCGAGGTCGGAGCCGCCATCGAATTGCGGGCCGGTGACG
>Ga0182024_10013040_pt1 | contig 16312 bp, 6 predicted proteins | sample P32metaG_FD_120480 | JGI IMG/M metagenome (GOLD analysis project Ga0182024, IMG submission 120480) | Permafrost microbial communities from Stordalen Mire, Sweden - P3-2 metaG (Illumina Assembly) | ecosystem: Environmental > Terrestrial > Soil > Wetlands > Permafrost | place: Sweden: Stordalen... | reverse complement strand
TCGGCGTTCATACCGGCGGGCTTCTACTACAAGACCTTCATGTGGCCACGACGCGCCTGGCAGAGGCTGTACGAGCCGCGCATCCGCGCCGCCGCCGGACTCGGGCGCGCGCCGCGTGAAGCTGATCCGGATCGCTACGCCAATCGCTATGCCCACTGCGACATCCTGATTGTCGGTGGCGGGGCGGCCGGCCTGAACGCGGCACTGACGGCTGCCGTAAGCGGAGCGCGCGTCATGCTGTGCGACGAGCAGGCGCAGTTCGGCGGCGCGCTGCTGGCGGACTCGGCCGCGCGCATCGGCGGCCAGGCGGGACCCGCCTGGGCGCAGCACGTGGCCGAGATCCTCGCTGCGCGCCCGAATGTGACGCTGATGCCGCGGACCACCGCCTTCGGCTACTTCAGTCACAACTTCGTGGCGCTGTGCGAGCGACTGCAGGACCATTTGAGCGAACCGTCGGCGCAGCGGCCGCGCGAGCGGCTGTGGCAGGTGCGCGCGCGCGAAGTGTTGTTCGCCACCGGCGCGCTGGAGCGGCCGCTGGTGTTTCCGGGCAACGATCGCCCCGGCGTGCTGCTGGCCGGCGCCGGCGCCAGTTATCTGAACCGCTACGGTGTGCTGGTCGGGCGTCGCGTGGTGCTGGTCACGGCGCACGATGCGGCCTACCAGAGCGTGCTCGATCTGCACGCTGCCGGTGCCCGGATTGCCGCGATCGTCGATGTTCGCGCCGCCGCCAGCGGCGAGTTGCCCAAGGCGGCGCGCGCGGCCGGTCTGACGATCCACGAGGGCATGACCGTCACCGGCACGCGCGGCGGCCTGCGGGTGCGCGAGATCTCGCTGGCACAGGCAGTCGATGGCCGTGCGGTCGCCGGCAAGACGCTGCGCGTCCCCTGCGACGCGGTGTTGATGTGCGGCGGCTATACGGCCAGCGTGCACCTGTTCTCGCAGACGCGCGGGCGCCTGGTCTGGAGCCCCGAGCAGCAGTCGTACCTGCCCGGGGAAGCCTACGAGTCGGTGCGCTCCGCCGGTGCCTGCCACGGGCAGGGCGGACTGGCCGCCAGCCTGGGCGATGGCGCGACGGCGGCACAGTCGGCCCTCAAGGCGATCGGCTACCCCTCGCCGGCGGTTCCCAAACGCCAGGTCGACGCCATCGAAACCGGCAACGGTTCCTGGCTCGGGGCATTGCCACAGGCGCGGCCTGAAGACGCCGACGCCGGTGTGGTCGACTGGCAGAACGATGTCACCGTCAAGGATTTGAAACTCGCACTGCGCGAAGGCTTCACCTCGATCGAACACATCAAGCGCTACACCACCACCGGTATGGCGACCGATCAGGGCAAGACCTCCAATCTGCACGCGCTCGCGATCGTGGCCGAGGCGCTCGACAAGACGATCGCCGAAGTCGGACTCACGACCTTTCGCATGCCGTATACGCCGGTAACCTTCGGCGCGCTGGCCGGCTATGCTCGCGGCGATCTGTTTGATCCGGTGCGCGCCACGCCCTCGCATGACTGGGCGATCGAGCACGCCGCGGTGTTCGAGGATGTCGGTCAATGGAAGCGCGCGCGTTACTTTCCGCAGTCCGGGGAAAGCCTGCACCAGGCGGTGGCACGCGAATGCCGCAGCGTGCGCGCGCAGGCCGGGATGCTCGATGCGTCGACGCTCGGCAAGATTGAAGTGGTGGGGCCCGACGCCGCGGAGTTCCTGAATCGGCTATACGTCAATGCCTGGAGCAAGCTGCCGCCCGGACGGGCGCGCTACGGCCTGCTGTTGCGCGAAGATGGCTTCATCATCGACGACGGCGTGGTCGCCCGCATCGCGGCAGGTCGGTTTCACCTCACCACCACCACCGGCGGGGCGGCGCGCGTGCTGGCACTTATGGAAGACTACCTGCAGACCGAATGGAGCGACCTGAACGTCTGGCTCACCTCGACCACCGAGCAATGGGCCGTGGTCGCGGTGCAGGGCCCGCAATCGCGCGCGGTGCTGCAGCAGCTGATCGATACCGAGCTCATGCAGGACGTGAACATCGATGCCGCGGCGATGCCGCACATGGCGGTGCTCGAGGGCCGCTTCTGCGGTGCACCGATGCGTTTGTTTCGCGTCAGCTTCACCGGCGAGCTCGGCTTCGAAGTGAACGTGCCGAGCGATCGCGGCGAGGAGCTGTGGGAGACCATTCTCGATGCCGGCAAGCCGTTCGGCATTTGCCCTTACGGGACCGAGAGCATGCACGTGCTGCGGGCCGAAAAGGGCTACATCATCGTCGGACAGGACACCGACGGCACCGTCACGCCGGACGATGCCGGGCTGAGTTGGACCATCGGCAAGAGCAAACCGGACTTCGTGGGCAAGCGCTCGCTCGAGCGTGCCGCGCTGTCGGCACCGGAGCGCAAGCAGCTGGTTGGCCTGAGCAGCATCGCAGAACCGCAACGCGTGCTCGAAGAGGGTGCCCAGATCGTGCTGGAGGCGGCAGCGGCGCAGCGCGCCCGGCCGATCGGGCATGTCACCTCCGCCTATCACAGCGGTGCGCTCGGACGCTCGATCGCACTGGCATTGGTCAGTGGCGGGCGGGCGCGCATGGGTCAGACGCTGTACGTGCCGATGCCGGACGGGCCGATCGCCGTGCAGGTGAGCTCGCCAGTGTTCTACGATCCGAGCGGGGCGCGCATCAATGGCTGATATCGCCGAACTGACCGGGCTCGGGCGCATGAGTCTGCGCGGCGGCCCGCCGGTATTGGCGGCCGCCGGTGAGGCATTCGGCGTGCGCTTGCCGCTCGAGGCGTGTCGTTCGGCCGAGGGCGATGCACGCGCGGCGCTGTGGCTCGGACCGGATGAGCAGCTGCTGCTGGTGCAGCAGTCGGACTGGGAGAGCGCGTTGCAGGCGCTGCGCACGCGCCTGGCCGGGTTGCCACATGCGCTGGTGGACATCTCTGCGCGGCAGATGGCACTCCAGGTCAGCGGTACGCAGGCTGCGGATCTGCTGAACTGCGGCTGTCCGCTCGATCTGCACCCGCTGGTCTTCCCCGTAGGCATGTGCACGCGCACGCTGTTTGGCAAGGCGCCGATCGTGTTGTGGCGTACCGCGATGGATACTTTTCACATCGATGTCTGGCGCTCGTTTGCGCCTTACGTGCTGCAGCTGCTGCGCGAATCGGCGCGGGACTTCGAGAGCTGATGCCGTGATCAGTGTGTTCGATCTGTTCAAGATTGGCATCGGCCCATCGTCCTCGCACACCGTCGGTCCGATGCGCGCCTCGGCCGCATTCGTCGACGCACTGCGTGCCGCCGGACTGCTGCCGCGCCTGCAACGCCTGGGGGTGGTGCTGCTCGGCTCGTTGGCCTGGACCGGACGTGGCCATGGCAGCGATCGGGCGGTGATCGCCGGCCTCAATGGCGAGCGCCCCGACTCGGTGCAACCCGCCGCGCTGGAGCGGCTTTTCCTGCGCGCCAGCATCGAGCACTGGGTCGAAATCGACGGCCGTCGGGTCGAATTCAACGCCGGCACGGACCTGGTGTTCGATACCGTCACGGTCACCGTGGTGCATCCCAATACGCTCTGTTTCACCGCGTACGCAGCCGATGGCGCGGTCTTGCTGCAACAGCGCTGGTGCTCGGTGGGCGGCGGATTCATCGCGCTCGAGCAGCAGGTCGGTGTGCCCGCCGCTGAGGTGATCGCCGTGCCGTTTGCAATCGCTTCGGCAGAACAGCTGCTGCAAATCACGGCGCGCGAGCAGCTGTCAATTGCGGCGCTGGTGCTGCGCAACGAACTGGCGCTGCGGCCGCTCGAGCAGATCGAGGCGCACATGGATCGCGTGGTCGAAACCATGATGGCCTGCATCGATCGCGGCATCGCTTCGCCCGGTGAACTGCCGGGCGGCCTCAGGGTGCGGCGCCGTGCGGCCGCGCTGCACGAGCGACTGCGGGCCGCCAAAGGCCGCACGGTGCGCGCGCCGCACGAGATCATGGATTACGTGAGTCTGTACGCGATTGCCGTCAATGAAGAGAACGCCGCAGGTGGTCGCGTGGTCACCGCTCCCACCAATGGCGCCGCCGGAGTGATTCCAGCAGTGATCCGTTATTACCGCGATCACGTCGAGGCTGCCGACCGGGCCGGCATACACGCCTTGCTACTGACCGCGACCGCGATTGGTGCGCTCTGCAAGCTCAACGCCTCGATTTCAGGCGCCGAAGTCGGCTGTCAGGGCGAAGTCGGTTCGGCCTGCGCAATGGCCGCGGCCGGCCTGGTGGCGGCATTGGGCGGCAACAATCCGCAGATCGAGAACGCCGCCGAGATCGCCATGGAACACCATCTCGGCATGACCTGCGATCCCATCGGCGGCCTGGTACAGATACCCTGCATCGAGCGCAATGCCTTCGGCGCCGTCAAAGCCATCAATGCGGCCTCGCTTGCGATGCACGGCGATGGCACGCATCATGTCTCGCTCGATCAGGTCATTGCGACCATGCGGCAGACCGGTGCCGACATGCAGTCCAAATATAAGGAAACCTCGCAGGGGGGACTGGCGGTCAATGTGCCGGAGTGCTGAACGGCGCTTCCGTAACACTGCTGCGACGCGTTCGTTCAATCCGGGCCGTATGGGGTCGGATTTACTGCTCGTGGCCGGGATCGTGCATTGGGAGGGAAGACAATGAATTCGAAAGTCTCATACGCGGTGGCAGCAATCCTGGCAGGCGCCTCGTTTGGCGGGCGCGCCGCAGACAGCGCAACCGACAATGTCGAAGCCGGTAGCGACATGCTCGCCGAGATCACGGTCACCGCGCAGCGCCGCACCCAGAACATCCAGGACGTGCCGATCTCGATGCAGGCCCTGACATCCGAGACACTGCAGCAGCTCAACGTCACCACCTTCGACGACTACATCAAGGAGCTGCCGAACGTCACATCAGCGAGCAACGGGCCCGGCCAGAGCGAGGTTTTCATGCGCGGCCTGAGCGCCGGCTCGCAGGCCAGCCAGGGCAGCGGCTCGACCGGCCTGAATCCGAACGTTGCCATCTACCTCGACAACCAATCCGGTCAGTTGCCCAATCGCAACCTCGACATCTACGCCGCCGATCTGAATCGCATCGAAGTGCTTGAGGGCCCGCAGGGCACGCTGTTCGGCGCCGGCGCCGAGGCCGGCGTGATCCGCTACATCACCAACGAGCCGAAGCTCGATGTCACCGAGGGCAGCGTCAAAGCGGGCGCCAGCGGCACCTCGCACGGTGATCCGAATTTCGACGTGACCGCGATTCTGAACCTGCCGCTGATCGCCAATACCATGGCCGTGCGCGCCGTGGTCTACCAGGACCGGCGCGGCGGCTATATCGACAATGTGCCGGCGACCTTTACGCGCCATGACTCCGACATCGGCATCCATTATGCGAACTATCCGGCGGTCGGCGGAGCATGCCCGGACGGCGGGGTGAACTCCGGCTATTGCGTGCCGCCGGGCAGCCAGGTGCTCAGCAATGGCCCGGTGGCTGCAAACGCCATCAACCCGGTTTCCTACAGCGGCCTGCGCTTCGAGGCGCTGTACAAATTCAACGACGATTGGGACGCTCTGATCACCGAGTCTTTCCAGAACATGCAAGCCGACGGTGTGTTCTACCAGCAGCCCAATGCCTCCGATGGCGCGCCGCTGCAGCCGCTCGAAGTCACGCTGTTCAACAACGCCTATGACAAGGATCGGTTCGAGAGCACGGCGTGGACCGTGAACGGCAAGATCGGCGTCCTCAAGGCCGTCTACACCGGCGGTTACCTGGTGCGCAATGTGGATCAGGTCGGTGACTACACCAATTACGCGCGCGGTGTGTTCGCCGATTACTATCAGTGCGTCGGTCCGGGAGCGGGCGTTGCCGCTTCCACCTGCTACTCGCCCAGTTCCACCTGGCACTCCACCGAGCGCAACACGCACCTGCAGCACGAACTGCGCTTCAGCACGCCGGACGACTGGCGACTGCGCGCGATCGGCGGCGCATTCTGGGAAAACAACACCGTCTACGACCAGACCGCCTGGATGTACAAGAATGTTCCGTCCTGCACCTCCAACGGCGCGGCTGGAACGGCGGGCAATGCCGGCTGCTTCGCGAACGTCGGCACGTTCCCGGGTTCGACCGTGGTGAATCCCGGTGTTCAGAACTCTAACACCTCTTTTTACCAGGACCAGATCCGTCAGACCAAGCAGCTGGCCTTCTTCGCGTCGGTCGACTTCGACCTGATTCCGAAAGTATTGACCGCTACGGTGGGGACGCGGCACTTTCTGTTCGAGAACCTGTCGGCGGGCAGCGTGATGTCGAGCTTCCTCTGCTACGAAGGGGGAGTGCCGCCCGGTGGCTGCCAATCGGCTGACTCCTACAATCTCAATGCACAGAATCTGCGCGGCTCGGAGTCGGGCTGGAAGAGCCGCGCCAACCTGACCTGGCATGTGCTGCCGGACGTCATGGTGTATTACACCTTCTCGCAGGGGTTTCGACCGGGCGGCTTCAACCAGAACGGTGGTTTCTACAGCTACGCGCCCGGCCCCGATGGAGTGGCGCAGTTCGCCACGCCCAGGGCGTACACCTCCGACAAATTGACCAACAATGAGATTGGCTGGAAGACCGAATTCTTCAACCATCGACTGCAGTGGAACGGCGCCATCTACCAGGAGAACTGGGACAATGTCCAGGTGTCCTTTTTCGATCCCGGCGTGACCGGCAACATTTTCTTCGACACCAACGGCCAGAACTTCCGCATTCGGGGTATCGAGACCTCGCTGATCGGACGTATCACCAACGGGCTGACGCTGCAGGGTTCGATCGCCTGGAATCAGAGCGTGCAGACCAACTCGCCAGCGCTGATCGACAACAATCCCGCCAGCGCGAATTTCGGCAAGCCGATCACCCAGGTGTGCAGCGCGACCGGCACCGATTGTGCGCCCATCACCAATCCGTTCGGCCCGGTCGGTGCTCCGAGCGCCGATGCGCCGCCGATCCAGTTCAGCGTTCGCGGTCGCTACGAGTGGAGCTTCGGCGGCTACAGTCCGTTCGTCCAGGTGGGCGCCACCCACAGCGGTCATTCGTTCACCCAGGCAGGTGCCAATCCGACCATTGCTCAGGCTGGACTGAGCACTTCCCGACTGCGGTTTGAGAATCCCGCCTACTCGACCTATACCGCCTCATTCGGAGTTGCGAAGGATGCCTGGACCCTCACCGTTTACGGGGAGAACCTCAGCAATTCGAACGCCAGCACGTTCATCAGCGACGATCAATTCATTGTCGCGCAGACGCCGCTGCGGCCGCGAATCATCGGCGCCTCGTTCGGCTACAAATTCTAAAGCGCCAGCATCGCAATCGCGGCCGCGAACATCAGCAGCATGGTCAGGGCGACCACGTAGACTGACAGCCGCGGACTTTTCTGATCCTGCATGATGCGGCGGTCGTTGGCGACCAGCAGCAGCGCCAGCAGCAGGAACGGCGCCAGGAAGCCGTTGATGATCGCCGTCCAGTAAAGCGCCTGGATCGGATTGATGCGCAGGAAATCCAGCATCACGCCCGCGACTGTCGCCAGCACGAACACCGCGTAGAACGATGCGGCGTCCCTGAATTTCTCGTCCAGTCCGTATTGCCAGTCGAAGGTCTCCGCGACCGCGTAGGCTGCGGAGCCCGCCAGTGTCGGGATCGCCAGCAGGCCGGTAGCGACAATACCGATCGTGTAGAGAAAGTAGGCGTAGTCGCCGGCCAGCGGCCGCAGTGCCTCGGCCGCCTCGCGTGAGGTCGCGATCCGGGTGACGCCGTGCTGGTGCAGCGTGGCCGCGGTCGTCAGGATGATGAAGAACATGGCGAGATTGGAGAAGAAGGTGCCGAGACCGACATCGACGCGGCGATCGGCGAGCTCACGCGGGCTGGCCCCGAGACGGCTGGTGAGCAGGAAGCGACCCTTGGCCTTGTCCTCCTCAACCTCCTGGCCCGCCTGCCAGAAGAACAGATAGGGACTGATGGTGGTACCGAGAATGGCGACCAGGGCGCTCCAGCCCTCGCTGCCATGCGGAATGCTCGGGATCAGCGCCGCATGCAGCACCATCGACCAGTCCGGATGCACCAGGAAGGCGGTGATGACGTAGGCGAATAGCGCCAGCGCCAGCCATTTGAGGATGTTGGCGATCTGGTGATAGCGCAGCCAGACCGTCAGCGCGCTGATCCCGAGCCCGAACACCCAGACAAACAGCATCGACGGGCCGAGCCTAAGCATGTGGGCGGCGTCGGCCATGCCGGCAAGATCGGCGGCGATATTGATGATGTTGGCCAGCAGCAGCAGCAGTACCGTCAGGCCGACCAGCCAGCGCGGAAATTTCTGCCGCATCGCGCCGGCCAACCCCATGCCGGTGACCATGCCGATACGGGCGCACATCATCTGCACGCAGCCCATCAGCGGCCAGATGAACAATGCCGACCACAGGAAGGCGAGCCCGTGCTGGGCGCCAACCACCGAGTAGGTGGCAATGCCGGAAGGGTCGTCGTCGGCCGCTCCGGTCGTGACTCCGGGACCGAGTGAGCGCAGCAGCCGGCCGACAGCGTGCCCTTTGGCGCGCCGCGTCCGCGCCGTCACGGCACGCCCCGCGACGGCTGCTCGAGCTGCGCTACGCTCCAGCCGCCGCCGAGTTGCGAGATCAGATCGACGCTCGAGACCAACTGCTGGCTCTGCACACTCAGCAGACTGATTTCGGCGGCCAGACGCGTGGTCTGCGCAGTCAGCAGTATGGTGTAGACCACGATGCCGGACTTGTATTGATTGAGCGTCAGCGCCTCGGATTTTTTCGCATCCTCGACCGCGGTGCGCTGCAGTGTGGCCTGCTGTTCCAGCACCCGCAGGCTCGAAAGATCATCCTCGACCGCCTGGAAGGCGGACAGCACGGTCTGACGGTAATTTGCCACCGCCTCGTCGTAGTTGGCGCGCGCCTGGCGGTTGGTGGCGAGTCGCGCGCCGCCGTTGAATACGGTTTCCGCCAGCGTCGGACCGAAAGACCAGAGCGAATTTCCGGCGTTGAACAGGCCCGGCAGCGCGGTGGCAGTAAAGGCATACGACCCGGACAGCGTTACGCTGGGGTACCAGGCCGCTTTGGCGACCCCGACCAGCGCGTTGGCGCTCGCCATGCTGCGTTCGGAGGCGGCAATGTCGGGACGTCGCTGCAGCAGCTCGGAAGGCAGGCCGGCCGGCACCACCGGCACTGACGTGGTCAGGCCGCCATGCTCGATGGCGAGCTCCTCCGGATCCTTGCCGATCAATACCGCGATCGCGTGCTCGAGCTTGGCGCGCGTGAGCTGCACGTTGACGTCGGCAGCCAGCGTGCTCTCGAGCTCGGTCTCGGCCGAATACACATCCGCCAGGGTCGTGATGCCGGCATTGACCTGGTTCTGCGCGATCGTCAGGGAGGTCTGAAATGCCTTGATCGAGTCCGTGTAGAGCCGCCGCTGCTCATCGGCGGCGCGCAGCTGAAAGTAGTCCTGCGCCAGCGTCACCTGCGCCGAAAGCCGGGCGGCTGCGACATCCGCCGCGCTGACCTGCGCCTTGGCGACATCGGACTCAACCGTGCGCCGGATCCGGCCCCAGACGTCGATCTGCCAGCTGGCCTGCGCGCCGGCGCTGTAGATATTGTCGCGCGACTTGCCGGTGGTCGTGACGGTCGTGCCGCTGCCGGTGGTGACGCCCTGCGTGAAGCCGCTGCCGCCGCCGCTGCGCGTGTTAACCCCGTTCAGGCCGATGCTCGGGAACAGCGGGCCCCAGTCGATGCCCACCTGCGCCGCGGCGGAGCGATACGCCGCCTCCGCCGCCTTAAGGTTCTGGTTCGACACCACCACTTGCCGCTCGAGCGAATCGAGCAGTGGGTCGTTGTAGATGCTCCACCAGGATTCATCGCCCGGAATCTGCGCCGGGGCGGCCGGTTTCCAACCCTGATCTTCCTTGTAGGCACTCGCTGTTGGCGCATCGGGACGATGGTAGTTGGGTCCGACCTTGCAGCCCGCCAGCAGCAGCGCGAACAAGCTCAGGCCGTATAGCGTCTTGGGTCTCATGTGAGCTGTTGTTGTGTGGCCGGAAAGCCGCTGGCGCGGCCTCGCATGCGCGCCGACATCCAGATCCGGAAGCGATCCAGATACAGATACACCACGGGCGTGGTGTAGAGGGTCAGCACCTGGCTGACCAGTAGCCCGCCGACGATGGAAATGCCGAGCGGCTGGCGCATCTCGGCGCCGCTGCCGGTGGTCACGGCCAGCGGCACCGCGCCCAGCAGCGCCGCCATCGTGGTCATCATGATCGGCCGGAAGCGCAGCAGGCAGGCATCGTAGATCGCCGTGCGCGCATCCACCTGGCGCGAGCGCTCGGTCTCCAGCGCCACATCGATCATCATGATTGCATTCTTCTTGACGATGCCGATCAGCAGGATCACCCCGATCAGCGCGATCAGGCTGAACTCGGTTCCGAACAGCAGTAGTGCCATCACCGCGCCGACGCCGGCGGACGGCAGCGTCGAGAGAATCGTGATCGGATGCACATAGCTCTCGTACAGCACCCCGAGCACGATGTAGACCGCGACGATGGCCGCGGCGATCAGCCACGGTTCACTCGACAGCGACTGCTGAAACACCTGCGCGGTGCCGGCGAATGAGCCGTGCACCGAGATCGGCACGTGCAGGGTCTGCATGGTAGTGCCGATGGCCGTTATGGCGGTGCCGAGCGACACACCTTCGGGCAGATTGAATGAGAAAGTCGTGGCGACGAACGGACCCTGGTGATTGATGGCCAGCGGCGTGGTGCCCGGGCCGTACTCGGAGATCGCAGCCAGCGGCACCATGGTCTCGGCGCTGGTGCTGACCGAGGCGCCGGTGGAAGCGCCGCCGCGGCCGCTGTTGGTGAGCTGGTTGAGTGCCAGGTTCTGGGCTGCAACCGCGGTCGCGGCGGAGTTCAGCGTGCTGCCGGTCGGGCTGGCGGTAACGGTGCTGCCAGTCGTCGCGGCGGTGTTGGCGCTGCTGCTGCCGGCGGTGCCAGTAGCACTGATGCTGTTGATGGTCGCGATGGTCGCGCTGCTGCTGCCGCCCGTGGCGCTGGTGCCGGTGGATTCGGTAGCGTTGCTGAACGAGCCGACGCCGGCCGCGGTGGTCTGTGTGCCGCTGAGCGCGCCGCCGGTGGTGCTGACCCAGACTTCCCTGAGCGTCTCGGGGTTCTGCCAGAAGCTCGGATCGACCTCCATGACCACGTGGTACTGATTCATGTCGTTGTAGATGGTCGAGACCTGGCGCTGGCCGAAGGCGTCATACAGTGTGTTGTCGATGTTGGAAAGATTGATGCCGAGGCGGGCGGCGGTCGCTCGGTCGATCTTGAGCGCCACGGTCAATCCCTTGTCCTGCTGATCGGAATTGACATCCGCGAGTTCGGGCACTTCCTTGAGGGCATCGGTGATCCTGGGCGTCCAGGTTCGCAGATCCGCGAGGCTGTCGGCGAGGATCGTGTACTGGTACTGGGAGTTGCTCTGCCGCGCGCCCGAGCGAATATCCTGAATCGTCTGCAGGAACAGCCGCGCGCCGGAGATTACCTGCAGCTTGCTGCGCAGACGCGCGATGACCCGATCACTCTTGACGCCCCCGCGCTGCGCCAGCGGCTTGAGTCCCACGAATATGTTGGCGGTATTGGCCGCTCCGTAACCACCGCCGCCGGTGAAGCCGACGACATCCAGTACCGCTGGATCCTGTTGCACGATGCTCAGCGTGTTGCGCAGTTTCTGCGACATGGCCTGGAACGAGATGCTCTGATCCGCCCGCAGATTGCCGGTCAGCGTGCCGGTGTCCTGCTGCGGAAAAAACCCCTTCGGCACGATCGCGAACAGGTAGAAGTTCAAGGCCACCGTGGTCGCCAGCACCAGCATCACCATGCGCGGATGATCGAGCGCGGAGCGCAGCGAGCGGCCGTGGAAGTTGCGCATCGCATCGAAGCCGCGCTCCATGGCCGAGAGGAACCGGCCTTGCGGCCGGCGTTCACTGCGCAGCACGAAAGCGCACATCATCGGCGTGGTCGTGAGCGATACCAGCAGTGAAATGGCGATCGCTACCGACAGCGTGATTGCGAACTCGCGAAAGGTTCGACCGACCAGTCCCCCCATGAGCAGGATCGGCAGGAACACCGCTACCAGCGACACGCTCATGGCCAGCACCGTGAAGCCGACCTCCCGCGCGCCGAGCAGCGCGGCCTGGATGCGCGGCATGCCCTGCTCGACGTGGCGGGCGATATTCTCGAGCATGACGATCGCATCGTCGACCACGAAACCGGTCGCCACCGTCAGCGCCATCAGCGACAGATTGTCGAGGCTGAAATGCAGCAGGTACATGGCACCGAAGGTGCCGATCAGCGACAGCGGCACGGCAACGCTCGGCACCAGCGCCGCGCGCCCGTCGCGCAGCATCAGAAATACCACCAGCACCACCAATGTGATTGCGATCAGCAGCGTCCGCTCGACGTCACGCAGCGAAGCGCGGATGGTCTCGGTCCGGTCATTGGTCTGGATGATGCGGATGCTGGCCGGAATGGAAGCCTGCAGTTCGGGAATCAACGCGCGCACCCGATCGACCACGTCGATGACGTTCGCCCCCGGCTGACGACGCAGTACTACCAGGATGGCGGTGGTGCCGTCGGCAAGTCCCAGGTTGCGTATGTCCTCGACGCCGGTCGAGACAGTGGCCACGTCCTGCAGGCGCACCGCGGCATTGTTACGGTAGGCAACGATCAGCGACTGATAGTCGGAGGCGAGCTTGGCGGTGTCATTGACGTAGATCTGGTAGCGGCTCTCAGCCTGTTCCAGGGCGCCTTTGGGACTGTTGGCATTGGCGGCCGAGAGCGCGGCGCGCACATCTTCGAGGCCGATACCATACTGAAACAGTGCGCGCGGATTGAGCTCGACCCGCACTGCCGGCAGTGAGCCACCACCGATCGTGACATCGCCGATACCCTGCACCTGCAGCAGTTTCTGCTGCAGGATGGTCGAGGCCGAATCATAGATCTGGCCGCCGGTCAGGGTGGCGGAGGTCAATGCCAGGATCAGTACCGGCGAGTCGGCCGGGTTGGCTTTTCGGTAGGTGGGGTTGCTGCGCAATGAAGTCGGCAGATCGACACGTGCGCCCTGGATGGCGGCCTCGACATCGCGCGCGGCGCCATCGATGTCGCGATTCAATTCGAACTGCAGGTAGATGTGCGAATTGCCGACCGCACTCTGCGAGGTCATCTCGGTGACGCCGGCGATGGTGCCGAGATGGCGCTCGAGCGGCGTGGTGACGCTGGTGGCGACCGTTTCCGGGCTGGCCCCGGGCAGCGATGCGGAGACCACGATCACCGGCGAGTCGACAGTCGGCATCGGCGAAACCGGCAGCAGCAGGAATGCCAGTCCGCCGGCCAGGGCGAGCCCGATGGTCAGCAGCGTGGTGGCGATTGGCCGATGTATGAAGGGTGCCGAGATGCTCATGGCTGGGTCAGTGCTTGCCCATCGCCCGCCGGATGCTCGTCCCGCCGTGGGAATCGCCGCCGTACTCGCGCGGCCAGCCGATCGAAGAACAGGTAGATCACGGGTGTCGTGAACAGCGTCAGCAGCTGGCTGACCAGCAGGCCACCGACGATCGAGATGCCGAGCGGGGCGCGCAGCTCGGAGCCGGTGCCGGTGCCCAGCATCAGCGGCAGGGCCGCGAACAGCGCCGCGACCGTGGTCATCAGGATCGGACGGAAGCGCAGCAACGCGGCTTCATGAATCGCTTCGCGCGGCGACTTGCCTTCATCGCGCTCGGCCGTCAGTGCGAAGTCGATCATCATGATGGCGTTCTTCTTGACGATGCCGATCAGCAGGATGATGCCGATGATCGAGATGATGTTCAGATCCAGGCCCGCCAGCATCAGCGCCAGCAATGCGCCGATACCGGCCGAGGGCAGGGTGGAGAGGATCGTCAATGGGTGGATGTAGCTCTCGTACAGCACGCCGAGCACGATATAGACGGTAACGATCGCGGCAAGAATCAGCAGCACCTCATTGCGCAGCGAGGACTGGAACGCCAGTGCCGCACCTTCGAACGTGGTTGAAATGCTGACCGGCAGCTTGACCTCGAGCTCCGCGGCGCGGATGGCATCGACCGCGTTCTCGAGCGAGGCACCCGCTGCTACGTCGAACGAGAACAACGCCGCCGGGAACTGTCCCAGGTGATCGATCTCGAGCGGTGCGGACTGCACGCTCATGTGCGCGATCGAGCCGAGCGGCACCTGCCCGCCGCCCGCCGACGGCACGTAGATGTCGTTCAGCGACGCCACCGAGCTCTGCAGCCTGGGATCGGCTTCCATGATCACCCGGTATTCATTCGATTCGGCGTAGATGGTGGAGATGATGCGCTGACCGAAGGCGTCATAGAGCGCATTGTCGATGGTGGCGGCGGTGACGCCGAAGCGCGCCGCGGTATCGCGATCGATATCGATCTGCACTGTCAGGCCGCTGTCGGTGAAGTTGGTCGAGACGTTGCTGAGCTGCGGTGCGCGCGACAGTCGCTGCAGCAGGGTCGGTACCCACGGTTTGAGCGTGCCGCTGCTGGCGGCCTGGAGGATGAACTGGTACTGGGCGCGGCCAACCGTGGAGTCGATGGTCAGATCCTGTACCGGCTGCAACGACAGCGTAATGCCGCTCACCTGCCGGGCCGCCTGCCGCAGGCGTGCCATGATCTGGGTGACGCTGTCGCTGCGATCGTCCTTGGGCTTCAGATTGATCAGGAAGCGCCCGGTATTGAGCGTGGTATTGGTGCCGTCGACGCCCACGAACGACGACAGGCTCTGCACGTCGGGATCGTGACGGACCGCGTCGGCCAGCGCCTGCTGCCGCTGCACCATGGCGTCGAACGAGATCCTCGGATCGGCCACTGTCATGCCCTGCAGCAGGCCGGTGTCCTGCAGCGGAAAGAAGCCCTTCGGTATCAGCATGTACAGCAGCACCGTGACCACCACGGTGCCGGCGGCAAGCCACAGCACCAGCGTCTGATGATTGAGCACGCGGCTCAGCACACGATCGTAGCGCACCACCAAGGCATTGAAGGCGCGCTCCGCCCAGAGCGCCAGCCGATTTTGCCGCCGCCGCAGCGCTTCCTCATGGGGACGCAGCATCTTGGCGCATAACATCGGTACCAGCGTCAGCGACACCACCGCTGAAATCAGGATCGAGATGGCGAGCGTGATGGCGAATTCGCGGAACAACCGGCCCACCACTTCGCGCATGAACAGCAGCGGAATCAGCACGGCGATCAGCGAGATGGTCAGCGATACGATCGTGAAGCCGATCTCGCCCGAGCCCTTGAGCGCGGCCGCCAGCGGCTTCTCGCCCTTTTCGATGTAGCGCGAGATATTCTCGATCATCACGATCGCATCGTCGACCACGAACCCGGAAGCGATGGTGAGCGCCATCAGCGACAGATTGTTGAGGCTGAAGCCGCACAGGTACATGGCGGCAAAGGTGCCGATCAGCGACAGCGGCACCGACAGGCTCGGGATGATGGTCGCGGGCACGCTGCGCAGGAACAGGAATATCACCAGCACCACCAGCGCCACGGCCAGCGTCAGCTCGAACTGCACATCGCTGACCGAGGCGCGGATGGTGTTGGTGCGATCGCTCAGCACCGTGACATCGACATTGGCCGGCAGGGAGCTGCGGATGTTCGGCAGCAGCTTGCGGATCTGCTCGACTACCGCGATCACGTTGGCGCCCGGCTGGCGCTGCACGTTCAGCAGGATCGCCGGTGTGGCGTTCATCCAGCTCGAGAGCTTATCGTTTTCGGCGCTCTGGGTGACGTTGGCAACGTCCGCGAGTCGCACCGGCGCGCCGCTCGAGGCGTTGTAGCCGACGATGATGTCGCGGTACTGCGCGGCGTTGGCGATCTGGTCGTTGGCATCGATCGAATAAGCGCGCGCGGCGCCGTCGAAGCTGCCCTTGGGCGCATCGGAATTGGCGTTGCTGATCGTGGTGCGCACGTCATCGACGTTGAGTCCGTAGGCGGCGAGCGCCTGCAAGTTCACCTGGATCCGAACGGCGGGACGTTGTGCGCCGTTGATGCTGACCAGGCCGACGCCGGCCAGCTGCGAGATCTTCTGCGCGATGCGTGTGTCGGACAAATCCTCGATCTGGGTGATCGGCATCGAGCTGGAGGTCACCGCCAGCGTCAGGATCGGCGCGTCGGCCGGATTGACCTTGGCGTAGATCGGTGGCGCCGGTAGCGTGCTCGGCAGCAGGTTGCCGGCGGCATTGATGGCGGCCTGCACTTCCTGCTCGGCGATATC
>Ga0182024_10013039_pt1 | contig 16315 bp, 12 predicted proteins | sample P32metaG_FD_120480 | JGI IMG/M metagenome (GOLD analysis project Ga0182024, IMG submission 120480) | Permafrost microbial communities from Stordalen Mire, Sweden - P3-2 metaG (Illumina Assembly) | ecosystem: Environmental > Terrestrial > Soil > Wetlands > Permafrost | place: Sweden: Stordalen... | reverse complement strand
GTCGAGCATGATAGTGATAGTCCATTCGGTCTCCTGAGTCGCTTCTTGTTCGCAACATCAGCTTCCCAGTTCTCGATCGAATGGACAACAACCTACTGAAACTTCACATTTAGCCCCTGGGGTGTATGCCCTCTTGTCCCTTGCTCAAGACTCACGCGGTCGCGCAACGTCTAAGCACCCGAACCCACCTCCGCCCGTTTCGACGCCTCCTCCACCGGCTTGCCTGCCTCCGCACCGTCCGTCGGCTTCTCGTACCCGTCGCGATCGGTCATCTCCATCAACGCCGCAAGCTGCGCCGCAAAGTCCGGATGGACGTCATGCAAGCCATATCGCCACGTCCAGTTGCCCGCTCCCGCCGACGGCGTATTCATCCGCGCCTCGCTCCCCAGGTGCAGCACATCCTGCATCGGGAAGATGCACACATTCGCCACCGACCGTGCCGCCGCCCGAATCATCGCCCACACCACCTCGCCGTCACTCCGTATCGTCTGCAGATAGGTCTGGATATTGGCGCGTTCCACCTCGCCGCAATCGTCCCGCCACCAGCCCAGCGTCGTATTGTTGTCATGCGTTCCCGTATATGCAACCGTATTCGGCACATATCGATGCGGCAGATAAAGATGCCCGCCCCGGTCCGAAAAACCAAACTGCAGAATCCGCATCCCCGGCATGCCGAAGTGTTCCCTCAACTCATCCACCTCCGGCGTGATCAGCCCCAGGTCCTCCGCCACAAACGGCAGTTGCCCAAAAACTTCTTTCAGCCGCTGAAACAGTTCCTGCCCCGGAGCCTTCACCCACTGCCCATGGATCGCCGTCTCCTCATCCGCGGGGATCGACCAGAACGCCTCGAAGCCGCGAAAGTGATCCAGCCGAATAGTGTCGTACAGCGTCAGCGACCGGCGAATCCGCGCCACCCACCAGTCGAAGCCGCGCTCCTTCAGCAGCCCCCACTTGTACAGTGGATTGCCCCACCGCTGCCCCGTCGCCGAAAAATAATCCGGCGGCACGCCAGACACCCGCGTCGGCTTCAGGTCCTCATCCAGCTCAAACATATCCGGATGCGTCCACACATCGGCGCTGTCGTAGTTCACAAAGATCGCCACATCGCCCATCACGCGAATCTTGCGTTCCGCACAGTAGCCTCGCAGCGCACACCACTGTTCATTGAAGAAAAACTGGATTGCCTGCTCCACGGCGAGTTCACGACCCCGCTCATTCAGCACTGCCGCCAGCGCATCGTGCTTTCGCCGCGCATACTCCTCCGGCCAATCGATCCAACTGGCATAGCCGTAGCTCCGCCGCAGCACATTGAACATCGCATAGTCCGGCAGCCACGAGATATTCTCCTCACGAAACCTATGAAATCGAGCGCGAGCCTCATCCGAAGCGCGGTCGAGAAAGTTCGCTGCCGCCTCTTCCAGCAAAGGCATCTTCAGCCGTGTCGCCGCCTCGAAATCCGCCGCACCCTCATGCCCCGGCAGCCCCCCTATGCGCTCCCCCGCAATCCACCCATCGTCCACCAGCCGTTCCAAACTGATCAGCACCGGGTTCCCCGCAAACGCCGACAGCGCTGAGTAGGGCGAACTCCCATACCCCGTCGGGCTCAGCGGCAACACCTGCCACATCCGCTGCTTCGCCGACGCCAGAAAGTCCGCAAACGCATACGCTGCCGGCCCAAAGTCCCCCACCCCCCCATACGACGGCAACGACGTCACATGCAGCAGAATCCCCGACAGACGTTCCTGAATATTTACTTCCCCACTCATCGCTCCCCCTCATACCGCTGCAACATAGGATGCCAAAATCGTACGTGCCCGCCGCAACATCGCAGATAGCATCTCAGCCCAAAAAAAATGCCCCAGGGAGATTCTCCCCAGGGCATCCATCGAACCAATCAGCTAGCCTCCAAGTGGAGACGATCCCGGCTCAGAAGCCTGTTTCTTCGAGAACCTCACCGCCCCGCTCTTCTCATATTTATCCGTCAGGTTGCCGATGTACACGCGGAAGATCTCCTCATGCTGTGCATTCAACAACTGCTCACGAGTCTGGGAAAAGTTCTTCGCGATATCATCAGCTGTAGGCTCCTGCTTCTCAAGCACGCTGAGCACCACGCCCACGTGCCCCGCATTGATGGGCTGGGAGATTCCGCCCACCGGCAGCGAGAACGCCACCGAACCCGGCCCGCTCATCGCTCCCACATCCGGCACCTGTCCATCCTTGCCTACCAAGTCGCTCGTCTTCAGAGGCACATTCATCTCCGCCGCAGCCTTCTTCAGGTCCTTCAGCACCTTGGCCCGATCATCCAGCTTGGCCAACTGCGAATTCAGCAACTGCGGAATCTGCTGCTCCCGATAGTCATTCAGAATGCGGTCCTTGTACGTCGCAAAATCCGGAGCATGCGCCGGCTTCACATCCTCAACCTGGAACACCGCAAACCCGTCCCCAGTCGATACCGAAGCCGGATCCGCTCCCTTCACCACGGCGAACGCCTGCGTCAGCAATCCAGACCCATCCGCCAGTCCAGGCACCACGCCGTCCTTCGCAATAAAGTCCGTCGTAACAACGTGCAGCCCCTTCGCCGCCGCCGCCTTATCCAAACCATTCTTCTTCGCATCCGACGCCAGTGACGACGCAAACGTCTGCTCCGCCGCCCCTGCCTTCTGCTGCTCCAGGACCGGCACAATCTCCGGCTTCACCTCCGCCAGCGACCGAAGATGCGCCGTCTTCTTATCTTCCACCTGCAAAATGTGATACCCAAAGTGGGTCTTCACCAGGTCCGACGTCTGTCCCGGCGCCAGCGAGAACGCGGCCTTGTCGAACTCAGGCACCGTCTTGCCGCGATCCAGCCAGCCCAGCTCGCCGCCCTGTGCCTTGCTCCCCGGGTCGTCCGAATTCTTCGCCGCAAGCTCCGCAAAGTTGCCGCCAGCCTTTATCTGCTTCAGCAAATCTTCTGCCTTCGCCTTCGCCGCTGCATCCGTCTTCGCATCCGCGTCCTGCGGCACCGCGATCAGGATGTGCCGCACCTTCACCTGTTCCTTCACCTGGTACTGGTCCTGGTGCGCGTTGTAATACGCCTGCACTTCAGCATCTGAAACCTGCGGCTTCCCACCCGGCAGGTTCGACGCATCGAACGCAACATAAGCAATCTTCCGCGTCTCCGGAATCGCATTCGCATACTTTGCCGAGTTCGTCTTGAAGAAAGCCTGCAGCTCCGCATCGCTCGGGTTGATCTTCTTCAGCAGGTCCTCCGCCGAAATCACCGCATAGTCGAACTTCACCTTGGACCCTTCGGCCAGGTACGCCGCGCGCACCGCATCATCCGACACGGTCACCCCGCCGGTAATCAGCGCCTGCAGCCGGTTTAGCTCCATATCCGACTTCACCTGCAACTCGAAGTCACTCCGCGTGGTCTGGAACGCGCTCTGCACAAAATTGATATAGGCATCATCGCCGATGTAGGTCCCATTCGGAAACAGGTACTGCGCGAACGGCCCCGTCTGCAGCTCCCGCCGCAGGTCTTCATCGCTCACCTGCAGGTCCATCCTGTCCGCTTCGTGCTTCAGGATCGCCCTCTGCACCAGAATCTGTCCCGCCCGCTGCGCCATATACGGCAGCAGGAAGTCGGGAAGATGCTGTTGCTGCAACTGTCGCTGCGCCAGTTGGTTCACCTCGACGGACTTGATCGCTATGCTGTCGCTGCCCAGCCGTCCCAGAATTCCCGGCTCCCGGACCGTAGCGTACACAGCCGAATCGTTGCCCCCAGCATTGTCGAAAATGCCTGGAACCAGTGTAATCACCATCGTAATGGCGGCAAGGCCAATAATGACGGCGAAGATAATCTTCATGAGGCGGCTGTCTTGCTGCAGAGTACGAATCATCCTGTGTAGAGACCTTCACTTCGCGCGACACCGTTCCCGTGTAGGAATCAGCCGCGTGCCCGGGATTTTGCATGACCATGCGGGGGAGTCTTCACTCCCACCACGCCAGTTGCAGGGCAAGAGATAAGTATAAATCAGCGCCGCCCCGAATTCACCTTCCACCCCAATTCGGTAGCGTCTGAAATGTGCGTTGGTGGAAAACGCTTAGTTCATGAATCTAAAGAACCCTGACGTTATAGGGGACAGAACTCCCCGCTCAGCCAGGAATGGATGTTCGTCGGAGTGATTCCTTTCGTGCTCGGCTAACATGGCTTCGTCGGTAGCATTAGCTACGGTCATAAAACAGGTTTTACAAATCGAGTCAAACGACCCATCGTTGTTACGCCTATGGACATAGACTGTAAACCGAGTGTCGGTCATCATGACACCTCTTTTTGAGAAGAAGCCAATAATACGAAAACCTGACGTACGAATCTGTTCAATTTTGCTCACTGCCCAGGCTGTTTTCCACCAGCGCACATTTCACGCTACCCCAATTCGGTCGTCGGTCAGTGTGAGCCGATCGATATGAAATTACTTATAACCCGACTTTGTGGGCTCAACAGAATAGCTTCTGGAAACAGGCTTGGGGTGCCATCGCGTTCTAAGCCACTGCATCAAAATGCGCGAGTCGGGCATTCGGCATCTCAAGATAAACCGCCCTTGCGGCGCTAAGGAGAAGAGATGCAGCAAGCGAAGGCAATCAAGTTAAGTGTGGCGGCGATGATGGTGGGTCTGATGTGCGGAACCGTGCTGCTGGCGGCGGAGACGGCATCGCAGGCGGACCGGGCATTCGTGGCGAAGGTGTCGCAGGGAGGCCTGTATGAGGTGGAGGCCGGCAAAGTGGCCGCGATGCGCGGAACGGTTCCGGCCGTAAAGAACTTCGGTGTGCTCGAGTCCCACGACCATGAAGGCGTGAACAGCGAACTGAAGCATATTGCGGGGATGACCGGCGTTACGATTGCCCCCGGACTCAATGCGGAGTTTTCGCAACGGCTGGACAAGTTGAAGGCGGTACCGGCAGCGCAGTTCGACTCGTATTATGTCTCCGACATGAAGCAGATTCACAATAACGATGAGGGGCTCTTCGCGAAGGAAGCCGAAGGTGGGTCAGCGCCTTACAAAGGATTTGCGCACCACACAGCGGTGCTGGTGAACGCGCACCTGGGATGGCTGAATACGATGTAGCCTTGTGCCGTACCCATCATCGCTAAGGGGGCATTCGCGCCATCTGAACACCCAAGCGCCCTTCTTCCCCTCGCGCCCGCAATCCTACTGCTGGTGCCAGGTCGTATCTACGCGCACAGGAATGTCGTTCTTGATGGGGACAGTGAAGAACGAAGGCGGATCGATCTTGAAATCGGACAGGGTCGAAGGAACAGTGCCAGTGATGTGATGGGCGTTGCCTTCAATGACCTGGTGAAAGGCGACGTGAGCATAGTGCGCTGTGTTGCCTGCGAACTGAACGTCAAGGTCGCAATCGAGCGTAGGAGAGTCGATAGAGGTTTCCGGCAGACGAAAGCGGACGGTGACGATTGGGAACTCCGCGCCGCGCGTGACCTGAAGCATGTGCAGGTCGCGGTTTGTATCGCCGGAGTCGAATGTCTTGACCTGCACAGCCAGCAGGAAATCACACTGTCCGGCGTGGCAAACCCCTTTGCCGCGACCAGCGTGGCTCACCCCATCGACCTCATGGAGCGGATGAGACATGTGATAGGTCAGGGTGGATTGGTCGAGAATCCAGGTGCGATCCGCCTGGGCGAAAGCGGGCAGTGTAACCAGAAGAAACGCGAGAAGACGCGGGCTTTTCATAGGGGCCTCAGAACTTCAGGTGGATGGGCCACGAAACGGCGATGATCGACGCGCCATACGCGATCGCCGTGGTCAAGGCGACGGCCGAGTGGTACTGTTCGATGCCGGAGGGCTTGTGTCCATTGGCAATATCGTTGAAGGCCATGGTGCCGAGAATGGGAGTGAGGAGCATTCCGGGAGCATGAATCCAGATAAGGTATTTGTGTATCTTGATGCCGCCGCGTGTGGGGCCGTCCGCCACTCTGGGCGCCCGAATGGCGTAATAGGCCGTTGCAGCGTACATGCCGATCCCGACGCCCGCGATGGCGACATGAACGTCGCGCGAGGTGGTGCTGGTGTAGTTGTTCTTGGATGGCGTCGCACCCGCTCCACTGATGCACGCGGCTACGATCGGGATGACGGTATAAAGGCCGAGCTCCTGGTGGACCTTCAGCATATGGGTTCGGCGATCCAGCCGCGCCTGCGTATCCGGATCAGGCTTCGTCTGGTCCGGAGTCAGACCGAGATCTCCGAGCGACGGAGCCGAGCTCGAAGGGGTTTGCTGGGGAGCCTGCTGGGGGTTCTGCTGGTGAGCGATGAGTACGCTCGCGCTGGCTTGCTGTTCCAGGCCGGCGTTTAAAAAAGCCATAGCCGGCGATGGAAGATCATTGGCAGATAGCACGGCTTCGGTGGGCGTTGGAGCGTTGGGCAAGAACGCGGAATCCACATCGGCTCTCAACTCGTCTGCCGGCGGCACCGTCGTTTGTGCTGCCAGAAGAGGGACCATTGCGAAGAAAACCGCGAACCCCATCGCCCCAAGGGAAAGCCTTAGAACCTGTCTAAAAACCACAAAAGAAGCGTCATCTCGACCGGAGCCGCGCGGCTTTATCGCGCCGCGGCTCTGTTGTTGCTTGTTTTCCGCCAATAGGGTCACCGACCTGCGGTTTTTAAACAGATCCTTAAAGCGAATTGCCGAAAAAGACCTTGCGATTGCCATGTCGACCTCTGCAACGAACTGAAGATGACCGCCAACGAATAGGAAATATCTGGCCTTGAATCGTTCACGAAGACCTAACCAGCGCGTGCGCCCGCCTGAAAGGGCTTCAATAAATGTTTTCCATTATAAGAGGCGCAAGTGACTCTATGGAACGAAGATGACGGGGTAATAGTGGGTCAGTTTATTTCGCTTTGAAGGGGCGCTGCTTCAGCAGCGCCATAACAGACAATCAGTTTAGGGGCTTTAGCCCATGAGGAAGTTCGGATAATTTCCAAACTGACCCACTTACCGACGAGGTGTTTATCTTGATCGTAACCACCATGCGCCGCTAACGAGCCATACCGCCAATCCTGAACCGGGACGGCGCAAGCTAAACCGGTCATGCCATTTTCCTGTCAAGCCCCCAATCACCCAAACCCCGCGCCAGACAAGAACAATCGCGTGTCCTACTAGTTCCCCTCAACCAGCTATAATTAATACATAGCTTCCAATAAACAAAGATTGAGGGCCCAGGGCTTTAGCCTTGGGCCCTTAAATACAGCACAACAAAAACACTGGGCTTTAGCCCTGGGGTTTGCATTCTTGTCCCCAGCCATAAGGCTCCAAAGCGCCGTATAACGATTCTTCAGGCACTACCTGATCCCCTGGTCTATGGATTTTGCACCTGCTACGAGGGCCAGAGGGGACCTAACCCGTTTGAATGCAATATTTTGCACGCAACCTATTTAGAATGAATATTTTGCAGACACCAACCCTGCCTAAATCATTCTAGCCAATAGACTTGCGTGCAAGATACCCCCCGGGGGGGAGGGGGTACCCCTCAAGAGAAAATCGACAAAGGAGACGGCCTAAGCGAATGCCGCAGCCCTGAATAAAGGACTGCCCGTCAAACTGTAGGTCGTTACAGCGCCACATTGCACCATGATTAGCCACACACGCACCACGTTTTCACCACAAAAAAATCACCACAATCCGTCGAACCGCGCGCAAAAGAAGCGCCCATAGATCCGAATCTGATCTATGGGCGCTTCTTTTAGTCACAATCGGTGAGGGGTTCACCCCTCACAACAACTAGTAAGGCCGGTAATACGCCGGTCCGTAGTAAGGAGGAGGAGGAGGATAGCCATAACGCCGCTGGAACTGAGGTTGCGCTCCCGTCGGAACGCCGCTGCTCAGCCGGTTCAACTCCGCCTGCGACACCGTCGTCACATCCGTAGGCTGCGTCAGGTGGAAGGTGACGACCGCCTCGGACGGCAACACCGCCTCTCCCTTGCCCGATGCCGAAGACACGCCAAGCCCGGCCACACCACCGACTCCGGCGCCAACCGCAGCACCCACGCCGCCGCCAGCCACAGCGCCAATCAGAGCGCCCATCGCACCCAGGCCAACCGTGTTGCCGACCGTGTTACCCGTCTTGTCCGCACCTTGGTGCCACCAGAAATCGGTGGTCACGGGGTAAACCCGTCCGCCCAGTTCAATCTGGGTCAGTTGCAGCTTCAACTCGCCCTTGCCCTTGAAGTCACCGGCTTTATGTGACTCCACCACAGTTCCTTTCACTGCAGCGCCGCGAGGGATCGCGATCGAACCGCCAGCCACGACATCGTTCAGAACCACCGCATCGAACGCCGTTCCCGGAGCCGTATGCTTGCTGTCCATCCCTTGGTTGATCCTCACCCGAAGGATCGATCCACTCGGAACCACGACAGCATCGCCGCCCTTCTGCGCGACGAATGGTCGCTGCGGCTGTTGCGGATAACCTGAAGGCGGCGGCCCATAAGGCGACCCGTTCGCGGCACCCTGCGGATATTGTCCGTTAGGAGCCGGATACTGCCCACCCTGGGGATACTGCCCACCCTGCGGCGGATACTGTCCACCTTGGGGATACTGTCCGCCCTGGGGCGGATATTGCCCACCCTGGGGGTACTGCCCACCCTGCGGATACGCGCCCCCAGGAGCAGGCGGATTCTGACCCTGCGGCGGTGCCATCGTCCCGTCGGATTGAAGCGCGGGGTTCGTCCCAGCTGCTCCCTGATCCTGCCTAGCCGCATCTGCCGGGTTGTCACCGGAGGGCGGAATCGCACCGATTGTCAGCTGATCGACGACCTTTTGCACACCGGCCGCATTCGCTACCAGGTGCTCGGCGGTGTCTCGCGAGGGCTCGTCCTGCACGGTGCCGGACAGAGTGACAACGCCATAAACGGTAGTCGTGGTGATGGCTTGTTGAGCCAGTTGAGGTGCACTCGCAAGTGCCTTCAAGACATTTGCCTCAATCTGCGCATCTGGCATCGTCGCCGGCTTGGCCTGCCCGAATCCCGCCGCACAAATCGAAAGCAAACTGGCTGTGAAAAGCCCCCGTACAGAAATCCCAAAAGAATGACCTTGCTTCATACGTTCCTCCGCTGCCGCCTGCGCGAGCAAGACTCTGCCACGCAAACCCATATCTATGCAGACGCCATTTTCGAGAAAAAGTTACGCTCAATCTACATAGAACCGCACGCTTTCAGAGTCCGCGGTATCACCAGGCGAACTTCTGCCTACATTGACCTTAGCCCACAATAACGATATATTGAAAGAGCGGGGTGGAGCAGCCCGGTAGCTCGTTGGGCTCATAACCCAAAGGTCGTAGGTTCAAATCCTACCCCCGCAACCAAAGAACATATTGATATTACAAGGCTTAGGAGATACTAGCTCCCGAGCCTTTTTCTTTGAAGTGTTCACGCGGTCCACATGGGGCTGTAAGAGTTTTGGGCTTCCCGCTTGCCTACGGTCCTCTCGCTGATCCTCACTGGACAAAGTATGGCAACCACAACCCCACAGCAGAGCAACTTCACCAACGCACATGCGCTCTGCTTCTGATGCAGCGCAGATTATCTTCTGGTAGTTTTGCTGTGCTTGCGTTCACAATCGCTATGCGCCAGCTAAAGGCTGTTAGCCGCCCGTAACCCATCGAGGAATCGCAGCCTGATCGCCTTTTCAGGACGGTCGAGCCTTGCTCACGCTGCTGTTATAGCGGTGCAGCTCAGCAATGAACGCGCAGAATTGCCACCCCCGAGTGTAGTGGGGATCAATGTGTGGAGCCCTGCTAGTGCCTGGTTCCAGCAAAGGAGCCAAGTAAGCGGAAACCGTTTAGGGTTGCAAGGGCAATGCCAAATTGAGTTCAAAGCCGCGTAAAGTATCTATATCAGCGTAGGTGCTTTAGTATCGTCCGCGAACAATGTTGAACGAGTCGTCCTTGAGCTATGCGTAAAATCTCCCGGCGTCGGTTTCTAACTTCTACTGCTGAAGTTGCCGTGGCTGTGGCGCTTCCCATCGCTCCAGCGTGGCTTCGTAGTTTCGCCGAAGAGGATTCGACAGGCAAGGTCCGTCGATTAGCTGATGGATGGGAGTACTTTCAAGGCTCCCTCGATGGCCCGTGGGAGGCGTGGAACAGCAGCGAGATCGCGGTGTGGAACTCGGTCACCCTGCCGCACTGCTTCAATCACTACGATGCCTGCGATCCAGACACACCGGCTTACCGCGGCCCCGGATGGTATCGCACACATCTGGTGATCGAAAATCCATATCCAAAGGGACGTACCTTGCTGCATTTTGGCGGGGCAGGGCAGACGACGGATGTATACCTGGGAGAGCAGAATTTCGCGCGGCATGTGGGCGGCTATGACCAGTTTGTCGTTGACCTGACCGGCGTTGCGGACGAACAGATAATTGCTGCTGCGAACACGCCTGCTCTCAAGCCCCCGGTCTCTACTGAACTGAAAGGGCTGCGGCTTGCCATCCGATGCGATAACGGCCGAGACCTGGATCGGATGCCATCCGATCTGAGCGACTTCACGCTGTACGGTGGGTTGTATCGTCACGTCAGTCTTGTGTACTTGCCAGCCATTTCCATCGAGGCGATTCACGTTGCTGTAACCCCAGGAAAGATAGGTGAATCTGCCACTGTGGCCGTTAGCGGTCGACTGCACGGCGCACTGTCCCCCGCAGAGGATCCTGCGATCGCGATCGAAATCCTCGATCCTCATGGAAACGTCGTAGCTCATTCATCGACGCAGTGGTCGGCGGCTCCGCCTTCGCATATAGGGTTCGAAGCCGAGCGCTCTCTGGAAAGCTTTACACTCTCGAAGCCGAGTTTGTGGTCACCTTCCAGACCTCAGCTCTATCAGTGCCGCGTGACCTTGGCCGGTGCAAATGGCAAGCACGTCCTGACTGAAAAGTTTGGCATCCGCTCAATTCATTTTCTTGAGGATGGTCCTTTTCAACTCAACGGAGAACGGCTCCTGCTGCGCGGAACTCATCGCCACGAAGATCATGCAGGGTACGCTGCGGCCATTCCAGATGATGTGGTGAGGCAGGAGATGCACCTGATCAAAGACATGGGCGCCAACTTTATTCGGCTGGCCCACTATCAGCAATCCCAGCTTGTGCTCGATCTCTGCGATGAGTTGGGACTGCTCGTCTGGGAGGAGGTTCCGTGGTGTCGCGCCGGTGTTGGCTCCGATCGCTGGCAGCAGATGGGGCGGGACAAGTTGCATAACATGTTCGACCAGCACTTTAACCATCCCGCGTTAGTGTTTTGCGCGTACGCTACGCCCGCGGCGGGGAACAGTGTAGGTAGCGCGCACCATCCCACAAGGACCAAGGCACTCATAGCCACTGGGTTCCGAAGGATGTCCCTGATCCGATACAACGCTCTGCCAATTGCCTGGGTGAAATTCATGATGAAGACGCCTCCGAAATATTTGCAACACATGTCTACCCCGTGCGAAACCATTGATATCGGCCACATGGTGGTCACCGAAAAACCGCACTCCGAGGAAAGAAATATCCCTTACTGTAGTCCAAGACAAAGGTTTGTTCGTAGATAAAACAATTGCGATCACAATAAGAGAACAGAGAGAGAAGTCTTGTCAACCTGTTTCTTCCTTACCTAGACAGAAGAAGAACAAACCGACCGCTGAACCACTCGCCCAAAAGAGGCGTAAGCATCTGTCCCAGAATTTCATGCGTCGCCGGAGATTTGGGCCCTCCGCGCCGATCGGAATGCCGTCTCGGCACCTTGCGGGTTTCCGGATTGCGCAAGATTGATTTCGGCATAATCCGGCTTCAGTGCGACCGCCTTCCGGAGGTCCGCCACGGACTTGGTCCGATCTCCCGCCTCTGGGCGAACGAAAGACAGGCAAACGCAAAGACGAAATGCACTGTCCCTCCGCTGCGCGACTCACGGTGAGGCGGTGAGCCGCTTCGGTCGAGATGACGTTGACTCAACTGGTTGGGTTCTGTCCAATGATTCGTCGGCAGGGAACTGTTTGCCGTGGCTCTGCGTAACCATGAGGGAGTTGGAGTCCACCGTCAGCCATGCGCGCTTTCTTCAATATTCTTGCCCAGGTGTTTGGGTCGATTACGGCCAATAAGCTTCGGTCGTTCCTCACGATGTTCGGTATCGCGTGGGGAGTGGCGTCGCTGTTGCTGCTGGTCGGGCTTGGGGAGGGGTTCCGGTCGGGGCAGCGCAGGGGACTGGCGGAGTTGGGAACCGATGTGATCATGATGTGGGGAGGGAATATTCCTGCACTCCCGGGGCAGCATATCGGGATGCATCCTTACAAGTTGACGTTGGGCGATGCGGACGCGATACGGGCGCAAGCGCCGCATGTTCGCAATGTGACTTCGTTTCTGAGCCGGACCGATTTGAAGCAGGTCAGCGAATTTTCTAGTGCGGGTGGGCAAGTGCTGGGCGTCGAGGTGAACTATCCGGCAATACGGAAGCTGCCGATTGCGCAGGGGCGATTTCTGAATGAGGACGACGAGGTGCATCGCCGGCAGGTGATCGTGCTAGGAGAGAAGACGGAGAAGCTGCTTTACCTGGGACACCCTTCGCTGGACACATTTATTACGTTGAATGGCTATCGCTTTCAGGTGATTGGAGTGGCTTCGAAGTTTGGACGCGGGAACAACGACGGAGACAATCAGAAGGTTTATGTTCCTCTAACGACGATGCTGGAACTGTTCCCGATCACGGGCGAGAACGTGGCGCAGGATGCGATTACGTCGATCCAGTATCAGCCGACCACCGAGGAATTGAATGAGACGGCGAAGGCAGAGGTTCACAACGTCATTGGAGAGCGGCATGGATTCGATCCGACGTCGAAGGACGCATTTGAGGAGTGGGACACGATCAAATCGAACCGCATGGTGGGGCTGATCTTTACAGCGATGGATGTTTTTCTTGGCGGCGTGGGGATCGTGACGCTGGCGCTGGGAGCGGTGGGAATTATCAACATCATGCTTGTGACGGTGTCGGAACGGACGAAGGAGATCGGACTTAGGAAGGCGCTGGGGGCTACGAATCGCAGCATCCTGATGCAGTTTTTTCTGGAGGGTTTGACGCTGACGGGAGTGAGCGGGTTGATTGGGATTACGGGAGCGGCGGGGCTGATGGCGCTGCTGGGCGGGATGGTGGGGAACAACGCTATGGGCTTCGATCCGCCGCGGCTGGTGCCGTGGTCGGCGGCGATGGCGATGGGATCGCTGACGCTGTGCGGGATTGTTGCGGGACTCTACCCGGCGCGGCAGGCGGCGATGCTGCAGCCGGTCGAAGCGCTGCGAAAGGAGTAGGCGCGCATGTTGAGAGACATCTTTGGGCAGGCGATTGAAGCGATGCGGCACAATGGGCGGCGCACGGCCATCACGATTGTAGGGATGGCGTGGGGGATTGCGACGGTTGTGTTGCTGCTGGCGTATGGGGCGGGGTTCGGTCAGGCGTTTGAGAATATTTTTGCGCAGTTCGGCACGAATATGATCGGGGTATTTCCGGGGCGGACGAGCGAGCAGGCGGGTGGTGCCAAGGCTGGCGTGCAAGTGCGGCTGACGCAGGACGATGTCGAACGGATACAGGAGACGGTGCCGGGAATTCTTCATGTGGCGTCGGCTGTGGACAAGACGGTGCCCGTGCAAAACGACCTGCACAGCTATACCTGGGGCGTAGAGGGGATGACTCCAGAGCTGCAATACATTCAACGAATGGACTTGAGTGACGGACGACTTCTGACGGAAAACGACCTTCAGCAGAGGGCGCATGTGGTTGTGATCGGGTCGGAGGCGAAGACGAAACTGTTCTCCGGGCTGTTTCCGCTGGGGCAGACGATTCGGCTGAATGGCGTGAGCTTCGAGGTGATCGGGGTGTTGAAACCGAAGATGCAGGAGGGGGATGATAACGACATCAACCGTGGCATCAATGTTCCACTGACGACCATGAGCGACATCAAGGACACGAAATATCTGGACGAAATCTGGATGGATTATAAGGGCGATCCGAAGATGGTAGAGACAGCGCTGCGTAATGAATTGGGGGCGGCGCATGGCTTTCGTGGAACGGACCGGCAAGCGGTGTTTGTGGCGAACATCATGGAACAACTGCAGCAGTTCCGCATTATCTCGCTGGGGCTGCAGGTGCTGCTGCTGTTTATCGGCGCGCTGACGCTGGGGATCGCGGGGATCGGGCTGATGAATATTATGCTGGTGAGCGTGCAGCAGAGAACGCGGGAGATTGGCGTGGAGAAGGCGCTGGGAGCGCGGAAGCGGCATATCCTGATGCAGTTTCTGGCGGAGGCGCTGGTGATCTCGGGCGTGGGCGGCGTGGGGGGGATTGTGCTGGCGTACGTGATTGCGAAGGTGGTGGGCAGGATTACGTTTTATAGTGCGCTGGCTTCGCATGCAGACAAAGGGGATATTTATCTGCTGATTTCGCCGAATACCGTGCTAGTTGCGACGGTGATTCTGGTGATCGTGGGGACGGTGAGCGGGATGATTCCGGCGATGAAGGCGGCGAGCCTTGATCCGATTGAAGCGCTGCGGTATGAGTAGCATTCCCGCTCAATGGCTGGACCGCGAGAAGTCCGTGAGGGCACACCTGCATAGAAATCAAGAACCTGCCTGCCATTTATAAGCTGCCGTTTTGCTCTGCGTCCTCCTGGATGGCGTCCAGGACGGGGTCGAGGTCGCCGATGGTCTTCATGGTTTGGAGAATCTTGAGGTTTGCCTGGACCATAGCCCATTGAGCAGGATTGTTTTTGGTGGTGATAGGGGACAGGGGGTTGGCGTAGTAGTCAATGAGATCGTGTTTGACCTGGGCGGGGATGGGTTGATCGGGATGCTTGGTCAGCATGGCGAGGAGTTTGGCGTAGGTGTAGTCGGTGAGGATGTAGCCGCCGGGTTTTACCTTGAGGCCGGTGTCGAGATCCCGGTTGGGGAGATAGTTCTGGATGGTGTCGAAGTGGTTGAGGACCAGTCGGAGCGACTTGATGGAGTGGTTGACACTCTTGATGTAGAGGTCTTCGGTCTGCTGGTTGGGGCCGCGGATGTCGAGGAGCTTGAACACGCCAACCTTGGGAAGAATGTAGATAAGACCGGCGTAGAGATGGCTGCGGACGCCGGCGTGCTTGCGGTATTTTTCCCAATCGTTATCTTCGGATGCCTGAGTGAGGTCCTTCACCAAGATATCGAGGTCGGGGCTGGGAAGGTCGGCGGGAAAGTTCTTTTTGTGGAGGATGGTTTCGGCGCGGGCGATGTCGGGGAGGAAGCGGCGCGCGGCGAAGCGGTAGACGTTAATGGAGGTCTGCCGGGTGCCGATGATGTCTGGCAGTTGGAGTCCGTAGGTTTCAAAGAAGGATTTGGCAAGTAGGCCTCGGGGGACTTCCAGGCCGACGTACCGGAGATAGGCAGAGGGAGCGAAGCGGCGCTTGGTGAGCTGGTTGATGTCGAAGGCGAACTCCGTCTGGACGTGGGCGCGAGGATCTTGAGCGTAGTTGACTGCAGGGCCGTATTTTATTCCGAGCTTGGGGAATTCGACGGGGACAGAGATGTTGATGGCAGAGCTGTGGCCAATGGTGTCGCCGATGTAGTGGGAGAGGGAGCCGATGGCGAAGGCGAGCTGGTTGGGGCTTTTCGCGTTGCGGAGGAGGCTGAGGACGAAGTCTCCAGAACGGACGTAGTGGGTGAGGTCGGAGAAGAACTTATTGCCGAAGGGATAGTAGCCGAAGTCCTGGATGGCACAGCCGCCGTAGGCGTAAGCATGGGCCTCCTGAAGCTGGGCATCGGTCAGGCCGGGGTATTGCTTAAGGAGGAGGGGGCGGATGGATTGCTTCCAGGCGAGATCGATGAGCTCTTCGTGGGTCTGGATCGAGTAGGGGATGCCCGGCGTGGCCACGAGGAACAGGGCAAGGAGCGTTATCGTCTTGAAAAGCGTGGTGCGGCGTGGGAAAGGAATTGTGTTGCCCCCGAGGTTGTGTTTCGTGTGCGCTTCTCCACAATCTACAGAGAGGGAGGAGCGAAGAAAAGAGCGTAGGCTGTCAGAATAGCCGACCATGGTTGAGATGCAAAACGACAGACGCTCGGAGCGATGGATCAAATTTGGGGCTGGCGTGGCCGCGTTTGCTCTGGTGGCTTTGGCTTGGCACTTCGGGACGAGACAGTCGGGGGGGGGCGCTCCGGTGAGTGAGCGGACGGCGATGGCGGCGTTGGTGCTGACGGAACTGGATGGAGGGACGTGGCGGATGGCGGACCATCGTGGGGAGGTGGTGCTGGTGAACTACTGGGCGACGTGGTGCGGGCCTTG
>Ga0182024_10013038_pt1 | contig 16316 bp, 11 predicted proteins | sample P32metaG_FD_120480 | JGI IMG/M metagenome (GOLD analysis project Ga0182024, IMG submission 120480) | Permafrost microbial communities from Stordalen Mire, Sweden - P3-2 metaG (Illumina Assembly) | ecosystem: Environmental > Terrestrial > Soil > Wetlands > Permafrost | place: Sweden: Stordalen... | reverse complement strand
CCATCGAAGCGCGCCAGTCCGCCGCTACGAGTGCCGATCCAAAGATAGCCGTCCGGCGTTTGCGCCAGACAATTGACGGAGTTTTGCGGCAGGCCATCCTCCGAGCGCCAAACGTGGATCAAGTAATCTGAACCGCTGGCCGGCGCGCTCTGCGGGGTTCCGGAAGCCAGTCCAGGAAACATAAGCCCCGCCAACAGCCAGAGATTCAAGGAGCGGAACATCAAACACACGGAGGGTCTCACGGGACAAATCTTTTTTTTGGCGGATGGGATGAGTATTGCAGGCAAAAATCGTTAAGGCAACACGGGACTGCCTTGCGATGCCAGCGACTCAACCCGAAAGAGAGGAGGCCGGACGCGCGCCCACGTCCGGCCTCTCGCAATTTCACCACAGAGCTGTCCCACTCAGATCATTTTTTGAGCCGGTAGAATGTGTCCGCCCCGGAAGCCGGGACCGTCAGAACATTCAAACCATTGGAAACCGTTGCCGTCCCTGTAACCGCGGTCCAGTTCACCGGTGACAGACTGAGAGAAGATTGGAGGGTGAAGCCACTCGCATTTGCCGGCCACATCAGGGTGATCTTGTTTCCAGAAGGCGCGATTTGCAGCGCCGGTCCGGCAATGATTTCAGGTCCCGAGGCATAGAGGTTTGCTACCTGGCCGGAGGTCAGGGCGCCGTTCCAGATGCGGAAGTCGTTGTAGGATCCCTGGAACATGGGATCCTGCCACTCGTCTCGGGCCATCCAGTTGTCAGCATCGGGAAAGGACGACCAGAGAGCGGTGTTCGGGGCGCTCGCGACCAGAACACCGTTGCGATAGAGTTTGTCCAGTTGACGGTCTTGATCGTGAGTGTAAACGACCTGGCTCAAGACGCCAGCTTCGAGAACCGGCCCCTGCAATGTCACGTCGTAAGCAGGGTTTTGGTCCCATTCCGCGCGGAGCAATCCATTGGCGCCATCGTAGGGGCAGAACATGAGGTACTCACCGCCGCCCAAAGAAATCCCCGGTGTTGCGGCTTGGCCAAAATCGAACATCTCCTGCCAGACCGGGCCGCCCGTCCAGACGACCCAAATCTCGAAGCTGGCCTCGTTGGGCAGGCTCGTGACGAGACCCTCATTCGCAGGAAACTGGACCCAGCCGCTGTTCGTCGTCGGAACGCCGCTGGAATCGGACACCGGATTCGGTGTGGGCATAACAAGCTGGGCGCCGGTAAGACGGGCCGCGCCCTCGAGCGTGCCATCGATGTTCCCAACTGAGTCCGAGATCGTGCTGCCGCCCGCCGGATCGTGGAAGGGGTAATGGTGCAACAGTGTCGGCCATGAATTCGTGTCTACGACGGTGACCGGCAAAATCCCAGTGACGCCGCCGTAGCTCGCGGTAATCGTCGCGGAGCCTGCGTTCTGAGGAACGACGTCGCCATTGACTATGGTTGCGACTGCCGGGTCACTGCTTGTGATGGTGGCGAGCGTTGTGACGTCGACATTTGTGACGCTGGCATAGTTAGCTGTGACGAAAACAGGAGCGCCCAATCCGTGAGCATCCACCACGCTCGGACCCGTCACAGTGACGGTTCCAAGAGCGCCCGGACTTGTCAGGATGGTGTTTGGCCCGGCGGCTGCATCGACCGCTAATTGCAGATCCGACGCGGCGCCTGAAAAGATTCGGACTTCGTCAATCGAACCCTGAAAATACGGGTCAGAGGCAAACTGCGAGCGGCCGAAATAATTATCGACATCCTGAATCGTGTAGAGCGGCTTGGTTTGCGCGCCGGAGCCGACTTTGCGTCCGTTCACGTAGATCGAAGCTGACTGGCCGACGTAATTGTAGCTAACAGCAACACAGACTTCGGAGTTGGTGGCCAATTCCGAAGGGCCGTCAATATCAACTTCGCCCCCTTCGTTGATGCCCCAGCGCAGCTTGCCATTGGCGCCATTGTGAGGGATGAGGGCTGTATAGTCCTCACCCACGGAGCCGTTATTAGTCCCAAGCGAGACAAGTTCCTGCCACACCGGCCCGCCCGAGAAATTGACCCACACTTCAAATGTCGCGTTGGTGAGGGTTGGAAGGATGCCGGGAGGCAGCGCCACATAGGCCGAACTGAGATTTCCGTCCAAGGTTAACTGTCCGGTTCCCGTCAGCGTCGAAGTCGAGCTGCCGTTAACCAACGTTCCATTCAGGCCGCCAACCGAGTCATTGATGGCCGTGCTTCCCGACGCTCCGTCGAAACTATAGCGGTGCTGCAGCACGACGGGTTGGGCGCTGACGCTGACGGTCAGCGAAGCGCTTTGAGACTGGTAGGTCGCATGGAGGGTGGCGCTGCCCAGGCTGTTCGCGTGGAAATTTCCATCGGCGCCGAAACTAATCACGTTGGTGTTGTCTGAGGAGTAAGTAATGCCCGTTGCGGTGGAGATATTGACTTTGTTGGTCAGCGAAGCGTACGTGCCGATGATGCTTGGGGTGATGATGGCGCCCAGCAGGGTGTTGGTTGAGTTGCCGAATTGGATGCCCGTCAACGGGCCGGTGGCCCCGTTGGTAGAAGTGGCGCCGGCCTCGTAGTCGGCCTCGACTTGTGAGGGCGATTGGTAATTGTTGTAAATGCGGAATTCATCAATGGAGCCAGTGAAATACGGATCGGGCCATTGGGAACGCCCGATATAATCATTGAAGGTATGGCCGACAGCCTCCGGGGTGATAGTGAAGTTCGCTTCGAAAGAAACCTGAACGCCATTGTCGTACAATGCGGCCGTGTGCGCCACCGCGTCCTCTGTCAATACGATGTGATGATAAGCGCCTGCGGCGGGGCTCGGGCCGTAAATAATGCTTTCACCGCCAGACGAGTTCAAGTCGCCGCGAAGCAAGCCGGTGCCATCGGAAAGGCAAACATAAGTCCACGTCAAGCCGTTGCCGCCGGTGCCTCCGGCTCCGCCGGTGCCCGGGCCGCCCTGGTTGACGCCGAAGTCGAACAAGCGGGCCCAAGTGGGATTTGCCGTGGGGGTGGCCCAAGCTTCAACCGCGAAAGAGGTGTAGTTGCTGATGATGTCGTTCGGCAGATAAACGAAACCGCTGACGCCATCGAGCAGGACGGTTCCGTCTCCGGGATAGGAAGCGCCGGGGTAGAGGTTCCCCGTTGCGCCGCCGACTGTGTCAATGGCGTTGGTGCTCGTGACGGAGTCATTGAAGCTGTACCGATGGGTCAGGTCGGCGTTGGCCACGAGAGATGTCAACAACAGAGACATCAAGCAACTGAATTTCAGAATGGTCGAGGAGAGCTTTGTCATGGAGTATTTGAAGTTCATACGACTCTGGAGTTAGGTTTGCTTTGGGAACATTGAGGCGAATCCTAGCGGGTTCGGTTGCTGGCCGGTATCGTCCATTGGGATGAGAAGGCGGTTTGCGCCGCGCGCGGCCTAATGCTCATCGCTTTGGACGATGGCGACCGTCATTTGGGCATGTCAGTATTTGCTTCCAGAACCTCAAATGCGACACATGCGAAGCATATCTGCTCCCTCGAAATCCGAGTCCCCGGGGAGCGTGCCCGCTAAACCCGACGGCGGCTTTACATTGATTGAATTGCTGGTTGTGATTGCCATCATCGCGATCCTTGCGTCACTGTTGCTGCCGGTGCTGTCGAAAGCCAAGGGCGCCGCCAAACAATCATCATGCATTAATAACATGAGGGAAATAGGCATCGCCGGTGTCATGTATGTCAGTGATTTCCACCAGTATTCCGGGTGCCTTTCGACGCCAGCAGGCGGCTCGTCGAAATATTACTACGTTTGGGCGCCCCGACTCTTGAGCTACATGATGAACAATCGGAAGGCCTACAGTTGCCCGGCGGCGCAGGACTACACCGCCTGGGACACCAACTCCAACCACTCCCTTGGCGGCCCTGGTCCCGGCGGCGTCTATGATCCGTTTGGGATAACGGCAGTGTCGTATTTTTCGCTGGGCTACAATGATTGGGGAATTCATTTTCAAGGTGGAGCGGAAGCCATCACAGACCCACAGCTTGGCTTGGGGGGCGATATCGACGGCCAGCTTCACCAGGGGCCGATCAAGGACAGCGCCATCAGGAGTCCGGCGAACATGATTTGGGTCTGCGACGTCCCCTCCGTCCCGAAAACTGAGGCGCCTGACTTCAACGCGAACACCGAACCGGCGGACGTTCAGACCGCGAGCGGCCATTCCGCCTGCCCCTCCAACCGCCATAACTTCCACACGGATGTTTTATTCTGCGACGGACATGTCGAAACTCCCAGACGCAATGATGCGCGGGATCCCAGAAGCGGCTATTGGCGGGCCCGCTGGAACAACGACAACAATCCGCACTTCGAGTATGGTTATTGGCAGGCCAATCCGCCGTGGGTGAATATGCTCGACCAGTAGTTCGCCGCGCCCCCGTTGCGTTTTATTCGCTTGCCCGCCAGAAGGTCTGGTCGGCAAACGTTGTTTTGGGAAGAAGCACGGTCCAAATACCCGTCAGCAGACTCGGGATGTTTGTCACCGCCATCCATGGCAACGCCAGACTCGTGGCGCTTTGAAGCTGGAGATAATGCGAAGTTTGAGGCCACGAAAACTCGAACTGATTGCTGATGGAGCGGATGTTGAGAGCCGGCGACACGGCGTTGCTGAACGTCACGTTCTTGAAGACCGCGTTGCACTCAAAAGCGCGCACGCCGATTTGTCCCCGCGCAAACGTCCCATCGTTATAACTAATGGCTGGTTTGTTGGCGCCGTCTAGGTAGATGGCAATCTTCCCGCCATGGAGGTCAACCTCGAGGTGATGCCAGCTATTTGTTGTGACAGTCAATGGCGCATTGGTAATCGCCGTCCAGGAGTTGCTCTGGATACCCAAAATCACAAATCCCCCGGTGTCCAGGCCAACGTAGTAATCAAAGCCGTCGTCGGGTCCGGTGTAGTCGGGATTCGTCGCCCGAAAAACCAGCCCCGCGTTTCCGGGAGTGGACAGCATCACATCCGATTGCAAGACTCCATCGGACCAAAACTCGCTGCCCGTCAGGGCCTTGCCGTATCCGTTCGTGTCATCCAACCAGTAGGTGTTATTCGTAATGGCAAAATTTCCCCTGTATCGCGTCCAGTTAGGGTCGGTCCCGGAAGTAAAATCCGCCACAAACTGACGCTGCCACGTCATCGGCGGCGACAATTCGCCAAATGCAGACCAGAGGCCGTTTCTTGCCACCCACACGGCCACTTGATTTGATTGCACCAGATAAATCGCTCCCCAATCCAGGTTAAATCCAAATTTCCAAGGCGGCGGATCGATCTTTTGCCAGGTTGCCCCGAAATCGTCGCTGAAGGAAACTTGGTTTTCACACGAGGTGACGAGCAGCCGTCCGTCTGGCAGGGCGGCGATAAATGGGCCGGCATGTTGACAGGGAATGTGGGTCCCGAGAGTCGCCGGCCAAGTCATCCCATCGCTGGAAAGATTGTAATAAACGTCCGCGTTGCCGATGCCAACGATTTCATAGACCAGGATATAGTTGCCAGTGGCCATTTGGCAGATCTGCGGCATGCCTGGGCGAAGACCGCCCCCGCCAGCCTGAGCGACCGCCCAGATTTCGTTGCCCCAGGAGGCGCCGCTATTGGTGGAAATTCGCTCGGAGATCATTTGGCTGTACCCGGAGTGTGATTCGTTCGAGTAAAACGCCGCCAATAATCCATTTTTCAGCAAGTAAAATTTCGGTTCCCACAACCCGCCCACGTTGACGCCTTCGCTTGAGTCGATATTGCTTAAGTAGCTCCACGTCAACCCATCGTTCGTGCTTTGATAAACCGGGAGATGATAGGAATTGCTCAGGATAAGCGACCGCATTGTCAACAAGACTGTGCCGTTGGCCATCGTTATCAGTTCGCCGTTGTCCAGCACCCGGCCGGATTCCGCCACATTGCAAATGTGCCTCCACGTTTTGGCGTTGTCTGTGCTGGCGTAGATCCCCAGGAACGAATTTTGCCCCGGAGGATACAAGGTTGAAACGCACAGCCAATTGCCATTGGCAAGCCGCGTCATTCGTCCCCAGCCACCCCCAGTGACCGTCGTTCCCTGACTGGGACTCGTGTATCCAGGCCAGCTGACGGGGCCGGAAGGGTCCGCCCATGAAATGGAGGCGCGTGCCAACGCCATAATGAGCAGGGCGTAAATGGCCGTCGCGGTCCAATGTTTCGCGGTATTACGGCAAAAAAAACCAGGTTGATTCCAAAACATACTCGTTCTCGCGCGTCATGCCGCGCATTTTCACAATATAACAACTCGCAGCTTGCCGGATATAGTCCAATTCGATGAGCTCGGGCGCCTCGCGCCGAACGGCAACGCCCCTGCCCAGCGACACGGAGCACGGGTTTGGCTGCGCCGCTCTGCTACTTCCTCGGAGGCGACCAGTGTGGCGCCTTTCTGCTCGAGAATCGCAGAGAAACTTTTTCGTGGGATCCAAGATCGTGACGATGTCTTCTCAGTTTCAAAATCGATGACCGTGGGCGAACTGCTGGCCCTTTATCCCGACTGGTGTTGGGATTTAGATTGAGCGTGACGTCTTGGTCTGACCAACCAGGACAGCCGGCAAAGGAGTGACAGCAAGAAGCCCATCCGTTGCATTGGGATCGTGGTAATGCGGCCGCAATGTGGACAATCAATCACGCTGCATCGCTGCCAAAATGTGGCTCGTGTGCTTTGACCGCATATGTGACAGACAAAAAGAAGAGTTTCGCACTTCACATTCAAATCTCAGAGATTTCTGACCATATCGGTTCGAAATCGGGATTGTCCAGAGCCAACCCGATCGCAGTTTTCAGGTTGTTCCCCGCTTCGCCCTAAATTTTCCAAGGCGTCCCTCCGACAGGATCGTGTCGTATCGCTGAATAAGCTCTAACTGCCTCGCGAGGTTTCCGGAGTAGGATTTTGTCCAGAAGCCAACTGCTTCAATCACCGCGTGATATAGGGCCTCGAACGAGAACATTTTCGTCCCGCTATCCCCATCGACGCGAAGATTCTGGGAAGCACGATCGAAATGGAAAGTAAGCGGAGGTGGTTGGGGTCACGTCGAATGAGTTGTGGGAGTTCAGGAATTCCCTTCTGCACATGACAAACGCGCACTGCCGAAAAGTGCTGGCGGCATGAGGTCGGCATATTTGGAAAGCCACGCCACAAAGTTGCCCGCGACATCCCCGAGGTCCAGATAGGCCGCCGAATCAACGAAGGACATGAGGAGCTTCATCGCCGAAACGTAATATTTGTGCTCGTACAGGAGCTTGATGGCGTTGATAAAGTCATCCCCGAGCAGGCCATCGTAATCCAATCCGGCCGGCGTGAGATAAGCGGACAGGTAATCGATTCTGCTGACGAGGCCGTCGAATTGTTTGGAAAGCATCACTTGGGGAAACCCCGTATCGGCGCGAACCAGATCTTCGGTCTGCGGCTCCCCGTCTACGACGATCGTGGTGCAAAAGATCGGGTTCTCAGGGGCTTGAACGACCTTCAGGAGCTCCGCAAAAATATGAAGATGTTTCCCGGTTCGAGCGAGGTACCAGTATGCCGCCAGAGGGAGCCCCTGCGTAGTGTCGATCTCGAGCCAAGCCTTGATGCTGGCGACAGGGACGGGGTAATGCGGTGCCCTGGCGAAATCTGCGCCTACTCGGCTTTTCAGAGCCGCCATGATCCGGTCGTCACTGCCCTCCACCTCATGAATGACGACGCCAAGCTCTTTGATCATGTCGTTTTCCACGTACAGGAACAGGTTGACGGCCCTTTCGCTCATGGAAGTAGTTAGGGGGACGGCCGAAGCCTCGGCAAGCGCCAACTGAGGCCACCGGAGATCATGGACTTGCTTGAGGAATGCGCCGCAGTCAATCCCGGCCAAAAGTAAATCACTGAAGCAGCGGAAGCGAGCCAAACGCGACGCCCACTGGCGCGCAATAATCCGCTACGCTGGAGAAACCATTTCTTCAAATCGTTTTTATGCGCTACCCAATCGGTTGAGATACGCCTAGCGGTTTTTGCGCGTCCAACGCGCTGTCAAATAGCCCAGGAGCAAGGGGTTTCAGCCCTTCGTTTTCCCAAAACAAATGAGCAGCCAAGCCGGACAAGATGCGCCGCGCCTGTGCGACGTGATCGGGGTCTTGCGGCGAGATCGTTAAGATGGTCTGGTTCCGAAAACCCGTCACGTCGCCTCGCGCCTGTCGCGTCGGCTTATTGCTTGATGCGGATGTTCTTAAACTCGACCGTCATCGGCTGCCCGGCGTGAAGTTGCAGGGCCATGATGCCCGAGGAGGCCGCCTGGTCGGCACACTCATCGGTCACATCCACCATTTGCCGGCCATTGATAAAGTGTTGGAGATGGTTGCCTTTTGCAATGACCACATAATCGTTCCAATCTTCCTTTTTGATCGCCGCCAGCAATTCCTCGGAAGTTCCCAGTGAGCCGGTGACATGCTTCTGGCAGTCCGCACCCCACACGACTTTCTCCCCGCGCATGGCCATAGTGCCGCGCTTCATCCGTTCTTCGTATAAAGTGCCCGTATAGTTGGGGCCGGCTTCCATGTCTGCCTGGTAACCGCCCACCACCCAATTGGTTGGGTCCAGAATTTTGCTGCGGTACTGTATGCCCGAATTGGCGAATCCAACGTCATTGTTCGGCACAATCTTAAATTGCGTGCGCAACTCAAAATCCGCCGTCGTACCGTTGGTCCAGATCAGAAAGGTGTTCCCCTTCGCCGGATGCCTCCCTGTCGTTTGGCCGAAAATGGCGCCGTCCTGCACGAACCACAGATATCGGTTGCCGTCCCATCCCGTCAAGTCTGTGCCGTTGAAAATCGAGCGAAAACCCGGCTCCACTTCCTGGGCGCATGCCTGCCCAATCAATGCGCATGCCGCGCCCGCCGCCAACACTGTCAAATATTTTCTCATATTCATTTGCCTTGTCCTTTCGCTTGTTGCAAAACTTTTTCCCATTTCTGCGTCCGCGCCGATTTCAACACCGCGTCGCATACGTTCTGCGTTTCCAGAGCGTCACGAAACGTCGGCCCCGCCGGCTTTCCGGTTTCCAATCCCCGCAGAAACTCCGCCACTTGATGGATAAAACTGTGCTCGTATCCGATTTGCAGACCGGGGACCCACCAATTTTTCATGTAAGGATGATCGCCGTCGGACACATGGATGTTCCGCCAGCCGCGCACCCGCCCTTCATCTTTGTGGTCGAAATATTGCAACCGGTGCAAATCATGCAGATCCCACGCGATGCTCGCGTGCTCACCGTTAATCTCAAAAGTGTAGAGCGCCTTGTGCCCCCGCGCATAACGCGTGCTCTCAAAGGTCGCCAATGAGCCGTTCTGGAAACGCGCCAAGAACAGGCAGGCGTCGTCGATCCCCACCTTCTCCACTTTGCCGGTGAGCGTGTGTTTGCGCTGTTTGATAAAGGTTTCCGTCACAGCGTTGACCTTCTCGAACCCGCCGTTGAGCCAGATCGCCGTGTCAATGCAATGGGCCAGGAGGTCGCCCGTCACGCCGCTTCCTGCCGCCTTCGCGTCCAGCCGCCACAACCCCGTCCCGCCTTGCGGCAAATCAGGGCTGATCGTCCAATCCTGCAAAAATTTCGCGCGATAATGGAAAATCTTCCCCAGTTTTCCGGAATCGATGATCTCCTTGGCCAATGTTACAGCCGGAACGCGGCGGTAATTGTACCATACCATGTTCGGAACGCCGGCCTTCTCCACCGCCGCCGCCATTTTCCGCCCCTCCGCCCCGTTCATCGCCAGCGGCTTCTCGCACAAAACCATTTTGCCCGCCTTGGCCGCCGCCATGGCAATTTCCGCATGGCTGTCGTTCGGCGTGCAAATATCAATGGCGTCAATGTCAGTCCGTTGCACCAGCCGGCGCCAGTCGTTTTCCGCGGAGGCCGCTTCCCATTGTTGCGCGAAGGCCGCAGCGCGCGCCCCGTCCCGCGCGCACACCGCCTGCATCACGCACTGGCGCTCCAGTTTAAAAAAATGATTGACATTCTTATATGCGTTGGCGTGCGCCCGCCCCATGAATCCGCACCCCACCAGCCCGACACGCCATTGTTTCTTCGTCATAATTCTACGAGCGCACCTTCCGCGGCGCCGTCTACTCCCGCCAGCCATGGTTTTCCCGCACCTGGATCATGGCCGCAAGCACATCGTTCCACGTCTGCTGTTGCAGCAGCGTCTCATTCGGAAACATGCAACCGTCCCAGCAAATGTGCTTCATTTTCCGCGTGACCTTGCCCGTTTCATCGCGCAGCCAATAGCCTGAGTCCCGCGCGATGTTCAGCTTCCCATTCGGATCAGTCGCCAGGCAATGCTTCCCGGTCTTGTCATGCGATCCGCTGCCTTTCACCGTCGCGTCGTTTTGCGCCACATGGAAATCAATCGTCCACGGACGCAATGCCTTGGTGAGCGTTTTCATCGCCCGATGAAACTGTTCCGGCTCCCAATGGAAACTCTCCGGCACAATGCGATGCTCTGGCGCATTCGCGCTCAGCACATAGAGCAGCGTGTGCGCCATGTCTGCTTGAAACCCGACCAGTTCCGGCCGGTCCACTTCCTCGAGCAAACGCACCATCCATTTCCAACTGTGCATGCCGCCCCAGCAAATCTCCCCCTCCGCCGCCAGGCGCTCGCCGTGGTCTTTGGCCGCTGCCGCGCCTTCGCGAAAGGTTCTGGCGATCAGCTTGGTGTTGAGTTTGGGATCTTTCTCCCAATCCGTCACGCTCGCCGCCGAATCAATTCGCACCACGCCATAAGGCCGAACGTCCAGAGCCCGCAGCTTCTCCGCGATGCGACAGGCCTTATCCACGGCGGTCACCCAATTTCTCCGCAGGGTTTCGTCGCCCATCGCCGAGCTTCCGAACCAGACCGGCGCCACCACCGACCCCACCATAAATCCCTTCCGCTGGATTTTGTCCGCTAACTTCTTAATGCCGTCGTCCATAATGTCGATGGAGATCTGGGGCTCGCACAAAAATAAATCGACTCCGTCAAATTTGACGCCGTTGACTTCCGCCTTGGACGTCAGTTCCAGCATTTGGTCCAGGCTGATGGCTGGCTCCGCGCCCGGGCTCCCTTTGCCCACCAAGCCGGGCCACATTGCGTTGTGCAGTTTTGGAAAATTGTTTTGACTCATGCGACCAATGGCTTCGCGCCGGGTTAAAATTTGTTGTCGCGATACGCCCCCATTGCCGGCGCGTCCGGATTGACCTCCGGTCCGAAGTAGCGGAGGCAGACCAGTGGCTCCGTTTCGCTTGAGTTCTGGAATGTTACTCCCATTTTGGCCCCGTCTTCGCTGCAAAAATATTCGTCTTCTGTCAATTCGTGGAAGCGAATCAGTTTTGGGCTCACCAACGGTAACCCGTTAATCTTGCCGCTTCCCTGCACGCAAATCAGGCCGTATGAGCCCCTGTCCTTAATCGTCGCTTTCGCCCCCGGATCGACCGTCAATTCTTTGGCCGTGAAGTATTGTTTGCCGTCCACCTTGCCATAAACGATCCAGCGATCGATATAGCCTTCCTCGCGCGTGTCGGCCACCGGCACGGGCTCAAGGTAATGATTCTCCTTGAAGTTCGGGTCCACGTTCTTCTCCCACGCCAATTGCCCCACGATGAAATCCAGGTCTTTATGTTTGTTGCTGGGCATGTCTTTCACCAGCAGGCTCCAAGGCACTTCGCGGCCCTCCACCAGGTTTTGATACATCCCAAACACGTCGCTGCCCCACTGCGGCTCATACGTGCAAAGGCTCCCCGGCGCGTGCAAAATGCAGGGATCAATCACCCAGCCCGTCCCTATCTTCAGCCGGTATGCCTTGGAGAGGTCAAGAATGCCGTTGTCGCCCTTGTTCCAATCTTCCAGGCACTTCCGCACTTGCGCTTTCGTGGTCCCTGGCTCCAGTCCCATGAACGTGCACGGAAAGTTGTTCCCCACGTTGTTGTGCTGCGGGGGAAAATAATACGACTCCGGCTTGCCTGCCTGCCCGACCAATTTCGCCTGCGCCGCGCTCTGGTGCATGTGATGCGGAATTGGTCCCATGTTGTCGAAGAACTTCGAATACACCGGCCACTTGCCATACTTCTTCCAAATAGCGCCGCCAATCAATGTTCCCCCGCAATCCGCCACCGCCTGGCGCAACGTGAACCGCTCCTTCCCCACCACGCAGTAGCTCAAGCCCTCGTCCGAAACGCGCCCTTCATTGGCCGCTTCCGTGGTCGAGGCAAACCAGCGCTCGTCGATCCCCCCCCGGTTCAACCCATACGCGTACGTGTCTTCGGGATGCAGCTTCAGGCGCAGCCCCGGCTGCAAAAACGACCGAGGCACCCAGGCCGGTGCCAGCCGCAGCAAACCGCCGCTGCGCGACAATTCAGCCTCCACCCTAGCCCGCGTGTTGCTTTTTACAATTTTGGTTTGGTGAATTGTATTCATTTCCAAATCTTCGGCGTTCGCTTCTACTTTTTCTCTTTGCTTTCTTTGACTTCCGTTTTGCCCCCCGCCTCGATATATGCCAGCAAATCCAAAATTTCATCCTCCGTGAAATGATCCACCAGATCCGTCGGCATCGGCGAAATCTTTGACGCTGTGCGGCTCACGATGGCGCTCAATGGCACTTCCACCAGTGTGGTGGCCGACATCGGATCAGGCATCACCACCAGGCGCTCGCTGTTCTGGTCCGTAATCCGGCCCGAGACCGATTCGCCGTCTTTTTTGGCGATATTATAAGTGACAAACTGGTCGGAAACAACCTTCGACGGCTCGATAATCGATTCCAAAATGTCATGCACCGAATACTTGTTTGCTGCCCCGCCCAATTCCGGCCCAACCGATCCTCCCTCGTCCTCGAGGCGATGGCAAATCATGCACTGCGCGTCGTTGAAGACCATTTTCCCGTTCTCCAGATTTTCCTTATGATTGACTCGGTTTGTCACGTCCTGCAGCCGCCCTTCCAGGTCGGCCACCGTCCACTCCTTTACCAGCGTATGCGTCTTCACCGCTTTCCACGGCGAGGCGCCGATGGTTTCCTTCGTCAGCGGTCCCAACGCCGCCTCTTCCGAGGGCGTTAGCGTCGCAATCGCGTCCTGGCGCAAGTTGATCAAATACTTGTTGAAGCTGGAGCCGTCCGTGTAATCGCGATCCACGTCCTTGAACCATTGCACTAATTCCGCCGGATGCTTCCCGCTGGTCCCATTTTTCCGGAATTCCGTGAACCACGCGAAATATTGCCGGCGTTGTTCCAGCGTCCAGCCCTTGTCCACATTGCGCAGCTGGAAGAGATAATAGATCTGGTCTTCCTGCGTTTGTCCTTTGGCCATTTTGTCCAGCGCCTTGGCAACAACATCCGGCGCATGCAGATAAATCAGCAGTTGCACCAATTCCCGATTGGCCGGTTCGCTCTGGCCCGGAAAAAGCGGATCCAATTCCGCCACGAGCGACGCTTCGGCTGCGGGCTCCGGACGTCCCTGGCGAATGAAACTCAACTCCAACGCCCGCAACTTGATCATCCGCTCCTCGTCCGTCAGCGAATCCCAGCGAAACTTAGCCAAGGCTCGCAACAGATCTGGCTGCGTCAGTTTGTCTCCGCGTCGCGCCAGCGCCAGCAGCGCCGTCAAACCCGCCATCGGATCCGTCTCCGACAGCGCCCGATTTTGCCACGTCCCCGTCAACTGTCGTTCGATCGCCAGCCGCGCGGTATCGCGCAGGAAACGGTCATCGCTATGCAAATAAGGCCACGCTTTTTTCACCGCGCGCGGGTTGAACCCCTCCATATACTTTTCCAAATTGTGCCGTTCCGCGCGCGCCGTCGCCGCGCTCCGATCCTGCGGCGGCACGACATCCATTGCCTTCCGCATCGCTTCGTCTCCGACAAAACTCACCCGATACAATCCCGACTGAATGCCGCGCCCGCCCGTGATGAAATACATCGCCCCATCCTTGCCAAATTGCAGGCTCGTCAAATTCAGCGGTTTGCCTTTGACAAACACCTCCGGCTCCGCCGTGTAGGTCGAGCCATGCGGCGTGATGTGCATCGCAAAAAGACGCCCGTAGGCCCAATCCTGGGCAAATAGCGCTTCCCGGTACCTTCGGGGAAAATTGCTCGCCGTCCCGAATTCCATCCCCGTAGGTGAGCCTAACCCCACGTCCAACGCCGGCGGCAACGTGTCCTCGTAATAAGGCGGTTGCTTTCCCGAGCCCGAGCGCCATCCGTACTCGCCCCCCGGAATCGCGTGGACAATCCGCGTCGCTCGATACCAGGGCAAGCCCCAATCCCACTCCATGTCGCTGTCAAACGCAAATAATTCACCATCCTTGTTGAAGGCGATGTCGTAGGTGTTGCGGAATCCCGCCAGCATCAATTCCCATTTCTTGCCCTGGGAATCCGTCCGCGCAATATAACTCCCCGGGGCCAGAATGCCCATTGCGAAGCCGTTACCGTCCCAGGCGCGCGGCAGCAAATAATCTTCGTTATAATTCCAATGCGGTGACGTCAATTCAATGGGCTCCGGAACGTGCGTGAAGTTTCCATTCACGACGTAGATCTTCTTGTCCGGTCCCTCCACCACCCCATGATACCCGTGCTCGCCCTCTCCCTCGAATTTCTTCAACAAATGCACTTCGTTCGACTCGAACTGGTCGTCGTGATTGGAGTCGATCAACCGATACAAACCCGTCCCGTCCGGCCCGTGTCCGTTCACATACAGACTTCCGTGCGCATAGCACAATCCCATCGCCTGATGCAACGGCGCCGGCACCGGCTCCACTTTTTCGACTTGACCATCCTTGTCCACGGTCACCCGCAACATCGGACGGCCGTCCTCCTGCGGCGAAATGTAAAAACGCCCCTTCGGATCCACCGCCATGCAGATCCACGAACCCTCGTTCGACGCCGCCGAGCGCCGCAGTTCCACCTTAAATCCGGGCAAAATCGTCAATTCTTCTGCCGGCGTGGCCAGGGCCGCCGCCACACGCCACGCGCTCAATGGCCAAAGCGAGGCGATGAAAACAAGAGCAAGAATCCGCGCCGGATGAAAATCTTTAGAAGGCAATGCAAAAGCTTTTATGAATTCCTCAAAGTTGTATAGGAAAAAAGCGCCGCCGCGCTCCGCAATTGGAAAAAAACGCCACCTTCCAAATAATGGATTTCAAATCAGGAATCCGCCTCACCCCAAACAATGTCCTACTTGGAATTCTTTTCGGGAGAGAATCGACGATCTCAATTGAACATCCAATTGCTGAACTGTTCATATCGTTCGTAATCTCCGGGCAGGTTGATCAGTTTGGGGCAGAGTTTCCGCGCCCGCATCGTCGGCATGGGCGTGTAAACCCCGAACTTGCGGGCTTCATAGGACGCCGAGGCGATAATGCCGCGCTTCTCCCCGCCGACGGCGATCGGTTTTCCCCGCAACGTGGCGTCCGACGCCTGTTCGACTGCCGCGAAAAACGCATCCGCATCCAGATGAACGATGGTGCGCATGATTCATTCACGCGCCTTTCGGATGAGCGCCTTGAACACTCCCTGGATCATCAATTCCTGGGCGGGAATGAGATTCGGATATTTGGGGTTTTCAGCCCGGAGATAGGGCTTCCCGCCTTTGACGAGATACGTTTTCAGGGTGCTTTCACCGTCAATCAGCGCTGCCACGATTTGCCCGTTACGTGGCTCCGGACCGTGTTCCAAGATGACATAATCGCCGTCCAGGATATGCCGGCCCATCATCGAATCACCAGTGACCCGCAACGCGAAGGCGTTTTTGGTGGGTTTGTAGCCGATGGTTTCGATATCCACCGTGACGCAGCCTTCCGCCGATTGTTCACGATTCTGGGCAAAGCCGGCAGGAATGGAGCCGAAAATTGGAATGTGCGCGACCGCGCTTTGCAGGCTACGCAATGGAGAAATGACACGCAGGCTGCGGTTCTTGCCGTCCAGGGGATGCAACATCCCTTTGCGCCGCAACGCACTCACATGCTTCGCCACGGCGCTGACGTTGGGAATCCCCATTTCATGGCCAATCTCGCGCAGCGTCGGCGCCGGTTCGCCGAGCGAACATTGCCGCTCGATAATCCTGAACACCGCCATCTGACGTTCCGTCGCATCTAAATTCATGGTGGACAAATGTTCATCTATCTGGTAATCTCCGTCAATCTTGAAAATTCAAAGTCTGCCGCGGGTCGGACCGCAGTTGTCCCACCCCCTTCACTAATGTGGACGTATGACAGCAACATGTTTTGCAGAAAACGCCGCCGATACCGGAGCCGTTATCGCGCTTTTCGGCGGTGCGGCATTAATTAAAAAACCGGAAGGCGGTT